>JGI24740J21852_10000767_pt1 | contig 14071 bp, 15 predicted proteins | sample KBSCornC6_FD_21852 | JGI IMG/M metagenome (IMG submission 21852) | reverse complement strand
GGATGGAAGAGATACTGCCAGACGGTCGCCATCGCGACGATCAGCGAAGCGACGGGCAGGAAGTAGGCGGTGCGGAAGAAGCTGCGGCCGATGCCTTCGCTTTCGATCAGCAGCGCGACGCCGAGGCCGAGCGCGATCGAGACGGGCGCGACGATGGCGGTATAGGTCGCAGTGTTCCAGAGCGACTTTACGAAGGCGCGGTCACGCAGCAGATGCGCGTAGTTTTCGAAGGCGACGAAGCGTAGGCTCTTGTCGCCGAGCTGGAAATCCGTGAAGCCGAGCACAACGACGGCGACGATCGGCACGATGATGAAGAGCACGATCAGGATGATGGCGGGCAGGGCGAAGAGCAGGGCCGTGCGGGCCTCATTTCGCTCGCGGGCCGCGGCCGCCTGCATCGGCAGGGAGGTGGCGACAATGCTAGCCATGCGCTTTCTCCCGCGTGGCGTCGACGGTCGTCGAGCTCGCGCGCAAACGGCGGCCATCTTCGGCGAAGACCATCGCCTGTTCGGCTGCAAGCGTCAGCGCAACGGGCATTCCTGCGGAAAGGCCGGCAGCTTCGGCCGGCGAGAGCTTGACGACCATGGTTTCGCCGATGGCATCGAGCTTGGCGTAGAGGATGACTTCGGAGCCGAGGAACTCCATTCGCTCGATATGGGCGGCGAGCGCATCCTGGCGGTTTTGCGTGAGGCTCACGAATTCCGGCCGGATGCCGAGGGTCACGTTCTTGCCGGTAACACCGCCGTATTCCAGCGCAAGCCGGATGCCACCGAAGGCAACGATGCCGTTTTCGGCGAGCGCCGGCAAAAGGTTGATGCGCGGCTGACCGACGAAGCGGGCCACTTCAACATGGGCCGGGTCGTCATAGATCGTCTGGGGAGAGGCAAGCTGCAGCAGCTGACCGCCGATCATGACGGCGACGCGGTCGGCCATCGACAGCGCCTCGGCCTGATCATGTGTCACGTAGACAGTCGGCACGCCGGCTCGGCGATGCAGATCGACGATTTCGCCGCGGGCATGGACGCGCAGATTGGCATCGAGATTGGAAAGCGGCTCGTCCATGAGGAAGACGGCGGGGCGGCGCACCATGGCACGGGCAAGCGCCACGCGCTGACGCTGGCCACCGGACATCTGCCCGGGCTTGCGGTCGAGCAGGTGATCAATCTTCAGCGAAACAGCCATTTCGCGGACGTCGCGGATGATGCCGGAGCGGGCAGCGCGCTGACCGGGGATCAGCGAGCCGATGAGGGGCAGGCGCTGGACGCGCGACAGGCGGCGCATGGCGAGCGGCACGGCAATGTTTTCCGAGGTCGTCAGATGCGGATAGAGCGCGTAGGACTGGAAGACCATGGCGATGTTGCGGTCGGCCGCCGCGACGGCTGATACGTCGCTGCCGCCGAGGATGATTTCGCCGCTGTCGGCATGGTCGAGACCGGCGAGGATGCGCAATAGCGTGCTCTTGCCGCAGCCGGACGGGCCGACGAGCGCAATGAACTCACCGGGCTGGACATCGAGATCGACGCCCTTGAGAATGGCGTTGCCGCCGAAGGATTTGGCGATGCCGCGAAGCGAAAGCGCACTCATTCGGTCGGCTCCTTTGCCTTGGGGGCGGCCTGCGGATAGACTTCCATGACGACGTCATCGAGGAAGTAAGCGCTCATGCCGGGTACCGCGACGAGCTCGGTCGAGACCATCTCGCCAAGTTCGTGAATTGCTGCGCCGATCAGGCGTTCGCCCGGCATTTCGCGCTCCATCTCGCCGAGGATAAAGGCTGCGGGCGGTGCCCAGACCAGGTTGGTATCGTTGAAGCGGCCTTCCCAGGTCCAGTGCAGGTGGCCGCTGCCGAAGAGAGCCACGTCATGGGCCGCGATCAGATCATAGAGCCGGCGGCGCTGCGCCGGACGAACGCTCCAGTAGCCGGTATCGCCCTCATCCGGCGCATCGACGAAGAGCGGCTTATGGGCAAAGAGGGCAATGCGGCGCTCGCCACGGTTTTCGAACTTCTCCTGCAGCCAGTCGAACTGCTTCTGCTCCTCGGCGTCCTCGAAGCCCATCAGTAGGCTGTTGAGGCCGATCAGGCGCCAGTTGCCGACGTCGTCCTTCGCCCAGTAGTCCGGGCCAACGAGGCGGCGCCAGCGGTCCAACCGCTCGGGATTGACGGGCTGATAGGAGCCGGGCAGGTGGCCGACATCGTGGTTGCCGGGCACGATCAGCATCGGCACCGACACTTGCCGCATCAGATCCATGGAAAAGAGGAGATCTTCGTCCTTGTCGGCGCCATCGACACTCAGATCGCCAGTGTGAACGACGAGATCGGCACCGCTTGCCTCGATCCATTTCGCCAGCGGCTCCCAATTGCCGTTGAAATGCGGCTTGTTGGGGCTCAAATGCGTGTCGGTGATCTGGATGATCTTCAAGGCGCTTCTCCGCAGTCTTCAGAAAGGGTGCGCCCGCGGAAGGAATGGCCTTCAAAACCGGCGCGTCTCTGCGCTCTCTTTAGAAGGCCGCCATGTCATTTAGGTAACGGGTCTTTTCAGCTGTTTTTCAGTTTTGTCACATTACCGTCAAACGACGCTGCAGCTCGCCTCATGCGGAATGGAAGGGCTGTACGCGACGGTACCGGTGCTATAGATCGTTGCGAAAGGGATCAGACATGTCAGACGAACAGAGCCGCATCACCAAACTTGAGGAAACGGTCGCCTACCAGGCCAAGACGATCGAGGAGCTTTCCGATCAGCTCGCCGAGCAATGGAAGGTAGTCGAGCAGACCAGGCAGAAGCTCGACCGCCTGACCGAGCGGTTTCTGACGCTGGAGGAGCAGTCGCTCGACGCACCGGCCGTTACCAAGCCGCCGCACTACTGAGCTGCGTTCGGCGTTCACGTTTCGGTGTTGCACGCGGGCGTGTGTAACAAAAATGCCCGTCTTCCCGTATTTCCTTGTGACTGTCGCATTTACAATCGCGGTCGAGAGGAAATCACCATGAAGATTTTATCGAAGGATACGATCCGCATTTATTCATCGCGCGTCACCCGCTTGGCCGGCTTTACGGCGCTCGCGGTGTTACTCGGCGGCGTCGCGCTGCAATTCGTCGGCCGCGCCTCGGCAGCGGATGCACGCGTCATTCCCGCGCCGAGTATGGATGAAAAAGCGATTACCACCAGCACGGAAACAGCGGTGCTTGCCGGCGGCTGCTTCTGGGGCGTCCAGGGCGTCTTCCAGCACGTCAATGGCGTGATCAGCGCGACTTCGGGCTATACGGGCGGCAGCAAGGATGCGGCTCATTATGAAACGGTAAGCGCAGGTGATACCGGCCATGCCGAATCCGTGCGTATCGTTTTCGATCCGCACAAGATCAGCTACGGCCATCTGCTGCAGATCTATTTCTCGGTGGCGCATGATCCGACGGAGCTGAACTATCAGGGGCCGGATACCGGGACGCAGTACCGTTCGGCGATCTTCCCGACCAGTCAGTCGCAAGCTGATATCGCCAAGGCCTATATCGAACAGCTCAATCGTGCAAAGGTCTTCGATGCGGCTGTTGTCACCAAGATCGAGCCTGCGCGGCAATTCTATGCGGCCGAGGCCTATCATCAGGATTTCCTGACGACGCATCCGACCTATCCCTATATCGTCATCAACGACCTGCCCAAGATCAAGAACTTGCAGCATCTCTTTCCCGGCGATTATCGCGCCGACCCGGTTCTGGTGACGGCAAGCGCCAGTGTGAAATGATGGCCTGCCCTGACCGGCGAGCGATATCAGCCGGTCAGGGCCGCCTTGCAAGAAATGCTCGTTAATCCCGGCTCGTCTGGTGTATTGCTGCGCCGTCAGACATTCATCGAGAGTGCGTTTCGTCATGATCGTCCGCGACCGGCCGAATCTCTTCCAGCTTTTCTTCATCGTCCGCGGGTCGATCATCCGCCGCATCCTGCCGCAAATCATCGCTATCTTTTTGCTATCGGCGCTGATCGTCTGGGGTCATGAGGCTCGGCCGAACCTCATCGTTTCCTTCAACGGCTCGGCACTATCGCTGCTCGGTATCGCGCTTTCGATCTTCCTCGGCTTCCGCAACAATGCCTGCTACGACCGTTGGTGGGAGGGCCGCAAGGATTGGGGGCAGCTCGTCCATCTCGCGCGCGGCTTCGCCCGGCAGACGCTGGTGCTGGAGAGTGCAGGGGAGGCCGGTATCGAGGCGCGCAATAACCTGCTGCGCCTGACCATCGCCTTCACACAGGCGCTCGTCTGTCTTCTGCGGCCTGGCAGCGACGAGGGCAAGGTGTTTCGCCTGCTGACCGCAAGCGAGGCGGAATTCTACCACGCGGCCCGCAACAAGCCTGATCTCATTCTGCGCCTGATGTCCGCCGATCTCGCACGGCTGAAAGCATCGGGTGTGATTTCGGATATCCAATATCAGATGCTGGATATCACGATCGGCCAGATGGGTGCGGTGCAGGCGGCGTGCGAGCGGCTCCGTAACACCCCGCTGCCCTTCGGCTACACGCTGCTTCTGCATCGCACGGCCTATCTCTTCTGTTTCCTGCTGCCTTTCGGTTATGTCGATACGCTCGGCTGGGGCTCGCCCTTTACCCCCTCATCGCCTACACCTTCTTCGGTCTGGATGCGCTGGGCGACGAATTGGAAGACCCTTTCGGCAAGCGCCCCAATGCGCTCGCCATCGGCGCGCTTGCCGATACGATCGAGATCAATCTGCGCGAAGCGCTTGGGGAAACCGACCTGCCGCCGTTGCCGCAGCCCAAGGATTTCCTGCTGATGTAAAAAATCAGCAAAAAATATTCGCCGGGCGATGGAATAGAATCCGGAGTGCTTCCGTATATAGGTGTATGGAACGCAAAGGACGCACATTCGATGTTTTGGGGCAGCTCGGTTCGCTGAGACGTTATGCCCGCTCGCTTGTGCGCAATGCGGACGAGGCCGAGGATCTGGTGCATGATGCGCTGGTTAAGGCGTATGAGCGCAAGGCATCGTTCAGGCGCGACGGCAATCTGCGCACCTGGCTGCTGTCGATCCTGCACAATGTGCATATTGACCGCCTGCGCCAGAAAAAGTCGCTGAGCCGTCGTCACGAGGAGGCTGCGGCCGACCTCGAAACGGCATTGCCGGCATCGCAGGACCATACGGTGCGTTTGAGCCAGGTCCGCGAAGCCTTCTTCAGTCTGCCCGAGGAGCAGCGCGAGGCGCTGCATCTCGTGGCGATCGAGGATCTTTCCTATCAGGAGGCGGCATCAGCGCTTGGCATTCCCGTCGGCACGCTGATGTCCCGCATTGCCCGGGCTCGCGCGACGCTGCGTAGTTTCGAGGAGACCGCCTCCAAGGTTTCGCATCTCAGGCTTATCGAGGGAGGCGGCAATGAAAATCGTTGATCCGATCATCGATACCGATCTCGACGCCTATGTCGACGGCGAGCTCACGCTTGCGCGCCGTGTCGAGGTGGAATCCTATCTTTCGGAGCATCCGGAGATCGCCGCCAAGGTGATGGCCGACATGAGCATCCGTGGCGAGCTGCGCATGGCTCTGGCCGGAGAAGGCCATGTGGTCCGGGCGGAAACGCGGGAGGCCGCACGGCGGCTGGAGCGCGGGCTGGCCTATGGCCGCGTGCTGGGCTCGTTTCAGCGTATCGCCGCCATAGCCGTGCTGGTGACCACCGGCTGGGTTGCGCATACGTCCTTCGGCGCCTTCACGGCGAGCGAGGTTAGTGCGTCGACACGTCCACCGGCCTTCGTCGATGACGCGGTACGCGCTTACAAGACGACGGCCGTGCGCGAGGAGCTCAAGCCGCAGTCGGCGTCTGCGAATTACAATCCGGATGAAATCCGCGCATCGACGGCAATCATATTGCCGGAGCTGCCGGGTGGCTGGCGTGTCACCGATGCGCAAATCTATCCATCCGAATTCGGGCCGAGCGTCGAAATGATGGTCGATGCCGGCGAAGACGGACATTTGTCACTGTTTGCCGTCCGTCCGGGCAATTTCGCCGTCCAGGATGTCAGTCACATCAAGCGTGACGATGTCCAGGCTGCCTACTGGCAGATTGGCGAAGTCGCCTATGCGCTGATCGGCAACGGCAAGGCGGGTCAGCTTGACGGCGATGCCGAAAAGCTTGCCCGCAGCCTCTACTAGTTTGGATTAAAGGAGAACGACCATGAACCCGACCAATCCGCGATACGGCTACGGAGCCGCCGCCGGCTCTCAGGCGCTCTTCGACGAGGGGCTGCGCCGGCACATGCTGCGCGTCTACAACTACATGGGTATCGGCCTTGTCGTGACGGGAATCGTCGCGCTGATCGTCGGCACGACGCCGGCGCTCTATGTGCCGATCTTCCAGAGCCCGCTGAAGTGGGTCGTCATGCTGGCGCCGCTTGCCTTCGTATTCTTCTTCTCGTTCCGCATCCAGTCGATGTCGGCGGGAACGGCGCAGATGATGTTCTGGGCCTTCTGCGCGGTCATGGGTCTGTCGCTGGCCTCGGTCTTCCTGGTCTTCACCGGTACGAGCATCGCGCGCACCTTCTTCATTGCCGCGACCATGTTCGGCGCGACCAGCCTCTACGGCTATACGACCAAGCGTGACCTTTCCAACATCGGCTCGTTCCTGATGATGGGTCTGTTCGGTGTGATCATCGCCAGCATCGTCAATATCTTCCTGGGTTCGAGCGCGCTGCAGTTCGCCATCTCGGTCATCGGTATCGTGGTCTTCGTCGGTCTGACCGCCTGGGATACGCAGAACATCAAGGAACAGTATGCCGAAAACCATGATCAGGAATCGCAGCAGAAGCTTGCCGTCTTCGGTGCCCTGTCGCTCTACCTGAACTTCGTCAACATCTTCCAGCTGCTGCTGAACTTCACCGGCGAGCGGGAGTAGTTTGAAATTGCCTGCTTGAGCATGGTCTAAGCTAAAGGGCACTCCACGCCTTTGGTGATCATGCTCCGGTAATGCGTCTCCCTGGGGGCTTGTTGAGACGCATGACGCGCCTGCAGTATCTGCGCCGATACTGCAGGCGCAACTTTTTTGAGGGCGAGCCAACTTGGCTAAACCGCTCGAAAATCACCTTCGCCGCCAGGCGGCAAAGGGGGAAGGTGCCGGACCAAGAGAGCACCGTCTAAAGAAAAGGCCCGATGGCGCAGATCTGCTGCCATCGGGCCTTTCATCATTGGAGATATGCGGTGTCTCGTCCGTCAGATGACGAGCGTGGTCTTACCATTCGGCGACGCTGCCGTCCTCGTGGCGCCAGACCGGGTTGCGCCAGCGATGGCCTTCCTTGGCGCGTTCGATAACATAGGCTTCGTCGACTTCGATACCGAGGCCGGGGCCTTGCGGGATCGAAACGAAGCCGTCGGCATACTGGAACACCTCTTTATTGGAGATGTAGTCAAGGATGTCGTTGCCCTTGTTGTAGTGGATGCCGAGGCTCTGTTCCTGGATGAAAGCATTGTAGCTGACGGCATCGACCTGCAGGCAGGCGGCAAGCGCGATCGGGCCGAGCGGGCAATGCGGGGCAAGCGCCACGTCATAAGCTTCGGCCATCGCCGCGATCTTGCGGCACTCGGTGATACCGCCGGCATGCGACAGGTCGGGCTGAAGAATGTCGACATAGCCGTCCGACAGGACCGACTTGAAGTCCCAGCGAGAATAAAGGCGCTCGCCGAGCGCAATCGGCGTCGAGCAATGATTGGCGATTTCCTTCAGCGCCTCGCGGTTTTCCGACAGCACCGGCTCTTCGATGAAGAGCAGCTTGTAGGGCTCGAGTTCCTTGGCGAGAACCTTGGCCATCGGGCGATGGACGCGGCCGTGGAAATCGACGCCGATGCCGATATAAGGGCCGATCGCCTCGCGGATGGTGGCGATGGTTTCTACAGCCTTCTCCACCTTGTCATAGGTGTCGACGATCTGCATTTCCTCGCAGCCATTGAGCTTGATCGCCTTGAAGCCGCGGGCGACGACGTCCTTGGCATTGTTGGCAACGTCCGAGGGACGGTCGCCGCCGATCCAGGAATAGACCTTGATCTTGTCGCGCACCTGGCCGCCGAGCAGCGAATGGATCGGCTGTCCCAGCGCCTTGCCCTTGATGTCCCAGAGCGCCTGGTCGATGCCGGCCAGGGCCGACATGTGGACGGCGCCGCCACGATAGAAGCCGGCGCGGTACATGACGTTCCAGTGATCTTCGATCAGGAACGGATCCTTGCCGATCAGATAATCTTCCAGCTCGTGCACAGCCGCCTGTACGGTCAGCGCGCGGCCCTCGACCACGGGCTCACCCCAGCCGACGATGCCTTCATCGGTCTCGATCTTCAGGAACAGCCAGCGCGGGGGAACGATATAGGTCGTCAGCTTGGTGATTTTCATGGGAATGCTTCCGTTTGGCTTTGGGTTGCGTCAGCGGCGCGATGCCGCGGATCTCTAGGTTGCGGGATTTGTTTTCCGGCCTTTGTCCAGCCGTCGTTCGACGGCGAGATCACGGGCGGCAAGATCGAGCATGCGGTGAGCGCAGACGCGCGCCGCATCGCGGTCGCGAAGGCGCAGGGCCTCGACGAGTTCGCCGTGTACGGCGATTGCTTCGTCGCGGCTGTCGGCGGCGACGTTGGAGGCGTGCAGCGCATATTTGAGGCCGGCGTGCATGGCACTGGAGAGGCGCCGGAACACCTGGTTGTGGCTGGCGCCGAGCAGCAGCTTGTGGAACGTCACGTCGGCTTCGGTAAAGCCTTCCGGATCATCGCCGCTGTCGCGCATGCGCTCCCAGGCGTTTTCCAGATCGGCAATCTCGCGAGCCGTGGCGCGTTCGGCTGCATATTCTGCCGCGGCGGGCTCTATGGTGCGGCGTGCCTCGAGGATGGAGCCGAGAATATCGAAATCGGCGATATAGGGACCCATCCATTCCAGCACGTCCTGGTCGAGAATGTTCCAGTCATCCCTGTCGCAGACAGTGGTGCCGATGCGCGGCTTGCCGCGCACGAGGCCCTTGGATTCCAGCACCTTGAGGGATTCGCGGATAACAGTGCGGCTGACGCCGTACATTTCGCAAAGATCGCTTTCGCGCGGCAGGGTCGAGCCGGATGAATAGCGTTCGGCGCAGATGTCTTCAGCGATTGCCGCCGTCACATTCTTACGCACACGCGGACGACGCTCAGGCTTAGCCGACGCGCCATGCTCCTGCCCTTGCAGCGATTCCACGCTTTTTCCTCCGCACCATTCCGCATTCTCTGCGGAAACCTCTTACTGCGAAGGAGCTGGGCGTATTGGCACCTTGCCTTTTCGCATTGAGATGAAGATACGCTAATCATCATACATTGGCAATATTCTTGTATGATGATTTAGCCTGCTGCATTCCAGCCGTTTGGGAACAATCCGCGACCACCAGGCTTTTCAAAGTTGGCGCCCCTGCTGTTACTGCGGCGTCGTCTTCGAGAGATAGAAGGATTATGGTGACGACGCAGGCGGCCATTCCGCCTGCCGTCGATCGTTACCGGGAGGCGGGACCGCCTCCCCAAGTTCATTCAACGACAAGGAGAACGACATGCAGATCAATCGTACGGGTTCGGCTCAATGGTCGGGCGGTCTGAAGGACGGCAAGGGTCAGATCTCGACCCAAAGCGGCGCACTCAATCACTATCCTTACGGCTTCGCCAGCCGTTTCGAAGGCGTTGCTGGCACCAATCCGGAAGAGCTGATCGGCGCGGCTCATGCGGGTTGCTTTACTATGGCCTTGTCGCTGATCCTCAACGAGGCCGGTTTCACCGCCGAAAGCATGGAGACGACGGCCAAGGTCACGCTCGAAAGCGTCGAAGGCGGCTTCGCCATCACCGCCATCCACCTGACGTTGACCGGCAAGGTGCCTGGCGCCGATGAAGCGACCTTCACCGAGCTTGCCAACAAGGCGAAAGCCGGTTGCCCGGTTTCCAAGGCGCTTGCCTCCGTTCCGATCTCCCTGGAAGTTCACGCCGCCTAAGTGGCCTTTTCAGGCCTTCGCGTCGCGCTGGCTGGCGCGGCGCGTTTCGTATATATTCCGCATTCGGGGCGTTGGGCTGTCATTTCCGTCGGAATGCAATGCCCCTTGGAGGGGCGAATGTCTGGAATTCTCTTGATTCACGTCGTCATCAGCTTGGTCGCCATCATCAGCGGCATCGTGGTAGCCTACGGCTTTCTCACCGCCGATCGTCATAACCGCTCGACGCTCGTCTATATGCTAACGACGGCTCTCACCAGCTTGACGGGTTTTCTGTTCCCGTTCCATGGCGTGACGCCGGCGATCATCGTCGGCATCATCTGTCTGCTGATCTTCATTCCGACGGCACTGGCGCGTTACACATTCCACCTTGCCGGCTTATGGCGTGCCGTCTTCGTGATCGGCGCGCTCGTGCTGCTGTTCTTCAACTGTCTGGTGCTCATCATCCAATCGTTCCAGAAGATTCCGACGCTCAATGCGCTGGCGCCTACCGGTAACGAGCCGCCGATCCTTGCGGCGCAGGTGGCGCTTTTGGTGGTCTGCCTGTTTGTTGGCTATTTCAGCATTCGGCGTTTCCATCCGGCTTTTGTAGGCGCCTGATCACGCGGCGATCAGCCTGCGGCAAAATGCCTGACACTTTTAGCGCGTTCCGCAAGGAGCGTTGTTGAACGTTTAACTGTTGTTTCAAGTTCTTCGCCACATCATCGGTTTATTCGGTAGCATCTGAAGCTGCCTACGGTTGTGGGCGGCTTCTTGACATCGGCACTCTGATAGATTACGAGTGACGAAAATTGAAAATCGTCACTCGTAATCTATCAGGCTTCCTTCATGCTCGAGCTTTCCGATGTCAACGCCGATCCTGCCCGTCAGGAAAACATCACGCGCATTCTCGATGCCGCTGAAAGGCTGTTTCGCCACTACGGATACAGCAAGACGAACGTAGCCGATATTGCGCGCGATCTCGGCATGTCGACGGCGAATATCTATCGGTTCTTCGGTTCCAAGACGGAAATCCACCAGGCTATCTGTGGGCGTATGCTCGGCCAGAGCTACCAGATGGCTCTCGCCATCCGCAATCAGCCAATCAGCGCGACCGAGCGGCTGCGGACCTACGCGCTATCCCAGTACAAGATGATATTGGAGACCATGCTCGATGAGCAGAAGGTTCACGAGATGGTCATCGTGGCCATCGAGCGCGACTGGCACGTCATCGAAAAGCATATCGAGCGCACGCAGGCGTTGGTCGCGGAGATCATCGCGGAGGGAATTGCTGCCGGCGAATTCGCCGAACAGGACCCGCATCTTGCCGCCAAATGCTTTGCTGCGACCACCGTCGATCTCTGTCATCCGCAGATGGTGGCGCAATGCCTTGCCAAGCCCTACCAGGCGGATCCCGAGGATATCATCGAATTTGTCATCAGGGCTTTGAAGAAATAACGGTGCGCTCCGGATGTCCGGCGTGCTCTCACTCTTTGTTCGACTTTAGGAGAGCGACATGGTTTCGCTGACGACCAACACTTTACGGACCATTGCCGGTGCGGCTCTCTTTGCCGCTTTCGGGCTTGGGCTTACGGGCTGCAATGAGAAGAAAGAGGAGACGGCGGAGGTGGTCCGGCCGGTCAAGGTCGTTGAAATCGCTCAAGCTGACACGACGCGCAAGCTTGATTATTCCGGCGCCGTTCGAGCGCGCACTGAAATGAATCTCGGCTTTCGCGTCAACGGCAAGATCGTAGAGCGCAAGGTGGATATTGGCCAGAAGGTAAAGCCCGGCGATGTGATCGCCCGCATGGACGCCACCGACTATATTCTCGCGGTGCGCCGCTCGCAGGCCGATCTGGATGCGGCCGAGAAACAGGTGCAGACGACCGAGCTTGCCCGCACGCGTGCGCAGACACTCTTTAACAAGAATGTCACCTCCAAGTCGCAGCTCGAACAGGCGGAACTTTCCTACGAGCAGGCCATCTCGACCCGGGATTCTGCGGTGTCGGCACTGAGCGAAGCCAAGAACCAGGTCGCTATGCCGACCTGACTTCCGACATGAACGGCATCGTGACTGCAATCAATGCCGATGTCGGCCAAGTGGTCAGTTCCGGCACACCCGTCATCACCGTTGCCGTCGATGGCGAAAAGGAAGTGCAAGTCGCTGTCCCGGAAATGGACATTGCCCAATTCAAGGTCGGCAAAGACGTCAAGGCGCGCTTCTGGTCCGACGCCGCCCTCGTGCTCAGTGGAAAGGTGCGGGAAGTGTCCGGCAGTGCCGATCAGTCGCGCACCTTCGCTGTGCGCGTGAGCGTGCCGAACGATCCGCGCGTGCTGCTTGGCATGACCGCGACGATCGAGGCGCTTGCCGACAATACCCAACCCTATGTTTCCATTCCGCTCAGCGCTCTCGCGCAGAAAGACGGAAAGCAGATCGTCTGGCTCGTCGATCGCAGCGCCGGCACAGTTCATTCCCGGGCCATCAAGGTTGCCGATTTCGCCGATGACGGCGTAAGGGTCGCCGATGGCCTGAAAGCCGGCGATGTCGTCGTTGCCGCCGGCACGCAATTCATGACCGAGAACATGAAGGTCAAGCTTGCGGCTGCATCAGCCCAGCAGGCTTCCGCAGAAATCAACGCCGCCTCGGCGGATATCGTACGCTGACCCGGATCGAGGGGGACGAGATTATGTCCATCAATAGCACCTCCGGTGAGAGGAAGCGTTTCAACCTGTCGCGGTGGGCGATCGCCCATCCAAGCATCGCGCGGTTCCTCTTCGGGCTCATCATCGTCGCTGGCGCGCTTGGCCTCACCCATATGGGCCAGAAGGAAGATCCGGATTTCACCTTCCGCGTCATGGTCGTGCAAACCGTCTGGCCCGGCGCCTCGCTGCAGGACATGGAAGACCAGGTGGTCAACAAGATCGAGCGCAAGCTGCAGGAAACGCCGCATCTCGATTGGGTCAAATCCTATACCCGCGCCGGCTTTGCCATCACCACTATCCAGATCAAGGGCGACACCAACACCGCTGAGGTGAAAGACGCCTTCTATCAGATCCGCAAGAAGGTGGGCGATATCAGCAACGAGCTGCCCTCCGGCTTGCTTGGCCCCTATTTTAACGATGAATTCGGCGATACCTTCATCACACTGCATTCGATCAGCGGCGACGGCTACACCTATCCGGAGCTGAAGAAATTCGCCATCCAGGCCCGCGACATGCTGCTTTCGACACCGGGTGTCGAGAAGGCCACCATCATCGGCGACCAGGCGGAACAGATCTATATCGATGTCTCCTCCAAGGTTCTGGCCGAACGCGGACTGACGCTCAACGACCTGAAGAACGCCATTGTCGGCCAGAACAATGTCGATCCGGCCGGTAATGTCGATACCAGCACGCGCTCCGTGCGCATCTCGGTCGAGGGCGATGTCAACAAGATAGAGGATATCAAGAACCTGCGGCTCAACGCCGGCGGCCAGGTGACCCGTCTCGGCGATATCGCCACCGTCACCGCCGGGCTGCAGGATCCCTATACGGCCAAATTCCTCTACAACGGCCATCCAAGCGTGCAGCTCGGGGTCGTCATGGCTCCAGGCTTCAAGGTGACCGATGTCGGTACGTCGGTCGAAGAAACCTATAAGCGCTTCGAAGCCTCGCTGCCGGTCGGCGTTCAGGTCGATCAGATCGCCAATCAGCCTGATGTCGTCACCGACGCGATCAGCGAATTCATGCACGCGCTCGGCGAAGCTCTCGTCATCGTGCTGATCGTCTCGTTCCTGTCGATCGGCTGGCGTTCCGGCCTCGTGATCGCCATCGCCATCCCGCTGGTGCTGGCCGCAACCTTCGCCATCATGTACGAGTTGGGCATCGACCTGCAGCGCATTTCGCTCGGCGCGCTCATCATCGCGCTGGGCCTGCTGGTTGATGATGCCATGATCGTGGTCGAGCTCATGGAGCGCAAGCTGGAAGAGGGGCTCGTAAAGCTCGATGCTGCCAGCTTCGCCTATTCCTCCACCGCCTTCCCGATGCTGACTGGCACGCTGATTACCACGGCCGGCTTCATCCCCGTGGGATTTGCGGCATCGACAGCAGGCGAATATGTCCGCTCGCTCTTCTATGTCGTCGGCATCGCACTGGT
>JGI24740J21852_10000766_pt1 | contig 14083 bp, 10 predicted proteins | sample KBSCornC6_FD_21852 | JGI IMG/M metagenome (IMG submission 21852) | reverse complement strand
AGAGCGCAACCTTGCCAAGGTTGAGGTCGCGAGTTCGAGCCTCGTTTCCCGCTCCAATCCCGAAGGGAAGCCTTGCTTCCCTTTTTCTTTATCGGCACGGCCCAGACGCAGTTCGCTACGAATTGCTACAATGCGGTGCTGAACCCTTGGCGGGGTAGCAAAGTGGTTATGCAGCGGCCTGCAAAGCCGTGTACGCCGGTTCGATTCCGGCCTCCGCCTCCAGAATGCAAAGCCAAAAGCCCCGACATGTTCGGGGCTTTTTGTTTGCCGCTCCCCAGCTGTCCTTTCTTCGGCCTCGTTCCTCCCTGGGTGAGGCTGCGGCCATCTATGTGGCGCTTGAATAGCCCCCGCATCTTGTTCTGTCGTAACAAAAAGTGATAGAACGACACCCATATCCGCGCCGAGCGTGCTTTTTACATTTGTTTTGAGTGCGGCGGGGCTGTGCTTCTAGGATGGCCTCGGTTCCAGCTAGCAGCTGGATCGCGCAGGAGAGGGTGGGGCTCGTACAACAATGTGCCGGCGCTAAGCCGATAACAACGACAGAGACCCATAACGGTGGCCGGGGCCGACAACGCGGCCAGGTCAGAAACGGGGAAAAGGGCAGTCCAGATGGCGATACGAATTGCCTCGGTGGAAGACAATCAGGCGCAATCGGAGTTGATCCGAGAAATCCTGACGTCGTCCGGATACGAATGCGAGAGTTTCAGTAGCGGGGATGCCTTCGTCAAAGCGCTGCGGGATCGCACGTTCGATCTGCTGTTGCTGGACTGGCAGTTGCCCGACATCAGCGGCATCCAGTTGGTGAGTTGGGTGCGGCAGACGGTCGGCCCGGCGCTGCCGGTGCTGTTCCTGACCAACCGCTCGCTGGAAGACGATGTGGTGCGCGGGCTGGCGGCCGGTGCGGATGATTACGTCATCAAGCCGGTGCGCCGCGCGGAGCTGGTCGCGCGCGTGGGTGCGTTGCTGCGCCGCGCCGCGCCGCGTACGGGCGAATCGGTGGAGCGCATTCACGTGGGGCCGTATGCGGTGGACCCGGTCGGGCGCGCACTGATGCTCCATGGCTCGCCGGTCGAGTTGTCGCCGCGCGAGTTTGATCTGGCGCTGTACCTGTTCCGCAATATCGGCAAGCTGGTGCCGCGCGAGCTGATCGAGCAGGCGGTCTGGGGGCGCAGCATCGGCCCGGATTCGCGCACGCTGGCGACGCATATTTCCAAGTTGCGGCTCAAGCTCGATCTCAATCAGAAGAATGGCGTGCGGCTGGTGTCGGTGTATTCGCATGGCTATCGACTCGAAACCATGCAGGAAGAGAGTGAAGCCAACTGACGCTACACCAAAGCCTCGGATGGGACGCGCCGCGTGTGTCGGCGCGTTCGTTATTTTTGCGGGCGCGTGGCAATGCGTCATGGCGCAGCCCTCGGGCGCCGATGGGGCGGAGTTCCTCTATCGCGTGCAGCAGGGCGACACGCTCATCAGCCTGGCCGACCGCTATATGGATAGCGTCGAAGGCTGGCGCCTGCTGCAGCAGCGCAACCACGTGGCTGACCCCTACCACCTGAAGCCTGGCTCGGTGCTGCGTATTCCGTTCGACCGCATTCCCGTGGTGCCGGCGACAGCGCAGGTGGTGTTTGCGCGGGATGCCACCACGGGCGGCAGCAAACCGCTGCAAGCCGGCATGAAGCTGGCTGAAGACGCACAGATCGATACCGGTGACAAAGGCGCCGTGACGCTCGCGTTTGATGACGGCACGCGGGTGACGGTGCCGCCGGGCAGCCATATCACGCTGTCACGCGTGCGTGCGTTTGCGCGCGCCGGGTTGATCGACGTGCGCATGCATGTGAAGCAGGGCGAAGCCGAATCGACGGTGTCGCCCAAAAAGCGCGGCGTGGGTCGTTACGAGATTTCGACGCCCGCGTTGGTGACAGGCGTGCGCGGAACGCGATTCCGCGTACAAGCCAGTGAATCGGGATCGACCAGTTCCGTGCTCGAAGGCGAGGTGGCCGCCAAGGCGGGCCATCAATCGCAGGCGGTGAAGGCGGGGTTTGGTGTGCAGGCCGCAGATGGCCGCATCAAGCGTGCGGCGTTGCCAGCCACACCCAAGCTCAATGCGATGCCGGAGCTGGTGCAGACGCCGTGCTGGCGGGCAACGTGGGAGCCGGTGAAGGGCGCGGTGTCCTACCGTGCCGCCGTGGCGCGCGATGCTGCGTTGACCGAACTGAGCGCCTATCAACTCAGCAAGACGCCCGGCGCAACGCTGTGCGGCGACGAGGACGGCGATTACACCCTGGTCGTACAGAGTGTCGATGCACTCGGGCTGACGAGCGTTTCGGCCACGCGGCCGTTTACCGTGCGCCTGCATCCGGAGGCGCCGTACACGATTCAGCCGGCACGCAGCAAGGCTTATCGCAGCGGCGATGTGGCTTTCGCCTGGGCGGAGGTTTCCGACGCGCGCAGCTATGACCTGGAAGTGGCCGATGCGCAGGCCTTTACGTCGCCGACTGTCCAGCAGCACGGACCGGATGTCCGCGTGATCAAACCGCTGGCCGCGGGTACGTGGTGGTGGCGCGTGCGCTCGGTGGCCGAAGATGGCAAGACGGGCCCTTGGAGCGATGCGCTGAACTTCCGGGTGGTCGACGTGCCACCAGATGCCGCGCCCCAGGCTTCTGTCGATGCTGCGGATGACGGCAAGCTGCACGCCCATTGGCCCGCGCTGGCGCCGGAGTTGTCGGCATCTGGCGCCCATACGCGCCTGCAGCTTGCTGCCGAACCCACCTTCGCCAAGCCCATCGCCGATATCGTCAGTGATGGCAATGAGGCGGTCATTCCGCAGCCGCCGGCCGGCGTGTATTACCTGCGCACGGGTGTGGACCTCGGTGATGCGGCGTCGGTGATCTATGCCAAGCCGCAGCGCATCGATGTCGGCAGCTTTGTCGGCGATTCATCGCGCAGCCCGGTGCAAAGCGGGGGCGGCAACCTCTTGCTCAATGACTGGTCCCGTTGATCCGGCGCCGGTGAGCCCGGCCGCGCCGCGATCGGCGCTGCGCTCGCTGGTGGAATGGGTCGTGTTGGTGGCGCTGGCTGCACTGCTGACGGTCGGTGCGGTGCGCTGGAGTGTGGTGGCGCGGTTGGATGCGGCGCTGTATGACGCCGTTGCCACGCTGCATGGACATGCGCCGCGTGACGACATCGTCATCGTGGCCATCGACGATCAAAGCCTTGACGCCGTGGGCCGCTGGCCCTGGCCTCGCAGCCGACTCGCTGAGCTGATTGCGCGAGTAGGACAAGCGCGGCCGCGCGGCATCGGCATCGATATTCTGCTGATCGAGCCCGATCTTGCCCACCCGGAAGGCGACCGAGCCCTGACGGCGGCCATCGCGCAGGCGGGGCATGTCATTTTGCCCGCACTGCCGGAGCGCACCGAGCAGGCGCGCGTCTATCACTATCCGTTCCTGGGTCTCGGTGCCGCGGTCGCACATATCAATGCGGCACCGGATGCGGACAGCGTCGTGCGCGGCGTCTATCTGGCCGAGGGGCCGCGTGAGCATGTGCTTGACCATCTAGCGATGCAGCTTGCCCGGCAGGCAGCGCGACCGCCGGTCTCCATGTTGGCCCCAGCGGATGCAGAAACCGATGCCGAGGGCTGGACGCGCCGCACGCCGATCCGTCTGAATTTTGCGGGCCCGGCCGGTACCTTCCGCCACGTGCCGGCGCTGGACGTACTCAACGGCCGCGTCGGCCCGGAAGCCTTTGCCGGCAAGCTGGTATTGATCGGGGCGACGGCGTCTGGCGTGTCGGATATTTTTGCGACGCCCACCTCGCGCACGATGAGCGGGGTGGAAGTGCTGGCCAACGCTACGCAGACGGTGCTCGACGGCAGCGCGATTCTGCCAGTGGCGCCTGAGCTGTTCTGGATCATGACGCTGCTGCCGTTGCTAATGGCGGCCTGGGCGGTGCGTTGGCTGACGCCGCGCATGGCCCTGGCGGTGTCGTTGGCCGGCGCGGTCTTGGTATTGCTTGGGGCCGTCTTCGCGTTGGTGGGGCTGCATCGCTGGCTGCCGCCGTTTGCTGCGATGGTGGGGCCGCTGGTCCTGTACCCGCTGTGGAGTTGGCGCCAGCAAGAGGCCGCGTTGCGCTTTTTGCGTGAGGAGATGCAGCACCTGGCGAGCGAGCCTGGCGTCCTGGCCGATGCACCGCTGGCCCGTACTGGCCGCACGCTGGGTGCCCACATGGATGCCGTCGCCTCGCTGACGGACAAGCTGCGCGGCCTGCGCCGCTTTCTGGCCGATGCGCTAGAGAGCCTCCCCGATGCCACCGTCATCTGTGCGCCCGATGGCGCAATCCTGCTGGCCAATGGCCGCAGTGCGGACCTTGCTGGCCAGTTGCACACATCGGGGCAGAATCGCGCCGCTGCGCTGCGTGACTTGCCCACGCTGCTAGCGCTCGCGTTTCCAGACCCTGCCGCCGGCCAACAGTACTGGGCGCGGTGGCAAGCCGAACCGGGCGTGACGCTGGAACCCATCGAACTGCGCACGCATGACGGCCGCTCGATGCTGATGCATGCCGCCGCCTTGCGCGATGACGCGGGCCAGCCCATCGACATCATCGTCAGCTTTGCTGACATCACGCCGGTGCGACAGGCCGAGCGCCACCGCGAAGAAGCCCTGCGCTTCATCTCGCACGACATGCGCTCGCCGCAGAGCGCCATCCTCGCGCTCATCGAGCTGCAGCGTGATACGTCTCGCGCGTTGGATCGGGAAGCGCTGCTGTCGCGAATCGAGCAGTTGTCTTCGCGCACGCTTGAGCTGGCCGACACCTTTATCGATCTGGCGCGCGCAGAATCGCAGGCGCTCAGGCTGCAGGATGTCGACTTGGTGGGGCTAGTGCTCGACGCTGCCGATGAGGTGTGGGCACTGGCGAATCGCCATCACGTGGAAGTGCGCGTGGTGGCTGACATTGAAGCGCCCGTGCGTGGTGATCCGCGCCTGCTGGTGCGGGCGTTGGTGAATCTGCTCAACAACGCTATCAAGTTCAGTGCCGAGGGTTCGGTCGTTGCCGTGTCGCTGGGCGAGGACGAGACGATGTTCACTGTGGCGGTCGCAGATCAGGGGGTTGGCATTGCACTGGCCGATCAGCCCCGGCTGTTCCAGCCGTTTCATCGCCTGCACGAAGGGACGGCCAATGCCCCAGCGGGCAGCGGGCTCGGGCTTGTGTTCGTGAAGACGGTGGTCGACCGTCACGGCGGGCGCATTGCCGTCCAAAGCGCGCCGGGCCTGGGTTCCACCTTTACCGTATTGCTGCCGCGCGCGCCGCAACACCGCGACGCCTGATCGCCGGGCACTGCGGCGCACTCCACTGTGGCGTTTGCCACATGCCCTTTTCAATCATTTGCATTCCGGGTCCCTGGCGGCCCTACATTGCATTGGTCGACCGGCACAACATACGCGGGCCACACGCCCGAACGAGAGATGGCGCCATCTGGGCGAGAACCGGCAGCACAGGCATAGCAACCGATGCATTACCGGCCACCCAGGCGCTACGTATGTTGAGCAAGACCGCAACCGATGTGCTGAGCGAATGCGATTACGAACGCATTCGCACGCAACTGCACCACGCCCTGCATGGCGACGGGAACCCATCGCGGGGTGTGCGCGTCTGGCAGGCCGGTCGGCTTTTATCCAAACCGTGTGCCGCAGACGAGGAGTGGGCCCATGCATACCATGACCATCACGCCTCGGTTTGATCGCGCGGCGCACGGGCATTCCAGACACCAAGCCATGAAAATCGGCCTGATCGACACACATATCAGCCGCCAGCAGGCGATTCATTCCGCGCTGCAGCCGTCGCGCTTTGAATGCGTTCCGCTGTTTCTTTCCCGCCAGGTGTTCGAAGCAATCGACGTGCATGGCATCAATCTGCTGATGGTGGGCGCGCACGCGCACGACGTGCCGGGCCTATCGCTGGTGCGCAGCGTGCGCGAGCGCGTTGGTGCCGGCATGGCCATCGTCTACCTGGGCGACGGACACGCCGACACCGAAACCGCCGACGCGCTCAACCATGGCGCTGACCTGTGCTTTCAGGGCGAGATTCGTCCGTCCGAGCTGCTTGCACGGCTTGATGCGCTGATCCGCCGCTTTGCGGTCAGCCGCGCGGTTCGCGTATCGGAAATCCAGCTGGGGCCGTACACGATTGATCGCCAGAACCGATCCATCCGCGTGCACGATACCGCCGTGCCAGTGCATGCTCGCGAGTTCGAACTGGCGCTGCTGCTGTTCGCCAACGCGGGTCGGGTGCTGTCACGCGCGGATATCGAACTGGCATTGTGGGGCCGCGAACTGAGCCCCTATTCGCGGACGCTCGATACGCATGTCTCGCGGCTGCGTAAGAAGCTGGCGCTGGGCGCCGCAAACGGCCTGCGCCTGCGGGCAATCTATGGGCAGGGCTTCTGCTTGGAGCGCGTTATGGAACGCGCGACCGCCTACTGACCTGACCGCGTTTTACGGCAATGAAAAGGCCCCGAATATCGGGGCCTTTTCATTGCTGAAGCAGACACCGAGGAAGGACCCAAAAGAAACGCCCTGATACTCAAAGCAGCAGCATCAGGGCGAAGTAGGCCGCAGCTCTCTCTTCTGCGGCCGGAGCGCACCCACGAGGGTAGGTACAGGCACAGATTACGTGGCTGGGAGTGGAGGAATGCAAACCTTTATCAACAGCTGTCTCGGAGGGAGCGAGGGCACAAGACACCTCCGGCCATAAGACATCGTACAACCGGGCGGGATTTCGGGTCCTGACCTTGGTTCAGGCCAAAGTTGACTGCATCAGCTTGCTAGCCGTCTCGTGCGCGTGGCGCAGGCGTTCCCGGCTGTTGGAGAGGTGCATGCGCATCGCCGCACGGGCGGCTTCCGGGTCCTTGCGCGCAATGGCTTCGAAGATGCTGTGGTGCTCGCGGTTGACCGTGGCGCGGAGCTCCGGGGCGTTCAGGTAGCCCACTTGTGCCAGGCTCATCCGCGTGCGGGGAATCAGCGTTTTGCCGAGCTGGGCGAGGGCGCCCACGAAGTGCTCATTGCCGGTCGCACGGGCGATGCTCAGGTGGAACTGCAGGTCGGAGGTCGCGCTGTCGTTGCCATCCGCCTGGTCTTGTTCGATGGCTTCGAGCGCGGCACGCAAGGTGTCGATCTCGTCCGCGGTAATGCGTTGCGCGGCCAACCCGGCGCATTCCGTTTCAATGGCCATGCGCAGTTCCAGCATGGACAGGATGTCGTGCAGCGTGGAAGCGTCGCCTAGCTGGATGCTGTTGTCGGCGCGCGGTGGCAACACAAAGCTACCGATGCCGTGGCGCGTTTCAATCAAACTCTTGGCCTGCAAGCGGGAGATGGCTTCGCGCACCACCGTGCGGCTGACGCCAAGCGCTTCCATGAGCGCGGATTCCGTCGGCAGCTTGTCGCCGGGGCGCAGCGATTCCGTCGCAATGCGCCCTTTGATGTGGTCCACCACCACGTCCGCCAGGCTTTGGGTACGGCGCACAAGCGTTGCGGGGGAGCTGCCGGACATGCGATCTCCGATCGTGGGGGGCTGGAATTTCGGGTTTACCAGGGCTGGCCCAGTAGGAATGCGTCAATTATATTCCCGTTCCATGTTGTACGACGACTGATGACATACGTGACGACCATGAATCACCTCTCTGCTGAAACGCGCACGCCCCGTATTACCCGCCTCCAAGTCATCCCGGTTGCCGGGCGCGACAGCATGCTGTTGAACCTGAGCGGTGCGCACGGCCCGTTCTTCACGCGCAACATCGCCATCCTGGAGGACTCCGAAGGCCACATCGGCGTGGGCGAAGTGCCGGGGGGCGAGGCGATTCGCAAGACCATCGAAGACGCGACACCGCTGGTTGTCGGACAACCGATCGGCGCCTACAACAATGTGCTGAACACCGTGCGCCATCAGTTTGCCGACCGTGATGCTGGTGGGCGTGGCCTGCAGACTTTCGATTTGCGCACCACGGTGCATGCCGTGACCGCGCTGGAAAGCGCATTGCTCGATTTGCTCGGCCAGCACCTGGGCGTGCCCGTGGCGGCGCTGCTGGGGCAGGGTCAACAACGTGCCAAGGTGCCGGTGCTGGGCTACCTGTTCTTCGTGGGCGATCGCAAACGCACCAACCTCGATTACGCCGACGGCAGCGACGCCACCGACGACTGGACCCGACTGCGTCATGAGGAAGCGCTCACGCCGGAAATGGTAGTGCGCTTGGCTAAGGCGGCGTATGCGCGCTACGGCTTCAAGGATTTCAAGCTCAAGGGCGGCGTGTTGAGCGGTGATGACGAGATGGTCGTGACCACCGCGCTGGCCGAGGCGTTTCCCGATGCTCGCGTCACGCTGGACCCGAACGGCGCGTGGTCGCTGGCGGAGGCTATCCGCCTGTGCCGCGACAAGCACGACGTGCTGGCCTACGCCGAAGACCCGTGCGGCGCCGAGGGCGGCTACTCCGGTCGCGAGGTGATGGCCGAATTCCGCCGCGCCACGGGCCTGCCGACCGCCACCAACATGATCGCCACCGACTGGCGCCAGATGGGGCATGCCATCCAACTGCACTCGGTCGATATTCCGCTGGCCGATCCGCACTTCTGGACGATGCAAGGCTCGGTGCGCGTGGCGCAGATGTGCGACGACTGGGGCCTGACCTGGGGCTCGCACTCTAACAACCACTTCGATATCTCGCTGGCGATGTTCACGCACGTGGCCGCAGCCGCGCCGGGCAACATCACCGCCATCGACACGCACTGGATTTGGCAAGACGGTCAGCGCTTGACGCGTGAGCCGTTCCAGATCGTTGGCGGCGAGATCGATGTGCCGGCCAAGCCGGGCCTGGGTGTGACGATCGACATGGAGCAGATCGAGAAGGCGCATGCACTGTACAAGCAGCACGGCCTGGGCGCGCGCGACGATGCGATTGCCATGGGCCAACTGATTCCCAACTGGAAGTTCGATAACAAGCGTCCCTGCATGGTGCGCTGAAGCTGTGTGATGTCTGGGCGGCCCGAGGCTGCCCATCAAAACTACAAAGATATTTGGAGACGAAACCGTGAAGACCATCAAGGGCTTGCGCTGGTGGATCATCGTGCTGGTGTGTCTGGGCACGATCATGAACTACCTGGCGCGCAACTCACTGGGCGTGCTGGCACCCACGCTCAAGCAAGAGCTGTCCATGACCACGCAGCAGTACGGCTACGTGGTGATGGCGTTTCAGTTCGGCTACACGCTCATGCAGCCGGTGTGCGGCTTCATTGTCGACTTGATCGGCTTGCGCATCGGCTTTGCACTGTTTGCTGTGTTGTGGTCGTTCGCCGGTGTGCTGCACGCGGGGGCAACGGGTTGGCTGTCGCTGGCGGGCTTTCGTACGTTCATGGGGTTGACGGAAGCCGCGGCCATTCCGTCCGGCATGAAGGCGGTGGCGGAGTGGTTTCCTGACAAGGAAAAATCCGTGGCCACGGGCTGGTTCAACGTGGGCACGTCGTTTGGGGCCATGCTGGCGCCGCCGCTGGTGCTGTTCCTGTCGATGCGGCATGGCTGGCAGTCCGCGTTTGTGGTGACGGGCGCGCTGGGTTTCTTCTGGGCGGCGCTGTGGTTTGCGTTTTATCGCTCGCCGCAGCAGCATCCTCGTCTGTCCAGTGAGGAGCTGAAGACTATTACCGACGGGCAATTGCGTTCGGCGGGCGACAAGCCGGCTGAGAAGCGCTCGATCGGCAAGATCATCGGTGCGCGCCGTTTCTGGGCGATTGCGCTGGCGCGTTTCTTTACGGAACCCGCGTGGCAGACCCTGAGCTTCTGGATTCCGCTGTACTTCTTCAAGGAGCGCGGCATGGACCTGAAGCAGATCGCCATGTTTGCGTGGCTGCCGTTCCTGGCGGCTGACTTGGGCGGGATGGCCGGTGGGTATCTGTCGCCGTTCCTGATGAAGTTTGGCAAGCTGCCGCTCATCTGGTCGCGCGTGGGCGGCGTGGTGATTGGCGCGTTGATGATGATCGGCCCGGCATGCGTGGGTTTGGTGGCGTCGCCGTACACGGCCATCGCGCTGTTCTGCGTGGGCGGCTTTGCGCACCAGATGATCTCGGTGTCGGTCAACACGCTCTCCGCAGACGTGTTTGACCCGCAGGAAGTCGGCACCGCCAATGGCTTTACTGGTATGTCTGGCTGGATTGGCGGCCTGGCCTTCACCGCTGTGGTGGGCGCTTTGGCCGACACGGTTGGCTACGGCCCGCTGTTCGGCCTGCTGGGTGCGTTTGACCTGATCGCTGCCGTGCTGCTGATCGTACTGATTCGCGGCCAGTCGGCGGAAGAGCGTGCTGCACGCAAGATGAATTTGTCTGCCTCAAATTGAGCTGAAAACGATGTCCATGTTGCATCCTCCCCGTTTTGAACTTCAAGCGCGCGAAGGCAACCGCCTGCGCTTGGCCAGCAGCGCAGGCGCTGCGATCGAACTCTTCGTGCTGGAGGAGGACATCGTTCGCGTACTGGTGCTGCCGCAGGGCGATCTGCGCGGCCCCGCCACGTGGTCGATCGCACCGGGCGGTGACGATACGCCGCTGGAAGGGCGTGACCGCCGTGACCTCCGCGGTTTCTCGCTGCCGGGGTTCGAAGTGCAATCCGATGCCGACACGCTGCGCATCGAAACGAGCAAGATCCGTTTGACGGTTGCTCTGGCCGGCGGCTTCTGCAACTGGGAAATCCGCCGTGCCGGGCAATGGCACGCCGTGCTGCACGATCGCGCCACGCAGGCCTATAACTTTGGCTACTGGGACGAGCAGGTCTACCACTACGTGCGCCGCGAACCGGGCGAGATGTACTTCGGCCTCGGCGAGCGCGCCGGCGACACGAACCGTGCGCACCAACGCTACGAGATGCGCAACATCGACGCGATGGGCTACAGCGCCCGCACGACCGATCCGCTGTACAAGCACATCCCGTTCTACGTGACGTGGCAGCCGGAGAACGCCACCGGCTTCGGGCTGTTCTACGACACGCTGTCGGATTGCAGCTTCGACATGGGCCGCGAGCTGGATAACTACCACGGCCTCTATCGCTACTTCGTGGCGCCGCATGGCGATCTGGATTACTACTTCATTGCGTCGCCCGACACGCCGCTCGATGCCACGCGCCGCTTCACGTGGATGACCGGCCGCCCGGCGTGGATGCCGAAGTGGGGCCTGGGCTATTCCGGCTCGACCATGACGTACACCGACGCACCGAACGCGCAGGAACAAATGGGCGAGTTCATCAAGGGCTGTCGTGAACACGACATCCTGTGTGATTCGTTCCACCTGTCGTCGGGCTACACCTCCATCGGGCCGAAGCGCTACGTCTTCAATTGGAACACGGACAAGTTTCCCGATGCGCGCGGCTTCGTTCAGAGCTATCTGGATGCTGGCATTCGCCTGTGCCCGAACATCAAGCCTTGCCTGCTGCAAGACCACCCGAAGTTTGCCGAGGCCAAGGAAGCCGGCCTGTTGATCTGCGACGACAAGGGCGAGCCGGCTTGGGTGCAGTTCTGGGATGAGGTGGGCGCGTATCTCGATTTCACCAACCCGAAAACGCTCGATTGGTGGAAGACGAACGTAAAGAGCGCATTGCTCGACTACGGCATGGCCTCCACCTGGAACGACAACAACGAGTTCGAAGTCTGGACGCCCAACGCGTTCGCGCATGGCTTCGGCAAGAAGGCACCGATCCGCGAGGCGAAGGTGCTGCACACCATGCTGATGATGCGTGCGTCGCGCGAGGCGCAACTGGAATACGCGCCGCAGCGTCGGCCGTTCCTCGTGTCGCGCTCGGGCGGCGTCGGCATGCAGCGCTATGTGCAGACGTGGTCGGGCGACAATTACACCTCGTGGGAAACGCTGCGCTACAACCTGAAGATGGGGTTGGGGCTGGCGCTGTCGGGCGTGTCGAACATTGGCCACGACATCGGCGGGTTTGCTGGCCCGGCCCCGTCGCCGGAATTGCTGGTGCGCTGGGTGGCGTTTGGCGTGTTCATGCCGCGCTTCTCCATCCACTCGTGGAACGATGACAAGACCGTCAACGAGCCGTGGATGTATCCGCAGGCCACCTCGCAGATTGCTTCGCTGATCAAGCTGCGCTATCGGTTGATTCCGTATCTATATGAGCTGCTGTGGCAGTCGACGCAGGCTTACGAGCCGGTGCTGCGTCCGACGTTTGCCGAGTTCCCCGCAGACCGCCGCTGCTATGAAGAGTGCGACGACTTTATGCTCGGCACGTCGCTGCTGGTGGCGCCGACGGTGGAAGAAGGGCAGACCGAACGCACGGTATATTTGCCGGCCGGCCAGCGCTGGGTGTCGTACTGGAGCGGCGAGGCGTTTGAAGGCGGGCAGACCGTGACCTTGCCCGCGCCGTGGGATCAACCAGCGATGCTGATCCGCGAGGGCGGTGTGATCGCCTTGAACGTTGCCGAGCAGCATTTCGACCAACGTGCTGATCAACGCGGCTTCCTGGTCGTGCCGATGGCAGGCGCCGGTGAGGCCCAGGGCGGCAGTATCGAAGACGATGGCGAAACGGAAGCCTGGCGCAATGGCGAGCACGGCCGCTGGAACGTGCGTGCCGTGTCGGATGCGCAAACCGTGGTGCTGAATGTGACGCGCGAAGGCCGGATGCCCACGCAAGCGGATACCATTGAAATTCATCTGCCGGCTGCGGAAACGCGGCAGTTGCAGACCCCGCAGGCCCGCGTTGTCGGGCAGGCTGTTTCGGGCGGATGGCGTCGGCTGACCTTGCAGTTGCAGCCGTAACCACACTGCCTACCTGTGCGCTTTGGCGGGGCGAGGAGAGCCCCGCTGCTGCGCGATTCCCCGGTGCTGGAGACCACCACAGAGAACGATGAAAGCTATGAAAACTGCACGAGCCAAGTTCACCATCAAGCCGGTTTGCGCGTGCGTCGCGCTGCTGTCCGCAGGACTGTCCATGCACGCATCGGCGCAAAGCACCGTGACGCTGTACGGCGTGGTCGACAACGCCATCGCCTATTCGAGCAACCAGGGTGGGCATTCCAACGTCTACATGAATTCCGGCGCGCTGGCCGCCAGCAAGTTCGGCCTGTATGGCACGGAAGACCTGGGCGGCGGTACCCAAGCGCTGTTCCGCCTGGAAAATGGCTTTGCAGCCGACACGGGCGCGCAAAGCAAGGCGAACTTCGTCTTCAATCGCCAGGCCTATGTTGGCCTGACCAACAAGGCCTACGGCCAGATCACGATGGGCCGTCAGTACACGCCGTACTTCCAGTACGTGGCCGCACTCGGGCCGACCAATGTGCTGACTGGCGCCGTCGGCGCGCACCCGGGTGATATCGACGCGATGGACACCACGCTGCGCGTGCCGAATTCGATCACCTATACGACGCCCACGTTCGGTGGTTTCCAGGGCGGCCTGCAATACGGCATGGGCGAGCAGGCGGGCAGCATGTCCAACGGCAGTGCCTTCAGCGCGGCGCTGCGTTATGACTATCAAGCGTTTGCGTGGTCGGCCGGCTATATCCGCCTGAAGAACGTTCCGACCTTCCAGAGCAACAGCGGTGACTTCGCCAACAACGCCCCCATCAACAAGGGCTACGCAACGGCCGACAGCGCGCAGATCATCGGTACCGCAGCCCGTTACACCGTGGGCAACCTGATGATGGGGTTGAACTACTCCAACGTGCAGTACAAGCCGGGCGCGACGTCGCCGGCAGGGTTTGCGCAGACGGCGAGCTTCAACACGTTCGGTGCCATTGCCACCTACGCGCTCACGCCCGCGCTGACCGTGGCGGCCGGCTACAGCTACACCGCCGAGAACAAGCGCAACGGTGTCGACCAGGCGGCGCGCTATCACCAGTTCACGATGGAGCAGGTGTATTCGTTCTCCAAGCGCACGGCGCTCTATGCGATTGAGGCCTATCAGAAGGCGAGCGGCCAGACGCTGAGTTCGACGGGCGGCATCGTCAATGCCGTGGCGTCGGTGGGCGACTCGCAGAACGGCACACCGTCGAACGGCCCGAGCCAGTTTGTCGGCATGGTCGGCATTCGCCACTTCTTCTGATGACGTC
>JGI24740J21852_10000763_pt1 | contig 14098 bp, 12 predicted proteins | sample KBSCornC6_FD_21852 | JGI IMG/M metagenome (IMG submission 21852) | reverse complement strand
CCGCCGGCTGCGGCGGTTCGAGCTCCTCGGAATCGTCTGGAACCGGCGGGCAGCGGACCGGCGGGCCGACCGCCCCCGCCGGCGCGACCGCGCGCGGCTGCGGTGCAGGCGCCGCTCGGGTCGCCGGCCTGCGCGTGGCAGCCACGTCGTGCGGGGCGGGACGCAGCGTCGCGCTCGGTTGGGAGCGGGCCGATGGCTGCCGGCTGCCGCCCGGGGCCTCGCGTGCCGCCTGCTCGGTCGGCCTCTACCGCTGCGGCGCCGTGCGGGCCGACCGCGGCATCGTGGTCAACTGCGCCCAGCCCGGGCGCACGGTCGCCTTCATCGCCCGCTGAGCCGCCGCGCCCTTCGGTCGGCGGGATCCAGGAAGAGCGCCAGCCACAACAGCGGCGCCCATTCGGGCACCACCCACGCGACCGGGATCGAGGCCGCGAAGACCGCGGCGACAAAAAGCGATTTGTGACGGAGGGCCTGGGCTTCCTCCGGGCTGATGTCGGAGAGCCCGGCAGCGGCCGCGTCGAGCACCATCCAAAGGCCGACCAGGGAGACCCCGGCCAGATTGACCGCGTAGAGGATGACCGACGCCGCCTCTCCCCCATGGGTGCCGATCACCTCGGTGCTGAACGGGATCAGCACGACCCATGCCAGGTAGAAGATGTTCAACCCCAGCAGGCGACCGTCGAACCCGTTGACTTTGGAGAAGAACTGGTGATGGTTGAGCCAGTAGCGCCCGATCACCGCGAAGCTGATCGCGTAGGCAAGGAAGCTGTGCCGCAGGTCCCAGAGCGCATCGGAGACGGTTTCGCCCTGCGCCAGGTGATCGGGGATGCCGAGAGCAAGAACGAGCAGCGTGATCGCGATCGCGAAAACGCCGTCGCTGAAGGCGACGATCCGCGCGAACTCGACCTCGTTCTCCTCCCGCCGCCGCTTCTCCCTGGGCCTGGCCATCTCCCCATCATCGACGCCGGCCTCGACGGAATCGCAGCCCGGTCCTGCCTAGAATGAGCGGCGCGCCGGCATAGCTCAGTTGGTAGAGCACTTCATTCGTAATGAAGGGGTCCCCGGTTCAAGTCCGGGTGTCGGCTTTCCCATCCCTCCTAGCCCTTCCGCCCGATCCCGACATTTCCGAGAGGTCCCGACCGTTCTGAGAGACAACTGAGCGACAGTCTCCTCTTTGATCCCCAGCGCTTTCAGGAGTAGTCGAGCATCGCGTTTACACGTTCCAGGACGATCGAGTTCGCATCCACCCCGTTCCAACCGGAGCGATCGCAGCCGGCGGGACGCATGCAGGTCAGCTCGAAGAAGAAGCGGCGGTAGTCGGCGAAGGCCGGGAAGGGCCAGAGATGGGAGCCGAAGCTGGAGGTGGTGCCCCAGCCGATGCCTCCGAGGCTGCCGTTGGCGACGCCGGCGCCCTGCATGAGGATGTTGCTGGTGGAGCCGTCATAGCCTTCGGCCCAGAAGCGCCCACGCCAGCCGTCGTTGAAGGCGCCGGGCTCGCGGGTATAGCCGGCGGCGGCGGCGATGCCGACCCAGGGCGCCGTGCCCCAGGATGCGGAGGCGTAGGCGGTGTCCCCAGCCATGCCGGAGTCCTGGTGGACGCGCAGGAAGGCGCTTTCGCCTGCGGGGTCCGGTGCAGGGCCGCAGTAGTTTTCGACGCTGAAGGCGCCGGCGTTGCCCGGGCCTGCGGTATGGGTGCGGACTTCGTAGCTGTTAGAGCCGTTGTTGGTGGCGCAGAGGACCAGCTCGTAGTAGCTGGCGTGGGCGCTGGCGGCGCCGATCAATCCGACGGCGAAGGTGAGCGCCATCGGGCATAGGGACACCCTGACCTGCTTTTTCGCAGGCCCGCTCGACTAAGAACATGTTCCCTGCTCCTTTGCTTCATCCGGCTCAGGAGCATTGAGGGCTCCGCCTCCGAGAACGCGCGGCGAGGCCGCGAGGCAGGCAGTGGGCGTTCCCAGCGATCTGACTTATGTACGGATGCCCAAACACTGCGGTACATCCGCCAGAGCGGTTAAGCGCCCCCCCCCCAACATTCGTCTAGCCCCTGATCTTACGCGACTTGTGGTGGGCCCTAGTCATCAGCCTGGACAGGCTCTGGTGCAGAACAGAGATAAGGGCTTAGAGACTATCGGCGACACGCCTCGATTTACGCTTGTCCCTGCGGAAGCCAGCCAACGCAAGCACTGCAAGCGCTGCAGCGATCGCTGCGTCAACCATCTCGCCCTTGATCACGAAAAGGGCCGTTGCAGTAAGCAATAGGACTGCCACGGCAAGCATCCAAGTTGGAGAAAATAGGATTTTCACTGCCTCTCCTTTAAGACGATCTTACATGCTGCCCTGCGCTCAGCATGCCCCAGCGGCTCGCATCACCAGCAATGCAGCCCCCACGAGCGCAAGCGACCTTCCCACTCCAACCATGGTCTCGCCTGCCGCACTAGCCGCGGGATTACCTGCCCCAGCAAGGGATTCGCCACCCCGTTCGACGATCAGACCTCCTCCCGTCAGGATATCCGCACCCTTGTCACACGCCACCCCCAAGGCCCCGGCCAAGAAGTTTTGCGACTGGAAAATCAGATGATTTACCTTTTCTTCCCAAGGTAGGGTGATCGGGATGGGGCCAACATGGGTCGTTTTGTCGCCGCGGTTCCTTGCGGCCCTTTCTTCTCGACTCTTTCGAATGATCGCTTTTGCCTGGCGTATTCCCTTTCGGACCTTTGCTTCTTGTCTCTGGCGCGCAGCACAGCCCTTCTTCTTGGTCGAGCAAGTGCCATCGACATCGAAGCCATTGACAGGATCTTGATTCGCGTAGTCATAGGGATTTGCAGAGCCACCCGGAATGGGATCGGGCGACAAAAACCGACCGAGCGCTGGCACATAACTCCTTGCTCCCATCTGAATCACCCCCGACGCCAGTTCAGTCCGCCGCTGCTTTCCTCCCAGCCACCCGTATCGGCCTACCGCACCTGACACTGGATTCCCGAACTCATCGAAGCGGTAGGTGGCAAGCAGTTTCGTTTCCGCAGGATTCGAGCTAGCAGTTGCAACCACGTCACCATGCAGGTCGGTGAGCTGGAACTTCACCGAAATGCCGTTTTCGATCACCGCCATCAGTTCGCCGCCGATCCCGGTGGCATTTCGCGTCCACGTTTCCCCTCGCAGCGTCCAGGCCGGCGAGTCGCTGGATCCGTCGTAGTGGAGAACTTCGCTCCCTTTCAGGCCGCCTTCCTGGAGGCGCATCCGCTGCCGCAGGCTGGCGTCGAGTTCGAAGCTGTTGGTGACGCCGTTTTGGGTCTGGCTCGCTAGCATGTCGTTCGAGAAGTATTTCGTCGTCAGGGCGCTTCCCCCCGCATATTCGGCCGGCAGGCTGGTGATCCGACCAAAGCCGTCGTAGACAACGGTTCCGGCTTTGTTCATGAGGCGGTCGGCGCCGTCGTATTCGTAGCTGGAAGTCGCGCCGCCAGAGGTGGCACAGGCGCCGCCGACACCAGGGGGGCGAGTGGTCAACGATTCGCGGTTGGAATCCGCGTCGTATTTGTAGAGGCGGGTCGTGCAGCTACCTCCCACGGGGGTTTCCTGGGCCTGCAGGAGCCGCCCGGCATTGTCGTAGCTGTAAGCGTTGCTTTCGAGAGAGCTCGTTTTGGCGAGGATCTGGCCATAGATCGACCGTTCCAGGCCTTCGTCATACCAGGTGCAGCTGGCCCCGCAGCTCGCGGACTTCGTGTAGGTCAGATGGGTAGCTTCGCCCGCCGCGTTGTAGGTGGTTTTTGCGGTGAGGCCGTCGGGGAGAGTGCGTTCCGTAAGGTCCCCGTTGGCGTCGTAGAGCGCGGTCGAATATCCCGTCGAGATCCCTGAGCTGCTATCCCACAATCGTTCCATCGCACCGCTATTCGAGTCGTAGTGATACTGCTGGAGACCTTTAGGATCCCTAGCTTCAATGGGACGGCCGTCGATGTCGTAGACGAACGTCGACACAGCACCGTCGCCATCGTAGTAGTGAATTGCCTGACCGATCGCGTTGTAGCCGGTGCGGGTCGTGTAACTTTTGAAACCCGTGCATTCGGTGCCTTCGCAGACGAAGCGCTGTTCGTCGGGCCGGCCGGCTTCGTTATAGAGGGTTTCGACCTTCGGGATTTTTTCGCCGCCGCCTTCGACCTTCGCGGTCACAGGTCGTCCCGCTTTGTCGTAGGTCAAGACGGTCTTGCGAGTTTCTTTGCCCACGCCGGGGCTTTCGACTATTTCGGTCGGCTGGTCATGGGCGTCGTAGGCAAGGAACTTCGTGACCAGAAGTTCGGGGCGCCCGGTGCCGCTGGCCTGCGATTTAGGTCCTACCGTGCAAGGCAACCCGGTGTATTGAGTCGGCCCTACGCAAAGTTCGCTATTCCCAACCAAGTTATAGTAACCCGTTACCGTAGTTCCGGCTCCTCCACCTGCAGGTTCTTTTGGCTGGCGGGTCTGGATCACCTGCCCGGCCGCGTTATAGAGGGTGGTCGAGACTATGTTCAACCCGCCCGGATCGACGATCGTCTTTTCCGGCTTGCGGAGGGACCAGTTGTATTCGGTCTTCGTGACGCGAGGTTCGAGGTCGCCTTTGCCCGCGACTTCCGCGCTGGCCGTTTCGGTGGTCGGCAAGTAGGCCGGTGGCGCGCCCACGATTGCCACTTCGCCTTCGTCGTATTTGACCACCTGATGGGCCCGCGCTTCTACCGGTTCCCCGTTGGAGGCGCGGCGGACTTTGTGCAGCGGCCCCCACGACTGCAGCATCTCGGTCCCTTCAGCGTTGTATTCGGAATGGGAATCGAGTTCGTGGGAGCGCTGTGCCGGGTTTTCGCTCGCCAGCGCTGCAAGGCGGTTTTGCGGGCTCAGTTCCCGGACGACGTTTCCGTGCGAGTCGGCTTCCGTCGTCGATATCGCGTCTCCCGTCACGCCTGGCGGGGCCGCGGAGGCCGTGTTGACTTCGCGGCCTTCTGGGTCCATGTAGTGGACGGTGGCCCCGGTATACCCGCTTCCGTGGTCGGGCGGAAGGATCGCGGTGGCGTTGACCGGGATGTCGGTCTGGCCCCATTCGGCCACTCGCCCGGCGCTCATGTTGTAGGGGGCGCCGGCACCGCTGATCGGCACGTTGTAGGCGATGGTCGTGGTGGCGGTCGGATTGCCTTCGATCAGGCTCGCGCGGCTGACGCCCTTCAGCTTCGCTGGTTCTGAGTGGGCTCCGGCCGTGTATTCGAAGTGCCACGGTTCTTCCCCGGGAGGAGTGAGGGTTTGAAGGGCCGAGGATCCCCATTCCCCGTAGCCATAGCGCTCTTTCGCGCCCAAACGCGGATCCCACTCTTCCGACATCACCATGAAGCCGGTGTAGCCATAGTTGTATTCGGCCACGGTTTCGAAGGTGGCCGGGTTGCCGGATGCGTTGTAGTAGCGGATGTCGGCGAGCAGCACGCGGTTCGGTTCTTCGGCACCAGGTGGATTCCAATGGTGCTCCGGTTGATATTCGAATTCGAGGGTCCGACAGCCTGCGGTGGAGATTGAGGTCGCATCTCCGCAGCTGACGCCGGCCGGGGCGGGGCCGATCTCCTTCTTCAGGCGCATGGGGCTGCCTTTTTCATTGGCATAGACCATCCGGACCGAGTTGGGGGTCGTCTGGAAGGAGACTTCCTTCGGCAGGTATTCGCTGCCCTGGCTCTTGATGAAGACAGTGTGGACCGCGTTTGGGTCGCTGAGGACGATGTGTTCGGCGTCTTCGCGCTTCAGGCTCAGTTCCTTGGCGTATTCGGGGGCGATGTAGTTGCTGCCGGAGATTTCGAACGGGATCCCGCCGCCTTCGTTGTCGAGCAGTTCCATCCAGCGTTCTTCGGGCTGGGCTTCTTCTTCGAGCCATCGTTCACAGAATTCAGACGGGCACGGCCGGCCGTTGCATTCCTCGGTTTCTTCTTCTTCGTTCCAGCATTCTTCTCCGTATACCGCTTCCGTCGCCGGTATCACCCGTTCGACGAGTTTCTCCCAGGCTTCGCCCTGGTATTCGGATTCCACCGGCATCGAAGAAGTCCATCCCACGCCTAGCGGCACCGCGGGATTCCTCCACGGTTCTTCGGGGGAGGAGTTGTAGGTGCGGGTGAATTCGAGGTTCGCTTCGCTTCCGGGTACCGGGATCGAGACGTCGGTTCGGCTGATCGTGAACGCCCCCGTCTGCAGATCGACGGAGGCGGGCCCGACGGCCTGGGTCGCGTCGGTCGGCACCCGGGTCAGGTTCTTCGTGCGCTCGAAGTCGGTCGTGACCGGTTCGCTGGCCCCCGCTGCGCCGATGCCGCCGTCAAAGACGGCTCGGAATTGCAGTTCTCCCTGGAAGACAAAATTGCCGCAGCTCTTGGCATTGAAAAGACCGGTTCGGTGTGGCCGGAGTTGCTGGTTACCGGAAGCGGCCAGGAGACTTTCTGCCCTTTACCGTTGATCACGCATTCTGCGGGCACGTCGAAGAAGACTTTCCCCGTCTTCATTTGGAAGGTCACGCCGGTGACCCGCCCGACGCCCGGGGGCGGGCTCCCCCATTCGGCCTCGAGCGTGTAGTAGCCGGCCGACTTCTTCCCGGCTTCGGGGTAGACGAGCTTGCTGGTCGCCAGCGCCGGCGGGTACTCGCCGGTGTTGAAGGTCCACTTGGCGGGGGTCGGGTCGAGGCCGGACTGAGCGCCGGCGGTGATCGTCAGGGTATGGGTGCCCTGTTCGACGTGGCCGGGGATTTCGTAGGGGGAGGAACAGGTCTGTTCGACCGCGCCGTCGAACGAGCATTTGAAGGTCGAGCCCGATTTGCTCGAGGCGAATTCGACCGCCGGGGGCCGGCCGTCGGTGTAGGTGGGGGCGGGCGAGGTGATCGTCGTGTTGGGCAGAGCGCCGTCGCCGATCGGGGTCGTTTCGTCGGCTTTCAGTTCGGTCGCGCTGAGGGCGCGGTTGTAGATGCGGGCGTTGTCGATCTGGCCGGTGAAGCCATCGCCCCAGTTCTTCGCACAGCCGATCAGGAGCGGGCCGGCGCTGTTGATCGGGTTGCCGGAGGCTTCGGAGTCGACGAGCGCCCCGTTGACGTATAGCCGCTCGGTTTTGCCGTCGTAGGTCAGCGCCAGGTTCGTCCAGGTGCCGGCGGAGACGGTTTTCGTCCCTTCCACCGTCTTCGATTCGTAGAGGTGGGGCTCGATCGAGCCTTCGGGCTCATAGCCACGCCCGCTCTGCAGGCCGACGTAGAGGGTGTAGGCGAAGGCGCTTTCGTCTTCCTTGAAGAAAATCGGGTCGGAGTTGTCGGTACCTTCTGGCTTGGCCCAGGCCGAGAGCGTGAATTCTTTGAGGTCGAGCGCGTTTGAGTCGGGGACTTTTACGCAGCCCGTGGAGCCGTTGAGCTTCAGGTCGGTCCCGAATTTGCCTTCGACCCATTCGACCCCGCCTTCGACGGTGCCGTGGTGGGCGTTGCCGCTGTCATCGTGGGCAAGGGCGCCGGAGCCCTCGTCGAGCGCCCAGTCGGCGATCGGGGCTGCCGGGGGCAGCGCCGGGACCGCGGTTGCTTCGTCGGTTTTCAGTTCGGCGGCGCTGAGGGCACGGTTGTAGATGCGGGCGTTGTCGATCTTGCCGCTGAAGCCGTCTGACCAGTTTTTGGCGCAGCCGATGTAGAGGGGTTCTTCGCTTGAGATCGGGGTGCCCGTGGCTTCGACGTCGATCAGGGCACCGTTGATGTAGAGGCGCAGGTTGGTGCCATCGAAGGTGAGGGCGAGGTTGGTCCAGGAGCCGGTCGGCACTTCGCCGGCTTTGCCTTCGACGTAGTCGGCTTCGTAGGGGTGGTCAGAGATCGCGCCTTCGGGGATGTTGCCGTGGCCGCTCTTTAAGCCCACGTAGAGGCTGTAGGTGAAGAAGCCGCCGCTTTCCTTGAAGAAGATCGGGTCTGAGTTGTCGGTTCCTTCGGGCTTCACCCAAGCCGAGAGCGTGAAGGCTTTGTTTAGCGCCAGGTCGGGCGCGTTGGCGACTTTGACGCAGTCCCCTTCGCCGTCGAACTGCAGGGAGGAGCTGTATTTGCCTTCGCTCCATTTAGCGTTTTCGACCGTGCCGGCGTGGCCGTTGCCGGTGTCGTCCTGGGCGACCGAGCCCGTGTTCTCGTCCAGCGACCAGGAGGCGACGGGGCCGGGTTCGCTGGCATGAGCGGCGCCTGGAGCCAACATCGCGGCCATTAGGACCAACAGAATCATTGCTACACCGCCAGTGCATCCGCCGCTCCGACACTCCCGCCTCATTGCCAATCCCCTCGATAGCACTTTTTCATCCGCACCAGCACTGCGTCTCGCATCGACACAGCGAACTCGGTCACAACGATCTGGGCCTATTGCCCTTCGTCACTTGGTTCAGTCACTTTCGCGCCCTACACACTTAGGCGCCCAACACGTGATGCGCGTACTTCTATCCCATTCGCAGGCACTGATGTGCGTGCGATGACATCCTTTTTCGAATATTCGGGTGTGAGTGCGTACACCGGTTCGACAGACTTGCAAGTGGTCTCACAACCGCATATTCACACTGCACCGGCGACCAAAGCAGCTACAAGTGGCAGCGCGAGGAAGCCCGCGTCTACCGAGTAGAGGTGCTTGAGTGAGCCGCCGGCGGAGACTTCATCCTCAAGGTTTATCGCTCCTTCGCGGGCCAAACGGCGCACGTGATAGTAGACGTCAGTATTCGGGATGCGGAACCCCTGGCTATGTAGCCCCGCGGCCACATCCGCTGGGCTCAGTGGCTCTGCCTGACCGGCCATGAAGACGATGATTTGACGCCTGATGCCGTGTGCCAGAAGCGCCCAGTGTCGATCATTGGTATGACCATCAACCGACGCACCCTTGTTGTCCCGGGCCATTCTCAGCCTCGCGACCACAACGCCGGTCGGGGGTGGTTGGAGGCTGTGGGTGTCATGGCTCGGTGAGATCGGCGATCGCGATTGCGCAGCGCACGTAGCCGCCCTCGTCGTAAAGGAGGCCAGCGTTGTAGAGGGAGGCGACCCCCACTTCCGCAAGCTCACTGCCCTCCTCCATGACCTCCTCTGCGACCTCCTCAACCAGATCCTCACGGGTCCACTTCGTGGGCGCTCGCTCAAGAAACATGCAGAGGGCACAGGCTTCGACTAGGAACTCGCCGTAGGTGTTCGGTAGGCAGAGCGGCAAGAGTCGATCGGCCGGCCGCGCCGTTCTCGGCTCCGATGATCGGGGGAGATAACTCCCGATCCAGAGATATCGCTTCGCCTCCCCCCGGGGGCCGCTCTGGGGCGGGGCGCCGAGTATCCGAGCGTCCGTCAACACGCGCACGTGAGCGACGGTGGCAGGGGGCTGCTGAAGCTCGAACGCCATCTCGGGGACCGAGAGCGCCCGCTTGTCGATACTCAGCAGCTCGAGGATGGCGACCTGGGTCGGATGACGGCTGCCCCCGATCGCTTCCTCGCCCTCCACGGTCAATGCGGCGCCGCCTTCAAGATCCCACCCTCACAGCCGAGGATGCCGGCGGCGACTAGATCTCGCACGGCTATCTCGATGGCCGTCTCCGAGCAACCTTCCCCCATCTCGGGGGTGAGGCTGCGGGCGACAAACGGAATCGTCAGGTTCCCGCCTTCATGCGCGGCGACGAACGACAACACCGCCGCCTGCGCCCGCAGGACCGCATCGGCCGACGGCGCCGATGCGTCTACGTCATCTTCTCGCTTCCGCATCACCTTCATCGAGCGGTCGGCGCGGGAGATTTATGGGGGGTGCCGGGAGGGGGACTGCCATTCGACACCCCCCACGCCTTGCCCCGGCGCGTCCCCCCAGTCCGTGGGCACGCTTGGGTAGCAAGCTTCCCTCCGTGTTCGCTAAGCCTCGGATAACACAACCTGACGGACCGCCGCCCGGGTGAACTTCGCCTCTTTGGCACGGACAGCGGTCGCCAGTTCCCTGCCGCCGGTTCGAACCCAGGCTCACGGGAGAGGGGCGAGAAGTCAGCAACGCCCCAGATGAAACCTTGGTGTCGGGGGTGGCGGCAAAGTCTTTGCTTCGGGAAGGGCGGGACGCGATGTCCGGCGCAGTGCGCTTCGGCCACGCTTGCCTCCGGTCGCCGAGTGGGACCGGTGGCGCCAGGGCAATTGCTGGTCATCGTCCTCACACGATTCCCCAGCGTCGGTTGTATTCGTCAAATCGAATGGCCGGCTGCGACGGAAGTAGGAACTCGCCATTTCGGTGCAACAGACCTACACGCCGAAGACCACGAATCGCATTTTCAGCCAACTGAACCTCTTGCCGGTGATCCGGGTCGTTGGCGATTGCTCGCGACAGCTCAAACACGGTCAGCTGAGCCGGGTAACGGCTGAGCGCGGCATTCAGGACCGCGTGCTCCATGTGAGCTTCGTCGCGCTCCTCCTCGTTCGCATGGTCGCCGCTCACGTCAAATTGCGCCGAAGGCGGAACATGAAGTTCTGCAGCCAGAGACCTAGGGAGCAGGACACCACCGAAGTTCGGTCGTGGGCCGGAACCGGCGGGATTGATTTTCATCGAGCGGGCAAGAGCTCGGCCTCTTGCAGGCGGGCACGATGGTAAGCGACCTCGCTCAGACTGACGCCGCTGTACCTGTGCGGGTCCGCGGCAATCAGATCGGCAAGAAGATCGGCGATGGCGAGGGATCGCATCTCATTCGCTGCAAACAAAGCGAGAATGGACCGCCTGGTCTCATGGCTCAGGGTCGGTCCGACTTCACCAGGGCCTCGACTCTGTCGGCCCCGCCTCACTTCGCCCCACCCGGCCCATGACCGACGGTCATTCTGTACACCGCTCTTACTATCAACGGTCGTGACATCGACCGTAGGGTTATTCCAGACTAACCCTCAGTTTGTAAAGCATCTACTAGTACAGCGGGCTCTACCGTGGTGGCATTTGGATTCCTGCGAGGAAGACAGAGAAACGGATGGCCTTGTCTCCTGATAAAGCGCGACGCTTGGTAGATCGCTGAACGATGTCCGCGACCTCCTCGCTATCGGTCTGAAGTAACAATTCAAGAAGCTCATCACGTCCTTGCTCGTCAACCAAGACGGGGATTCGCGAGATCATCCAATGATCGTCGCGACCGAGAGCTCCCGCCTCAATCGAGCGACGACAGTCGTCGATCCAGGCTTGGATGAAGTCTCCAAGCTTGCGATCTGCGAAAGCTGGCCATTTCTCAACCAGGTAGCGCCAAGCATCATCATCGACAAGCATCGGTCGAATCGCCCTGTAGCGATGCTCCACCGTACCGCGAACCTTACGTTCCTCCACCAGTTCCGCACAGCCAAGCTGAGCCAATCGCTTCGTGTGGTGAGAGACGTTCTGGACGGTGTCCCCGAGCGCGTCTGCCATCTGCTTAGGAGTCGATACCCCCCCTTCAAAAAGAAAGAGCCATATCTTTTCTCGTAGCGGATGTTTCATCGCCTCAAGATGGTTCGCGATGGTTTCGCGGCTGCTGGTTTCGGTCGTCACTCTCGGTCCTTTAATCAGATGCCTGAGCGTTGGAGGATAACCGTTTAGCGCAAAGTCGGGTGCTGAACAGTAGACGGTCATACACCGGTGGAACGCCGCCCACCGTCCGCCCGGTCGCCCTCTCGACCACAACATTTCAGGGAGGGGGTGACCTCTATGCAGATCTACCCAGCATCTCGTCTGAAGCCGCTGAACGCATACGGCAAGCAGGCTTAGGTCACAGCCTGGGCGCATTGGCCGTACTCAGAAGCACCGGTCCAAGAGCCCAGATGGCCGGAAAAGCACCCGCGGCTGAGAAAAGGACAGCCGCGGGTGCGCGTCTTTAGTGGAGATGGGACCACAGTGGCCGCCATTCGAGTCGCGAGCGGTTGCTTGCAACCCGCGATCGCTCGCGAGGGGAATCTGCGCTCGGCCGACGCGCTTCATCGGCTTTGAACGCACAGCCGATAAATTGAGGGTCCCGGTTCAAGTCCGGGTGTCGGCTCTGTTCTCGATCCTCTGCTGGATCGCCTCGGCGTAGGCGCCGTGGAGAGTGCTTCGGGTAGAGACGCCCTCGACCTCGTAGGCCTCGGACATCGCCTGGGCGAGGGTGCGCTTGAAGGTCGGCCCGTGCCAGGCTTGCGCCTCGGCGGCACGGCCGACGTGGAGGTGGGTCAGCTCGTGGAGGAGCGTCTCGAGCACGTCGCCGGGACGGATCCCCGGATAGGCGGTGACGGAGAATCGGAACTCGGTCGGCACGGCGAAGCCGAGGCGCTTGGGGCGGCGGCGGGCACGGCGCACCCGCAGCTCCGGCGCTCGCGCCGCCAGCGGTCCGGCGGCGAAGACATCGAGGGCGCGAAGGCGTTCCATCTCGGCGTCGAGGGGGACGCCGGCGACGAGGTAGTAGGCCCGGGGGCGACGGCGGGGCGCGGTCTTCACGGCCGGTACAGTCGCAGGCCGTGGCCGCCGCCGAGGAGACCAGCATCCGTCCGGTCGGGGAAGCCGACGTGGAGGCGCTCTTCGGACTGATCCTCGAGCTGGCCGAGTACGAGAAGCTGGCCGACAAAGTCAACGGCGACGCCGAGGTCCTGCGGCGGACCCTGTTCGAGCTGCGGGCGGCGGAGGCACTGCTGCTGGAGCGGGACGGCGAGGCGGTCGGCTACGCGATCTTCTTCACCACCTTCTCCTCCTTCGAGTGCAAGCCGGGGATCTGGCTCGAGGACGTCTACGTGCGGCCCGAGCACCGCCGCGGCGGCGTCGGCCGCCGGGTGATGGAGTACCTGGCCAGGCTCGCGGTCGAGCGCGATTACGTGCGGCTCGAATGGTGCGCGCTCGACTGGAACGAGCCGGCGCTCAACTTCTACGACAAGCTCGGCGCCACCCGCCTCGACGACTGGACGATGCTGCGGGTCGACGGCGAGCGGCTACGGGCGCTGGCTCAGGCCTGACAGCGGCGGCACCAGTAGGTGGTGCGGTTGGCATCGCCCTGGCCGCGAGCCGAGACCATCCCGCCGCAACGGGGACAGGGACCGCGTCGCCGGTAGATCGCGTGCGGCTGGCGACCGCTGGCGACCGCGGCCAGCATCAGCCCGCGGGCGGCCAGCAGGACCTCCCGCAGTTCCTCGTCGCCGAGGTTGCCAAGCGGGCGCCAGGGGTCGACGCCGGCTGCGAAGCAGGCCTCGCTCTTGAAGATGTTGCCGATGCCGGCAACCAAGCGCTGGTCGAGCAGGGTGTCGCCGAGGGTGCGGTCGGGCTGCCCGCGCATCGCCGCCACGACCGCATCGAGGTCGAACTCGTCGGCCAGCACATCGGGGCCGAGGCGGGCGAGCTGGGGATCGAGCCTCAGTTTCTCGGCGCTGAGCAGGCGCAGCGTCGGCCCACCGAACTGCACCGCTTCCTGCCCCTGACCCGCCAGCACAACCCAGGCCGAGCGCCGCGGCTTGCGCCAGCGCTCGCCGCGCCGGTACGTGTGCCAGGAGCCGCTCATGCCGAGGTGGCTGTGGAGAACGAGACCGTCGAAATGCAGGAGCAGGTGCTTGCCGCGCGACTCGACCCGCTCGAGGCGGCGGCCCTCGAGCCGCTCGAGCCGGGCGGCGCGCCCGCGAGGGTTCGGCGTCGAAACGGCCACCCGCTCTCCGCCGATCGCCGCCTCCAGGCGGCGCGACGCCCGCAGGATGGTGTCGCCCTCGGCCATCCGTGAATGATGACTGGGCGCTGGAAGTAGATTCAGGGCATGCGGCGCCCAACGAAGGACCCCATCGCCCGCCGGGCAATTCTCGCCATTGCCGGCTGCCGGATCGCGATCGGCGTCGGAGTGCTTGCCGCTCCCCGCGCCGCTCTGAGAGCCCTCGGTTTCTCCGAGCCGAACACCCAGACCCTCGCCCTGGCGCGGGTCGCGGGCAGCCGTGACCTGGCTCTCGGGGCCCTTACCGTGGCCGCGCGCGACGACAGCCGCCGCCTGCGCGGCGTCGGTATCGCCGCCATAGGTGTCGACGCTGCCGACGCTGTCACCTTCGCCCTGGCGTCGCGCCAGCCCGGCTTCGGCCTAGTCGGAGCGGGCAACGCACTGGCAGGCACGGCAGCGGCGCTCGTCGGCAGCTGGGCCTGGCGGCGGCTCGGTCGCTCGTGAGCGA
>JGI24740J21852_10000755_pt1 | contig 14142 bp, 13 predicted proteins | sample KBSCornC6_FD_21852 | JGI IMG/M metagenome (IMG submission 21852) | reverse complement strand
CAGGAGGTTGCAAATGCTCGCATGAACCGGTTGGCCGATCTGAGGATCAGCGGTCAAGACACGATGCGGCAGACGATACAGACCGGCTTTGATCTTCTGCGCAAGGACATGTCTGCGATCTCTACAAAGGTCGAAGTCGTCGGTTCGAAGGTCGACATGATGACCTGAAAACCGTCACCTGGCGTGTTTCGCCCCAGATGACTTGCCGCGGCGCCGCGATCAAAAGGTGATGTGATCTCCACAACGAATGTGCGCACTTATCTCATTCTTCAAGAATTGAGAGCAGATGTTTTATTGGCCCTGTAGCGGCTGGCTGAGAGTTAAGTCCCATGGAAAGCAGCTCGTGCAACTCACGTACGAGCTCGTCATGATCCAGCGCTTGTCGCTTGACCAAGAGTCGGCAGATGACTGCCAACATTGCGGTCTGTGCACTCATCATCAAAGCAATTTATTGGCCTTCTACAGGCTGGTTGCGACGATCTACCATTCGACCTTAACTCCTGTGCCCCGGCATCACGTTTTATGGCGTCTAACACGCGCCTTCCAATTCTGCCACGTCGTCTTTGTTTTTTCGCCGACGGCGTAAGCGAGGAAGGATGCTTGTCTTGACCGGAATTTTGGTCGAATCGTTCGTTGCCTGGCCCAGCGATGCCGAGTTACATCGCTGGCGACCTTGGCTAAAGTAGCGAGAGGTATTTCATAGTGCCTGCATGGCATTGCTTTTGCATGGAAGCGAACATTTTTGTCCGGATGATAACAGCCTGACCCAGCAGGCTAACTATCCATCAGAATTCGCCTAGATAGTCGTTCAGCGGTAAGGCCTATTAACAGCGTCGAAAATCCAAATGCTAACAGGTATTCTCTGTCAAGTAGGCGGTCGCTGTAGGTTTCAAAATACGCAGTGCGCATCCATTCGACGCTTTGGGCGACAGGGTTGTAGGAGAGCGGAATCGCCAATTGGTCAGGTAGATTAGGGGTTACGAATACAGCCCCGGAGCCGAGGTAAACTAATATCCCGGTGAGAGCGTAAACCGTCGCAAAGAACGGTTGAAATGAGGTGATGACGCCGGCAATTGTTCCGACGCCCAGCGCCAAAAGGATAGTTGCGAGATAGGCAAAGACCGCTTGCGTGGGGTCCGCAGGGTATGGGCTTATTCCGAGTGAGACGAAGATTATCCATAATAGAAGCAGAGTTATGCACCCAGCCACAATCTCAAGAAAAGCTCTGGCAAACAAAATGTCAGTAACTTTTACTATGGGGAATGAGAGCATATTTTTGTTGAGAAAAACTGATAAAGACATAAATCGCGAAATATACATGAACGTCAAAGTCGGAATGAGGCCCGCACCGAAAAAAATTAGCGGGCTATCTCCATAGGGCGCGGATCGCCCTGCAAAAGTGTTAATGGCTATGATAATTAGAATATGCGCAAGTGGCCAAAGCGACTGTATAAGAAATCCTAGGCCATGATTGAAAAATCTACTTCGCATATCGCGCAAGATCACAGCACTCATGACATCCCGTTTTTGTTTCAATGCATCAACAAATGTCATTCTCTTGATCTTTGTGCGATGCTTTTCCATCAGGAATCCCTAAAAAGCTGGCGGAGCTTATCTGCATGCAAAAATATGGCGTTAAATTTTGCTGGCGGGGTAAGTCGAAGCGAAAAGTTCCGCGCTCGGATAGAGAATGAGCGTTTACGGAATTCCATATTCAACATTGAGCTACTTAGACCGAATCATAAAGATAAAAACGCTACTCTTCTACCAAAGGATCGCGATATAGTGCCAGTATTGCGAATAACATCGCCATCATTGAAACAACGAGACGATCATCCATCTTCGCTGCTTGAAAAATTTCCTCAAGAAGTCCGCAATTAAAGCGAATGTTGCAGAAAATAAAGCGCACCCTTTGCGGTAGACTTTCATTCATGCTGCCTGTTCAGTGTGGCGCCTGTCGTTCCTGGCTTCCCACATCGTATCGAGTTCGAGGCTAAGGAAAACTTCAGAGAGGTGAACCGGGTCATAGGCTAGTTTGATGGGAATGGCTTTACCCCAACTCAATGGAGATACTCGCTCATTTTGAGCGCCAATATCGAATACGACTGGTGGGATTTTTAGTTTCAGAGCCATCGAAAGCGTATAACAAAAGGTCTCTGGCCATATGCTTGGGATAAACACGATGTCTGGTTTAACCTCAGCCAAACGCGTCATGGCCTCCATTTCGGTATGGTATTTTCCAGTGATCTTAACTCCAGATGACTGAAGCAGGCCGTCATTATTGCTATAGCCCACCAGTACGTATTCTAGCTCAAGTCCACGGTACTTCGCGTCAGCGGCGAGGGCGGCCACCACGTCGCTTCCTTTATGAGGACCCACCGCGCCAATGATCGCGACTCTGATTTTTCCATCAGGCTCGCGGCGCTGCGCAATCTCTGCGTCGGGGAGGTGGTCGGAGTGGGGAACGACGATGAACGTTACATCAGGAAACTCAGCCTGAAGAATTCGTTTAGCTGCTTGGCTTGGAACTTCGACAGTATCGGCCGATTGAAGAAACTTCGTATACGTTGCGATTCTCTCATCTGGATCACAGACATCACTACCGCCCAGGGTGTCGACCATCCCCAACCACTCACGACGTTCACCGATATTCGGGATATGCCTGTAAATATTGTCCGGTCGAAGCAACTGGTAATTATGACTGATCGGCGAATAATCGTGGCAGATATATTTATACGGGATGCCGAAATCCGTTATCAATTCAAGCATCTTCTTATGCCAAAACCAGTCTAATCCAGCTAGACTGTTTACATGGAAATTCCTTGGTTGCATCGCTTCAAACAAGGATTCAATTAGCGCTACATCACTTCGCAAATCGATGTCTGCGAGGTTCGGAACGAAAATCTTATAGTCAGTATCGATCGTAAGCTTATGGCCGTCATGGACGCGAATAGTGAAGTGGGGGCGCCCTTGTTCGTCAAGTTTCTCACGCTCTTGGGCGAGGTAGGTATTAATTCCGCCGCTCCATTTGTGAGAAACAAAAACAGTTGCTCCTTGAAAAGCAGCAGCGAGTCGTGCGACGTCGAGTTTACGCCGAAGATGACGCTCTGGATCAGCCAGAACGTGGCTTCGAACTAAAGTTGAGTAGTTTGGATGCTTTCCTGTCAGAGCCTGTTGGCCCTTGTTAAAATTCTCTTCCTTGATTGCCGAGAATGAGACGGAACCTGTGTGGAAAACGAAGACGTCGCCAGCCACAAGATTCTTATAGCCGTGATTGAGCGCACGCATGCAGAAGTCGTTTTCTTCTCCATAGCCGACTTTGAACGCATCGGCATCGAGCGCGCCGATCTTATTAATCACCTTGCGGCTCATATAGAAGCAGAAGCCGACCCCGGTAGGGGTTTCGACCGCGGTTCCTTTGTTTGCGACCGCAGCCAAAGCGTCAACTTGTTCGGGGGTGCATTCCAGAGATAGGAGATTATCGCGGTCCGATAGCGGGTAGCTGCAAATTGTTGCATTGTTTGACAAAGGTGTAACCGTAGCAACACTTGAATCATTCGCATGCGCGGAAAGCCGGCCAAACCAGCCAGGAAAAACATACGCGTCGGAATTGAGCAGGACGACATCGTGGTTATTGCTAAGTTCGTTGATCGCGTAGTTGCAGGTCTGCACAAATCCTCGATTGATTACGTTGACATGATAGTCGAACAGCCCTTTGTCGGCGAGCGCACGAAGGTTCCTGTTGAGTTCTTGATCCGGGCCTTTGTCATTTACAACTAACAGACTGTACTCATCTTCTTTTCGGGCCACGAGCGCCTGATAAATCGCTCTCATCGTCTCCTCAAAGCCTTTATATACCGGAATAACGACCACGGCCTTCGTTCGATCAGATAGTTTCGCCGGCGTGACGTTTTGCCATTCGTCAAAACTTGGAACCGTGGGGATGAACCAATACCTGTCGCTCACTGCATTCGCCGGCACTCCGCCATCCTTGCCATTTTGAACAAAATGGGAAAGCTGAAAAACTTTTGGATCTAACTGGGGATGTCTGCGACTATAGAAGTAACTATCAAAAAACGGCGAGGGATCGCGATTCTCCTTCCATCCATATAGCAGGTAGTGGGTGCGACCGTCGCTCGTCACGCTTCGAACATCGGAGTTTGAATTCAAGTAATGAGTGTTGTCAAATTCGGAGTCCATAGCAGCCTTGACTTCTGAATAATCAGTCGAGGTTTCGATCATACTAGAAAGCTCGGCCGCAATATCGGTCGAAGGATTCGCTTTGTACGCTGCATCGAGAACGTTGAACGCCTGCCAAAGCTCACCTTTTTCTCGGAGACGTCTAGCCAGCTGCAATTCATCAAAAGTCTGTGAATATGCCGACGCTGCCCTGCGAGATCGACGATTGCCGTTCGCAGTGTTGGAAGGTGAACGATGTTTGAACAAGTCGAGAAAGCGCAATTTAGACCCCTTGCAGCAATTCTTAGCTATACCAGAGCGCGTATTTAAAATTTTCCACCACTTGTAACGTCTCCCAAAGCCGCTTCGCAAGGGGTAGAGTGACATTCTACTTACTCATCTCTGCGATGTGGCAAAAACGGCGGTCGAACCACTCGTATTTGGCATTGTGCAAATGTTAGGAAGGGAACTAAAATTTGCGAAAAAGTAGCGTCTTTTCTATATGGACGAGTCGCGGACGCTTCGTTTAAATACCGCAAATTTCCTTTGCGGGGTATTCTCCAGATGCAAACATCTGAATTTTTATTTCCTAACGATTTGAACGTGACGCCAGTTGAGTTCAGTAAAATGCTGTTCATCGGTTCCTGCCTTTCGGAGGCGTATTGCAAGCGAGTCGCTAAGAAATATCCGAATGCAGCCTTTGATTTTATTTTGTTTAACAATGCTGCTTTGTTGCCTGAAAAAACGGACGATGAACTTAGGCAGTACGACTTCCAGTACCTTCAACTCCCGCTTCGAAGTGTACTCAGCGACGGCATTGTTCGAATTACTGACCACGCCGGTCACAACTGGCTGCAACACGGCAAACAGAACATCGATATCATGTTGGAGAAGGCGCTCGCGTATAACACGCAAGCCGGATTGCTCACCGTCGTCTCAAACTTTATCGTACCGCAAGGAGTCGGTGCCGCTGGTCTAGTGCACGTGAACGAACTTGATGACATCACATATGTGGTGCGGGAATTAAACAGGTATCTCACTGAGAAAGTGAAGGCCTACGGCAATGCCTTCGTTGCGGACGTTGATATGATTGCCAACTCCATTGGTAAGATGCATTTCCTTGACGATATCATTTATTTCTACACACATGGTTCAGTTGTCTATCCAGATTGGGCCGGACACGAGCGCATGCCTTATTGGACTGCACCTGAACCAGGGCGGATTGACCCACTCCAGACGATTGATGAGATATATCCGAACCGAACGGAAGAATTTTTTCGCGCAGTTTTTGATCAGATCGAGGCAATCTATCGCACTGTAAACCAGTTGGACATGGTGAAGCTGGTGATTTTCGATTTGGACAACACCATGTGGCGGGGGCAGCTGGTAGAACACTATCAAGCTGATCGACGAAAACCTTATGCCGACGGATGGCCGATGGGTATCTGGGAAGTCGTTCATCACCTAAAGCGGCGCGGTATCATGGTGTCAATCGCCTCCAAAAACGATGAAGACCTTGTAAAGAAGGGGTGGGCAAATGCCGTCGACACAGGTTTTCTGAAGTACGAGGATTTTATCGTCCCAAAAGTCAATTGGTTGCCGAAAGTTGAGAATATCCTTGAAATCATGCGCCAACTCTCGCTTACCGCGAAAAGCGTTGTGTTTGTCGATGACAATCCAGTAGAGCGGGATTCTGTTTCCTCTCAGATCCCCGGGATACGAGTAATGGGCTCAAATCCATTCCTGACGCGGCGCATACTACTCTGGGCGCCTGAAACCAATATCGTGAAGCTTTCAAAGGAATCGGCGGCCAGAGAGAGCATGCTCAAAGCACAGGTGGAGCGAGAAGCTGTTAAGTCTTCGATGACGCGCGATGAATTTTTGGCAGGGCTGAACACCCAGCTGGATATCTGGACAGTTGAAGACACACAACATCCGTCCTTTGGGCGCATCTTCGAGCTGGTTAACAAGACCAACCAGTTCAACACAACAGGCGCGAGGTGGTCTTTTGAGGATTTTACAAGCTTTTTTGCTAGCGGCGGCAAAGTATTTTCGTTTAGCGTCCGGGACAAGTTCACTGAATATGGAACCGTTGGTCTGGTCTTCGTGCTTGGTGCCGACATCCAGCAATATGTGATGAGTTGCCGTGTGCTTGGAATGGAGATCGAGAGCGCCGTCTTGGGCACGTTGGTAAATATAATACAAAAGCAAACCGGAGCATCGGAGATCACCGCTCGATTCCGCGAAACCGAGGCAAATACTCCGTGTCGCAATATGTATCCAGATTTCGGATTTATCTTATTCGATGGCGTGTACAAACGTAGTACCACTATAGAGCCAAATTGGACGCATGTCAGCGTAAAGGTACAAGAAGCCGCATAAGCGATTCGGTCTTGGTTGCCCTTCTGAAAAGGGCTCCGCCGCTTAAAGTGGATGGAAAATCACATCGTTGTCCATAAAGTTGGCCGAGACAGTACGTTCAGTAGCAAGGAAAATGACATAGTCCGGTCGTATCACGTCAATGGCGGAAACGCTTATCTTCGCGGTCCAAAAATAATGGGTTTCGTGAAATATGCTGAAGAAAAAATCACGCATGTAATAAGCAGTCGAAGTCCCTAAAAGAACACATGTTCCCGCACCATTTTCATTGCGATGAAATGCCCGCCGGCCGGTGAGCTTTATGCCGCCTTCTTCTATTGCGGGAGTCACTTCGTCAACCAGCTCGTGCGTCGTATAGGCCGGTTGGAATATTTTTATCATGCCCGCCTGGGGAGGAATCAATTTGCTTCCGAGATCCCCAGAAAATTCGAGAATCTCTTCCGCAATGATTTCGCCTGCGAAGGTGAGCTCTAATCGGGAAAGAATGGAATCGACGATGGTCTTTTGACCGATCGCCGAGGGATGCGTATCGTGCTTCGTGTACGCCTCCTCCGGATTCTCTAGGCGTTCCAGATCCTCAGCGCCATAGGTAAACGTGTTTATGTTACGAGCCTTCGCCTCCTTATACAGCTGCATTGCGGGGCGTTGGTCAGATACGTGAAGGGGCGATGATCTGAATTTATTACACAAGATCCCTTTTTCGGGGACTATGTAGGTGACAGTTTTGATATTTTTGCTGGCGAAGTACGCGCTAATATGATGGTAGCGCGTTATAACCTCATCAACAGCCGAATTCGCTAATGCAGATTTCCCAGCTATTATGTCTGTCGTTTTGTTCGAGTCATTTTGGAGAAATAGCCAGCCGTTTTCGCCGATTTCGACAAATGATGAACTATTTCTGCTGTCAAACGTGATCTGGTCGTTACGAAATGCAAACTCGTGACCTTTGACGGTAAGCCTCAGATTGTTCTTTCCACGCCCGATCAGGTCCGCTATGCCGAAAGAAAACCCATGCTTGGTATGGGTGTAGAGATGTGCCAGGTCGCCTCGTTCTAGATCAGCTTTTTCTATGTGCTTCTCTTCTCCGTTTACAATTAGACATACATGGAGCGCATCTCTCGGGTTTTCCTCATCGATTACCCATCCTGCGCACTCCGAGCCTGTAAAAAGATCAATGTATCCTACGACGGCCATGCTAGATTTGTCCCCACACTAATCTAAAATCCGCTGGGCGCTAAAATTTGCTATGCTTTATGACGGAAATGAAGATGTCAATCTGCACAAACGCCAGTGGCAGCAGCATCCAAGACAACGTGATAGCTGATCTCATACGTTGGGGAAGCAAAGGACTACACATGGAGCTGTTTAGTTTGCCCCGATCTCAAGGCGTCTCGGTCCAGCGCTTGAAGTTGTCGAGATAAATTTCTACCTCGGAAGGACCAGCAATTCTCCACCGGCAGTATCCCTCGTCGAATGTCGATTCATAAGGAATCAAGTACCCGAAAACGAACCAGTTGAGCCAACGCAGCATTTCACTTTCTGAAAGAACGGGAGTTTGGTTAATTATGTCCCAGCTAGCGTATTTGAAGGGGGAATCGCCTAGAACATAAGTTGGCTTTCCGAGGAGCATCGCCTCGAATGCCATGCTCGAGTTAATTGTTACAACTGCTTCAACGCGATCAAGAAATTGCCATGGGTGTTCGCTTTCATCCCAATCGGCGGATAAGGCTGAGAATCTCTGAATACATCCCGGATGAGAGCGTACTAGTGGCCGACCAGAAAAATAGCGAATGCTCGTGGAAATCGCTTCATAGCTATCGAAGCCGCGACCAAAAGCCAAAATATTCGAGTCATCGGGAATCTGCAGAGCGACGCCAACCTCATGGGTTGTTGCTGTTACCGTTTGGCGCTGATCGAGTGAAAGCATCTGAAGCAGCTCTTCCCGAGACAGGATTGGGACATCCCCGTTTTCTCGTTCAAAGCACTTCCAGCGCCTTTCGGCATCGGTCTGCCCGTTTACGCCTTCAAGATCGAAATACGCGGTGAAACGGAAATAGGGTGGCCGAAGAGGGCCGAGTTCGTGGTGAATTAAGGGAAATCCCTTTTCTCGAGCGACCGCCTTCATAGACGCGCAGTTTGCCCAGAGGAATATAGCCTCCACCTCGCCGGCGGCATCGATAGCATTCCGAATTTCCGATTCTAACTCTGGAACGCGCTCGAGAATTGTATGCGCCCAAGTCAACCCGGGGCCGATTAACTTGCGGCGGAGGCCATTAAGAGTTTGATAGCTTAAGGGAAATTTGGGGTGCTGTTCGAAGCTGGATGCTGTGGGCAGCTCGTAGGAAAAGCGCTTTAGTATGTCAGGCGCGTTCGCCCACAGGTTAAGGTTCTTGCGTCTCTCAACATCCTCCCAGTAGTTCGGCGGCATTAGGAGACCAAGGTTTGGTAGCTTATGCGCCGCGCGATAGACTACCCATTCGTAAGCGTATGGATCATTCTTAACAGCGAAAGGTAATATGAATATTAGAAACATGAAATTCCTTGCCTGCCAGGGACTTAAATCAAGTATAAAACCAAATAAGACAGGCGCTATAATTAAAACTGCGTAACGGAGGGTTATGTGCAGAGGTAAAATTAGATCTATTGTTCCCAACGAACGCCGTGGCGAATTACACGCGCCGGGGTACCGGCAACTAGGGCGGATTCGGGAATCTCACTGTTTACAAAGCTTCCGAAGCCAACGATTGAGCCATTGCCGATTTTGGATCCCTTCCAAACGGACACTCGTGCGGCGAGCCAAATCTTGTCTCCGATGCGAATATCTTGTGGCTCGTTGATTCTCGTTCCTGTTTCAATGTCGATGATCTTATGAGAATCGCTGCAAGCAAGCGTGACATCCGGTCCGAACAGGCACTCGTCGCCTATACAAATATTTGCAGTTTCGTTAATGTTAACGTGACAGTTAACATTTGAAGAGAATTTGCTGCCTATTCGCACAGATCCGGGTGCTAGAATCGCCATATGCATCCCGAGGATGGTGCTCGTGTGTCCTATCGAGAGAGAGGCTTCCCCGCACAGGGTAGCCGAGAAAGAGCGAATGTAGTGCGGTCTCTCAATATGAACCCTGTTGTTCATTCCTTTGAGGATGATTTCGCCTTTCCCGAGAGCTAGAAACTCATTTGATATCTCAATAGAGTTACTTTCCGGATTCTCTTCAATAACTGTAATCATAAATTTGCCCAACAATTTAAGGATGTATATTGCGTCAAAAAGCTGTTAGGTCAACCCACGGTTAGAATGAGTCTATGACATTGGGAAGGAAGCGCTTGGATGAATCCAGGTCGGGGGAGTTCACGCTCGCTTCTAATTTGTGAGGCGATGAGCAGCTTTTGATGTGCTGACCATGGGCCTCGGTTATGTCTGGCTCGACGCTGGCATGCACCAGGCCACCCTATGCCTTGCAACCGGGATGCTGGCACCAGTGATTGACGTGGACGGTATCCATATGGCGTTCGGGTTCTTCATTAGCTATTGGAAGCTCTAGCTCTTCTTAGATATGAAGCCCTTCCAAATGAACCCGAAAAGTCGGTAGGGAGCTATATATCTGTTAGATACACGGAGCTTTACCAGAGGGTCGGCAATCAGCTCGTTAAAGATTCCAGGCAGGCAAAGCACAAAAATGATGCCAACGATTTTGACTGTCAGTGTCCAAATCATCAGTGAAACGATGCAGACCGATACCAAGAATACCCTGTAAACAGTAAGACCCGTCAAGATGGGCAGGAACTTCATCGGGCGGTCCGGCTCTTCGCTCATGTCAGTTCAATTCCTCTTTCGGTGCCTTATCCATAGCCACCAGCAGGGAATCCGAGAAATACTCCAATGAACCGCGCCGGGTTTGCCGGAGGCCATTAGGTTTAAGTTATGCGGCCATGGCTGGTTCGGCCAGCATGGCGTAGTACCGCTCTTCGGCTTCGGCTGGCGGTATGTTTCCAATGGGCTCCAGGAGGCGTCGGTGGTTGAACCAGTCGACCCATTCCAAAGTGGCGAATTCGACCGCTTCGAAATTCCTCCATGGCCCGCGCCGATGGATGACCTCGGCCTTGTAGAGACCATTGATCGTTTCGGCGAGGGCGTTGTCGTAACTGTCGCCGACGCTTCCAACAGACGGCTCTATACCTGCTTCTGCAAGCCGCTCGGAATAGCGAATGGACACGTATTGGACACCCCTGTCCGAGTGATGCACGAGGCCGCCCCCATGAACGGGGACGCCGATCATGGAGTGCCTGCTCCAGCGCATCTAGGACAAAGCTTGCATGTGCTGTCCGGCTCGCCCGCCAGCCGACGATGCGACGAGCGAAGACGTCGATCACAAAAGCCACATAGACGAAGCCCTGCCACGTCGCGACATAGGTGAAATCCGAAACCCAAAGCCTGTTTGGTGCTGAGGCTTTGAACTGGCGGTTCACCCGGTCAAGCGGGCCTGGAGCCGTCTTGTCCGAGAACGTCGTGCGGATCGGCTTTCCTCGAATGATCCCTTGCAGGCTCATCGACCTCATAAGCCGGGCGACAGTGCAACGGGCGGCGTCGATGCCCTCCCGCTGCAATTGCCGCCGGATCTTGCGAACGCCATAGACACGGAAGCTCTGTTCGAAGACACGGCGTATCTCGATCTTCAGACTGATATCGCTGCGGGCACGGAGCGAGAGGCGATCCACGTCGAGGCGCTTGGCGACATTCTCGTGATAGGTTGACGGGGCAATCGGCAAAAGCCTGCAGATCGGCTCGACCCCGAACACACCACGGTGTTCGTCGATGAACGAGATCATCGTTTGAAGGGGCGGTCGAGCTCCGCCTGGGCGAAATAAGCAGACGCCTTGCGCAATATCTCGTTGGCCTGACGAAGCTCGCGGTTCTCACGCTCCAGAGCCTTCATCTTCTCGGCCACATCACTCGGCAGGCCTGCTCGTTTGCCGCTATCGACCTCGGTCTTCTTCACCCACTCATACAGCGTGGCTGCCGAGCAGCCGATCTTGGCCGCAATAGAGGAAACGGCAGCCCATCGTGACGGATGTTCTGCTTCGTGATCCAGGACCATGCGGATCGCACGCTCACGGACTTCAGGTGAAAACTTGTTTGTTGTCTTGCTCATATCGGCTCCACTCTCTCAGAAGTTGGAGCCTCCGGCAAACCCGGTGCGGTTCAACATGTCGCCGGTCTCCTCGTCGACCATGACCGTGTAGGCTGCAACGCCGATAAATCGGGAAGTCATGGACGCCGCAATTTTCTCCGCAGACGGGACGCTCGATGCCTGACGCATCTCGCCCGGCACAAGGTTTCCCCGGTTCTTCCGATACGGCAGGATGATGAATTTTTCGGCGGTACTCATGGCGTCTTCCTCAATTTGTTCTATAAATGTTCTCGCTTTGAGGAGGAGTCTCAAGTCCACTGCGGGCGGCTGAGATAGCACCTTGAGCGCATCTTTCATGCGCTCGGCTCAGTAGCGTCCCGTTCATTGAAAGATCCTAATTCCGTTATCTCGTCAGAAGTAGACACCATTTCCTGGTAAAGTGGTGGGAGGCCCAATTTCGCAAACGCATCGTCCACAGCTGACGAAAAAAAAGATTCCACAGCATCAAAAGATCGATGGTATTCGCTCTCGGACCATATGAGGTATTTTGGTAGATGTTCTCCCGGTCCCCTATAGTCGGATAGCTTCTGTCGATCGTCGACATCAACTCTCGTCTTGAGCTTCTCAAAAGCACTGCGTTGGAGGTCACTGAAAGGCTTATTGTGAAATTCAAAAAACACGAGGTTTGTCGAAGCAATGCACTCAGGCGTGGTGCAAGAATGCAAGCCAACGCACAAGTTTTCGATGCTCCCTGGTCCGAATACAAGCTTGGGGCTTAGCGCCTTAATATCGTAGAAGCGGCCGGGTGCCTTAAGGTCGTTTCTTAAGCGCTGTAGAATTTTGTAACCGGTATTAGGTTGGAATTTTGCTAGCTCTGATAGCAAATCGCCTCGATCACATGAATAAACCGGCCTTTCGAGATCGACCTTCACGCCGATGAATTCGTCACAATCCAAGGTGATGAATGCATCGTATCTTTGAGCAAGCTCGCTTGCGATCTTGCCGATTATCGCCCCCTTTGACGAGAAATCCTCCGGCTGGTCGAAATCATACATGATATTGCAGCCAGTTTCTGTCAAATCAGCAAGAACTCTCTTTGTTTCCCACGAAGAGCCATTGTCGATGATAAAAATATTTTCGTATCCGAAAAGGTCCCCGTAGTATGCGGCAAAGTGTTTCAGCAGTAACTTTTCGTCTTTCTGCATTGTGATAACGCAAACGTCCATCGCTAATCATGCCCTTAGTTGAGCAGCACCTTTGTGGATTATCACCATGTTGCGGATCTAGCAGGAGTCAAGCTTGAGAATCGTCGCCGCCTCGATTGCCACCCTGGTGTTCGCCAGCCCGGTTTATCCGTCCAGCCGGTCGAGGCGAAAATCTCCGTCTGCTTTACGCCGGGCGAACAGTGCGAGGGCAAAATCTGCTGGTGGATGCCAACGCGGCCTCGTTCATACACGGCCGACGGCATCTACGGGGCAGATGAAGGCAATCAGGTCCGCATGCTCGCGGATTCTTCAAAATGGTGATGCCAACATGAAGATCGTTCCCACGTGGGCGCATCAGTCCTTGGAGATTGGCTGGTGGCTTAACAGCAATCCGGAGGCAGCTCACAACGTTGCGCGCGCCTTGATCGCAGATATCATCCATCCTGGCCCTGAGTCGTCACCTTTGTGAGAGCAAACTGCGGAAACACTGTTTGCCTATATAGCGAACGTGAGCTAGGGCCTTGAGCGGATCCGCGAGGGACCCAAGGCGCCGATCTCGCGAGCCCAGAAGTGGCAAGCACTTCCGGCCTCCATCGCCACAGTGCAAGAGGGGGAGGCTCTCAAAGAATTTCTTCACCTCCTCGCGACGTAGCTTTTTGTTGAATGTCTTTTTGCCTTCGGCGTCGATCCCGTGCACCTGACATACATTTTTGGCCAGGTACAGTCCAACAATGGTCGTGTATGTCAAGAATAAGCTCGATCGGTTTGAAGATGGGCCACATAACCGCGGCCAATTAACCGATTGCGAATTAGGAGAGCCGGCTGAAGGTCTTGAGAGCATTCGAAGGGCTGTGAGCTAGCGCCGCCGAAAGAGCCACGCTCACTCCGACGCCATGCCCAATCATTTTCGTTGATGGTCTCCTTATCCACAGCGTCAAAAAAACAGTGGATTTCATTTTACAATTAGCTCTTGACGACGCTGGAATCATTGAGCCATTTCGAGCCGAATTTTACAGACTTACTTATGGCACGATGTTGTCTTTCCACGACATGCGATGAGACTCTTAGTCAGCGGGTCGTAGGTTCGAGCCCTACATCACCCACCAAAAACTCCTTGAAATCGTTAGTTAATTCGAAACGTCTCGACGGTTTTCGGCTGCGCGGATTCCAGCAGATTGGAAACGGTTTCCAATTCAAGTTCCGTGCTATTCCGGAATGCAGCGGGCTTGATCTCGCTCCAGCGGCTTT
>JGI24740J21852_10000749_pt1 | contig 14176 bp, 7 predicted proteins | sample KBSCornC6_FD_21852 | JGI IMG/M metagenome (IMG submission 21852) | reverse complement strand
CACGCAGATCCGCCTGCCCAGCCATCTGCCGGCGCACCTTTACCTCTATCTGAGCCGGCAGGCCAAGGATTACCGGCTTTACGTCAACGGACACGAAGTCGAACACAGCCACGTGCGCTGGCCGCAGCGGCTGACCTTCGCCGACATCACGCCTTACGCGAAAGCGGGCCAGACCCTCGGGATCGCGTTGCGCATCGAACCGAACGAATACGGTCGGGGCTTTCTGGATGGCCTGACCGCGATTCGCGACGTCAAGCCGCCGTCGCGGATTTATTTCGACCTGTCCAACAAGCAGCAGGCGGAAGTCTCCATGCGCCATCTGCATGGCCCGTTGCTGCAACAGGGCGTGGCGTTCTGGTGGGTGGATGGCGGCAGCGGCGCCGCGGACATGCCGGGACTCGACCCGCAGCTTTGGACCAACCACGTCTTTTACGACCACATGCAAAAGGAAACCGGACGACGCGGGTTCATCCTCTCGCGCTACGGCGGTTGGGGCAGCGAGCGCTACCCGGCCTACTTCACCGGCGACACCTATTCGGAATGGCCGGTGCTGGCCTACGAGGTCGCCTACAGCGTGCGCGGCGGCAACGTGCTGATCCCGTACATGAGCCACGACATCGGCGGTTTCCACGGCGGCAAGATCGACTTCGACCTGTACGCGCGCTGGATCGAGTTCGGCGCGTTCAGTCCGNTGCTGCGCCTGCACAGCGCACACGAGAACCCGCGCGAAGGCAACCTGCGCATGCCGTGGACCTACGGCGAGCGCGGCATGGCGCTGGTCAAAAAATACTTCACGCTGCACACGCAACTGATTCCCTATACCTACACCCATGCGTGGATCGCGCACGAGAAGTCATTGCCGATCCTGCGCCCGCTGTATCTGCAAAACCCGGATTCCGCGGAGGCGTATCAACACCCGCACGAATACTGGTTCGGCAGTGAAATGCTGGTCGCACCGGTGCTCGATGCAAGCGGCGAACGGACTATCTGGCTGCCGCCCGGCAAATGGATCGGCTTCTTCGACGGCAAGCATCACGACGGCGGCAAGTCATTCACCGCCCACTACGCCGTGGACCAGACGCCGGTGTTCGCGCGCGACGGCGCGATCATTCCCGAGCAACCCGCGGATTTCGCATGGTCGAACGCGAAACCGCTGGATCACCTGATCGTGAATGTTTACGGATCGGGCAACGGCTCGTTCGACCTGTACGAGGACGACGGCATTTCACTGGACTATGACAAATCCCACGCGCTGACGCCGATGCGCTACACCCGTGAACCTGACGGTGCCCACCGCATCGTGATCGGGCCCACGCGCGGCGCCTTCGCCGGCCAGGTGCAGCGGCGGTCGTACGCCGTGCAGATCCATGGCATCCACCGGCCGGTTTCGATAGCGGTGGACGGGCAGAACGTCGGGGACTGGAATTGGGACGCCGCGAACGCCACCGCGACGGTTCCGATTCCCGCGCACGCGATCCGCGATCGAATCACGATCGAGTGGCGCGCAAAGACGAAATGAATCAGGCAGTGCGAGCGGGTACCGCGTCGAACGCTACGGTAAGCCGCGTCCGGTCGCCGGAAAACGGCACCGTCCCGTGCCAGAAATAGGAAGGGAACAGCACCAGCATGCCCGTCTCCGGGCGCACCTCGTATTGAGCCGGCAACGCCGGCGTGGTGAGGATGCCTGGCTCGGCGAACGCCAGCACGCCTTCGCGGTTGTCCGCTCTGCGCATCGCGTCGGGCAACTCGATGTAACACGCCGAGGAGATCCAGCCGCGCGGATGCACGTGGTTGTGATGAAAGCCGTCGGTGCGCAGCCGGACCGACCAGCTTCCGTTGAAGCGGTAGGCGCCGGTGTTCCGCCGGCGCAGCGGATCGCCGCCCTTGCCCACGCGCGCAATGTAGTCGCGGATCGGCGCATCGAAGGCACGGAACAGCGCACGAATGGAAGGTTTTTGGTTGCGCGACAGATCGCCGATGGTTTCGGTGCCATGGCGCAGTGACTGGAACAGCAGCGGATGCACGAACGCATCGTGCATCCGACCGAGATCGTGTTTCAGTTCGTCGAGAAAATCGGCCAGGCTCGTCCATGGCGATGGCGCCTCAAGCTCGTACGCGACCACCAGGTTCGGATAGTCGCAAAGCTGTGCGTAACGTTCGTCACCGAGCATCCGCCACGCGGTCGTTTGCAGCGCGATGAGATATTGATCGTCGGGCGACTCGAACCTCAGCGCCTCGCACGTTCGCAGCGCGCCCTGGGCATCGCCGACGCCCAGCATCGCCGCGACTTGAAGCGTGCGCGCCGCGGGATCGTTCGGCGCCGCGCGCAACGCGCGCTCGGCGCGCTCGAGCGCGAGCCGCGGGTCGAACTCCAGTGCGGCGAGACCAGCGCGCACATGCAGGGCCGGCGGCGCCTGCGGACGCCCGATGCGTGCGGCGAGGCACGCGTAGGCCGCGCGCACGTCGCCCGACCCCTGCAATACGGCCGCCTTGGCCGCCCACAGCGCATCATTGTTGGGGAAGGTCTGCAATGCCTTGTCGATGGCCTCGGTCGCCTGTTCGCCATCGCCGGTGCGCGTCCACACCAGCTTTGCGAGATCGCCGTGGGCGTCGACCTGTTGCGGCTCCAGCCGCAGGCAATCGCGAAGAGCCGTTTCGGCGCGATCGTATTCGCCGAGCGCGATGAGGCTGCGCGCATGCGTGTAACACAGCGTCGCGCTTGGTGGCCCATGCTCCAATGCATGTCGCGCGATGCCTTCGGCTTCGTCGTGACGGTTCGCAGCCTGAAGCGCGGTGGCCAACGCCTGCCCGGCGGCGGCGTTGTCGGGCGATCGCGCCATCAGGTTCCGGCTCCACGCGATGGCGTCGCCGCTGCGGCCCAGCGCGACCAGCGCGGCGACATGCTGGACGATCAATTCGGGTGGAATCTCGTCCCGGGCGCAGAACGGCGCGAGGATCGCGAGCGCCCGTGCCGGCTGCCTCCGGTCGTTGTAGTAGCGCGCCAGCACCTCGGCCGCATGCGGATCGGGCTGCCCGGCGGTGGCGGCCCGCTGCAGGAAGGTTTCCGCTTCGACGTGGCGTCCACTGCCCAGCAGCAGTTCGCCGAGGGTGGTGAGGGTTGGCGCCCAATCCGGATCCAACTCGATGGCGTGTCGCAGGATTCGTTCGGCACCCACCGCATCGCCCAGCATGAGCGTGACGCCACCAAGCAACCGCTGCGCCTCGGCGTAATCGGAATGGTTTTCAATGATGCCCCGAAGCTGATCGCATGCCGCGCGAAAATCGCCGGCTTGCAGCAAACCATTGACGCGCTGCATCGCAGCGTGGAGCGGAATCGAAATCATGTCTCTCGACACAGCGTTCGGCCGGCACCGGTCAAGTGTAGTCGCCGCCTTGCGCCATCGCTCCGGTCGACGATCTACGCTTCTTATTGCTTAGTGCGGATTGCGTTGCAACCGCGGCTTGCCGCTGGCATCGCGGTCGACGGTGATGTCGAAATGCTTGCCGCGGAAGGTAACGTTCGTAAGGGTCAGCGATTTCCAACTGGACGGCAACACGGGTGGATACGCCTGGACCAGGCCGGATGGTTCGATGCGCAAACCGGTGAGTCCATACACCAGGCTTTGCACGAATCCCGCCGAGCCGGTGAGGAAATAACCGGTGTTGTTGCCGGGTGTTTCCGTGCGCACGTTGAATGGGGGCTTGAGCATATCCCGGGTGATGTTGTCTTCCAGCCAGCGCGTCGTCCCGGCCTCGTCGCCCAGCGCGGCCGCGGCGATCGTGAGTGGCGCGAGCCCCATGCTCGTGAGTGCCTGCGCGGGCTTGTTCTGCAACGGCGCGACATCGTTTCGGTAGTCGTTGCGTCGCACCGTTGGATCCATTTGCAGATCGAGCGAAGGAAACGCGAGGAATGTGAGGTCGCTGTCGCCCGGATCATGCAGCCGCACGTCCGGATCGAGCGCGAGGTGGCGTTGCTCCGCGTCCGAGAAGGGCACGTACAGCTTCGCCGCGATCTCCGCCCAGCGTGGATCGGCTTCGGCACCGACCAGCTTTGCGGCTTGAGTGGCGATCCGCAGCGCCTTGGCGGCCGAAGCGTTGGTGAACGTGTCGTTGTCGATGTAGGCGTAGGGTTCCATCACCGAGACGAGGTCGCGTATTTCGTAGCGCCCTTTCGCCTTCGTCCCAGGTCGCGCGGCTGGTCCAGAACTCGGCGAGATTGCGGATCACCGGCCAGCCGTCCTTGCGCAGCCATTCGAGATCGTGCGTCGCCAGCCAGTATTGCCATTGCGCGATCGCAATGTCGGCGTTGACGTGGATCTCGCCGACGCTCAATCGATGCGCGGCGTACAGCACCTGCTCCGTGCCATCCTCGGGATCGGCCTCCCACGGATACTTGGCACCTTTGAATCCCGCCTCGCGGGCCCGCTGTTGCGCGGCCGGCAACGTGCGGCCCCGGAACATCACGATGGAACGCGCGCGTTGCGGATGCTGCAGCAGCAGCGCGGGAAATATCCAGGTGTCGTTGTCCCAGAACACGTGGTCAACGTACCCGGTGGTCAATCCGCACGCGCCCGTGCCCCACGTCACATCCGGCGATGCATTGGCGAGCAGGTAGTAAAGATCGGAACGGACGGCGAGCTGCGCGTGCGGATCGCCGTCGATGCGGATGTCCGACTGCCACAATTTCGCCCACGCCGCGCGATGGGCGTCGAGCAGCGGTTCGAAGCCGCGTTCGCGTGCCGATTCGGCCAGCGCAAGGTCGGCCTTCCCGTCGCCACCCCAGCCTTCGCGTGACACCGCGACGTATTTGGTGAAGGCGTAGGTCTTGCCCTTGCTTACCCTGACGCGCATATCGAGCGACAGGCGATTGTCGGTTTGGTCCAGCTTCGTTTCGACGGGTCGCAGGCCGCGCGGCAACTCCACCGCGACGGCTTCACCCATCCGCGCGCCGTTCATCGCCTGCCCGTCCAGCCACAGCGTCAGATTCGATGTATCGCCTTTGGCGTCCAACACATGTGTATCGCCGTGATACCAGATCGCCGCGCGATCAGGTGAGGCGGGCGGCAACGGGTTCAAGGAAAGGCCATGGGCCTCGAGAGCCTGCCGAAACCTGTCGCCGGTCAAGCCGGTGTCGCCCGGCAATTTGGCGAGTGGCAGCCGCGGTTGGGATGGCGCCCACAGGACCAGCGGAAACGACAGTTCGACCACCCCGTCGAATTGAGGCGTGATCGAGAAGCGGACCGCGGCCAGATGCGGCGAGGCCTCGCTGACGAACTCCAACACTGCCACGCGCGTTACCTTGCCGTGATCGACGTAGCGATAGCTCGTCGCCAGCGTTCCATCGTGCAGGTCCAAGACCTGCTTGTAATCCTGGAATGTTGAGGGTTCCAGCGGCGCCAGATTCAGCCACGCGCCGGACGCAGACATGCGGTAGTCGATTCCGGTCCAGCCGGGAATCGCCGCGGGTCGGGCGATGTCGTCCTTGCCACGATCCATGAACGCGATGAGGTACGACAGGTTGCTTTCGGTGCCGCGCGGCGAAGTGAACGTGGAGATGTAGCCGTTCGCGAGTTCGCCCGGGAAATAGCTTTCGAAATTCTTCGCGGTCGCAGTGAGCAAAAAACCCGGGTCCGCGGCGGCCTTGATGGCGGGCGCAATGCAGGCGAGCGACAGCAGGATCAGAAGACCGGAGTGCCAGCGGCCGGGTTTCGGGGTCATCCGGACACGATGTGCCGGCAGATACATCATGGCTTGATGCGAACGCGACACAGGGTCAGAGCTCCTTGCGGGCCAATTCGGCTTTGCCGTTCGCGCCGCGGCCGATCGTGACGTCGTAGTGCTTGCCGCGGAAGCTGATGTCCCTCAGGGTGACCGATTTCCAATCCGGCGGCAGGATCGGCGCGTATTCCGCATCGAGGCCGTTGTCGTTGATGCGCAGGCCACTCAGGCCGTAGAGGAAGTTCTGCACGAATCCCGCCGAGGTCGCGAGCAGGTAGCCGGCATTGTTGGTGGCGGTTTCGGTGCGCACGTTGAACGGCGGCTGCAGGAAACCCTCCAGGTTGCGGTGGATCCAATAGCCGACGGCCTTGGCGTCGCCGACCTCGGCCGCGCCGACGGTGATCATCACCATCATCATCTCGTTCGGATTGTCGCCGTGGGTCTCGAGCGCCTGCAGCTGGAAATCGAAATCGTTGCGGCGCACTTCGGGCGACATCGGCATGTCGAGGTTGGGATACATCAGGAAGATCAGCGACGAGCCCCACCACGTCACCTTGTCGTGCGGCACCGACGGATCGAAGTCGTAGTGGCGCTGTGCCTTCTCGTCGAACGGGATGTACATCTTGTCCGCGATTTCTGCCCACGCGGGATCCGGCTTGGCACCGACCAGCGCGGCGGCTTTCGTGGCGATCCGAAGCGCCTTGGCCGCGGCGGCGTTGGTGAAGGTGTCGTTGAGCACGTCGTTGTAGGCCTCGTCGGTGGAGGTGACGTGCGCGATTTCGTAACGGTCCTTCGCCTTGTTCCAGGTCACGCGGCTTTTCCAGAACGTGGCAATGCCTTCGATCACCGGCCAGCCGTACTGCTTCAACCACGCGCGATCCTCGGTCGCGAGGTAGTACTGCCACTGTGCGATCGCGATGTCGGCGTTGACGTGGACTTCGCGATACACCTCGTAGGCGAAATGCGGCGTGACGTCAACGCCCTTCTGCGGGTCCGATTCCCACGGATACATCAGGCCCTTCACGCCGTATTGCGCGGCACGTTTGCGCGCGCCCTGCATGGTGCGATGCCGGAACATCACGATCGACCTGGCGCGTTCCGGGTGCAGCAACAACAACGCGGGGAACACCCACGAGTCGGCATCCCAGAACACGTGGCCGGCATAGTTCGGGGTCAGCGCGCAGGCGCCCACCGACCAGGCGGTGCCGGCCGTGGTGTTGGAAAGCAGGTAGTAGAGATCCGAGTGCAGCGCGCGCTGCACCGTCTCATCGTGATCGACCACGATGTCGGCTTTCCAGAGGTCATGCCACGCCGCGACGTGGCGCGCGAGCAGCTTGTCGAAGCCCATGTTGCGCGCCTGTCTGGCGAGCGCGACGTCAGCCTTGGCATCGCCACCCCAATCCTGCCGCGATGCCGCGATGTATTTGGTGAACGTGTAGGTTTCGCCCTTGCGCACCTCGACGGCGACCTCGAGCGACAACACGTCGGATGTCTTCAGCAGCTTCACGCTGTCGATCTTCAGGCCGCGCGGCAATTCGATGGCTGCGGCCTCCGCCATCTTCAAGCCGTTCACCGCCTGGCCATCGAGCCACAGCGTCATCTGCTTCGTGTCGCCGCCATCATCGATGACAAGGGTGGTGCCCGGATACCAAACCGCCGCCCGATCGGGCGTCGGCACGGGCTTGTCATTCAGATTTTGTCCGCTGGCGATCACCGCGTCGATCATCTGGTCGCCGGTCATGCTGGCGATCGGAAAGCGCGGCTGGTGGCCGGACCACAGCCGGAACGGAAACCGGAGCTGCACCTTGTCGTCGAATTGTGGGGTGATCGAAATGCGCGTGCCAGCGAGGTGGTGGTCGGCCTGGCTGACGAAGGTTTCCACCTTTACGTCGGTNGCTTTGTTGGCGTAGTCGAAGCGGTAGCGCGTGGTCAGCGTACCGTCGTGCATGTTCAGGGTCTGCGAATAACCCGAGAAGATCTTCGGGTCGAGTCGCGTCGAATTCATCCAGCCCGGACCGGGGTTGTAGTCGACCTCGCTCCAGCCCGGAATCGCGGCGGGTCGCGAGATGTCGTCTTTCGTGTAGTCCATGAACGCGACCATGTACGCCCGATCGGGTTCGGTGCCGCGCACCGAAGTCATGGTCGAGAAATAGCCGTTAGCGAGATACGACGGAAAGTACGCGCCGAAATCCTTCGCGGTCAGCAGGAAACTCTGATCGGTCGCGCCCCAACCGCTGAAAGGCGCGAGCAGCGCGAACGCACACAGGCCGAGAAACAGGAGATGGCGGTGTTTCATCGCAATGCTCCGGGATGATGGATGGCGAAACGGAGCCGCGCGGGCTTGTGCGCAACGATGCTGGCATCGCGGCCGGGCGCCGTCGCATCAATGGCCGGAAGCGCCCCGCGACGACCCCTGCCCCGGCGCGAGTCGCGCCGGGGCAGGGGTCATGCAACGATGCCGCGTTGTCAGAAGCTGTACTTGGCCTGGAAAGAGATTTCGCGTCCGAACAGCGGCCGCGCCATGATCACGCCACCGATGCCGGTGTTGACGCCGAACTTGCGCGAGTTGCCTTCGGTCAGGCCGACTTCGTTGGTCAGGTTGGTGCCCTGCAGACGGAATTGCCAGTTCTGCCCCACGTTGGCCACGATGCCACCGTCCAGCGTCTGGTACGTGCCCAGCGGTTGCAGGGCCGATATGTCCTGGTAGTGCTGGCCGATGTGGGTATAGGTCACGAACGCCATGATGCTGCCCCAACTGGTCGGCAATGTGTACATGGGCGTGAGCATGTAGCGGAACTTCGGCTGGCGCTGCAGCGGCGCGCCGGTGATGTTGGCGCAGCCGGGGTTGCCGTTGATGTCGATGTACGGCGCGCACCCGATGTAGTGGGTGTAATGCCCGTTCATGTACACGCCGATCATCTTGAGCTGGAAGTTCTCGATCGGCGACCACGTGACATTGAGATCGATGCCGTGCGAATTGGAACCATAGTTCGAGATCGCACCGGTCGGCTGCCCGTCCGGCCCCGTTTCCTGGTACTGCAGGCCGGTGAACAACCGGTGGTAGATGCTGGCATCCACGAACAGCACCGGCGACTCGTACTTGAACCCGGCTTCCATGTTCTCGATCTTCTGCATCGGCGAGAAATTGCCGTTGGCGCCGCGGATGCCATTGTCGAAATCGTCGAAATGGCCACCGGTGTTGGCGCGCACGTATGCGCTCATGTGGTCGTTGAAGCTGTAGTTCGCCCCCACGGTGAACGCCGGGTGGGTTTTGTCGTAGTGCTCGTAATCCCAGGTGCCGTTGCAGACCGGCGTGGCGTTGTCGTACAGGGTGTTCGGGTTGCCGTCGAGGTCCACGTTGGACCGGTTGCAGGTGCGCTGGTGGACGTCGGTGTTCTCGATGCGTCCGGCGGCCTGCAGCAGCCACGGCCCGATCGTCCACGAATCCGACAGGTAGAACGCCTTGTTGGTGGCGGCACCCGCCTCGACGATGTTGAAGTTGCCGTTGAAGTCGACGAAACCCTGCGGGTTGGCGACCACGATGGACTGTCCGCCTTCGGTGTAGGTCAAACCGATCGGCTTGGTGTTGGACTGGTTGAGCATCAGCATCTGGTTGCCCAGCGACCAGTTGTCGTGGTCGGTGTAGCGGGCGAGATAGACGCCGGCCGTGACCGTGTTGCCGTCGAAGATTTCCTTGCTGATGCGGAAATCGTTGTTGAAGCTCTTGAGGCGCTTCTGGATGTACCACCAACCCTGGTGGATCACGCTCTGGTCGAGCGGCACCACCGTGCCATCGGGCAGCGTCGCTGTCACGGCCCGGCTGGCCGGGTAGCCCAGGTTGTCGCCATCCACCGCGGTGCCGTCGGGGTTGCAGAAACCGGCCGGCTGCGCGATGTTGCAACCGTACAGGTAATAGCCGAGTGGCTTCGGGTTCGGACCCGAGAACAGCGCGTTGGTGGGTACGTCGCCACTGTTGAAGATGAAGTGGTCCGAAATCGTCCAGTCGCCGAAAGTGGCGTCGTAACTGCCGCCGAAGAAATTCATCTGCGCGCCGCGGCCGTTGGCAAGGTCCGCGTTCTCGAGGTAACCGAGCGGGTTGGGCACCTGCACGTGCTGGATCGCACCACTGGCGTAGGTGCCGGTCAAGGGATCGAAGCCCGGAAAACCTTGGAAGTTGTCGCCCGAGCCCTGGATCATCGGGATCGGCACGATGAACTGGTTCTTGTCGTCCAGCCTGCGCGCCCACAGCATGAACGAGCCGTTGTCCATGTCGTGGCTCAAGGTCGCGGTCAACTGGCCGCCCTTGTCGGATGGGAAATCACGCGGATCGCGGACNCCGTCGGACTTGCGCCAGAAGCCGCCGATGCTGGCATACCAGCCATCGGCGACCTTGAATCCGTAAAAGCCATCGAGGCGCACCATGCCCTCGTCGCCGTAAGTGATGCCGATGTCGCCCGATGGCTGCGCGGTGCCCTGGCGCAAGATGAAGTTGGCGGTCGCGCCCATCTGGCCCGGCCCGAACACCACGCCCGGTCCACCCTGAACGATTTCCACGCGCTGGATGGTGTCGTCCAGGCGCAGCAGCGAACTCGAATCCATGAACGACAACGATGGCATGCCGTACAGCGGCGTGCTGTTGACCATGTTGGTGAAGAACGGCGCGTCGCCGCCGCCGGGAAAGCCCGCGATCTCGATGTTGGCGCCGGTCTGGCCGCCGGTGGATTCCGGCCAGATGCCGGGCGAGATCTTCAGGAGATCGGCCACGCTGAGCGGGTTCGCTTCGCGGATTTCCTCGCGATTCGCGGACACGATGTTGTAGCTGGCGTCCAGTTTCTTGACCCCGGTTGGACTGGCCGTCACCACCACCGCCTGCAGGGTCGTGGTTTTGCCTTGCCTGTTTCGCTGGGCGGGNGTGGGTGCCGTGGTTTGCGCGGCAGCGTTGCCCGCGGCCTGGCCCGTTGCATCGGCCGCGCCGGGACTGGCCGCCAATGCGATGGGCGACAGCACCGCAAGGATGGCGCTGGTCAACGCCAGTCGGATCAATTTGTCGTTCTTCATGATTTGTCTCCAGCGAGGGGAATGGTTGGGGGCATCTCGTGGGCCCTTTCTTCTTCTGGGTGGAACGACAAGCCGCGCGGCGGCGGCTTGGGCAAATCATCCGGATGCGTTTTCAAGGGAGCCCCGGGGCTCGGGACATGGGGTGGATCGCACAGGTCCGGCACCGCGGGCGGCGCACGAGACCGTGCGCACGCGCGACGCATGCGCGAACGAAAGCGGTTGCTTGCCACCGAAGGTTTGCCGGCTCCAACGAACGACAGCGGTATCTGCATTCATACCGATCATTCCCCGAGGACGCGGCCGGAGTCTGCGCGCGTAAAGACAGCGCTGTCAATTGTGCGGTGCATCACGGCAAGCGGTCCACGCGCGGGCGGCATCGTGCCTAGGGTGCTGGAAAAAAATGTCAATTCGCAATTGTGATGCGGGTCTTGCGCGTTGCACCGCAGCCGTCAGAGTCCACGGAGCAGGCGTGGTTGCCAAAATCCCAACCTGTGCCACACTGTGGCTCCGTAGGCGGCGTGACAGCGCTGTCACGATCGACGACCCAGACGCGCGAGTCTCGCGAAAAGGATCGACAGGTGGGCTCCGCAACCCTCGATGATGTCGCCAAACACGCGGGCGTTTCCGCGAAAACGGTTTCGCGCGTCGCCAACGGCGAGCGGTCGGTGCGGCCGGAAACCCGCGAACGCGTGCTGCGCGCGATCGAAGCTCTCGATTACCGGCCGAACTTGCTGGCGCGCGGCCTCAGCGGCGCGCACGCATACACGGTCGGCCTGGTTTTCGACAATCCCAACGCGTACTACATCATCGCGATGCAGCAAGGTGCACTCGTCGCGTGCGACGACATGCACTTCGGCCTGCAGATCCGGCCCTGCGACTCCACGGTGCCGACGCTGGCCGAGGACTTGCGCGATTTCGTGCATCGTTCGCGCCTGTCCGGACTGGTGCTGACGACGCCGGTGTCGGAACGCACCAAGGCGTTGCGCAAGCTGGTCGGCTACCACATTCCTTTCGTGCGCATCATTTCCGCGGCGCGCGATCCCCGCGACGATTTTCCGTGCGTGTACGTCGACGATCGCGATGCCGCCTACGCGATCACCACGCACCTGCTGCAGTTGGGCCATGTGCGAATCGGGTTTCTGCAGGGTGGGAAACACCATCACGCGAGCGCCGAGCGCCTCAAGGGCTACAAGGCCGCGCTGCAGGATTACGGCGTTCCGCTTCGTGACGAGCTGATGATCGAAGGCGATTACGTGTTCGACGACGGCTTTCGCGGCGCACGTCGCCTGCTCGACCTTGCCGAGCCACCCACCGCCATCTTCGGATGCAACGACGAGATCGCCGCGGGCGCACTGGCCGCCGCGCAATCGACCGGCCTGAGCGTGCCCTACGACGTATCGATCGCCGGATTCGAGGACAGTCCGTTCTCGCGCCACTCGTGGCCGCCGCTCACCACCGCGCGGCAGCGCGCCGACATCATCGTGGAGCGCGCCACCCGCATGCTGATTGCACGCATCAGGGGCGAGCCCATCAACAACGAGGGTTTCAACCCGGAACTCGTGGTCCGCGGCTCGACCGCGCCGCCGCGACCGAAATCGCGTCAACGCAAACGCCGTTAGCCTGCAGCAACATGCGATGCATCGCCGGATGCATCGTGGCACGGACGCATCGGCCAGCCGGCCGGCACCGATGCACGCACGCACGATCGAGAGGAACCTGCCATGAAAGTTCGTTCGCTTTTCGTCGTCTTCGCCTTCGCGCTGTTCGCCACCGCCGTCAGCGCGGCCACGCCCGATCCCGCCAAGACGCGCGGCTACATCGCCCACGCCTGGGGCACCCTTACGCGTTCGGCGGACGAATGCCGGGCGCTGATCGATCCGAAGGTGCCTTCGCATTCGGTCGTGTATCTGCCCGCGGGCGTGACGGCCCCCGCGTCTCTCGAAAAGAGTGCGAAGCGCTGCGGCGTGCGCATCGCAAACCTGCCCGCGCCCATCAAGCAGATCGGGGATTTCGATCCCACCACGCTGCCTACGCAGGGCCTGCTTTATGTCCCGCACCCGTACGTCGTGCCAGGCGGCATGTTCAACGAAATGTACGGCTGGGACAGTTACTTCATCGTGCTGGGACTGGTCGCCGATCACCATCAGACGCTCGCGCTCGACATGGTCGACAACGCGCTCTACGAAGTCGAGCACTACGGCGCTGTCTTGAACGCCAACCGGACCTATTACCTCACCCGTTCGCAGCCGCCGCTGCTGAGCGCGATGATGGTCGCGGTGCTGGACGATCCGGCCAGTTTCGCCGATGCCGCCGCGAAGCGCGCCTGGTTGCAACACGCCTATCCGCTGGCGGTGCGCAATTACGAAATCTGGACCCGCAAGCAACATCTCGCCGGTGATACCGGGCTGTCGCGGTATTTCGATTTCGGTGACGGTCCGGTTATCGAGGCGCAGAACAGCGACTACTACGTGGGCGTGATCCGCTGGCTGCTGGCGCACCCGTCGCAGAATCCCGGGTATCTCATCAAGGCGCCGCAGCATCCCGACGAGGCCCAAATCCAAACGCTGAAGACGACGAGTTGCGACGTCACGAAATCGAAAGTCTGCGCGGGCGATTGGCTTGACGGCTACCGCCTCACCGCCGACTACTACCTCGGCGACCGCGCGATGCGCGAGTCCGGCTTCGATACCGATTTCCATTTCGGGCCGTGGGGCGGTTCCACCCATCACTACGCGGGCGTGGGCCTCAACAGCCTGCTGTACCGCTACGAGCGCGATCTCGAAGCGTTCGCGAAGGAGCTTGGCAACACCGCCGATGCCGCGCGCTGGGCGCGCGTTGCCGAATCACGCCGCGCCGCGATCGACAAGTACCTGTGGCATCCGGATCAGGGTCGCTACATGGATTACGACTTCGTCGCAGGCAAGGCATCGACCGATCCGTACCTGACGATGTTCTATCCGCTGTGGGCGGGTGCGGCATCGAAACAACAAGCCATGGCGCTGACGAAGCAACTGAAGCTGTTCGAACACCGCGGCGGCCTCGCGATGAGCACGCGCGACACCGGCGCGCAGTGGGATGCGCCGTTCGGCTGGGCGCCCACCAACTGGATCGCGGTGAAGGGCCTGCAGGATTACGGCTTCGATGCCGACGCGCGACGCATCTCGTGCGCGTTCACCGGCACCGTCGACCGCAGTCTCGCGAAGGACGGCACCATCCGCGAGAAATACAACATGGTGCTGGGCAACGCGGACGTGAAGATCACCGCAGGCTACAAGACCAACGTGATCGGCTTCGGCTGGACCAACGGCGTGTACCTGAAGATGCGCGCCCTCATCGCCGCCGACGGCGGTTGCGAGGCGGCGCCGGCCAGACAGGCCGTCGGTGCGGCGCACTAGTTAGG
>JGI24740J21852_10000743_pt1 | contig 14222 bp, 14 predicted proteins | sample KBSCornC6_FD_21852 | JGI IMG/M metagenome (IMG submission 21852) | reverse complement strand
CCCGGCCGCGACGCGTTGCGCCGCCGCCTGCAACTCGCCGCGGCTGCGCCCGTGCAGCGATACGGCGGCCACGGAGGCAGCGATCGCGATCAGCACGATTACCGCCAGCATCTCGATCAGGGTGAAACCGCGCGTTTGCGCGATGCCGGGGGCATCGCGCGCGCGGTTGAACGCCCGAGGCAGGATGCCGAGGGCCGGGTTGCTTGGCGAGCGCTGGACGCGCGAGCCTAGCAACGGAAACCGGCGTCGAGTACGAGCGGTCCTGGTCCTCTGTCTCAGGCCAACGACCCCGGCCCTATTGCCAGTTGCCGTAATCACGATCGATGCCCTCGCCCCCGGGCTTGCCGTCGCGGCCGTAGAAGATGATGTCGTACTGGCCGTGCTTGCCGGGATAGACATAACCGTAGGGATGGCCGAACGGATCGTTGAGATCGGCAGGCTTCGCATACGGACCGTTCCACGAAGGTGCGTTCAACGGCTTGGTGATCAGGTCGTCGAGCGACTTTGGCGGCGAGCCGTTGTCCAGCGCATACGCCTGCACGTCCTGGTCGAGCTTGGTCACGCCGATCTTGCCGGCATCCCATTTGCCGGTGTCCACGCGCCCGGATACCGAGCGCGCCACGATCACGCCGACGATGCCGAGCAGCACGATCACGGCGAGCATTTCGAGGAGCGTAAAGCCGCGTGTCAATGCGCGCCGGTTCGAATTCAGTGCAAGCATGATGAAAGCCTTTTGGGGGGTTCATTGGATGCTGCCGGTCAGACTCAGCAGCGGCAGCAGGATGGACATCATGATGCCAGCGACCAGCAGCGCCATCACGATGGTCAATATCGGCACCAGCGCCGACAGCATCTTGTCGATCGCCGATTTCACTTCGCCGTCGTAAGTATCGGCGGCGCGCAGCAGCATGTCGTCCAGCGTGCCGGATTCCTCGCCTACCGTGGTGATCTGGATCGCGAGCTTCGGAAACCCTGTGTGCGCGGCCAGCGCGTGCGAAAGCGAATCGCCGCCCTTGACCGCTTCGATCGCAGGCTCCAGTTGCGCCGACAGTTCACGGTTCGACACCACCTGGCGCGCGATGCCCAGCGCGGCCAGCAGCGACACACCGTTTTTCAGCATCGAGCCGAGCGTGCGCATCAGGCGCGCCGTATCCACCTTCAGAAGCAGCGGCCCGAATACCTTGACGCGCAGCAGCCGCGCGTCGAATGCGCGCCGCGCCGCGGGATCGCGCATCCGCGCGCCCGCGTACAACCCGGCAATCACCAACGCCGCCAGCACCAGCAGGCCCCAATCGTGCAGGAAGCTGCCGAACGCCATCAGCACGCGCGTGATCAGCGGAATCTGCACGTTCATGTCGTGGAAGATCGGCACGAACTGCGGCAGCACGAACGCGAGCAACAGGACCAGCGAACCCAGCACGCCGAACAAAAGAAAGGCCGGATACACCAGCGCGCCGATCACGCTTTCGCGCAAGTGTCGCGCGCGCGTCAGGTAATCGGCCAGCCGCGCCAGCGCGGCATCCAGCGCGCCGCCTGCTTCACCCGCACGCACCATGCTCAAATAAAGTTTGCTGAAGACGCCATGTTCCTCTTCCATCGCGCGCGACAACGACGACCCGCCGCGCACGCGGTCGCGGATGCGTTCGACCACGTGGCGCGCGCGTTCGCCTTCCGGCAACTCCAGCAACATCTGCAGCGCGCGGTCCAGTGGCAGACCCGCGTGCAAAAGAATGCCGAGCTGTTCGGTGAACTCGACCAGTGCCGCGCCGGACAAGGTTTTCCTGCGCAGCCCGCCGAACAGCGCCCCGCCGCCCGCGGCATCGGTTGCTTCCAGCGGCACGTTGCCCTGTTCCTGCAGGCGCGCAATCACATCTTCGGTGGATGCCGCGTCCATCCGCCCTTCGACGGTCTCGCCGGCGGGCGTGACGGCTTTGTAGCGAAACGACGCCATCTCACTCGTCCTGCGTCACGCGCAGAACCTCCTCGATGGTCGTGAGCCCCGCCAATGCCTTGCGCAGCCCGTCCTCGTACATCGTGCGCATGCCGCTCTGGCGCGCGGCGCGTTCGATGTCGGAAGCGTCGGCGTGCTGCATCAGCAGGCGACGCAACGCGTCGTTCATGGTCAGCTGTTCGATGATTGCGAGCCGGCCGTAGAAGCCACTCGGATTCTCGGCCGTGGACCGCGGCCGGTACAGACGCAGCGGACGCTCGTCGGTGAGCTTGTCGAGGCCGAGTTCCGCGACCAGTTCCGGCAGCGGTTCGTACGCTTCCGCCGCATCGGGAACGAGGCACCGCACCAGCCGCTGCGCGACGATTGCATTGACGGTGGAAGCCAACAGGTAATCCTCGACGCCCATGTCCAGCAATCGCGTCAAGCCGCCCGCAGCGGAGTTCGTGTGCAAGGTTGAAAGAACAAGATGCCCGGTGAGCGCGGACTGGATCGCGATCTTGCAGGTTTCCAGATCGCGCATTTCGCCGATCATGATCACGTCCGGATCCTGGCGCACGATCGAACGCAAGGCGCCGGCGAAATCCAGCCCGATCTGTGGCTTCACCTGCATCTGGTTGATGCCTTCGAGCTGGTATTCGACCGGGTCTTCGACGGTGATGATCTTGCGGTCGGGCGTGTTGATCTTCGACAGCGCCGTATAAAGCGTGGTGGTCTTGCCCGAGCCCGTCGGGCCGGTGACCAGAAGAATCCCGTGCGGCTGTTCCAGCACGCGCAGGAATGGCGGCAACGTCAAGTCGTCGAATCCAAGTGCCTTGAAATCCAGCACCACTTTGCCGCGGTCGAGGATGCGCATGACCACCGACTCGCCGAAACTGGTGGGGATGCACGAGACGCGCAGGTCCAGTTCCTTGCCCTGCACCCGCAGCATGATGCGGCCGTCCTGCGGCAAGCGGCGCTCGGCGATGTTCATGCGCGCCATGATCTTGATGCGCGAGATCATCGCGGCCGTGCTCGAAGCCGGCGGCGCTTCCACTTCGTGCAGCACGCCGTCGATGCGGTAACGCACCTTCAGGCGATTCTCGAAGGGCTCGATGTGGATGTCCGACGCGCGGGCTTCCACCGCGCGCTGGATCAAGAGATTCACCAGCCGAATGACGGGTGCTTCGGACGCAAGATCGCGCAGGTGCTCGATGTCGTCGTCACCGGCTGCAGTTTCGCCGCGCTCGCCTTCCAGCCCTTCCACGATGCTGCCGAGGGCGCTGCGGCCCGCGCCGAACCAGCGTTCGATCAGATCGTCGATTTCCGAACGCGCGGCGACGACCAGCGATACCGGCCGCCCGCAGGCAAGCTGTACCGCATGCGGGATATAGGCGTCGCCTGGATCGGCCACGGCGAGTTGCAACGCGGCATCGGTTTCGCCCACCGGCACCACGTGGTATTGCTTCATGAACCGCGCCGTCAGCATGCTTTCGGGCGGCACGTCGGGAACGTCCTTGGCGGACAACAGCGGCAGGTTCAGGGTCGCGGTCCATGCTTCGGCGAGGTCGCGTTCCGACACCAGCCCAAGCCGCGCCAGCAATGCGGTCAACCGCGTCTCCGGCGCTTCGGCCAGCAGGCGCTCGGCGCGCGCGAGGTCTTCCTGCTTCAGCCGCCCGCGCTCGACGAGCAGCCCGCAAACGCGCGTCTCCACGTCGTCCGTGGCGATGCGGTTGGGATCATAGCCTTGCTGCAACACTGCCGACATCGCCTGCTCTCGCGTGGGCCGTTCGTCAGGCCGTCATTGGTAGCATACCTGTTTGGGCAATGCGAGCATCTGCCGCCCCCTCACGGGGCAATGTTCAGACCGCGATAACGTTGACAGCGGCTCGCTATCGCCGGTCCCGCGGTCCCGCAGAACCGAACCACCGGCCGGCAGCGATCGGCGGTTCGGCGTGGCTTTCCCCTACTTCGAAGAGGGCGGCGACGATGTTGCCGCGGAAGCGTCCACCGAATAGCTGAGGTGCAGGATGATCTTGTCGCCCTTCTTCAGGTTCTGGGCGGCATCTGGGAAATGCACTGTCAAGTTGCCGAGGCCGGTCTGGACCTGGACCACGCCGTTCGGATCGACCGACTGCACCGTGCCCGCCATGTCGTGCTGGCCCTTCACGTTGCTGGTCGCGCTGGCCTTGGGAATGCGCGCGGGCAACTGCTGCTGGCTCTGAGCCTGTGGCGTGGTCCGGAAAGGCGGCGCGTGCGTGACGCCCGGCTGCGTACTGGGCTGTTGCGGCTGGGTCGACGGCGGCGTCTGCGCCAAGGCAAGCGGGGCGGCGCAGGCCAAAGCAATGGCCGCGGCGATGCTGGAAAACGAATGCAGGCGTTTCATTGAATCCTCCTTGCTTGAGGAAAGCCCGTGTCGCACGGCAACGCGTTGCGACAAGGCGCGCCACGTTCCGTGGCCCTTCCACTTCACGCGAGGGACGCGATGGCGTCAAGGCGACCGCACACCGCCGTTCAGCGCCGCTGTAGGTTCGAGTCAGGAAAATCTCAGCTTTCCAGCTTCAACCCGCCCTGCGCCTGCCGCCTCGGCGCCTCCCGCACCCGCGAAAACGCCAACAGCTCCCCGAGCCGCGCGCCTTTCCGCTGCCAGTCGTGGAAAGCCGATTCGCCGACCAGCGCGTAGTGCCACGGCAGGCCGCCACGCAACTCCGGCAGCAATTCATTGATGCGTTCGCACCATGCCGAGGCGGCCTTGCGCTTGCGCAACACGTTCGGATGACCGGTCTGGTCTTGTGCTTTGGTTTCGGCCAGGTAAATCGCGTCGGCCGTGCGTACCAGAAAATCCGGGAAATAGAACGCCGGCAGGCCATTGTCCTTGACGTAGCGCAGACGCACGAAGTCGTGCCGGTTCTCGCTGATCTTGCAGAACGCGATGATGCCGGTGTCGCGCAACGCCCACTCGATAAAGGCTCGCTCCAGGCCACCACTCCGGCTTGGATACGGCAGGCGCGGATAGATGCACTTGCCCACTTCCATGGACGAGCTTTCACGCATCGTCAGCCGGTCCACTTCCGAAAGCCGGCGATGGCGCACCTCGATTTCGCCGGTGACCGCCCGATCTTCGGCTTTTACCAGCGCGAGTGCAAACACCTTGACGATGTGCTCGGCTACCGGCTGCAGCATCAGCAATCGCCAATGCTCGTCCTCGAACGGCTCGAAGTCCTCGCGGAACAGGCGCTCCCGGATGTAATCGTCGATAGCGGACGCCAGCACCGCTGAACTGACCTGCGAGTACGGCTTGGCCCATTGATCCGCGACCTTCCGCCCGAAAGTCAACGGCTGGCTCAACGCCTGCGTGATCCGCCGTGTCAGCCGCGACAGCAGTTCGTTGTAGCCGCCGACGTTCATCACCGCGCCGTCCACGCGGTAGTCGCCGAACAGCGTGCTGCTCTGCAGGTCGTGCGAGGTGAACGTGTCGCCCTTGCCNACCAGTTCGCTCAGTTGCGCGCGCGTCATGCCGCTGAACGGTTGCAGCGCGGCGACGTCGATCGGCAGGTGTTCCAGCGTGTCCTCGGCTTCGCGCAGGATGAACGGGATCGCGAAATCGTATTTCTCGTAATCCGGGCGCAGTCCGACGGCGATCAGGTCGCCGATGCTGCTGCCTTCGTCGTCGCCGGTTTCGCCAACCAGGTCCTTGCCGAGTTGTTCGTCGTAGAAGCTCTGGAAGGCCGGATGCTCGACGATCGAGAGGATGTCGATCAGGCTTTCCGGTTCCTCGCCGCGATTGATGCGCTCGCGGTTCTCGCGTTTGCTGTCGGCGTATTCCGGCTCGCGCCACATCAGGCGCAGGCCGCGGCCGATGGTCTGTTCCAGCAGGATCTGCGCCTTCGACGAACGCAGCGGCACGATCACGCAGATGTTGTTGACGTCGAAACCCTCGCGCAGCATCAGCACGCTGACAATCACGCGCGGCTGGGCGCGCCGGTCCACATCGAACAGTTGCTGCCGCACGCGCAGCCATTCCTTTTCGCCCAACGCCTCCTTCTTGCCGGAATCCACCGTCAGGACGTCATCTTCCGCCAGTCCCTGGTCGCGCAGGAACTCCGACACCAGCGGCGAGACGCTGGTGTCCTCGCACACCACAAGCATTTTCGGCTTGCGTTGCGGATCGAGCCGTGCGAAATCGGCTTCCAATCTTCGCAGCTTGGAAAGTCCGGCACGCAACATCACGCGCTGGCCCTCGGACAGGATGGGATTGCCGCTCTCGTCACGCTCGGCCTTGAACTCCAAAGGCAGCGCGCCGATCTCCTTGCGCTTGTCCAGCACCAGCGCCTTCACCAGACCCGCGCGCATCGCGTCCTTGAGATCGAAATCCACCACGATGTGCGGGAAATAGGCCTTGCGTCTTTTCTTGCCGCCGCCGACGTCGTTGTAGGGTGTGGCCGAGAAATCCACCTGCGCGAATCGACGGCCCTTGCCGGCGGCGATGCGGTTGAGGCTTTTCTGCCATTCGACCTCGTCGGCCTCGCCCTCGCGCTTCAGTTCGTGGATGTGGTGCGCCTCGTCGTTGAACACCATCAATTCCGGCAGGCAGGCCAGATAGGCCAGCACGTTGCCGCGTGCCCAGCGACGATCCAGCACGTCGAGGCTGTTGCCAGTCGCCCTGCCCGGCGTCAGCGGCAACACGTCGTAAGCGACGGTGGCCGCATCCGCGACCATGCCCGGCATGACCAACGACTCGTCCTCGAACTCCTGTGTTTCCTCTTCCTCCTCGGCTTCGACCAGCAGATGCCAATTGGTGATCGCGATCATGCCGCCACCGATGGCCTTCAAACCGATTTCGGCCTTGGTGCAGACGTTGCCGCGCACGAACTGCTCCACCTGCTCGCGATGCACGGGCGGCACGAACAATTCGCGGCACACCGCAAGGTCGGATGTCTCGAAATGCCGCCAGCCGTCGGCGCCTTCCCTGCCGAGGAACGCATCCAGCAGGCGCTCGTACACGATGAGCCCCGGCGCGACGATCAGGAAATGTCGCGTGAAGCGTGGATCGTCGCGTCCCCCCTTCTGTGCCGCTGTACGGTTCAACATCTGCCAGATCAGCAGCGCCTGCAGCACCCAGGTCTTGCCGGTGCCGGTCGCCATCTTCAGGCAATACTTCGGATGCGCGTGCTTGCCCTCGCCGATTTCGGCAAGCCGATCACCCTGCAGCAACGCGTCGGGACAAAGCCGGCGATAAAGGTCCGCGAGATCGGGACTGCCCAGCACCTCGTGCGCGACGATCGTGTTGAGGATTGCCTGGCGTTGGCCCGCATGGAAGTTGAAGGCGCGCGACTGGCAGGCATCCTCGGCGAACCACCAGCGCAACAGTTCAGCCGTGACCGGCGTGACCAGCTCCAGGATTTCCGCCTCGCCGTGTTCGATTCCAAGGCACAACTGTTTCGTGAGCTGCGTCAGCGCCGCGGCCAGCGCGAGTTGGTTGTCGGGCGCGGTCATGCGGCTGCTCCCGCCGACTTGCCGTGTATAAACAAATTGTTTACACTGCACCAGTGATAAGGAGCTTCGCCGACAAGGAAACGGAGTCGCTGTTCGCGGCGGAACGGACGCGGCGATTGCCGCAGGACATCCAGCGACGCGCCATGCGGCGCCTGTACCAACTGGATGCGGCCTCGTCGCTCGAGATTCTGCGATACCCGCCTTCCAACCGGCTCGAGGCCTTGAAAGGCGACCGCGCCGGCCAATGGAGCATCCGCATCAACGACCAATGGCGCGTGTGTTTCCGTTTCGAGAATGGCGATGCTTTCGACGTCGAGATCGTCGATTACCACTGAGGAACCGCAATCATGTCCATACCCGCCACCAGGAACGGCATGCCGCCGATTCACCCCGGGGAATTCATCCAGGAAATCCTCGATGACCTCGGAATGAGCCAGGCCGCACTCGCCCGGGTGCTCGGCGTTTCGCCAATGCGCATTTCCCACGTCGTTCGGGAAGAGCGTCCCGTCACTGCCGAGCTTGCCCTGCGACTCGGGCGCGCCTTCGGGCAGAGTGCCCAATACTGGATCAACCTGCAAAATGCCTACGACCTCAAGATTGCCGAACGCAAGCTCAAAGGCAGCTTGAGCAAGGTCAAGCGCCTCGCGGCCTGATCCGCANACGTTCACGGCGCCTGCTCCGGCACGCCCTGCAGCACTTCCGCTTCGAAGCCGAACACGTCCACCACACGCACGCAAACGTTCCGGTCGCCGTGCTTGGCCGGCACGCCGAAGCGCGCTTCGGTGACCACGCGCAACGGATCGCCGTCGTTGGCGACGTTGCCGCGGTAGTCCTGCCAGACCGAGCGGAATATCTTTCCATCGTAATCCGGGTCCACGGCCCAATACTCGATCAACGCCAGCGGCTCGGCGTTCATCACCTTGTGCAGCTTGGCGCGATTGGCCTCGTCGAGGTTTATCGCCTCGGGTGACAGCAGCACGTAGTTGTCCAGTCGCACGTGCAACTGTTCCTCTTCGCCGCTGCGCGTGCGCGTGACCGGATGGATGGTGACGTATTGCAGGGTCGAAAACCGCACGTGCCCGCGCAGCTTCTCGATGCCGCCCTTCTTGCGCAGGCGGTCGAGCAGGTCGGGCGGGATCACCAGCACTTCCAGCCGGTCGTCCTTGAGCGCGGCGATGCTCTCGCCGATGCCGGGTTCGAAGTTCCAGCCCAGCACCACCACGCGGTCCCAGCCACCCATCAGGTTGTCGCGTTGCGCAATCGCGCGGCGCAACGTGGCGTCGCCTGTCAGCTTGTTGGGTGAATCGACCAACACCAGCGTCTTTTTGCCGCCGTAGACTACTTGGCCGAGATTCCGTTGGGGATTGTTGTCCAGATCGATGGGCAGCGCGCCGTACAGCGACAGCACGATCGAGGACAGGTCGCCGATACGGAACTTGCGGCCGAGCTCGGTCTTCGCGGCTTCGACCTGGTAATCGCCGATCGCCTGATACAGGAACGGTTTGGCGTTCTGGTCGATCAGCCGCTTGCGCGTGATCAGGCAGGCGGGCTTGCCGATGTCGGTGGTGATCCAGCGGCGGCCGAGTTTTTCGGCAACGGCGGCCGTTGTCCCCGACCCGCCTTTGAAATCTGCTACTAAGCCACCGTCCGGGCATGACGCTTGGACAATCCGCTCAAGCAGCTTTTCGGGCTTTTGAGTCGCATAATCCAAGCGCGCAGCAGCCATCGAGTTAACATCGGAAATATCAGTCCAAAGGTCTGTAATCGCCTCTCCTTTGGCTTCATCTAAGTATCTAATTAGCCCGACTTTTCCAGACGGATAGTCATAAATCTTTCCCTGCTCCCTGAATTTCGCTATCGACAGCTCCGAATAATCCCCAATGTTGTCGATTCTATAGAGCCTTCCGTTCTCATCTGACTTGAATTTAGAAGCAATGTAGGCTGGATCATACGGTTTGAACTGCGCCTCCCAATAATATCGATCGGACTTTGTGTAGAAAAATAAAATGTCCGATGAACGAGCAAATTGACTCGAAACCGCCTTAGCTCCACGAGGGGGCTGCCGCTTCCAACGTATGTCGTTTTTGAACTGATCCTTACCAAAAACTTCATCTAGAACAACTTTGACATAGTGCCCCACGTGCCAATCCAGATGCACGTAGATCGACCCAGTCTCAGCCAATAACTCCCGCATCAGGATCAACCGCGGCGCGATCATCGCCAGATACGATGCCGTGCCGTCCGACCAGGTATCCGAATACGCGAACTGCTCGATTACCGTCGGCCGCTGCTCCAGCTCGACGCCGGGCAGCGTGACCTTGGTGCGGTAGTCGGCCTTGGAATCGAACGGTGGATCGATGTAGATCAGGTCCACCTTGCCGCGCAGGCTCGGCGTGTGCTCGTCGCCGGCGAGCAGCGCCGCCATCGCCAGCAGGTTGTCGCCGTAGATCAGGCGATTGGTCCAACCGGCGTCGCCGCCTGCGCGCAGGTGCTCGGCACGCCGGGCGACGTCCAGCATGTCCGCCTCGGCCACGTCCTTCGACGGCAGCACCCACTCGCGCGTCTGCAACCCGACGCGATGCTTGCCTTCCAGACCTTCCAGGATGCGCTCGGCCTGCGCCTTCCCCGCCGCGACGATCTTCGGCAATTCTTCGAGCAGCGACTTCGGCACGGCGATTGGCCCCCTCCAGGACACAATCGCCAATGAAAGCAAAATTTTCATCCATTTGAAAGCAAATTTTTCAAACCACGCGTGACGGAGACCTAACGTTTCCGCCATGAAGAACGAGCAAAAGGCTTTTGGCGACAGGCTGCGTGAGCGGCTGGCCGAGGCTGGCTTCGATACAAGCCCAGTCGTGCTAATGAAGTCACTTGGGCGGCATGGCAAGCTTTCCGTCACCCAACAGACCATTTCGGGCTGGCTTGGCGGAAGACACATGCCCAGAGTCGAGGCATTGCGTGCACTCGCCAACATGACCAAAACCGATCCGTGCGCGCTCCTGTTCGGGGAAAAGGCAGTTTCGGAGGTACGCGAGCCGCGCGTTGCATGGCCCGATCGCGTCAAGGCACGCGATCAACTGCTATTCGAGGAATTCCTGACGCTGCCTCACGAGCAGCGTGAACTTGTTCGTGAGTTGGTCGGAATGCTGGCGGCAGCAACTTCGAAAACGAAGCAACGCTGATTTGATCCGTCAGCACTCGATTACGTTCACCGCCAGACCGCCGCGCGACGTTTCCTTGTACTTGTCCTTCATGTCGCGGCCGGTGTCGCGCATGGTCTTGATGACCTTGTCGAGCGACACGCGGTGCTTGCCGTCGCTGCGCATCGCCATGCGTTGGGCGTTGATGGCTTTCACCGAACCCATGGCGTTGCGCTCGATGCAGGGAATCTGCACCAGGCCGCCGATGGGATCACAGGTAAGGCCGAGATTGTGTTCCATGCCGATCTCGGCCGCGTTCTCCACCTGCTGCACGCTGCCGCCAAGCGCCGCGGTGAGCGCGCCGGCCGCCATCGAACACGCGACGCCGACCTCGCCCTGGCAACCGACTTCCGCGCCGCTGATCGAGGCGTTTTCCTTGTAGAGGATGCCGATCGCGCCGGCGGTCAAAAGAAAATCGATCACGCCCTGCTCGTTCGATTTCGGGCAGAAACGGTCGTAGTAATGCAGCACCGCCGGCACGATGCCGGCCGCGCCATTGGTCGGCGCGGTGACCACGCGGCCGCCGGCGGCGTTTTCCTCGTTGACCGCGAGCGCGTACAGGTTCACCCAGTCGAGGATGGTCAGGGGATCTTTCAGCGAAGCTTCGGGGCGATCGCGCAAATCCGAATACATGGCGGGCGCGCGACGTTTCACGTGCAGGCTGCCCGGCAACTCGCCCGGCGAGCGCAGGCCGCGCGCGACGCAATCCTGCATGGCTTTCCAGATGACCAGCAATCCCGAACACACTTCCGATTCGCTGCGCCAGACCTTTTCGTTCTCCAGCATCAACTGCGCGATGGTCATGCCGTGCTTCTCGCACAACGCCATCAGCTCGTCGCCGGAATGGAACGCGAACGGCAGCGGCGTCGTATCCGCGACGATGCGGTCGGCCGCCGCTTCGTCGGCGTTGACCACGAAACCGCCGCCCACCGAGTAGTAATCGCGCGTGACGATCACCGCGCCCGTCGCGTCGAACGCGCTATAGCGCATGCCGTTGACGTGGTACGGCAATTTCTGGCGCTTGTTGAAAATCAGGTCGGACTTTTCGTCGAACGCGATTTCGCGTTTGCCGCCAAGATGGATGCGCTGGCTGCCGCGCACGCGCTCCAGCAGCGGCGGGATTGCGTCGGGATCGATTTTGTCCGGCCAGTGGTCCTCCAACCCACAGATAACCGCCTTGTCGGTACCGTGACCGCGCCCGGTCATCGCGAGCGATCCGTACAGCTCCACCGTCACGCGCGCAACGCGATCAAGATCGCCTGTTTCGGCAAGCCAACGCTCGACAAAACGTGCGGCCGCGCGCATCGGCCCGATCGTGTGCGATGACGACGGGCCGATGCCGATCTTGAAGACATCAAAAACACTGATGGACATTGCGGTTCGTGCCTGATGGGTGCGAGCCGCGCTATTGTATGCGGCCAGCATGAATGCGGCTCGGCGATTCGATGCATCTGCTGCTTTTCCAGCGCGACGATTGCAAGCTGTGCGACGAAGCGGTCGCGCTGCTGGCCCGCGCGCGCGTGCCGGATTTCGAGAGCGTCTGGATCGATGGCGACGCAGGACTGGAAACGCGCTACGGCGAGCGCGTGCCGGTCCTCCGGGACGAAGCATCCGGCCGCGAGCTGGGCTGGCCATTCGACGCGGCGGCGCTGGGCGTGTTCCTGGCAGCCTGATCCCCGCGGCGCAACTATCGGGCCTGCAACTGCAGGTGACCGTGCACGGTCACGCCATTGCCGATCATCGAGGGATCGGCCCATTGTCCGGTGCCGATGCCGAAATCGAGCCGCTTCACCTGCGCGGTCACGTCCAGCGCGGCGGTGTTGCCATGCGGTTTGAACGACACCGTCAAGGCGACGGGTTTGCTGATGCCGTGCAACGTGAGCACGCCGTCGGCAATGACCTTGCCGTCCGTGATCTTGTGGAACGCGGTGGTAATGAAGCGCGCCTTGGGGAATTTCGAGGTATCGAAAAAGTCCGCGCCCAGCGCCGCGTGGTCGCGTTCGCTGTTCTGCGTGTCGAGACTCGTGATGTCGACGCTCACATCGAACTTCGCATGCGCGAGATCGTTCGGGTTGTAGTCGATCGCGGCGTTGAAGCGCCGGAACTGCCCGGTGTATTCGACGTTCTGGTAGGTGTTGGTGAAGGTGAGGCTGCTGTGCGCCGCGTCCACGCTCCACGTCTGCGCCAGCGCGGGCGCAGACGCCAGCAGAACCGTCACACACAGACACCCGGCCATTCGCTTCATCACATTTCTCCATTCTTTTTTCGCGATCCGAAAACCATGCGGAGCAACACATCATCGCGCTGACGAAAGTGATGCCACAAGGCCGCACCGACGTGCAGCACCAACAACGCCACCAGAATCCAGAACAGCCCTTGGTGCAGCAGCAGTGCGCGCGGCTTCCACACGGGATCGAGACCGCGCGTCAGGCTGGGCACGTCGAACCAGCCGAACCATACCAGCGGCGCGTTCGACGCGGAGTTGAACCACCACCCGCTGAGCGGAATCGCGAGGATCAGCACGTACAGCGCAAGGTGCATCGCGCGCGCCGCGCGCGACTGCCAACGTGGCATCGCTGGCGGATCGGCGGGACGTTTCTCGGTGAGCCGCCACGCGATCCGCAGCAGCACCAGTCCAAGGATGGTGAGGCCGATCGACTTGTGCAGCGCGAACACGCGCACCTTGGCGGGCGTCAGGCCCATCTGCACCATGCTCAACCCGATCACGCCCTGCGCGATGATCAGCGCCGCGACCAGCCAGTGGAACGCGCGCACCATGTCGCCCCAGCCTTGGTCAGTGCTGCGCAGCGGCACGCGCCCCGCTCCTCATCAACTTGTTCACGGCCTGCTGGTAATCGCCCTCCGCGCTGCGGTCCAGCGTGGCTTCGATTTCCAGCCGGATCGAAACCCTGGTGCCGACGGCCTTCGCAAACGCGGTGCTGCCGAATTGCGTGCGATCGAGCGTCGCGTGGCCCGAGAAGCCCGCGATCGTCTCGAATCCGAACAGCGTCGCGCCCACGCGGTTGACGGTGAACTCGACCTTCACCGGCAGCGTGACGCCGCGCAAGGTGAGTTTGCCATCGAGCGTGCCGGTGTTCTTGCCTGTTTTCGCGACCGAAACGCTTTCGAAATGCGCCGTCGGGAATTTCGCCGCATCCAGGAAATTGCTTCCCGTCACCGCCTTGTCCCAACCCTTGTCGCCGAGATCGGCAGAAGCGAGATCGATGTCGGCCACGACTTTCGACGCGCTCCAGTCATCCGGATCGAAACGCAGCCAGCCGCGTGCGATCGCCAGCCTGCCGACGGGATTCGAGTAGCCGTCGTGGTCGGCGCTGAACAGCACCTGCGAATGCACGGTGTCGATGCGGTAATCCAGCGGATGCGCAATCGCCGCGCCCGTGACCAGCGCCAGAGCGAGCCCCAACGGGATTGACGGCCATCGTCGCATGCATGACCTCCTGCCTTGCGCCATCGTCGCACAACATGCGTAGGTGCGCATCGCGGTGGTTTTTGTTGCATCATCGGAAACCGGTTCGCAGGGGAGACGAGCGATGCTGGCAGCATGGATTCTGGCCGGTGCATTGGCGGGCGGCACGGCG
>JGI24740J21852_10000740_pt1 | contig 14230 bp, 14 predicted proteins | sample KBSCornC6_FD_21852 | JGI IMG/M metagenome (IMG submission 21852) | reverse complement strand
CCGCCGCAAACTGGCCGAGCAGGGCGCCAAGCCGGCACCCGTACCGACGCCGACAGCGCCACCCGCTGCCGTTCCCGCCGCTCAGACTAGCAAACCAGCAGTGCCTGACGCGCCAACGCCAATGCCGGCCGCCAAGCCGGCTGCCGCTGCGCCCAGCAGCCCGGACACGGTTGGCACCCCCACCAACATGCTGTTCGACAGCAACCGCTAGGTGCCCGGCTGTGGCGGCTACGCCCGCCGCGCCAACCGCACCCCGGTGAATTGCCACCGCTGGTGCGGGTAGAAGAAGTTGCGATACGTCGCCCGCAGGTGCCCCTCGGGCGATACGCACGACCCACCGCGCAGCACCATCTGGCTGCACATGAACTTGCCGTTGTATTCGCCCACCGCGCCCTCGGCCGGCTCGAAGCCCGGGTAGGGGCCGTAGGGGCTGGCAGTCCATTCCCACACGTCACCGAACATCTGGCGTAGGCTGCCGGCCTCGGCGATGCCGTGGTCGGGCAGCGGGCGCAGGGCACCCCGGCCAGCGAAGTTGCCCTGCACGGGCAAGCCTTCTGCGGCGTGTTCCCATTCGGCTTCGCTGGGTAGCCGTGCGCCGGCCCAGCGCGCAAAGGCCTCGGCCTCATAAAAACTGACGTGTGTCACGGGCGCGTCCAGCTCCACTGGCTGCAGGCCGTGTAGCGACATCTGCTGCCAACCTTCGCCCTCGTCCGTACCGGCACGCCAGTAGAGGGGGGCGTCAATACCTTCGCGCTGCACCCACGCCCAACCGTCGGACAGCCACAGCGTGGGTTGCCGGTAGCCGCCGTCTTGCATGAAAGCGAGCCAATCCCGGTTGGTGACGGGGTGCGTGGCCAAGGCATACGGCTCCAGCCAGACCGTGTGGCGTGGGCCTTCGCAGTCGAACATGAAGCCGGTGCTGGAATCGGTCTGGCCGATCTGCACGGCGCCCCCTTGAAAGCTGACCCAGCCCGGCTGCACGGGTGCTGCATGCACACGCGGCACCGGCCCTTCGGCATAGGCCGGACACAGCGGGTTCTGCGCGAACAAGTGGAGCAGATCGGTCAGCAGCAACTCCTGGTGCTGCTGCTCGTGGTGCAGGCCGAGGGTGATCAGCCTAGCAAGGTCGTCCGTCACGCCATCTGCAAGCAGGCGCTGCATGGCCGCATCGACGTGGGCCCGATAGGCGCGCACCTCATCCAACGTCGGGCGCGTCAGCATGCCCCGGCGCGGGCGTGGGTGCCGTGCGCCAACCGTCTCGTAATACGAATTAAACAGGTAGCGATAGCGCGGATCGGGCGAGCGGTAGCCCGGCGCGTTCGGCCCAAGGATGAACTCCTCGAAGAACCACGTCGTATGGGCCAGGTGCCACTTCGCGGGGCTCGCGTCGTCCATGGATTGGACGGTGGCATCGGCGTCGGACAGCGGTGCGGCCAGGGCCAGGGACTGTGCCCGTACCACCCCGTATTGCTGCATCAAGACTGGCAAGGCGGTGGCGGGCACATCGAGTACAGGCGATACACGCATGGAGTCTCCAGAGCGGGGGCGGCGAGCGGCAGAGCAGGAGGTAGAGCAGCAAGCGGGCCATGCCGGGGTACGTGCACTGGCGCGTCTGGCTGGCTCAGGTTGGTAAGAAGCATATGCGAGCCTTGTAACTTTGCTATCTCAAACGGATTGCAACCATGGCGATGCTGCATTGCAGCGATGACTGCAGTGCAGCATCGGTTGTCATGAAACGGTCACTCCCGGCACCTACGATGTAAACGTTTACAAATTCCAGGGGGTGGCGTGGGAAGCAGCATCAAGGACGTGGCAACGCATGCCGGCATTTCGATCGCCACGGTGTCGCGTGCGGTGAATACGCCGGAGCGCGTGAGCGCCTCGACGCTGGCCCGCGTGCAGGCCGCCATGGACGCGCTGCAATACCGCCCGAACGCGCTGGGCCGGCAGTTGCGCGCCGTTCGCACGGGGTTGCTGGGCGTGGTGCTGCCGTCGCTCGCCAACCCGGTGTTTGCCGAATGCATGCAGGGCATTGAAGATGCCGCCTCGGTCACCGGGCAACGCGTGATGCTTATGACCACCTCCTATGACCGCGAGCGCGAGGCCCGTGCCATCGAGACCATGCTCGAGCAGCGCGTCGACGGGCTGATCCTGACGGTGGCCGATGCAGCCGCCAACCCGCACCTCGATCGGCTGGATGCCGAGCGCGTGCCGTATGTGCTGGCCTACAACGAAACCACTGGTCAGGCGCGCATTCCCGCGCGATGCAGCGTGACGGTCGATAACCGCGCCGCCGCACGGGATGCCATCCGCGCGTTGCTGGCGCAGGGGCATCGACAGATCCGCATGCTGACCGGCACGTTGGCCGCCTCCGACCGTGCGGCGCTGCGCCACGACGGTTATCGCGAAGCATTGGAAGCCGCCGGCATTGCCCCGCAACCGCCCATCGAAATCGACTTCAATGCCGACGCCATGCTGCCCGCCGAACTGGCCCGCCTGCTGGCGCCGCCGCGTCCGACCGCCATCTTCTGCAGCAATGACCGCCTGGCGCTGCTCACGATCCGCTCGCTGCGTGAAATGGGCCTGCGCGTGCCCGAAGACGTGAGCGTGGTCGGTTTCGACGGCCTGGCGATGGGGCAATGGCTATCGCCCGCGCTGGCGACGGTCGCGCAGCCGCATCGCCAAATCGGCACCGACGCCGCGCTGGCGCTGGCCCGCCGCATCGACGGGGAGGCCGTGTCGTCGATCACGTTGCCGCACCGACTGCTGGCCGGCGGCACGCTTGCCAAGGCGCCAGCCGAAGCCTCTCTCTCCGTTGTTTCTTCCCTCACGTCTGATACGCAAGGAGCGTCTCGATGAAACGTCTCATTCAATGGCTGCGTGCATGCGGCCTCGTGGCTGCCGGCGCATTTGCCGTGGCCGCGCCGGTGCAGGCTCAGCCGGCCGGCCAGCAAGTCGCCATCTGCTACAACTGCCCGCCGGAGTGGGCCGACTGGGCCAGCCAGATCAAGGCCATCAAGGACAAGACCGGCATCACCGTGCCGTTCGACAACAAGAACTCCGGCCAGGCCATCGCGCAGATGCTGGCGGAGAAGTCGCACCCGGTGGCCGACGTGGCCTACCTCGGCATCACGTCTGCGTATCAGGCGAAGGAGAAGGGTCTGGTCGCCAACTACAAGCCCAAGCACTGGGATGACATTCCGGCCGGCATGAAAGACCCGGACGGCGCGTTTTTCTCGATCCACTCCGGCACGCTGGGCTTCTTCGTCAACAAGGATGCGCTGGAAGGCAAGCCCGTGCCGCGTTCGTGGAAAGACCTGCTCAAGCCCGAATACAAGGGCATGGTCGGCTACCTGGACCCGAGTAGCGCCTTCGTTGGCTATGTGGGCGCCGTGGCGGTCAACCAGGCCCTGGGCGGCACGCTGGACAACTTCAGCCCGGCCATCGAGTGGTTCAAGCAACTGAAGAAGAACGCGCCGATCGTGCCGAAGCAGACGGCCTACGCACGCGTTGTCGCCGGTGAAATCCCCATCCTGCTCGACTACGACTTCAACGCCTACCGCGCCAAGTACAAGGATCACGCCAATGTGGAGTTCGTGATTCCGCAGGAAGGCACGATTGCCGTGCCCTACGTAATGAGCCTGACCGCCGGCGCGCCGCATGCCGACAACGCCAAGAAGGTGCTCGACTTCGTGCTGTCAGACGAGGGCCAGACGCTGTGGGCCAACGCCTACCTGCGCCCAGTGCGCGCCAACGCCATGAGCAAGGAAGCCGCCTCCCGCTTCCTGCCGGCCAGCGAATACGCCCGCGCCAAGACAGTCGATTTCAACAAGATGGCAGCCGGCCAGCAGGCATTCGGCACGCGCTATCTGAACGAGGTCCGCTGAGCATGAGCACCGTCACCCGAACCACCTTGCCAGAGGATGCGGTACTGCCCGCACGGTGGCGGGTGGCGCTGCTGGCACCGGCCGTCGCGCTGTTCTGCGCGTTCTGGCTGCTGCCGATGGCCGCGCTGCTGCGCGTGAGCGGCAGCGAGGGCGTGATCGCCACGTACACGGCGGCGCTCACAACGCCGCGCTACCTGGGCAGCTTGTTCTCGACGGTGGTGCTGTCGGCCGCCGTCACGCTGGCAACGCTGGTGCTGTCGACCATCGCCGGGCTGTTCCTGGTGCGTCATGACGTGCCGGGCAAACGGATGATCACGGCCATGCTGACCTTCCCGCTGGCGTTTCCGGGCGTGGTGGTTGGCTTCATGGTGATCCTGCTGGCCGGTCGCCAGGGCTTGCTGGGTGACATGACGCACAAGCTCCTCGGCGAGAAATGGGTCTTCGCCTATTCCATCGGCGGGCTGTTTCTCGGCTACCTGTATTTCTCGATCCCCCGCGTGGTGCTGACGGTCATGGCGGCGGCGGAGAAATTGGATCGATCGCTGGAAGAAGCGGCGCGCTCGCTAGGCGCATCGTCGTGGCAGGTCACGCGCGATGTGCTGGTGCCGGGGCTGGCGCCCGCGCTCATCGCCTCGGGCGCGATCTGCTTTGCCACGTCGATGGGCGCGTTTGGCACCGCCTTCACGCTCGCTACCGATATCGACGTGCTGCCGATGACGATCTATACGGAGTTCACCCTCAACGCTGGGATTGCGATGGCGGCGGCGTTGTCGGTCGTGCTCGGCATCGTGACGTGGCTGGTGCTGGCGATTGCACGGACGGCTGCGGGCGGCCAAGCGGGAGCAGCGGCATGAAGCGCGCACTTTCCATTGCTCAGTGGCTGATTACGCTGCTGCTGTGCCTGTTCCTGATCGTGCCGGTCATGCTGTCGATGGCTGTGGGCCTGACGCGCAACTACATTCGCGGATTCAAAAGCGGCTGGACGTTGGATTGGGTCGCCCAGGTGTGGGACATGTATCACGCGTCGATCTGGATGTCGCTGCTGGTGGCGCTGTGCACGCTAGTGATCGTGCTAGCTGCAGGCGTGCCGGCCGGCTATGTGCTGGCGCGCCGCCAGAGCCGTGCAAGCCGCTTGATCGAAGAATTTCTGACGCTGCCCGTGGCGTTGCCCGGCTTGGCGACGGCGCTGGGGTTGATCGTGGCGTACGGCGGCTTTGGCGGGTTTCGCGAGAGCCTGTGGTTCATCGTGGTCGGGCATGTGGTGTTCACGCTGCCGTTCATGGTGCGCTCGGTGGCGGCCGTGGCGTCGGGGCAGAACTTGAAGACGCTGGAGGAGGGCGCAGCCAGCCTCGGTGCAACGTTTGTTCAGCGCTTTCGCACTATCGTGCTGCCCAACGTGCAGCCCGGCATCCTGGCCGGTGCGCTGACGGTGGTGACGCTCTCGGTGGGCGAATTCAACCTGACCTGGATGCTGCACACGCCCGAAACCAAAACCCTGCCGGTCGGCCTGGCCGACACCTACGCGTCGATGCGGCTGGAGATTGCCAGCGCCTACACGCTGATCTTCTTCGTCATGATCGTGCCGCTGCTGGTGCTGATGCAGCGCTTTGGCGGCCTGCGTGTGAATAACGGAAAGGCTTCCCGATGAGCAACGAACCTCTTCAACTCGCGCCCGTGCCGATTCAGTTGCGCGGTTGCGGTAAACACTTCGGCGAACAGCGCGTGCTGGACCCGCTCGACCTCAACATCGCCGCCGGTGAGACCGTCGTGCTGCTCGGCCCCTCCGGCTGCGGCAAGACCACCACGCTGCGCATCGTCGCCGGGCTGGAAGCGCCGGATGCCGGCGGCACCGTACACTTTGGCGACGAGGACGTCACCGCACGCCCGATTGAGCGCCGCCGTGTCGGCATGGTGTTCCAGAGCTACGCGCTGTTTCCGAACCTGAGCGTGCGTGGCAATGTGGAGTACGGCCTGCGCATCCAGCGCCGGCAGAACGGTTTGTTGGACGCGCAGATCAGCGCCCGTGCCGACACCTTGCTGGAAATGATGCACCTCACGCCGTATGCCGATCGGGGCGTCAGCCAGCTCTCCGGCGGCCAGCGTCAACGTGTGGCATTGGCCCGCGCGCTGGCACCGGAGCCGCGCGTACTGCTGCTCGATGAACCGCTCACGGCGCTCGATGCCAAGCTGCGCGAATCCGTGCGCGCTGAGATGGACCGTCTGCTGCGCAGCCTCGGCATCACCACCATCTACGTGACGCACGACCAGGAAGAGGCGATGGCGCTGGCTGATCGCATCGTCGTCATGGACGCCGGACGCATCGCGCAGATCGGCTCGCCGCGCGAGATCTACTTCCAGCCGGCCAACCGGCAAGTGGCGGATTTCATCGGCATCATGAACCGGCTTGATGGCCTGCGGCGGGATGGTGTGTTCGTCTGTACCGGAGGCCGCGTGCCCGTGCCGGCAGGCGAGGGGGATACGGTGTTCTTCCGCCCGGAAGATGCCGTGCTGGCCGATCCTGCGCACGCAGCGCTTAAAGGCACCGTGGAGTCGGCCGTGTTTCTCGGCTTCCGCACCCGTGTGCGTGTGGCAGGTGTGTCCACCTCGCCGCTCTTCATCGATGTGCCCGGCCGCCAGCACTTTGCGCCGGGCCATGCGGTCGGCTTCGATGTGCCGGCAGAGCGCCTCCTGACCTTGCAAGCCTGAGCCCCATGCACTTTCTGCAACTGACCGACCTTCATATCAAGCGCCCTGGGCGATTGGCGTACCGGCGCGTGGATTCGGCCGCCTATCTGGCCCGCTGCGTGGCACATATCCTGGCGCAGCCGGAGCGGCCCGATGCCATCGTCCTGACCGGCGATCTGGTCGACGCCGGCGCGCCGGAGGAATATGCCCACCTGCGCGCCGTGCTGGCGCCGCTCGATGCGGCGGGCATCCGCATGCTGCCGGTGCTGGGCAACCATGACGCCCGCGATGCCGCGCACGCAGCCTTTGCCGACTGGCTCGCACCGATTCCCACGGCGGCGCAAGACCCGCACGCCTTCCAGTACTGGACCGACATCGGCGACGTTCGCCTGATCGTGCTCGACACGCTCGACACAGGCCACCCGGGCGGGCGTCTGGGCGCGCAACGGCTCGACTGGCTGGCCGATGCGCTGGCGCTGGAAACACAGCGCCCGACCGTCATCGCGATGCACCATCCGCCGTTTGCCACCGGCATCGGCCACATGGATGTGCAATCGCTCGCCGAAGACGACATCCCCGCCTTCGCGCAGATTGTGCGTGCCGCCGGCAACGTCGAGCGCATCATCTGCGGCCATCTGCATCGCTCCATCGACGTGCGGTTCGCGGGCACGGTGGCATCGACGTGCCCGTCGCCCGCGCACCAGGTGGCGTTGGACCTCAATCCGGATGCCGAACCCGGCTTTGTGATGGAACCACCGGCCTACAAGGTGCACGCGTGGGTGCCAAGTCAAGGCTTGGTGAGCCATCTCGCGTATGTGGGCGACTTTGACGGCCCGCACCCGTTCTTCGAGCCAGATGGGCGGTTGATCGACTAAGCCACTTCGACAGCAGCCATGCGCTCGACCAGCGCATCAACCTGCGCCTCCGCGGCAGCAATCGACGCGCGCAGCCGGTCATCCGCAAACTCGTCGTATTCGATGGCAACGGATGCCACATCGATGATGCCGATATAGCTGAATGCCGTGGCAACGCCGCCTTCCACGTGGTTCATGTGGGCGATGCGCTGGCCGGGGCCATAACCGAAGTCACCACGCGAACTGAGGATGACGAGGCGCTTCCCCATGCCTGCCAGCAGCGGCCAGTAGGGCTCGCCTGTGCGGTTGCGGTCGAAGCCGAATGTGCGGCCGACACGCACGATGTTGTCGATATACGCCTTGAACTGCGCAGGCATGCCGAAGTTGTACATCGGCACGCCGGCCACGATCACATCGGCGGCGAGCAGCTCATCGATCAGCGCATCGCTTTGCGCCAGCCGGTCGTGCATCCACGGTTCGCGCCGCGCGGGCGGCGTGAATGCGGCATGCACCCAGCCGCCGTCAACCGGCGAGGGCGGTTCGGCGCCGATGTCACGATAGGCGACGTGCGCATCGGGCTCGCGCTCCAGCCAGCGCGCGACGAACCGCGCAGAAAGCCGGCGCGTGTGCGAACCGTGGCGGTCGGTGTCAGAGCGGCCCGGACGGGCGCTGGAATCCAGATGCAGAAGGCGAGTCATGGTGAATCGTTGATGAGTGGAGGTGTGCCCACTCTACGAACCACGCTGCACTGCGACAAACGACATCTTTTACGCGCGATAGCTGACATGGATTCACCCATGCCCGGCGTGGGGAAAAGCACCCGTGACACAATCCGCGCATGCGAAAACTCCCGCCCCTCAGCGCGCTGCGGGCCTTTGAGGCCACTGCACGCCACCTCAGCATGCGCCGTGCGGCAGACGAACTGTCGGTCACGCCCACGGCTGTCAGCCATCAGATTCGTCGCCTGGAAGAGGCGCTGGGTGTGACGCTGTTCGAGCGCCAAGTACGCGCGCTGCGCTTATCCGAGGCCGGCCAGCGGTTGTATCCGGTGCTCAACACGGGCTTTGATGCCTTTGCACACGCCATTGATTCGATTCGCGCGCCCGACGTGCAACCAGCGCGCCAGCGTGTCACGCTCACCGCGCCGATGGGACTGGCGGCGCGCTGGTTGGTCCCCCGGCTGGGCGCATTTGCCACGGCGCACCCGGAGGTCGATCTGCGCATCCATGCATCGGACACCGTCGTCGACCTGCACGGCGGCAGCGCTGACCTGGCCGTACGCTACGGCGATATGCCCGCTGCCGCCCCCGATCTTGCCGCTGAACGCCTGTTTGGTGACGCCTATGCGCCGGCCTGCCACCCAGGCCTGAATGTTCAGTCCCATGGCGATCTGGCGCGCGTGCCGCTCATTCACTCCGAATGGCAGCGCACATTGCCGCAGCCAATTGGCTGGCCGATGTGGGCGCGTGCGGCAGGTATCGAGCACACGCTGAAGATGGACGCAGGCATTGTGTTGTCTGACGACGGGCACGCCATGTCTGCCGCAATGGCGGGGCAGGGCGTGATTCTGGCGAACCTGCCGTTGGTGCGCGATGCGCTGGAGGCCGGCACGCTGGTGCAGCCGTTCGACGGCCCGGTGATCCGGCGCTATGCGTTCTGGGTGGTGACGCCCGCCGCGCGGCTCGAAGACGCAGGCGTACGGGCGGTGTGGAATTGGCTGCGCCGGTGCCGCGACGACACCAACGTGGGCCCAAGCGAAGATCAGGCGCGCAGCATGGCGTAAAGCGTGTCGGTGAGCTTGAGCTTCTCGCGCTTCAGGCTTTCGAGCACTGGCTGGGCGGGTGGCCGGACGTTCGACTCCATGTTGCGGACGTGCTGGTCCAGCGCGGTGTGTCGGCGCAACAGCCGGGCGAAATGTGCATCTTCGGTCTTGAGCTGCGAGATGCGATCGCGGTACTCGGAAAACATCGTGGCTCCTTGAAAAGAAACGAGGTGGCATTGTCCAGCCACGGTTTTCGATGGAGTTGGACATGTGTTACGGCAGCCATGGAAAAGTGCTACGCCGTCGGGCAAGTGCCACCTTCGACTCAGCCAAAAGACTGAGCTTGTTTTCGGTCGCCCACCGTCTAGTGTGGAAACAGACGCGGGCGTCAGCGCTGCCCGCCTCCCCAAGAAAAACAAAGAGGGGCTGCAGTCATGACCACAGTCGGCAGCTTTCAGATCGAGTTCCTGCAAGTGCTGGACCGCGAGGGCAAGCCGGTCCAGCCACTCCCGGCGTTTGCGCAGGATGTGCAGGCACTCCTCGCGCTGTATCGCGCCATGGTGCTCACGCGCGCGTTCGACAGCAAGGCTGTTGCGCTGCAGCGCACGGGCAAGCTCGGCACGTTTGCGTCGTCGGTCGGCCAGGAGGCCATCGGCGTGGGCGTGGCCAGCGCCATGCGGCCCGAAGACGTGTTGTTTCCCTCGTACCGCGACCATGCCGCGCAATTGCTGCGCGGCGTCACCATGGCCGAGAGCCTGCTGTACTGGGGCGGCGACGAGCGCGGCAGCCAGTTCGGCGCCGTGGCCAGCGACTTTCCGAACTGCGTGCCGATCGGCACCCAGGTCTGCCATGCAGCGGGTGCGGCGTATGCGTTTCACTTAGGTTGCCTATCCGGCGGCGAGCCACGTGTGGCCGTGACGATCCTCGGTGACGGCGGCACCTCCAAGGGCGACTTCTACGAGGGCATGAACTTCGCCGGCGTGTGGAATGCGCCACTGGTGATCGTCGTCAACAACAACCAGTGGGCCATCTCCGTGCCCCGGAGCCGCCAGACCGCCGCGCAGACGCTGGCGCAAAAAGCCATCGCCGCCGGCATCCCGGGCGTGCAGGTGGACGGCAACGATGTCATCGCCATGCACCAGGCCGCGCAGGAGGCCATTGACCGCGCCAGGGCAGGGGGCGGCCCCACGCTCATCGAAGCCGTGACGTACCGCCTGGGCGACCACACCACCGCCGACGACGCCACGCGCTACCGCGATTCCGACATCGTCAAACAGGCGTGGGAGGCCGAGCCGATCCTGCGCTTGCGCAACTACCTGATGCGTGTGAACGCGTGGGACAAGGCGCAGGAAGAGCAGCTTGGCCGTGCCTGCTATGCGCAAGTCGAAGACGCGGTGGCCGCCTACCAGGCTGTCGAACACCCAGACCCATCCGCGATGTTCGACCACCTGTACGCCACGTTGCCGAGCGCGCTGGAATGGCAGCGCGCCATGGCGCTCGCCTTCGCGCCCAACGGAGGCCGCCATGGCTGACGTCAACCTCGTCGAAGCCATCAACCTGGCGCTGGCGCATGCGCTGGAGCACGACTCCGCCGTTGTGCTGATGGGCGAAGACATCGGCGTCAACGGCGGCGTGTTTCGCGCGACGGTTGGCTTGCAGGCGCGCTTTGGCCCGCAGCGCGTGATCGACAGCCCGTTGGCGGAAACCGCGCTGGCCGGCACGGCGATCGGCATGGCGGCCATGGGGCTCAAGCCGGTGGTCGAGATCCAGTTCAGCGGCTTTCTCTATCCGGCCATCGACAACGTGCTCAACCATGCGGCGCGGCTGCGCAATCGCACACGCGGGCGGCTGTCTTGCCCGCTGGTGATTCGCTCGCCATCGGGCGGCGGCATTCACGCGCCGGAACACCACTCCGAAAGCCCCGAGGCGCTGTTCACGCATATCCCAGGGCTGCGCGTGGTGGTGCCCTCGTCGCCGGCGCGGGCGTATGGGCTGCTGCTGGCGGCCATCCGCGACCCCGATCCGGTGATGTTCTTCGAGCCGACCAAGCTCTATCGCGTGTTCCGCCAGCCGGTGGAAGACGACGGCCAGGCGCTGCCGCTGGACACCTGCTTCCTGCTGCGCGACGGCACCGACGTCACGCTCGTGAGCTGGGGCGGCGCATTGCAGGAAACGCTGGCCGCCGCAGACCAGTTGGCCGAAGAGGGCATCAGCGCCGAGGTGATCGACGTGGCCACGCTCAAGCCGCTGGACATGGAATCGATCCTGGCGTCGGTGGCCAAAACGGGCCGCTGCGTGATCGTGCACGAGGCGGCGCGCACCTCCGGCTTTGGCGCGGAAATCGCCGCCAACATCGCCGAGCATGGGTTGTACTCATTGCTGGCGCCGGTGCAGCGCGTGACCGGTTACGACGTGGTCATGCCGTTGCCCCGGCTCGAACATCACTACCTGCCGAGCGTGGAGCGCATCCTTGCTGCGGCGCGGAAAGCCTTGGAGGGTGCCTGAGCGATGATCGTCTTCAAACTGCCGGACCTCGGCGAAGGGTTGCAGGAAGCGGAGATCGTGCAATGGCACGTGCAGGCCGGTGACACCATTGCGGTCGACCAACCGCTGGTGTCGGTCGAAACGGCCAAGGCAATCGTGGAGATCCCATCGCCGCAAGCGGGGCGCATTGCCAAGCTGTTCGGGCAGCCGGGCGACATCGTGCACATCGGTGCGCCACTGGCTGCGTTCGAGGGCACCGGCAGCGATGACGCCGATGCAGGCACCGTGGTCGGCCAGATGCCCGCTGGGCAGCACGTCGTGCGCGAAGCGCCGGCTGTGGTGGGCGGCGGCGCAGCAAACGCAGCCAACGGTATCAAGGCCATCCCGGCCGTCCGCGCGCTGGCCCGCAAGTTGGATGTGGATTTGTCGATGGTCACGCCATCGGGGCCGGACGGCGTGATTACAGCGGCGGATGTAGAGCGCGCCGCCAAGACCTTCGCCGAACTGGGCCCGCCCGAAGTGCTGCGCGGCGTGCGGCGCGCGATGGCGCAGAACATGGCCCGCGCACAAAACGAAGTGGCCGCCGCCACCGTCATCGACGATGCCGACATTCACGCCTGGCCGCCCAACACCGACATCACCATCCGTCTGATCCGCGCACTCGTTGCCGGCTGCCGCGCAGTGCCGGGGCTCAATGCGTGGTTCGACGGCCATGCGGGGCGGCGCCACGTGGTGGACAAGATCGACGTGGGCATTGCAGTGGATTTGCCCGATGGGCTGTTCGTGCCGGTGCTGCGCGACGTGGCGCATCGGAGCGCGGCGGACCTGCGCGCCGGGCTCGACCGCATGCGCGCCGACATCCAGGCCCGCAAAATTCCGCCCGACGAGCTGCGCGGCAACACGATCACGCTGTCGAACTTCGGCATGATCGCCGGCAAGTACGCCGCGCCCATCGTCGTGCCGCCCACGGTGGCGATTCTGGGTGCCGGGCGTATCCACGAGCAGGTGGTTGCGGCCGGCGGCGTGCCCGCCGTCCACCGTGTGTTGCCGCTGAGCCTGACGTTCGATCACCGCGTTGTCACCGGCGGTGAAGCGGCGCGGTTTCTAGCGGCGGTGATCGCCGACCTGCAAGCCCCCGCCTGACGCACGGCCTGCCAATGCAGACCTCCGGCACGCAAACCGCCGGCACCCAGCCTGCGCGCCCCGAGCGTCGACGGCTCAGGCGCGCCCTCGACGCGTTGCGCTGCGCGATGGACACGGCTGAACGCGGCCTCGCGCGTCATGCATCGAATGCCACGTTTTCCGTGCCTTCGGTGCGTTTTGAGCCTTCCGTACGAATGGCGCCCGGCGGCCGCCCAACCACCCGTTTGAACGCGCGGCTGAATGCCGCGAGCGACCCATAACCGAGCCGGTATGCGACGGTTTCAATCGCCTCGCGGTCGCGCGCGATCCATTGCGCAGCGAGCCGCATCCGCAACTCGGTCAGGTAGCGCACAGGTGTCATGCCCGTCGCGGCAAGAAAGCGCTCGGCAAAGACCGAACGCGAGACGCCCGCCTCGGTGGCCAGTTCGGCCACGCTCCAGTTGCGGCCCGGATCACGATGCAGCGCGACAATCGCGCGACCCAGCTTGGGCTCGCGCAACGCTTGCACCCAGCCCGTTGCATCGCCACAGCCGCACTCGACCCAGCCACGCACAATAAACGCGGCCACCACGTCTGCGAGCCGCGCCAGAATGCCCGCAAAGCCCGCGCGTTCCGAGCAGGATTCACGCTCCATCGCATCCAGCATCGGGCGGATTTCCGGGTAGCGCGCGAGCAGGGTGCCGACGTGCATGAACTCCGGCATCGTGCCGACAAGCGGCTGCATACCGCCCAGATCGAACTCCATGCATGCGCTGAAGATGAGCGCGTCGCCGGCTGCCGGCTCCGTTGCGGCGCCGACCGACGCTACCGTCTCGCAGATCTTCGCGGCTTCGAAGCCGTCGATGGCCTGGCAGGGCGCATCGGCATCGGACACCAGGGCGTGCATGCTGCCGCGCGGCAACAGGACTGCGTCGCCGGCTTCAAGCTGCATGGTCATGCCGGCCGCATCCCGCAGCAGCACAGGCCCACGCCCGACGAAATGAAACTGCGCGCGGCCCGGCGCATCGCCAAAGCTCAAGCCGAAAGGCCGCGCGACCTGAATGCGCCGGTACTGGACGCCACTCAACCGCATGCCGAGCAGCAACTCGCTGACAAGGTCATGCACGTGGGGCAGGGACGGTGATGAGACCTCGGGCATCGAATTCGGACGATTAATCAATAATGGCGGATTGTATGTCATAGACCGTCCTGCTGTAGTTTCCTACGATGCGTTCTCACTGGTGTTTTCCCTGATACGGACCGACGCATGAATCCCGGAATTTCCACAGCCGACCCGATGGCGGCTCCCCATGAACCCGCCTGGGGCGCGGTTTTCGCGATGGCGCTCGGCGTGTTCGGCCTCGTTACGGCCGAATTCCTGCCGGCGAGCTTGCTCACGCCCATGGCGGAAAGCCTCGGCGTGACCGAGGGCGTCG
>JGI24740J21852_10000736_pt1 | contig 14261 bp, 22 predicted proteins | sample KBSCornC6_FD_21852 | JGI IMG/M metagenome (IMG submission 21852) | reverse complement strand
CGATCGGAACTTGGTGGCGAGGTGCGCATGCCCTGCGTCGTTCGGATGGATCGTGTCGGCCGAGAGCATGTTCGTCTGCGACCAGCCGGCCTTGACCGCCGCCTTGTAGATGCGGAAGCCCATGGCGGACAACTCGTTCATGGCCGAGTCGATGGCGGCCTCGAACCGGTCGGAGGCACCGTTGCCATAGGCCCACGCCGCGCCGCCCGTGGCGCCATTCGCACTCGCACTGTTCGCCGTGATACCCGTCAAGCCCCAACCGATGTTCGAACCGTCGGCCAGATAGAGCGGCACGCCGTAGACGAAGGCGGCGCTGAAGTCGGAGCTGGCGTCCACGCAGTCGACACTTTCCAGAACACAAGCGCCACCCCCTGGCAGTCTGGAGGTGATCGTGAACTTGTGGGCTCCGTTGCTGGGAAGCCGGAAGATGGCGCAGTCCTGCGCCCATCCGTCGTAGGCAGCCTTGAAGTAGGTCGCAGGGTAGGCAACGCCGTCGACGGTCAGATCAAAGTAGGTCGCCGCCTCAGCTGAGCCCCGTCCCATCCGGATGATCAGAATGTTGCCTGGAGCCGTCGTCCCGGACACGGTCACGTTGACGTCTGTGGTGTAGACGAAGTTGGAGTTCCCGTTCAGTCCGCGCGTCCAGGAGCCGGTGAACGTCAAGGCCGGATTGAGCGCCGTCTGGTCCACCGTCTGCATGCGAACCTTTGCAGACTCTGGAACCAGGAAATGCGTGGCCATCGCCTGCACTTTGCTGCGCAGGGTCCAGTAGTTGTCAGGGTTCGGCCCGCAGCCTGTGGTGGCCACCGAATCCTGGCTGACGCCCCGCAGGTCGTTCAGACCGATCTGGGAGACCGTGACCGTCTGCTTGGTGATCTGGATCTGGCCGGCATTCGCGGGACCAGATCCGGCCCCCTTCGGGGCCGAGGAGTACTTCGAGAGCGGATACCCAGGCCAGCCGTAGTTACCCCAGCTCGCAACGCCAGCAAGTTCCGCAGCAAGGATCTGCGCAAATCCGTTGCCTCCCGTGGCACCAGCGCCACCCGTGTAGCTGTCGCCGACGAAGTAGCCGACGTTGGGGACGACTGACTCGCGCTTGCCCGCCACAGAGTAGGTGAGCTGTGCGGAGTAGTTCTCAATGAGAACGGTGGCACCCTCTGGCAAGGATCCGAAGACTTGCCGCTGTCCAAGTGGGCCGAAGCTGAATACCTGGGAGGCGCCAAGATTGGACGTCACCGTGACTCGGGCAAAGCCGCCATTGGTGGCCACCGAGAGACTGTCCCGAGGCCCCAATGGGACCGAGACGTTGAGGCCTGCTGCAAGTTGCGTCATGGCGCTTCCATTCCGGGGTTTGCTGATTGATCGGGTGCGGCGCCTGGGCCGGGCTCGGGCAGGCCGATGGGCTGCTGCTCCTGCATGGCGTCGGGCTCGTCCGTGGTCATGCCGTCGTCTTGCGTTGGCGCCGGCAGCTGAGGGGCGGCGGCCGGCCCGGGGCCAGCGGCCGGCTCATCAGGGAGCGGATCGGGATTGCCCAGCATCTGGGGAATGAGCGAGGCCACGATCGCCTGGATCTGCTCCTCGTTGGCGCCAGTGACCTTCAGCCGCTCGGTCTCGGCCTGATAGGCCTTGATGTCCAGCTCGCGCACCTTCGACTCGGCGGACTGCCTGGCCTGCGCGGCCTCGGCATGAGCCTGGTCGGCGTCCTGTTGGGCGTCCCGGGCGTGCTGGATGGCCTCGTTGAGCGCCTGCTTCGTGTCAGCAAGCTGCTTGGCCAGGGCCGCCGGGTCGGCGGCTTTGTCGCCGCCCTCCGGCTGCAGGATGGCCTTCACAGGATCGGGCGCCATGGCCGTGAGCGCCTGGGCCAGCTTGTCCGATCCCGCGATGTCGAGCGTCTGGGCCCAGAACGGCGCGATGGCCGGCACCAGGGCCGGATTGCCGCGCATCATCTCGGTGAAGGCGGCGTTGTTCTGGCTGCGCTGGGTGCTGTAGCTCGCGCCAACCACCACGCGCACGCCGTAGCTCCCGACGTTGGGGTTGATGGACACGCCGTCGGGGGTGCGCGTGAAGGCTTCCTTCTGTTCGGGGTCAACCGTCACAGCACCGGCCGACTCGTCCGCGCCGATGATCGGCTGCTTGCGCCGGGTGTCGGTCAATCGCGCGTCCATTTGCATCACGATCTTCCCGACCTGGCCCAGGCTGGCGGCCATGTGCGACGGGAAATGGGCGGTGCTCGCCTCGCCCTGCTGCTTCCGGCTCTCGATGGCCACGCCGCTCTGCTCGTTCGACGGGGCGCCCAGGTTGGCCTGGTACATGCCGATGGATGCCTGGATGTCGCGCAAGGCCTGGGCGGCACCGGCCTCGTGATTGACCAGGTTGGAGGCGTTGTTCACTCGGTTCGGCGGCGCGATTGGCGCTCCGTCGCCGTCCTTGTCGTTCCACGGCAGCCACGCGCGGCTCTCGGACCCGGCCTTGTCCCAGATTGCCTCGACGCCGGCCGCGGCGCGCTTGCTCACCAGCCACGGCGATTTGGGTGCTGTGGCGATGTGCGCAAGCTGTTCGCTCACGTGGTAGTTGTAGGCCTGCTGGGGTACCCGGGCACGCCGGGGGATGCCGCAGTACCGCATGCGGCCGTCGGTGAACCCCACGTAGCCGTAGACCGGCACGATTCCGATGCTGTCGGCTTGGTAGGTGGACTCTTCAAGGACATCAGCACCCGACATGCGACGCCACATGACCACCATGCGCTTGTCGACGTAGGTCCGCGGCTCGCGCTGCTCGGGCAGCTCACCGGCCGCGTGCTTCGCCCAGAACTCATCCTCGGTCGAACTCACCTCCTCGCCCGAAGCGTCTAGGTGCACGATCATGTTGCGCGATTCGGCCTTCTTCCACCACTCCTCGGCCACCAAGACCGACTTCCGGTCGTCGTCCTTGTGGGTTCGCTCGAGGTCGCCGAAATCGCAAAGGTCCCTGCCTTTCCAGCGCCGCTCGAACTCGCGCACGCTGACGGGCGTCAGGATGTAGCCGAAGTCGGCATCGGATCCGTCGGTCTCGACGCTCCACGGGTCGAACACCACGGCCAAGGGATCGGCCTCGCTGCTGATGCGCGGCTCCTGCCAGCCGAGCGACCGGTCGACGTATTCCGGCCTCACCACCAGGTAGCCCACGCCGGTGCGGGCGGCGCTGGTCAGGGCGCGGGCGTAGTGCTGGGAGGCTCGGGAGGCGTGCTCGATGTGCCGGAAGCGGCCGTCGATCTGCTCGGCCGCCTTCTTGTCCGCCCCGCCGCCGACGGGAATCGCATGGATGGAGGGGGGCCGCTGCTCCACCTGGCCGGAGACGTTGGCCACGTATTGGCCCGTCTGGTCCACCACCAGGCACGGCCGCTTGCCGCCCGGGTCCGTCTCGCGCAGCCTCTTGACGTCCTCATCCCACTGCTGCGGGTCACTCGGGTCCGAAAACTTCAGGTCCTCCGATATCTGGAGGCGCTGATCCCGCATCGCTTCGAGCGCTTCCTTGTAGAGGCTTTGCGCCTCCTGCAGAACATCGGACATGCAGCGAAACCAGAGGGTGGAATCGCGGCATTCTGTGAAAATCCGTCGTCAATTTATAGGCCAAAACATCATCTAAATCGGTCGGCCCTGCGCTGCGGACTGGTTGTAGTCGTAGGCCGGCTCGTCGTCATTGCTGAGCTTGTCGGCCACCACGGCGAGGTAGCGCCAGGCGTCGGCCCCGTGGCTGGCATCGTCGTGCAGCGGTGCCCCGAAGGTGCCGTTGGTGTGCTGCACCCGCTTGTAGCGCTTGAGGCTGTTCAGGAGGTCGCCGGCGCCCTTGTCCATGTAGACCCGCGGGAAGAGCATCCGGGCGGCCTTGATGCCGTCCTCCACGCCGATCTGCGGCACGATCTGCACCCTGCGCTTCATGCTGCGCAGCATCTCCTCGGTGCTCTTGCCGGTGTGCGTGTTCTTGGCCCGGCCGTCGTGCGGGATCCAGTCGGTGCCCCATCGGTAGCCCAGGACGTTCAGTTCGCCCACGTAGCTGTCGAGCGTGCGCAGGCTGTCCGCGATGCAGCCGATCACCCGGATCTCGGAGGCGACGCGCTGCACCAGGATGATGACCATCTGGTCGTTCCAGCCCAGGTCCCAGATGGTGTGCACCGGCAGCAGGGGGTCGTAGGGCACTCGGGTGAACCGGTTCGCCAGCTGCATCGCCTCGATCTCGCGGGCGTAGATCGCTCCCTGCACCGCGGCGCGGCACTTCCCCTCCCAGATGGTCTGGTAACCCTCCGGGTCGCGCTCCAGGGCGGTCTTGCGCTCGTCCTTCAGCACCTGCGGCAGCCACGGGTTGTCGCGCCAGTTCACCGGGATCACGATGCTGTCCGGCCGGGGGTCGAGCACGAACTCGGTATAGGTGTAGTCGGTGTCCAGCTCCGGATTCAGGCCGATCCAGATCTCGGAGCCGGGAGCCCGGATCGTGGGGGTGAGCACCTCCCACGACCTCTTGGTGACGACCTGGGCTTCCTCCACCCAGCAGCGCCGGGCGCCCTCCCAGCTCTTGATGTTGGTGATGCCCTGAGTGCGCAGGCCGGCGTAGCCGAACTCCGTCTCGAACCCGATGCCCCGGATTTCGTTGGCCAGTACCTGATAGCGGCCGCCGAGGTTCATCGCCTCGATCTGCTTGGAAAGCACCTCGTGGACCGAGTCGGCCATGGACTTCATGGTTTCCCGCGTGCACAGGATGCGCCCGGGGTTCTCCAATCCGTCCAGCAGCAGAGCCCGGGCGATGGTCCACGACTTGCCACCACCGCGTCCACCGTGCATCACCTTGTAGCGTGCCGGCTCGCGCAGCCGCGCGGCCCACTCAGGAAGCTGGATCAGGCTTTGGGCGGACATACTCGACCTTGAATGAATTGGGAGCGTCGCCAAGCTCAGGGGCTGTCGCAAGCCCATAGGCCTCGCGTTCAAGCCCGACCAGCGTCTTCAGCGTCTCGGCCAGCTCCTTGGCACCCTTGATGCGCTGCGGTAGCTCCATCGCCTTGCGGTACACCTCGTTGAGCCGGTCCTTCCCGTACTGATCCGGGTTGTTCAGCATCACGCCCAGTTGGCTGAACAGCTCCTTGTCCCAAGTCGATGCCTCGCATTCCTCCAGCAGACTGAGCACCAGGGCGCGCATGCGGGTGATGTCCTGGCGGTGCTCGCTCCTGACCTGGGCGATCCGGTGGGCGTTCGCCTCGACGATCTCCCGCTCGGTTGCCAGAACCCGACTGGAAACCTCCCTGGAAACCATCTGCCTGGCAACCAAGGCGTCCGCCTGCGCTTGGATCTTGGCCGCCAGGTTCTTCGACCAGCCGCCGGCCTTCGCCCGCTTGTTGATCGCCGTGTGGGAGACGCCGTTGGCGGCCCCGATCTCCCGCGAGGAAAGGAGGCCGGCCCGGTAGTCCGCCTCGATGCGCTCCCAATCGGGCGCGGTGGCCTGTCTGGTCACAATGCACCTCCAGTCGAGAACCGCGCAAGTCCTGCAGCCCTCGGCCCGAGCAGCGCGGCGTTCGCGGCATCGAGCTGGGCTGCCGCGGCATCGTGCCGGGCCTGCATTTCCGCTGTGACCTGACCGCCGGCATTGATGGCGCCGTGGATTTCAGCGCAGATCTCGCGGTGTTCGGCCGCAGCTTTCAGGCAGGCCAAAGCCTTGGTTTGATGCTCGTCCATCAGTGTTCCTCCAATTGCTTCACTCGAATCAGCGGCTTCGCGGCGGCCCGCAGGCGCACCACGTGGACGCTCTCCAGCTTTCCCGCCGCGTCGGCAGCCTTCAGCACCGCGGTCCGGGCGTAGCCGATCGACACGCCGAACTTCGCGGCAATGTCCGCATAGCTCAGCTCCTCCTCCGGGTTCTCCCTGAAATACCGCTCAATGCGGCCGATCACGCTGTCCTCGTGGCGTCGGATGGGTTTCATCTGCATCTCCTCAGTCGGCCGAGAAGCTGGATGACGAGGAATCACTCGACCACGAGCCGCTGTCGCTCGCGGGTGACGGCTCGTAGGTGCTTGGGCTTGAGGCTGGCTCCCAGGTCGACGTCGCGCCGCCGCCTCCGAAGTCCCCCCCTCCGCCGGACTGGAACTCCGGAGGCTCGGGCCGGCTGCCGCGGTGCTCGTGACACTGTTCGCTCAACAGCGCCTGCGTCATCCAGAAGTTGGACATGGTGTGGTCGACCACGGGGGCAGCAGGAGGTGCCACAGACCGTGGCGAGGCAACAGCGCGCGCCCGCGGCTCCAGTGGCCGCCTGGGACTGGGCGCGCCGCCCTTCTCGTCCAGCGGCACCGGGCGAGCCTTCGCATTCCCGCGAACGCGAGCCATGAAGATTGCGGCAAGAACATCCCAGACCATTTTTTACTCCTTGGAATGGCAATTTCGGTCGCCCAGCAGCCGAATCTGGAAGGGCGTGCGCTTGTTGTGGTTCACCGAGCCGGAGTGGTGCCGGTTGGCACCGCCGAATCGGCTCCACAGCTTCCCCGGCTGGGAAAGCCTGAAGCACGGGGAGCAGCGGCACTTGTAGAGCCGGCCGTTGCGCTCGGCTGGGTGCCAGTTCTGCTCGCGGGCCTGCTTGGTCAGGCGAGAGGAGGCGAGCTTGTCGAACTTCCTCACGCTGCGAGTTCCCCAGCCTGGCCACGGGCGAACTCCCGGCGGATCAGGTGCGGCCGCAGCTTCTCGGCCGCCGCCTCAGCCTCGGCGCGGGTGCCCATGGCGAGCGGCCGGTAGTCCCCGGCCCGGTTGCAGGCGCAGGCCTGGCGGTTCAGCTCGAGCATCCGCTCGACGGGTTCGACGTGCAGCGCGTTCTGGCTGCAGCTCCAGAGGAGCACGTGCTGGTCGTTCATGCTGTTGGGTCTCCGTGAGGGAAGTTGTACATGTCCAGCGTGCAGGCGTTCGGGGATCCCACGTACTGCTGCGAGGCCTTGTGGAACCACAGGGAGACGCGGCCCTCCCACTCGCCGTTGCGCTGCTTTTCGCAGAACAGCATGGCGTCGGCTTCGCCCTCGGCCACGGGCTTGCCGGCGGCCACGTTCTTCTCCTTCGGCTTGTTGCGCCAGACCATCAGGAGGTTGTCGACCTGGTCGGTGATCGAGCCGGAACCCTTCACGTCCATCTTGTCGGGCGTCTTGCTCTCGTCCGGGAGCTTCTTCAGGTGGTGGATCAGGTGCACGTGCATGCCGCTGTCGCGGGCAATGGCTGTCACCTCGTCCACGAAGCGCTTCTGGCCGTTGTAGTCGTCCTCGTTGGCCACGCACTTCATCAGGCTGTCGATGAAGAAGTGCTGCACGCCCAGCTCGTGCGCGCAGTACCGCATGACGGCCAGGATGATCTCGGGCTTGACCGTGCCTTGCTGGTCGTAGAACCACAGGGTCTGCCCCGACCAGCCGCCGAACTGCTCGTAGAGGTCGCGGAAGACGGCCAGCGTCTGCGGGTCGGACAGCTCGTCCTCCGTCGGGGCGGCCTGGCCGCTCCACTGTCGCAGCATGCGCTCGATGGTCTTCTCCGGCTTCATCTCGAAGCTGGCAATGCACACCCGCTGCTCCTGAACGCACAGGCTCAGGGCCACCAAGCCGGTCACCATCGACTTGCCGTGGCCGTTCACGCCCGCCCACAGCGTCACCTCGCCCGGGCGGAAGCGGAAAACCTTGTGGGTCTTGCCCCAGGGCAGGCAGGCCTTCGCCTGCACCGACGGCTTGCCGAGCCGGTCGATCGCCTCCTGGACGTAGACCGACGCGGCCTTGACCTTCTGCCGCGGCTCCGTCTCCTGCATGTACCGGGCGAATTCCTCCGCCCCCATCGCTACCGTTTCCACGTGAAAACTCCTTCCGTGTCGGTCATCTCGACCGCGTTGAAATCGCTGCTGCCGCGGCGCTCGCTGAACGTCGCGATCACCCTGCGTGCACCGGCCTGCTTGCAGGCGTCGGCCACCGCCCTGCCCCGGTCCGCGTCGAGCGCGCTGACCGCCACGTCCAGCCCCTGCAGCGCGCGGAGGTCGAGGAAGGCGATCCGGTCTTCGGCCTCCACCTGGAGCCGGCCAGGTTCGACCGCCGCCCGAGGCATGTCGAGGTCGACCCGCACCAGCGTCGGGATGACGCCCTGCATGCGCAACTCGACCAACTCCTGAACGCCCCTCATATCGCGCCCGCCATCCACCCGGAGGGGCCAAGATGCAGGTCGTCAAGCTCGGCGCCGTCCCACTTCTTCGCCCGGAGGTAGACGATCGGCGCCGGGACGTACTGGCCGTTTTCCTTGGTCCAGTCCTCGGACCTGGCCATGGCCTTGACGTGGGCCAGGATGGCCTCGGCCTGGGCCTCCAGGCGTTGCTTGCGCCAGTGCTGCTCGCACACCCCCCTGCCGCCCTTGCGGCGGTTCTTCGGCCAGTACCCCCAGAACTCGGCGAACCCAGGACAGCCCCCCACCGGGGGGTTTGGGGGGTTCTCTTTCTCTTCTCTAAGCTCTGAGTTCTGAGGAGGTTTCGAGTTGGGTTCGTCCTGGGTTCCGTTCTCAAAACCCAGTGGGTTTCCGTCTGGGTTCTCGTTTCGGAAACCCACTGGGTTTTCTTTGGGTTTTTTGGGGCGGCCACCTTTGCCGCCGTTTTCACGCGCAGCCTTCATCGCCGGCCCGGCTTCGACGATCTCCTTGGCGGCCCGCCTGTTGTGGCGCAGGCCGTCCTCACCGATCGGAAAGAACTGCTCGGCGACCGTACGGACGGCCTCCTGCTCAGGCTTGCTCATCGCCCGGCAGATGCGGTACAGCTCGTTGAGGTCGGCCGGCAGCGGCGTCTCAGTGGCGTAGAGCTCGTCCAGCAGCAGGGTGTAGGCCCCGTGCTGAGCAAGCGTCAGCCGCGCGGTCTTGCGCTGGTAGTCGGCCGGGTAGCGTTTGTAGAAGTTCAAGCGCTCCCCTTGCACGGCCCCAGGCCGCAGGCAGCGCAGGTGCGGGGATAGGGCTGGCCAGCCTCGCGCAGGGCCTGCTGGCACCCCGGGGGGCGGACGCGGTTTTGCGTTGGCAGAACTGAATTTTCAGCCGTGGCAACCGGCTCAGCGTTGAGCCCGTTGGATTCCGTGCGGGCGATGGCTCCAGCGAGATCGGCCAAAGCGTGCAATCGAACTGCCGCGGTCCGCCCCACTTCCATCGAGTCCCGAACAGGGGGGCGGTGCGCGGCCTCGGTCCACTCGATCACGTTGCGCGCCGCCGCCAGCAGCTCGGCCTTTTCGCGCTGAAGGCGGCTGAAGACCAGGAACAGGTCTTCGCAGACCAAGTGACGGTCTCCGCCGGCTTCGATGAAGCGCGACGCCGCGCGCCCGCTGCCTGGCCGCTTGGCTCGCGTCGGCTCGATGCCGTGTCCGTGCATCTCCCACACCGGCGCAGCGACTGCAGGCTGCGCAAGCGCATCGGCCAGCATGCCGTAGCGCCGCGACTCCACCAGGCGCGCGGCGCCCTCGGCGGCGCCAGACAGCTCGGCCGCCTCGCGCAGCGCCATGGCCTGCCAGTCCCTGGCCATCGAGACCAGCTGTGATGACGATGGCGCTCCGGGCTGGCGGGCTGGAGCCAGCGGGGCCGCGGCGAGCAGCGCGGCGTACAGCTCGTCCCAGTCGTCCCAGTTGAAGAACGATGCGGCGGCGCCGCTCAACTTGCTTGCGAAGGCCTCCCGCATCGCCTCGCTGGATGCCACCGGCATCGCCTTCCACTCAGGTGGCACGACCAGAACCTGAGGCGGCACGACCAGCAACTTGCGGTGCGCGGCTCGGGTGTTCCAGGCGGCGATGGCTTCGGCCTCGGTGTCCTTGCGTGGGCCTGTCGAGTCGCACTCCTGGCACTCGATCATGTAGCTGAAGCCCTCCATGAAATCGGTGACCGGATCGCCGCCGCAGAACGGACACGGTTTCAAATCGTCCATCAGATTTCCCAGGAAAGTTGATCGGCCCCGAGCTCCTCGGGATGTTCCATCTGTACGAGGTGGTCCCGCGCGAGGGTCAGGAGGGCGTGCACCTTCTCCTGGCTGAAGCACTTCATGCCGGTCGGGATCGCCTTCAGGCCGCAGGCCGCCAGCAGCAGGCAGAACTGCTCGAGCGGCCCCTCTTTCATCCGCGAGACGGTCGAGTCGCTTGCACCCATTTGCTCGGCAATGCGCGACTGGGAAAGCCGGGAGAACGCCTGCAAAACAGCGCGCTCGTTTTTGCGTGCCAACTCGGCCACAGGTTGTGATGCTTGCGACATGACCTACAAACAAAGTGACGAAGAATGGGCGCGCCGAGCCGTCAGGCGCATGTGGTGGATGGCACTTGCCGGCCTGGCCGCGCAGTACGGAGGCATGGCCAGGGAGGCCAGCAGGTGGGCCCGGTGAGGGCTTCTAGGGATGGGCGGGGAATCCCGACCGAGGCAGGCTGCGGTCACCACAACTCTGCCTGCCTCGGCAGGATTCCCCATGGAAATCGATCCAAGCGATATCACGCCTCTTCTCCAGTCGCTGCAGGACCAGCAGGCGGTGCTGCAAGAGGCCGTGATGCAGTTGATCGAGCAGACAGTGAAGCCGCACGCCGACGAAGCTCTACGTTTCGAGCGCGCAATGCAACAACGGCTGGGTGCCATCTTTCAGGACCAGTCCCAGCCGAATGCCCAGAGCGATCACGAGATGACGCTTCTGCTTGCGGCGCTCCTTGCCTCAGCAGGAAGGCCGCCAAAGACTTGATGAAGGAGGGGCCCATGTCAGAGCCTTTGCTTTGCGTTGAGCCGGACGGCGTCCCGGCGGGAGGCAGCCTCGGCGCGGCGCCGTGCCCGCTGCTGCTTGGTCTTGGAGGGTCGGTGGCGCCACAGGGCGTGGATAGCCCACGCCACCATCACCACCTCCAGGAAGATGCGGAGGAGAGACATGGGCTACTTCTCCCGTGCCAGAAGGCAGATCGCCCACACCGTCATGCAGGCGCTGATCACACCGGCAACGAGACGCGGCCCGGCACCGATCGGCGGCAAGTGACCATCGAACCGCATGATGTTGATGAGCAGCACCACCAAGTTCAGAGAACCGAGAACTGCTTGGACCCAAAGGAAGGCGCGCATTCAGACCTCCCCGCCCTGGGCATCAATGAACAGGGAAGGCTCCATCTCAGTCTGAAGGCGGGCGCGCTCGGCGCGCAGCCGCGGCAGGGCACGGCGGCGGGCGCCCATCCAGCGGCTTCCGACGGACGCCAGGGCGAAGCTTTGGCCGTCCTCGGTCTCGAGCTGCAGGCGCTGCGACCAGAAGGCGCCGGCGGCGCGGGCAAGCTGGGAGCTGCGGCCGTGCAAGATGTGGTCGATCTGCTCGTCGCACCAGACGGCGAAGTCGACGTCCAGCCACTGGGCAAAACGCACCGCCAGCTTCGGGTGCAGCCAGGTGCCCTGCTCGAACTTCGAGGAGTTGCCCTTGACGGTCCGAGTGAAGTGGGAAAATCCCACATCACTTTTTCGGCGCAGCGCGGCGAGGTACTTGCGTGTCTCCGGCAGGCGCAGCCACTCGGCCGTTCGCTTCCCGTACCGGGCCGCCACCTGGGTGGCATTGAACCAGCCGTCGTCCGTGAAGCGGACCTCGGCGCCGTGGAAGGTGAGGATCAGGGGGGCCATGGGTCAGCGCCGTCCACTCATCTCGGCCCCCAGGCCGTCGGCGTACACGTCATCGAAGGACAGCGAAACGCCCCTCGCCCGTGCGAACTCAATCAGCTTCTTGGCTGTGGCGGGAGGAACCGTTTGCCCTTTTTCGTAAAAGGAAATGTTCCCCTGGGTGACGTCGAGCGCCTCGGCGATCTGCGCCTGCGTTGCCTTGAGCCTCTGCCTGATGGACTTGAACGTGTTCATGACGTCAATCATCAGTCGTGCTGATTTTTTTGTCAACAGTCAGACTGTTTGCCCATCATAAGCGTCGCTAATACGCTGCCCACATGCCTGCAAAAACACTCACCCCCGAGCAACTGGCCGACGCTGGCCGACTACGATCCTTGTTCGCCACTTGGCAGCAGGAGCGAAAGCGCAACAAGGAGGCTTCGTCTCAAGAAGCCGCTGCCGCAATACTTGGCTTTGGGCAAAGCGCTCTCAATCAATATTTAAACGGAAAAATTCCCCTTAACCCGTCTGCGCTCGGAAAGTTTTGCGAACTAATCAAATGCGCCCCGAGTGACATAAGCCCTACCATTGCAGAAGCGGAACTTAAAAGCCTGGAAAAACACCTCCATGGCAACTCGAGGGAAATACGCTATCGACCCCTATCTTGGGTTACCGAGTTATCGAAATTCATCACAAAACTAGACCCGATATCCAGAGCCATGGCGACGGCGACCATCAAACATTTGATGGAGAACCCATCCTCCCACGAAGAAGTAAAAGAGAAACTGGAAACCATTCTGGAAAACCGCAGGCGGATTGCACTCGAATCGAGGGACGACCAAGGCCGAACTGGTGAAGAACGGATCGTTCTCAGCCGACTGCGAGGAAAATTTTCTCTGTACCCCGATCTTTTCTATGATAACGCTGCTCTTGAGGAGATTATTCAAAATACCAGATTAAACCATCCTGGGATTGAAGAGTCAGAATTGCGCTCCTTGATCGAGCACTCCAGAAGGCGTTTTGAGAGTGAAGTAACTGCCTTGCGGATTTTAAAAGGCAACGAAGTCGAGCCTCCCGCAATTGATTTTGAGCAGGAATCTGATCCGGGCAAGCTATCGGACGAAGAATGGGCTACGAAATTAGCGCTGCTGTCGAGCGCGCGCAAACCATCCGTTGCCCCGACCAAGGTACGCGAAGCCGCTGACTCGTTGTCGCGCTCCGTGCACTGGCGCCAGCAGTCGCCGGAGAAAGTCAACAAGGACCTGAGCCGTCCGCCTAACAAGCCGCCGAGCGCTGAGGAAGCGTCTGACGCATAGAACACGAGGGACGCAACCCCTTCTGCGAAAAAAGGCACTTTTTTATCAGTCGGACTGTTGACACAGTCAATAAGTCGGACTGATACTTCTCCCATCGCAACACGACGGGAGAGCAAGATGCCCTACGGACACGCAGCACGGCGCAGGCCGGCCCAGCAGACTTGGCGGGTCGGTGAAGTCGTCAAAGTCGGCTTCCTGACGCTGACCATCACCGGCAAGACCGCACGAGGCTGGTCGCTGGTGAACAAGGATGGCTCCAAGCACTTCGAGTTCGAGCCGCACTGCGGGCTGTACGCGGTGGCCGCGCCGGCAAGCTCCGGTTTGAACTCGGACCTCTCGGCCACCCGTACGGAGGTGGTGGACCTCCCGAAGCTCGGCCGCCAAGTCATGGTGTTCGACGCCCAGCGCAACCTGCTCTCCGTGAACGGCCGCGCCGTGCAAGGCGGTGCCCAATGAGCGCCGAAGTCCTCGAACGCCCGGCCACGACGAAGAAGGCCACGAAGGAAGTCCCGATGCCGACGCCTCCTCAGATTGGGGAAGTTCCCGAGTCGGCATCCGCCCGGCGGGCACCTGCGGCGCAGCCCAAGCGGCACGGCGTCACCATGGAAATGTTCAATCGCATGCAGGATGCGGCGGGCATCTGCAAGGCGATCGTGGCGCACGTCGTCGCCGCCGGCTACACCGATCGCCTCGTCGTCCGCCCCAACACGCTTCGCCATAGCCTCAGCTTCGCTCATGACCTGTTGAGCGAGATCGAAGACCAGGGCTGGGAGGGACATGTAGCAGTGCACCTTGACCAACTCATCGCGACGCTGAACCTTTTTATGGAAACCGGCTTCGAGGTTGACTTGGACACCGGCACCTCCGAATTGGCATTCAGCCCCGAGCTCGTCTCTGACATGGCGTTCGGCCTCACCAAGCTGGTGGACCGCCTCATCGAAGCCCTGGCCGCGGAGGACCTCTGACATGAGCACCTTCATCCCCGACAAGGGCACTCTCTTCTACGTCGAGTGTCAGTTCGAGCACTCGATGGTCACGGGCAGCGTCTTCACCGAGATGCGGATCACCAAGGTGAAAGACCGCAGCTACCTGGGCGAGGTGTTCCTCTGCCTGGGTTCCGACCAGCATGCCGTCGTCGGCCGCCGGCCCGACATGCCGGAGAAAAGCTACGGCGGCGCCAAGGTCGTGTTCCGCCAGGCGGACTACCGCTTCATCCCGGTGGGCCCTGACGTGGCCGAGGCCATGGGCCTGGCTGCGCCGGCGGAGGCCTCGTGAACCGCGCGCCCGTCAAGTCGCTGGAGCGTGAGCACCCCTGGGTGCTGCTGCTCTACGCGGCCGCCGCCGTGGCCGCCTG
>JGI24740J21852_10000732_pt1 | contig 14293 bp, 24 predicted proteins | sample KBSCornC6_FD_21852 | JGI IMG/M metagenome (IMG submission 21852) | reverse complement strand
GCGCCCAATCCTGCACGGTGCAAAGGTGGCGATATTCATCGATGTCGATCGGATCGGCGGCGCAGCGCGGCCAGACGCGCTCCAGGTCGACCGGTGCGTCGTTCACCAGTGCTTGCCAGCGCGGCGAGCGGTCCAGTTCCTCGCCGGTGACGGGATCGAGTGGGGCACCGTGCCAGACGCGGACGCCGCAATAGGCACCGCCGGAACGCATCCGGAACCGATAGTAACCGGCGATCGGCTGATCGGGATCGAACCCGGCTGCACGAACGTCACGACGGTCGGAATAGTCGACGCGCGCGCGGGTCATGCCAATTCCGCCTGTTCAAGCTGGGACAGCGTAACGCCCTCAGCCGCGAGGATCGCATTGACGCGAAACCTGATGTTATATGCCAGGTCGGACGCCTCGTTGGCGCAGCGCTGGGCACGGTCGCCATGCCCTTCCAGATCATGCTGATATTCAGCTGCCTTCAGCGCGCAGTAGCGGGTCAGATCAGCGCCGATCATGCCGCCTTCTCCTGACGAAGCGCCGGCGGCACGTAGCGCGTCCGGTTGGCGGCGTGCATTACAGGCCACCCAGCCAGATCATTCCCGCCACATAAGAGATGGCGGAAAGGCTCAGTAGGAACGCGATCGTTGCCCACGGCGCGGGTTCGTCGATCTCAGCATCGCGGGCTTCGATCTCAGCCTTGTAGGCGTAGGCGTCTTCCCAGGCGCGAGACGCATCGTCGTGCGTCAGGCTGCGGGGCTTGTGGTTGGTGGACTGGGCCACGGTGTTTCTCCCATCGGCATCGTGCCGTTGATGGGAGCAAATTACGGAAAGCGTAATCTCAAGTCAATACGGAAATCGTAATTATTTTGCTGGTGCTATTCCCACCAGCGATAGGGCCGGTTCAACCACCAGTAGCCGCTGTCGCGGGCGTAAGTCCTCATGGTGCCAATGTGCGCAATGATGAATGCCACGGCGAAGAAAACCACCGATCCAAAGAGAATCGCCAGCCATTCCGGTGCAAGGAGCAGCGTTGCAAAACCGGCCGCGCCGAAGCAAAGCGCACCGACAAGGGCGATCATGAAACGGCGATAGGAGCGCCACATTTGCTCCCGCTGCGCCCACTTCTCATCCCAGCCTTCGTTGCGCTTAGGCCTCATAACGGTCACTTATCCACAGCTTAATTGCCGCGCCCTCTTGATCCATGTTCTCTATATGTTCCATCGTCCCGTCATCGAATCGGAGGTGTTGATGCGGACAATCTATCGCGCGACATGCCTGGGCAAACCGATTGGCCCATGGCGCGACAAGCGGGAGAAGGCTTGCGAGGATCTGATTGATCGCAGGCTTGGCAGTTATGATGAATGGGGCCGCTTCTACATCACCGTTCCCGGCGACCTGGAGATGCAGCTCGCCTATCATCAGTCGAAAGCCGCCTGATCAGGGTCGAGGATGATCTTCTTCACCCTGCCGACGATCTCATAATTGCGATCCGTGATCGGGATCGTTTGATGTTCGGGGTTTTTGGAGCAGGGCTCCAGCCTGCCGGGTGCATCGAGATAGCGCTTGAATGTCACCTCCCCTTCGCGATCACGCACGACGAAGAGGCGACGATGATAAGTGTCCGTGTCGTTCGGATCTATGATGATCAGCGCGCCGTCTTCCACGATCTTGTTCATGGAATCGCCCGACACATAGAGCGCGTACATGTCGCCCTTCACCTCCCTTGCGGGCAGATGTGTCCAGCCCCGATAATCTCTCACGGCCTCGCGCCAGTTGCCCGCCGGCACCTCGCCCAAGATAGGAACGCTGGCTACCGGTTCCGCGCCATCTGGAAGCGGAGCCTCTGCCTCCTCGCTCATACCCAGCCATTGCGCGAGGACCGGCATCTCCACCTGTTGGATGCGGCGTGTGCCCTTGAGCATTTCGGCAACGCGCGCCGGGGCGATTCCTAGACGATCGGCTACGGCCTTTTGAGAAAAGCGCTTCGCCGCCACCTGGTTACGCAGCTCTAAGAGGATTTCATCGTGAGTCAGCACGCGGCGACATTGCGAAATCCGTAATGAGCCGTCGATAACGGACATCGTAATTTTAAGCTTGCCACAAAATTACGAAAAGCGTAATTCTGCTGCACATGACCCAAGCAGCCCAGATTGTGAATGCGCTCGGCGGCACCTCCAAGGTGGCCGAAGCGCTCGATCTCACACCGTCCACCGTGTCCAGCTGGAAGACCGCGGGCCGTATTCCCCGTTGGTGGATGAAGGAAATCAAGGCGATCGCCAAAAAGCAGGGCGTCGATCTCGCCCGCCTCCCTTCGGAAGCTGCTGCCGCATGACCGCGCCCCTCACCGAATTGCAGCGCCTCGGGCAAGAGTTCGACAAGGACACTGCTCAGCCCCGCTGTCGGGCGTGTGGTGAAGCCGTCTGCGATCACCCCGATACGATTTACGCCGGCCTCGCGCCTGCACCGATCCCGACCGGCACCAAGGCCGGCCGGGCGGTTCATCCTGCCACGTCGGGTCGCATTCCCGCGGCGGGCAAACAAGTTCCCGAGGGTCGCACCGCGGGCGCAGCTGGGTCGGTCCTGCACGGCTGGCCCGGCTGCAACTCTGATCTTTCCCCCTGTCATGAGGATGCTGAATAATGCCGCAGCGCAGCAGTGCCGAGCGGGAAGCGCCCGTGTTTTCCGCTTCCAACGTCCTCGATACGGTTGGCCGCGACCTCGCGCTGATCAAATCGCAGGACCGCCTCACCTATGGCGACTTGGCCGCCGTGCTGGGTAAGAGCGAGGATCAGGCCGCGAAATACTGCGAGGGCACGGCCGAGATGGGCGTCATCGCCTTCGCTCGCGCCTGGCGGGAATGGAACGGCCGGTTCGCCGGTGGTCTCGCCGCGCTGTGCCATGACAGCCGCCCCGCCAAGCATTGCGATCGCGTCCGGCAAAGCCGTGTTCTCGAAGCCGCGCTCGCCCTGTCGGTTGCCCTGCAGGATGATGGCGAGGTCAGCCCCGCCGAGATCCGCGACAACCTCCCTGAATTGGAAGCGGCCCGTGACGCGCTCGACGAGCTGATCCGCCGCCGGGTGCAGAGCGCATGACCGCCGCGCCTGCCAGCTGCAAATGCGGCAAGCCCTTCGATCCCAAGCGCGTGCCGAAGACCGGCATGTGCCGCAACTGCTGGTCGATCAAGAACCTGAAGCGGAGGGCTCGGCCATGCTGAAAGCCCTCCGCCAGCGCACCGCGCAGAAGCGCCTCGCCCAACTCACCGTAGATTCCAAGGCCGCGAATGCGACTTGGAAAGCCAACCGCGACCGGCAGCTGTCCGGGGACCGGAAGGCCCACATCGCCGCCGTCATTGGCGGTTTCATCCGGCCTCGTAGCACAGGAGCAAAGTGAATGTCTGACCAGCACGACCCCGACACCGGGGAGATTATCGAAACGCGCGCAGCCGATGGCGGACAGCGCTACCCCGCCGCGTCAACTCTTTCTGACCTGATCCTTATGCTGAAGGATGGGCAGTTCAACGCCGACAGCTGCGAACCCCTGCGCGAATTCGCTTCCAAGCTGGAAGCGGCCGGCATCGATACCGGGAAGAAGGCCAAGGGCAAGATCACGCTGACCATCGAGGTTGATTACGACCACGACCGCGAGTTCTCGGTCCTGACGCCCAGCCTCGCCTTCAAGCTGCCCGTCGAGAAGCACGGCGCAACCGTGGCCTGGTTCACCAGTGACGGCCGCATGAGTCCGAACAAGCCGAACCAGGGCAACCTTTTCGGCACCATCCGCGAAATCAACACCGAAGCCCGCGTCGTTCGCGGCTGATTAAGGACATAATTATGACCAGCACCAATACAGTGGCAGATCGCACCGGCGAACTGATGGAAACGGCATTCGACGTTGCTGCCCAGCATGTTCAGGCCAAGCCGGTTGAACTGGCCGACCCGCGCGACGGCACCAAGGCGCATTTCGTCGTATCGGCGAACGGTATCGCGCCGGTTCCGGCCAACTCTTGGGACGGGCTCCGCGCCTTCCCGCTCCACCGCACTGGCACGGCGTCTCTGACGCAACTGCCTTCGTTTATCGCTCTGGTTAACCGCTTCAAGTTTCAGAACTCGGCCATCTTCGCCTGCGACGATTTCACGAAGCCCTCGCTGACAGCGATCTTCGACTATCACCCGGACAACGGCGAGGCCGGCGCCAATCTGGTCCAGGCCATGCGGCACAAGGCAGAATATGCTTTCCCGCTCTCCAAGGAGTGGCAGGCGTGGATCGGCAAGAATGCAACGCCGATGGGCATGGGCGACTTCGCCCGCTTCATCGAAGATCATATCGTGGACGTGTCCGCTGATCCGGTGGAAGCCTTCGCGCAGGCGTCGCAGGATTTCGTGCGCGCCAACCGCGGGACGCTGGCAACGCCGTCCAAGCTGGTCGAGATTTCGCGCGGCCTCCAGGTTTATGAACGCGCCGTCATCAAGGAGGCTAAGAACCTCTCGACTGGCGAGGCGCAATTCACCTTCGATAGCGAGCATACCGACGGCGACGGCAAGCCTCTCACGCTGCCGACCATGTTCTCGATCACCATCCCCGTGTTCGCCCGCTCCATCGACGCGTTCCGCCTGATCGCGCGCTTCCGCTACCGGAAGACCGGCGAAGGCCTCGTGTTCTGGTACGAGCTGTGGCGTCCAGACCTGACGTTCGAAACGGCGTTCAACGAGGCTATCGAGAAGGTCGCAACAGAAACCGGACTGCCGATCTTCGCGGGATCGCCCGAATAACGCCGCTGGCTTCACCGGACCCCGGCCACGCGCCGGGGCGAGGATGAATTCAGCGGGTGCATAGAATGAAGATCGAACTTCCCTTCCCTTCCTCAAGCCTGTCCGGCCACGCCAAGGGCAACGGGCAATGGAAGAAGATAGCCGATACGAAGGCTCACCGCGAATGGGCGCGGCGCGCGGCGCTCGCGGCTGGGCAGATCGCTCTGCCGGAGAAAGGCGACATCCGCATCCATTTCTGTTTCATCCCGGCCAACCGCCGAGGCGATCGCACCAATTTTCCGAACCGGCTGAAGCCCTATATCGACGGCATCGCTGACGCGCTGCGCATCAATGATAGCCGGTTCCTGCCCTCCTACGAATTTCGCGCGCCCGAGGCGCCGGGGAAGCTGATTGTCGAGGTGGCGGCATGACCGAGCCCCTGACCCCCGCCGAGTGCGACCTGCAGGACTTCCCCTTCATGCCGCTGCACGTCGCACGCCTGCGCGACAGCGATCTGGCCGCCACCGTGGACCCGGAAGCCGCATGGTACGCGGTCATGCTCTGGGCAGCATCATGGCATCAGATCCCGGCCGCCAGCCTCCCGAACGACGATCAGGTGTTGACCAGATTGTGCGGTTTGGGCCGCGATCTGAAAACTTTTCGGAAAAATCGCGCCGGTTCGATGCACGGCTTCATCCTGTGCGATGATGACCGCTGGTATCATCCCGTCGTCGCCGAGCAGGCAAATGCCGCGTGGAAGGCGAAGCTGGAGCAGCGCTGGCGGACCGAGTGCGCCCGCATCAAAAAACACAATCAGCGGCACGAAACCGACGTTTCTGCCCCGACGCTCGAGGAATTTATCGCCTCAGGCTGCGAGCAAGTCCCCCTGACCGCCCCACCCAAGTCCCCAGTCTGTCCCCAGGGACACGGAGGGGAAGTCCCTCGGGAAAACACCTCCAAGAGACAGGGACAGAGAGAGGGAGAGGGACAGGGAGATTCTATAATAGATGTTGAAGATGAGCGCGCGGGCGCAAAGCCCGACAGCGTGGAAGAGATCGCTCGCCTCGTTGGTAACGCCGCAGGCATAAACCACAACCCTGCGAACGATTCCCAGCGCTACGCCGACAACCTCACTCATGTCCGGGAATGGGTGAAGCTCGGGGCCACGGTCGAGGAAATGACCGAGTGCGCCCAGCGCGCCTGCGCTGCCCAGGCCGAGCCGATCCGAACCTTCCGCTACCTCGACGCCGCCATTCGCCAAACCGTTGCCCGAAGGGAAATCCCCCATGGAACACGCCAATCCTCTGTTCGATCGCCGACCCGCTCCAGCGCTTCCGGCCGTCTCCTCGCAGCAATCGCAGCGGAGGAAGCCGAGCGCCCGCACTGAGCGGATGATCCGGGAACTCGACGTCCGGTTCCCGCCGAACGCCACGATCAGCGAGGAAGACCGGGAGGCTCGCGTGTTGCTCCTCGCCAGCGACGTCGCGGACATGATCGAAGATCAGCTGGAGGCAGCAGTCCGGGAATGGATCAGGACCAAGGCGTTCATGCCGAAGGCTTCGGAGCTTCGTTCGCTCGCTGGTGATCTGCGCCAGAAAGCTTTGTCCGATCCTGATGACCTGGCCGCCATAGGTCGCCGTGTCGCGGAAAATTACAACGTCCGGCTCCAGGGCGAAGGCAAGGCGCTGCGGTGGGTCTACAACGAGAAGGCGGACACGATGCACCTCGTCCCGCTGGAGGAGTTCCGGCGCCGTGATGAACCGCGCTGCACACCCGATGAGGCCCGGGACATCCGTGACCGGAACCGGAGGGCAGCTTGAAGCCGAAGATCATCGAACTGGCTTGCCTGTGCGGGGCGCGTGAGCTGGACACCGGCCAGCCTCGCCCGCGCCAGTGCTGGAACTGCAAGAAGCCTGATGGAATGGGGGAATTTCCGAAATGACAGCAGCAGGGGTCGCAATCCTGGCTTTCTCCGTCCTCTCGGTCCTGCTGGGCCTCTGGGAAAGGCGCCGGGCATGATGGATGATCTTTTCCCGCAGCAGGCGATCGACCGCTATGCCAGCCCGCAGGCTCTGGCCGAGGTGACATGCGCGCCGGTCGACGTCTGCAAGCTCGTCTTCGAGATGGGCGGATGCCGTGAAGGCGTGGAGCTGCTGCGCTCCGATGCTCGCGACATGATCGTCTGCGAGCAGCGCCATGCCATCGCATGGGTCTCGCGCAACTTCATCGGCGCGACCTTCGTGCAGATTGGCCGGGCGCTGAACCATGATCATAGCGTGATTGTGCGATCCTATGACCGGGCACGGCTGCTGCGGAAGATGGACCCGGATTTCTGCGACATGTGCGACAGGCTGGTTGCATCGATCAGGCGGGGCACTGTGCAGCGCACCGCTGCGCGCCGTGGGAGGGCATAGGCGGCGATGTCACTGACCGACAAGCAGGCTGCGTTCGTCCGCGAGTACCTGGTCGATATGAACGCGACGGCCGCCTACAAGCGGGCTGGCTATACCGCGCAGGGGAACGCTGCGGAGGCCGCTGCATCGCGCCTGTTAAGCAATGTTAAGGTGGCCGCTGTGATCGCCAAAGCGCAAGCCGCCCTCGCGGAACGCACCGAGATCACGCAAGAGATGGTGCTGCGCCGTTGGTGGGACATTGCGACGGCTGATCCCAATGAGCTGATCCAGTTCCGCCGCACCTGCTGCCGGCACTGTCACGGCGAAGGCTTCGAATATCAGTGGATCGACCGCGACGAGTTCGAGAAGGCGCTGCGCTTCGCCGCGATGGCGGAGGATGCGCAGCCCAAGGACATGCCCAACGATGACGGCGGCTATGGCTACGACAAGCGCCTCGATCCGCACCCGCAATGCCCGAAATGCTTTGGCGAGGGGAAAGAGGATATCCATGCCCTCGATACCCGCCGCCTGAAGGGCTCGGCCCGCCTGCTCTATGCCGGGGCGAAGATCACCAAGGACGGTTTCGAGATCAAGATGCAGGACCAGGGCAAGGCGCTGGAGAACGTCGCGCGCCACCTGGGCATGTTCAAGGACAAGGTTGAGGTGACCGTGACGAACCTCGCCGACATCATCGCAGAGCGCCGCAGGAGGGTCGCAGATGGCAAGAAATGAGGCGCCCGCCGAAGATCCCGAAGTGATGCTGGCGGAGGATATTGCCAGCTTCACCCATGATCCGCTCGGCCATGCCCGATATGTCTATCCATGGGGCGAGCGATCGCTGGAGGATTCGCCCGGCCCTCGGACCTGGGGCGTCGACGTGCTGCGCGCGATCGGGCTGCATCTGAGCAATCCCGAAACCCGCTTTACCCCGCTGCGCATCGCCATCGCGTCCGGCCACGGCATCGGTAAATCCGCCACCATCGCGCAAATCATCAGCTGGGCGACTGACACCTGCGAGAATTGCCGTGTCGTGCTGACCGCCAACACCGAAGCCCAGCTGCGCACCAAGACATGGCCCGAGGTGCTGAAGTGGCGCATGATGTCGCTCACCGCCTCATGGTGGAAGATCACGAAGACCGGCCTGTTCTCCCTGTTCGACGGCTTCAACGAAAGCTGGCGCTGCGATGCCGTCACCTGGTCGGAGCAGAACACGGAAGCCTTCGCCGGCCTGCATAACAAGGGATCGCGCATCGTCATCATCTTCGACGAGGCATCCAACATCGCCGATAAGGTCTGGGAGGTCACCGAGGGCGCGCTGACCGACGAGAATACGGAGATCATCTGGATCGCGTTCGGTAACCCAACGCGCAACACCGGGCGATTCCGCGAGTGCTTCGGCCGCTATCGCCACCTCTGGAAGACGCGCCAGATCGACAGCCGCACGGTCGAGGGGACAAACAAACAGTTCCTGCAGGAGATGGTCGATACCTACGGGGCCGACAGCGACATCGTGAAGGTCCGTGTCCGCGGTCAGTTCCCGTCCGCGTCGTCCATGCAGTTCATCGGCTCCGACCTGGTCGAGGCGGCCCAGAAGCGCCAGCCCGTCGTGCTGATCAATGATCCGCTGATCTACGGCGTCGACTGCGCCCGCTTCGGTGATGACGAGTCCGTCCTCGCCAAGCGGCAGGGCCGCGATGCCAGGTCCCGCCCGTGGAAGAAATGGCGCGGCGTCGATACCATGACGCTTGCCGGCGACATCGCGCTCGAAGCCCAGCAGGAGCATCCCGACGCCATCATGGTCGACGTGGGCGCCATGGGTGCCGGCGTGGTCGATCGTCTCCGCCAGTTGCTGCCCGGCACGCTGATCGTCGAGGTCAATTTCGGCGGCAAGGGCCGCGATACGACCTGGGCGGCAGGCGTCACCATCCGCACCGCCAACAAGCGCGCGGAGATCTGGGCATCAATGCGTGCATGGCTGGAGCATGGGGCAATCCCCGCCGACGACGAGGAGCTGAAGGACGATCTGACGAACCCCGAATATACCTTCGACCAAGATCAGCGGATCGTGCTGGAGAAGAAGGAGCATATGAAGGCGCGCGGCCTGCCCTCGCCTGACCGTGGCGACGCGCTGGCGTGTACGTTTGCCCAGCCGGTCGCGCCGCGCGTGCCCAAAAGCCGCGATCCGGCCAGCTACATCCTCCCGCCCGCGTCTGGGGCGCACTATGATCGATATGCGGAGTTGAGCGACTGATGGCTATGACGAACGCAGAGCGGCAGCGTAGATACAGAGAGCGTCACCGCATGGTGCCGCGGGATATGATCATGGAACACGAAACCAACTACAACAGCATTCCAGTGTATCGCTATGAGCAGCGAACTCCGTTGCCGTCAGTGCAGTGGGTGGCGCTCTGCCCTCCCGGCCCTAAGCTAACCCGATTGCAGCGCTTCCGCCTCATGCTGTCCCGCATCCCCGATGCCTGGCGCGTTCTGACCGGACAGACCGAGACGATCGACTGATCGCTGTGCAAAGCCCCGCCTGACGGTCCCGCTCCACTGTAGGCCAGCACCTGCAACAGAGCAGGTGACATATGTGCGTAGGCGGCACCCCAGACGTTCCCACACAACCCGAGCGGCAGGCGGCGAAACCTCCGACGGGTGATGTCCGCGCCCGGCTGAGCGATAGCGACGCGCGCCGCCGTGGCTATGCCGCCGCGATGATGGCGGGTCAGGGCACCGCAGCGACCACGACCAACGTCCTGGGCGTCTGATGGCAGAGCGCGAAGTTCTGTCCGTGCGCACTTCCGCCGACGAGAAGCTGCGCGAACATTGCGAGCATCGGTTCAAGTCGATGATGTCGCTGCGGCAGAGCTATGACGCGGAATGGTACGAGATCGCGGGCCTCTGCATGCCGCAGCGCTCGCGCCGACTGGTCGAGAACCACAAGGGCAAGCACAAGTCGGCATCGGTCAAGAGCAACCTCTATGACGGGCACAGCATCCGTTCCTTCGAGGTCTGCGCTAATGGCATGCTGTCCGGCCTGTCGTCGCGTTCGCGCCCCTGGTTCAAGCCCAAGCTCGCCGACGAGGATCTGAACAACTTCTACCCTGTGCGGGTCTGGCTCGATCAGGTCGCCGACCTGCTCTACACGGCCTTCTCGCTGTCCAATTTCTACGAGGCGGCGCTTGGCTGCTATCTCGAAATGGCGGCCTTCGGCACCGCTGCCGTCATCCTGCAGAAGCACGACAGCCTGATCTCGGTCGCGCATCCCATGACGGCGGGTGAATATTCCATCACCGTTGGCGAGGATCAGCGGCCCGACAGCTTGAGCCGCAGCTACGCGCTCACGGCGCGGCAGATGGTCGCCACCTATGCAGCGGATCGCTACGACAGCCGCACGCTCGACTGGTCGCGGGTCAGCCGACAGGTCAAAGAGGCATGGGACGGCGGGCATTACGAGCGCGAGTTCGTGGTGCGCCAGCTGATCGAGCCGAACCCCGCTTATGTGCCAGGCAAGATCGGCCACATCTCCATGCCGATCCGCTGCATGAAGTGGGAGGAGGGCTGCGACGACAAGAAGCGCTTCCTCGACATCTCCGGCTATCACGAGCAGCCCTTCATGGCGCCGCGCTGGGAAACACTCGGCGGGGACGTCTTCGGCACCGGGCGCGGCAAGAAAGCGCTGCCCGACATGCGCGCGCTCCAGCTGCAATCGAAGCGCAAGGGCGAGGCGACGGATATGGCGGTAAAGCCGCCGACCTGGGGGCCGCCCTCTGTCGATCGCGTTTCGATGCTGCCGGGCCAGCACACGACCGTCGCTGCCGTCGACATGACGCAGGGCATCCAGCCCATTTACCAAATTCCCTACCAGGTGATTGCCGCGATCAATGCCGACGTTGAGGACGCCCGGCGTGCGATCGACCGCATGACTTATGCCGACCTGTTCATGGCGATCACCAACATGGATGGCGTGCAGCCCCGCAATGTCGAGGAGCTTGTGCGCCGGCATGAGGAGCAGCTGACCCAGCTCGGCCCGGTGACAGACCGCGCCAACAGCGAGTTTCTGCAGGTCGCCGTCGATCGCATGTTCGGCCTGCTGGAACGTGGTGGGATGCTTCCCCCTGCCCCGGACGAGATCGAGGGCATGGAAGTCCAGATCGATTTCACCTCCGTCCTCGCCCAAGCGCAGAAGCTGATGGGCATCAGCCAGACAGAGCGCGCCGTCTCCTTTGTCGGCAACCTCGCTGCGGCATGGCCAGACGCTCTCGACAACGTCGATACCGATGCTGTCGTCCGGGATTATTGGGAGCGCTCCGGTGCCCCAACGCGCGGCCTTCGTGATGAGCGTCAGCGTGACCAGATGCGCGCCAGCCGGGCGAAGCAGCAGCAGATGGAGAAGGTCGCCGCAATGGCTCCAGCAGCGCATCAGGGGGCGGACGCTGCCCGTCTGCTCTCCGAGACTGACGCCGGCGGCGGTCAGAACCTCCTTCAGAGGCTGACCGGCGGATGAAACAGAACCAGCTTGATCTCGACATGCAGCAGCTGATGGCGACGCCAGCCTTCCGCCGCTTCCTCTTGCAGATGTATCGCGACGCGGGTATAGGAATACCAGCCAATGGAGCCGACGCAACGCTTCTCGCCTATCGAGAAGCCCGCAGGTCTCTGGGGTTGGACATATTTCGCCAAGCCGCGCGCGGACTGCCGCGGGGGACGATCGAGCAAGTTCTCGTCCTCGTGCTGAGCGAAGCCAATCCCATCAAGGAGACCGACGATGCGACACCCGAAGAAGACCCTGTTCGTGACTAGCGCGCCCCGCGCGCTGATGCACATGACGCCGATGGAGCGCCGTGCTGGCCGCTTCATGCGTGCGCCCGATCATCCGGTCGACGATCCGACGCCGGTGGATGCTGCCCCTCCCCCGCCCCCTGCTGCTGATCTCGCTCCTGCCGACCCGGCACCTGCGGCCGATCCTGCACCTGCTGGCGAGGAGGGAAAGGATGATGGATCAACCCTGCTGGGCGGAAATCCTGAAGGCGAAAAAGCGCCTGCGGAAGGCGACAAAGACCCGGAAGGCAAGGACGGCAAGGAAGAAACTCCTGCGCCAGCTGGAGCGCCCGAGAAATACGAGCTGAGCGCGCCGGAAGGGCAGGAGTTCGACGCCGCATCCTTCGAGGCGGTCGAGCCCATCTTCCGCGAGATCGGCCTGTCCAACGACCAGGCGCAGAAGCTGGTCGCGGCCTATGGCGAGAAGATCATGCCGGCGCTGGCTGAGCGTGCCCGGACCCAGATGGAGACGCAGGCCGCCGCCACCCGCAAGGAATGGTCCGACGCCTTCCATAATGACCCTGACCTCGGCGGCGCGAACAAGGACCGCACCCTCGCCGACGCTGCGCGGGCCTTCGATCATTATGGTCTGAAGAAGGGCGAAGGGTTCCGCCAGCTGCTCGATGAGAGCGGCCTTGGCAATCATCCAGACTTGATCCGGTTCGTCGCCCGCGTGGGCCGCGACCTGGATGAAGGCGGGTTCGAGCGCGGTGGCGCCGTAACCCAGCCCAAATCCCCTGAGGGCAAGCTTTACGGGGCCGAGTTTCAACCGAAGTAGGGAGTGAATTATGGGCGTACGTAACGGTGCCCTCGCTACTCTCGTCGATGTCACCGCTACTTACGGTGAAGCAGGCGAGGCGCAGGGCCAGATCGCGGAGATCCTGACCAAGGAGAACCCGATCCTCGAAGACATGCCGTGGCGTGAGGGCAACCTCATCACCGGCGATCGCAAATGGGTTCGCACCGGCAAGCCGGGCGTCGCATGGCGCCGGTATAACCAGGGCGTCCCGCGCTCGAAGGGGACTGTCGGCTCGTTCGATGAGGCATCGGCCCAGCTGGCGGCGACGTCGCAGATGGACCGTGCGCTTGCGGTGCTGGGTGGCAACCCTGCCCGCGCTCGCATGAACTTCGCCAAGCCGTTCTTCGAGGCGATGAACGACGAGATGGCCGAGACGCTGTTCTACGGAAACAGCTTCTACGAATCTACCGAGTTCACCGGCCTCGCACCCCGCTACAATGATCTCGACGGCCCGACCGGCGATTACATCATTGATGCGGGCGGCACCGGCACGGACAACCGTTCGATCTGGGTCATCAACTGGGATCCGGAAGATTTCGCCGGCATCTTCCCCAAGGGCACTAAGGCGGGCCTCGTTCACATGGACATGACCGCGAACAAGTCCACCGGCCCCGACGGCTATCCGATCGGCGATCTCGTGAACGACGAGAGCGGCAACCCCTACCCGGCCTATACCGATTTCTTCCAGTGGGAAGCGGGCCTGTCGATCGGCGACCATCGCAATGCGGTGCGCATCGCCAACATCGACTTCTCGCTGCTCACCAAGGATCGGTCGACCGGCGCGGATCTCGAAGACCTGCTCGTGCAGGCCGTCGAGCGCATCAAGTCGACGGGCGGCAACGCGGCGATCTACGCTCCGAAGCCCCTGTCCGCGATGATGCGGCGCCAGGCGCTGGCCGACAGCCGCAATGGTCGCGGCCTGCTCGGCTTTGAAACCATCGGTGGCCGTCGCGTGACGTCCTTCGATGGCATCCCCATCCGGCCCGTCGACGCGCTGAACGTCGATGAAGCGCGCGTGACCGCATAAAGGAGAAGCGGACATGAATACCGATAAGGAGCTTCTCGCTTCTGAGAAGCAGGCGATCACGGCAACCACCGTGTCGACCGACTCGATCCTCGTCCGCAACCTGCCCGGCATTAGCCGGGCACGGAACATGCGGGCGATCGCCCAGATCGAGACCGCGCTCAGCGGTGGCGCTGCGACCAGCGTCACTGTCGAGCTGATCCAGGCCGACGACGGTGCGCTGACCACCAACGTCGAAAGCCTCGCCTCGTCTGGCGCGATTGCCACTGCCGCAGCTGTGGCCGGCAAGCGTGCCCTCGACGTCGCCCTACCCGAGTTCACCAAGCCCTACGCGGGCTTCCGGTACACCATGGCGGGCGGCAACTATGCGGCGGGCAAGGTCACCGCTGGCTTTGTCATTGGGACCGAAACGCCGCAGGCGTCGCGCCCCGAAGCCAACAGCAGCGGCTTCTAAGGGAGATTGATCGATGGTTGAAAAGGTCATCACCAAAAAGTCGTTCATCGGTGGGCGCCTGGTCT
>JGI24740J21852_10000731_pt1 | contig 14293 bp, 21 predicted proteins | sample KBSCornC6_FD_21852 | JGI IMG/M metagenome (IMG submission 21852) | reverse complement strand
TTAGGCCGGAACTATGGGCACCAAACCGTAACAGCAAATCGTTGCAAACACGCTGAGTAGACCGTCTATTTGACGATTTACTCAACGATTTCAATGACTTGGTGCCCAGAAGAGGACTAGCAACTTAAAGCGAAAATATGACGTAAATCAGCCAAAATCCATATAAAATTGTGCGCCATATGTGCTTTATTATTGTGCCGTTTTCAATCCTGATTCATACCCCCTTCGGGTCCCGTTTGAGGACTCGAACCAGGCGCCCATTTTGGGGCACGCAATAACGGGGAAATTCATTGATGTTTGACGCACAGAGCGCCTTCACAAACGGACTGGAAATGCTGGACGGCGCTGTCTGCCACTTCATGGGCGAGGGGCTCGCTACGATCAGCCAGGCCGATGAGCACGGGCGGACCCAATCGGCTACTATGGGCGCCGAGGCAATGCAGACGGCCGTGCAGGCCGAAAAGGAGGGCTCCGGGGACGGCACGGTAGGGAGTTGGTCCTACCGCTTCACGGGCGGCGGCGCTGTGGCCTTCACGAACCTGGAGGAGCCGGATAGCTCGGTGGTGGTTTCGGTCGAGGACCTGGAGAACGCCCTGGCCGCGATGGCCAACTAAGCTGACTTGGAGGGCTCGGGGGTGAACTTCGGGCCCTTCGTCTATCGGAAAGGCAACGGATGCTTACGGACGATCAGATGGGCATAGAGGACGATTGGACCGAAAGGTTCTGCCTGGCCTGGGAAGCGGGCGTAGAGGTGCTGTGCGGGCTGGCAGGGATCGGCTTGGCCGTATTAGTCCTAGCGGGAGCCGTCGCACTAATCGCCGCCTTCCCGGTCCCTTTGGCAATCGTCGCCGGGGCATTGATAATAGCGAAGGCTTTGCGCCGGTAAGCGTATGCGGTAGGCAAGCTGATCTTTTGCAACAACAGAAGGTGATATGATCCGCTGGCCTTCAAAGGAACTTCGCTCAACGCTGTCGAGAGTTTCGTCTGTTCTGGCCTTGGGGGCCGCCGCACTCCTCATGTTCGCCCTTGCGGCTTGGTCGCTTTACCTGGACAGGTCCGCCAGCGCTGGGATTGCGGGAGCCATTGCGTTGGCCCTGCTCCTGTTGCTGAAGCTGCCAGTGTTGGAGAGCTTCGAGGTCCTGACACTCAAGGTTAAATTGAGGAACCAGGTGGCCGAGGGTGCGGACCTCTTGCTGCATATCCGCGCCAGTTCCTCCGTGGCCTCGAAGCTAATGTATATCCAGTTGGCCTTCATGAACCGCGTGGGGGACGTAAGCTGGAGCCGGAAGAGAGTGCTTGCCCAAGAAATAGAGGCGATGCTGAGCGGATTAGAGGTCTCGCAAAGCGACATATCGGATAGCAAGCGACCGCTCCTCAATATTATCACATTTGACCTTGTTCGGGTGCTGGATGGGGCGATTGAGACTATTATGCGCCGATATGCCCAGCAGGCCCAATCGGCGCTTAGTCAATATTCTAGTGCAAACTCCCCTATTCATGCGGGAGATACCACGCACGCCGCGCTAATGGCGGACACTCGAAAATATGCATACGCCTATCAGCGCTTTGATGATGTTTTAGGCGATCCTGACCTTGCCGTTCCGGGAGATTTAACTGCTCGTTGGCTTTCGCAACTTCCTCTTCCTGCCGATGAAATGGCAAAGATTGGGAGGATACGGGACGAGGTGGTTAGTCTGTCGGAGGGGTGTTGGGCAGCGGGGACGATCACTCCTGCCGCAGAAGAATATCTCTCGAAATATGGAAGCCGGACAGATACGAGAATCAATGAGTTAGAGGCCGTCGCTCCATGACGAAAAAAGCCCCCAGAGCGCCATAACGGCACCCCAGGGGCAAAAGGTCACGCGAGGCCATCTGCTCCGGCCCGTGGCGCCTGCTATTTGATTTTTTGGATGGACCAGCCGTCGTCGCCAGCTTTCTTACGGGTAGAAGGCGGAGCCGGGCGGAGCATGGGGCGGGCTGAGCGGCTTCCAGGCGCCTTGAGGTAATCGTTTTCTGCGATCTGCTGCGCTTCCTCATAGGTCATGCCGTTGGGAGACGCGGCGGTGAGGCTTCCGAACTTTGCGATCCACTTCGACTTGAGAAGCGCCCGTGCCTGCTCCAAGCCGCTATCGCGCCGCGCTGCCTCAATGATTCGGAGGTTTTCCCTTATGCCCTTGTAGGGCGTAACCCCAGCCGTGCGGGCAAGGGCTACGTCACGATCTGACGCTGGCCCCGGAGGTAACGTCTGGCCACGGGTGACGTTACGGGCGGCAACAGTGTTGAGCGTGTCACGAGCGTCCATGGTCTCATCGTCAATGATCCCCAAGACACGCGGGACGTGTCCGATGAGGCCGCCGATAGTGTCCAAAATCCCGCCATTTTCTGAATAGGTCATGGCATCGAGAAACGCTGCTTTGCTCGGGCCTGTGCCCATGGTGCGGACGGCACGCTCCGTCACATCGTAATCCCGAGAAGCATCGCGCTCCATCTGAGCCTTGGCGGATGCTTCACTTAGGGCTTTACGATCTTGAGGGCTTGTAGCCGCTCTCCCGTTTCCTCCATAGACCGTCGCGTCCGCTGCGGTCGCTAATGGGTCGTTATCCCACCAATTAGCCATTAGGGTTTGATCCTCTTCGAGCCGTCAGGGGCAATGTATTTGGAACCGCTTGCCAGAGCCTTATATTCGCTCTGGTTGCAGACAACGTTGTGGCACTGAGCTATGCGGGCGATGAAATCGTCCAGGCTCTCGCTGGAGGCCGAACGATAAAGTCCGTTCGCTGATGGTGCAGGTGCATAGCGTGAACCGGACTTGTAGCCAGGCCGTAACTTTAGCTCTTTCCACTCATAATGGCGGCCGGTGTATCTGTTCGGCTCGTCCGGGCGGGTGCCATCGGGATTGAGCGTCAGGCAGAGGCGCATATCGTCCGGGTCGGGATCGCGGACGAGGTCGGTGGTCTTGCGCCTGGTCCATGCCGCATATTTTGCCAGCTCCGGGGCATGAAGGCCGCTGACGAACTCATAGTGCCCGATGGGCGAGAAGGCCAATACGGGCTCAGTGTCGAAGGGGACGAGGCGGAGGTCAGTGTCCATGGCGGTGACGGCAAAGCGCACGAGGGCGCGGTAGTCCACGGCCATAACGGCGCACAATGCCGACGCTTCGAACCACGGGCATCCGTCGCGCATGAGGACGCGAACGGGGGTGCCGTAGCAGTCGAGCGTAAAGGTCAAGCCGTCTGTGGATGGCTTAGAGGTCATTGATATTCCAAAGGTTGGGGGTTGTGGATTTGGTCCCAAACGGGTCCCCCTGTGCCGAAAAGTGGCCGGGGGTGGCTCGGCGCTGTGCCGATAGAAGCGGATGGAACCTGTTGGGGCTGGAGGGGCCCCAGAATTTGGAGGGGGGTCAATTCACAGCGATAGGCCGGATTTCCTGCTGGTGCTGCCTCTCAGTGCGTTGCAGTTATTGGGCGGCCGTTGTGGCCATCCCGGAAAGGTGCGCTTTCCGGTTCCTCAAAGAGCATTGAATACCTGTTGTTTCTTATTGACCTGCTGACTTCATACTTTTCCGAACCTGAGACGGTTTTCCAGACCGTCAAAAAGATTGCCCAAGCAGTCTTCTGGATAGGAAAGGCGGCGAAATCAGTTTTTGAAGCGTGGGCAGCATTCGCCAAGGCGCGTGCCGTCCGAACTGACCGCGCAGTCTAACGCGGAGGGGCGGGGCTAGGGCGCAACCTAGACCCCAAACCTCAGGAAAATTCCTCAGCCGGTCGTGTGTGCGTGAAAGGTCCGAGCCAAAATTATTTCATTCCAGCGAAGCCGCCAATTTTGAAATGGATTGGGCCAGGCGCCGCTGGGACCACGGCCAGCGCCCGGAGGGGACCCGCAAGATTGCCGTGCATTCTTCTGTCCTGTCAGAGGGCGGGCGGTGCTGGCTGTCTGAGCGGTCGGGCTGCACCCCCTGCCATGTGTGTGCTGAGGGGCAGGAGCGGGCGCGGCGACATAAGCCAGCCGATGGCCAAGCATGATGCCCGCCAGCATTCCGACATTTGGCCATTGACCCATCCTTACAAAATGGACTAACGACCGTTACGCAAGTTTGTAAGGTTGTGCGCTGGTCATGAAAGTGGTGCTCTATTGCCGGGTCTCAACAGCAGCGCAGGGCCGTTCGGGCTTAGGCCTTGAAGCCCAGCGGGCGGCCGTGTCGTCCTTCTGCGGCGTTCGGGGCTGTGAGGTGCTGGCGGAGTTTGTCGAGGTCGAGAGCGGCAAGCGTGCGGACCGGCCGGAACTCACCGCCGCATTGCATCGCGCCAAGGTGACAGGCGCAACTCTCGTGGTGGCGAAGCTGGACCGCCTCAGCCGTAATGTGGCGTTCCTAGCGACCCTCCAGGACAGCGGAGTCAAATTCCTTGCCGCCGATATGCCGGAAGCCAATGAGCTGACCGTCCACATCATGGCCGCGATGGCGCAGGCGGAGCGTAAGGCCATATCCGCACGGACCAAGGCCGCGCTCCAGGCTGCGAAGGATCGCGGGACCTGGACCAAGGCTGACGGCTCGCCCTACAAAGCTGGAAAGCGCCTAGGCAATCCCAATGGCGCCGAAGCGCTGCGCCGCGCCGCGAAGGGCAACACGGCGGCTGTAACAGCCCTGAAAGGCGATGCGGACCGCCACGCGGCCAATCTCGCCCCAATCGTCTCCGAGTTGCGCCAGCACGGCGTTACGTCTCTGCCCGCCATCGCCAAGGCGTTGAATGAAGGGCACATGGCCACGCCTCGTGGCGGCAAGTGGCACCCCTCGTCCGTCAAGAACCTCTTGGCGCGTATCGACGCAAAAGCGTGAGTTTTGGTTGGGTAGACCCTATTTATGTCCTGGGGTCCGCTCAGCCCTTCTCGGGGTCGCATAAGCGCGAGAAAGGCTACCGCGTAGATATTAACCCGGATAAAATAATCGGGCGGCTCGCGGCCTTCTACCTATGATTTTCGCTCGCTTCTCCAGTGTGTTATATTGGCAACACGCAGAGAAAGGCCTTTAGTAGGTCGATGGTGAGTGATCGCTCAGGATGCGGGGCTTGAAGGCGCGGAGGGGACTTTCTGGACCCTGGGGGTGAGCATAGGGGCGGATCGGCCCGCTTCGCGGAAGTATCGCTGGAAACTCTCCACAAGGACGCCTTGAGCAAGGTCTTGGGCCTGCACAGGCACGATGAGGCCATCGTGGATAGGCAGAGCAGCAACGCCATGCCGCTCCCTCAGCTCCTCCATGGCCGCCAAGATTATTTCGCTCTCATGATACTGAAGGTCCAGCGCTGTGATGCCCTGCGCCTCCAGGCCATCTAGGACCGGATAGCGCGAGAGCATCGCCTCACGGACGCCCCATAGCTGCTTTTCGCCCCTGAAAGGCCCACAAGCCCCCAGCGCCTTTTTCGTCCAGAGCTTGACCTCCTTGCCCCTGTCGAAACCGGGAAGGTCGTAGGGGTCCCGGTCGGGGTCGAACGGCGCCCCTAGGAGCCCGTGCAGTATCGTGAGGTGCGCGGCGCTTATATCGACCTCAGCGACCGCGTGGCCGTCCAGTCGTATGCGCTTGCACCGGGCGGCCGTCTTGCCCTTGAGGTTTTCATAGGCCGTCCAATTCGGCATGGAGTAGAACCGTCCGCCCCATTGCCATGCGAAGCCCTTACGGTCGGCATCATTGAAGACCCGACGAAGGCCGCCAAAGAGAATTCCGTCCACTCTCCCCGGCTGCGTGAGGTGGGCGTTAATCGCTTCCATCCTGCGTATGTTGGCCTGCCCTGCGGCGTCGTCCGGCCGGATCGGCAACAGAACGGGCTTAGCGGCCTTTGAGGCCTTCTTGGGCTTAGCGCCCCTGGCTTCAACGCATGGCGACATATCGCCCGCAACGGGACGGCTGGTGGCGAAATGGTCCATCAGGCCCTCCAATGTGATGCCGTGTGCGCTGGTTAAGGACAGGAGGGCCCGTGTCGGCCGAAAGCATGTGGCGCCGTAGGGGTTATCTACCTCCTGCCCGCGCTCCAGCTCCTCCAGGCGAATGTAGCCGGGAAGCTCGTCAAGGTAGCCTTGGGCGCACAGTCCGGCCCTCATGTCCGAAAAGGCCCGCCTACCCCCAGGACAACCGCTAAGGGCCGCATTGTTCGTTTTCCGCTGTCCCCAGCATCCTTGCGCGGCGGCGGCCAAGAGGTCTCCCAGGAAGGCGCCCAAGGCCGTTCGATACTTTGCGAGCATGGCGGGGCCGATGCGCTTCTTGACGCCCTGGAGCGGCACCACAGCGGAATTGATGAGGAAAGACACCAATGCGTCAGCCTGGGTGGAGGCGACGGCGCCTTTCAGCGGCATAGCGTGCGCTGTGTCCCGCACGGCCCTCCGGTCGGCTGGGTCCTCAGGCGCCATAAGGTGCCTAAGTGGGGTTGATAAATGCATTGATGATGAATCCGAAGAGGAGCCGATAAGCGGCTTAAAGGGGCGCTAGGCCGTTGGTCCCTTAGAGAGACCTAGAGTAACCATAGTGGACCGGATTTGAAACGAGACGCGATCAGGCATCTATAGATGTGCAATAATGCACGGTCCCGTGGCCGGGAATCTGTCGTCCCCCACCGCTTCCCCTCGCCAGCACGTTCTTCTGTGATGGGGGATAATGACGATGCGTGCCCGAACCATGCCGAGCGGGCAGTTGTTCTTAGATTGGCCATAATTCCAAAACTCCCGGAAACCGGGCATTTTAGCGACTTGACCTGAAAGGCGATCCAGGAGCTAGGCTGGGCCGTCCGCACCCAGATTTGCCTCTGGAGCGTGCACGCTTGCCAGCCGCCCTTTCGTTACCGTAACGTCCGTTCAATCGGGAAGCGCGGAGGCGGAAACGAGGGGCAGCGGAATGGCGGCGCTCGGCGCCTGGATATTCGCAACGGCACTTTTCGCCATACCCATGATGGCGCGTTATCGGCTGGATCGTGCGGAGGCCGATGCGATCTACAAGCCCAGCCGGGTCCTTCTGTGATTCGCGGTCGGCTTTGCGGTCTGGGCGAACGCTGGGACGCTGGACGCGGCGGACAGGGCTTCACGCGCTGGTCACGCCATTTCGTTCTAACGTCTGCAATAATACAGCGCCTGGAACCTTGGGGCTCCGCGCGGCTGGCGAGACAGTTGTTCTTACGTGGGTTATAATTGCCGGTTTTCTGCGGCTTTTCGGCCCGGTGCGGACGTCCGGGCCTCTTCGTTCAAGAGGTAGCCGCCTGTCATGGACGGGAGGGCTTAGCGCTCCCATGGCCGTGATGGTCGCTTAGGCGCTCGTGGCACTCGTGGATTATGACGCCGCTGCGTTCCTCCACTATCTCGTCATACGTGTCCATGTCCTTGTCGATACGCCGGACCTTCTTCACGAAGTCGCCCATAGCCTTGCGTAAATCCCATCCCTGAAAAGAGGTCCACGCGGACCTTTTTACCGCTCGGGTAGCCGGGAGACTTCTTCTGGATTCGCATCGCAGGCAGGACTTCCACCGCTTCCTCAATAACCAGCGCCGTAACCCGCCCTGTTTTCCCGCACCCTGGGCAAGGAATTACAGAAGCGTCTTCCGCTAACTGATAGCCACAATGCCTACACGCCCATTCCGTCATGACGTCTGCCGCCTATCCGTATTGGCTGCGCCCACGATGACACTATTGCCCCCGTATGTCCAAGAGAGGCAGGCGACGAGCCTTCCTGCGTGGTCAACCAATGAGCGTGAGAAACAATACGGACCGTGCCACATGTTCTCTTTTTGTTCTATCTTCCGTCCACGCCCTGAGTCGCCTTGGAGGATCGAAATGCACGCAATGCCCCTCGCCGCTGCCCCTTCGCACGCTGCGGTCCCGCTCGACCAAATCAACGCCGTGGAGCTGACCGGCGATATGCTTGTGGATGCCTTCGCCTTTGCCCAACGGCCTGTGGAATCCCGACGTGCCCGCCTGGAGCGCTTTGCGGCCCGCCAGCACCTTAAGCCGTCCGCCGTGGCAGCGGAGGCCCTTTCGGTGCGAATGACGCTCCTCGGCGCTCTCATGGACTCCTGCGGGATCGTGGAGGGCGAATGGCTCGCCACATGTGAAGCCGTGGCAAGGATCAAGCTGGACGCCTTGGCGCGGGCCTGGAATGTGAGCGCTGGGACTTGGAGGCCTCTATGCCCGATAAGGGGCTGGTGGTGGAATAACCGGGCACAGTCGCTACAATGCCGCAATCAATCACAGGGGGATAAGCATGAAGCGCGACATGGACCTAGTGAGAGCAATTCTTTTGAAAATCGAGGATCACCCGACGCCCACTATAGAAGGCTACATGGAAATAGATGGGTACGAACAAGGCCCCGTCCATCATCACATTGACCTCTTGAAGCAGGCCGGTTTCGTAGATGCCTACTGCGCCATGGATGCGAATACGGAATACGGCTTTCTCTTGCAGGACGTGTCCTTGACCTGGAATGGACATGAATTTCTCGGGACGGTGAGAGACCCTGAAATCTGGCAAAACACTAAGGCAGGCGCCCTCAAGGTAGGTGTTTGGTCCATTTCGATCCTAGCCGATCTGGCTAAGGGCCTTGCGCTGCAAAAGATGAAGGCAATGGGACTTCCGGTAGGCGCTTAGCGCTGGCTGCGTGACTCCTCGTCACTCGGGGCGTAATGTTTCGGGATGGCTGGAGAGCGGGACGACATACGCGCCCAAGGAGACTGCCCAGAAGCAGCGCCTTGTGGACGAAGAGGACGCTAAGCGCCTTAGGTAGCCCTGGCACGGTTGGGCGCTGTAATCGGCACAGGAGGTTATTCGGCTTCCTGCTGGATCGGCTCTGCAATCTCGATGGCGTGAACGTGCATGTCCGGAAAATGCTTCTCCATCATCGGCTTGAACTTTCGACAAAGTGCCGTAAGCATTTCCATATTCCGTGCTGCCAGCTCCCTGGCTTGTACCACTAAGGTGGCGGCAGGTATAAGACGAGGCATCAACTCATTGATTCGCTCTGGGGTTGTCTCAAATGAACCAATGGCGCCGTTGATGCTATCAGGAGTGGGCAAGTCTGCGAGTATTTCCTCGCGGCGCACGCCGTATTCCACAAAGGCAGACCTGATTGACTCATTCCGCGCCACGCATTCCGAGAACTCCATCAAGAACTCCTCAGCCCGGATCATCATCAACAAGTTCTGCTCCGCGTCGGATAAGTCGCGTGCCATGGTTTTATCATATCCCAGCACTGGAGGCTGCGAGTTCACGACGATGAACGGGTGATCGGCACCCATTAACGCATTGGGGCGCATCCTTCGTCCGGTTAAATCGCGGACAGTTACCCCCGCCTCGCTCACGAGCGTCGATAGCTTGTATCCAATCTGATATATTTGTCCCTGCAATTTTTCGCGCTCATCTTTGCGGTGCTTCTTCTCAACCAGGAAGTAGCCAAACAATGCGACGATGACGGCAAGCAAAGAGCCAACTCCAGAAACCCAGTCAGCCGTAGAACCGCCATCCCCCTCATCGGCATCATCTTGGGAATGAGGAAGAGCAAAAAACGGACATTCATCCCGGCCCATCTGGTTGATGGCCGAGTACCAGAGAACGTCTGTTACGATCCCTCGCCCGGTGAAATAGCGGCATACTAGAGAAGCTTGAGCTTGCTTACCTACGTTACCGAAGCCGGGAACGATGTAAGATTGCCCTGGGCGCACTAGGGTCTGCTGGATGAACACCCTTTTGCTTGAGAAAAGCAACGCTGCCTCGGTGATGATGCAGACGGCAAGAAAACCAACAGCAATCCCAACCCACTTGTGGCGAAGCTCAACAATTTTCATTTCATTCCCCCGAGACGATGAGGATAGAGGACAGCCGCCAAGCGGGCAATTGGTACGGACTTGGAATTTCAGCGCGGGTAACCTTGAGGCCTCTATTACCAGCAAGGGTTAGTGGAGGAATGACGGCTCGGCTGATTTAAGAAAACCGAAAGACTTGCTCCCGCTTAATCTCTTCCGCAATAGAGTATCGGGGCGACGCATCGGGACAGCCGCGTAGCCGACGGCTAATTAGGGGGAATTGATGCCGTTCTACATTCGAAAGTCGGTGAGCGTAGGCCCATTTCGTTTCAACCTTTCCAAGAGCGGCATAGGCGTCTCTGCGGGCGTGAAGGGTTTTCGCGTCGGCACTGGTCCACGAGGCCACTACATTCATGCTGGTCGCGGTGGGCTCTATTATAGATCGTCAATTCTCGGGGACGGCACGAGGCGCCCCACCCCCACCCGCGCCCCGCAGCAACCTATCGAACAGACGCCTGCTGGCTATGGGCAGGCTGCAGTAAATATGGTCCGGGTTTCATCAGTAGACGTGCTACAGATGGAGGATGCCCGCTTCGCTGAAGTTTTGGCGGACCTGACAAAAAAGCAAAAATCGCTTTCAATGGCGAAGGCCTTAGGTCTGACTGGAGGGGGAGTAACAATCCTAGCGATGTTGGCTACCGGTGCCGAAGGCTTTGTTGTCGGTGCATTGCTCGGGGGCGTCGGTTTTCTGTTCGGCTCGTGGTTAGATAGCTTCCAGCGCTCCTCGGTCCTGATGTACGACTTGGAGGAAGAAGCCCGCGCTGCTTTCGAAGCAATGACAGCAAGTTTCGACGTGCTGCAGGCTTGCACAGGGAAATGGCACGTCGATGCAGGGGGTTCGGTCCGAGACATCCACACTTGGAAGCGGAACGCGGGGGCAAGCCACGTGCTGGACAAGCGGCCTACGGCGTTTGACTACTCGCTGCCCAGGGTCATCAAGAGCAACATCACGCCGCCTGCGATCAAGAGCGGCAAAGAAACACTATATTTCCTACCGGATTTCCTCCTCGTAGTGGACAACAATAAGGTTGGGGCGGTCGCCTACGATAACCTTTCAATCCGGTGGGAGCCGTCAAACTTCATTGAAGAAGGCGCCGTACCTAGCGATACGGAAATCCTCTGGCACACTTGGAAGCACCCCAACAAGAGCGGGGGACCTGATCGACGGTTTTCGAACAATTATCAGATACCTGTCTGCCGATACGAGAGTATCCATCTGACAAGCTCCAACGGCTTGAACGAGCTTCTACAGGTATCTCGAAGTGGCGTGACGGAGCCTTTTGCCAGAAGTCTGCGAGCGCTTGCGGCAGCAAACGGCAGCTCTCACGCAAAGACCCCCCTTCCTGCTTTAGAGCTGGCGAGCGGCCTCTGAATACCGATTTTGAAAGACTACGTTTAGTATTCCAGCGCCGGGAAAACAAACGAGGCTCACGTTGATTCCCTCCGGGGACAGCCACTCGGCGCTGGACAGACCGTCTGGGTCTTCATTCATTTCCACTTCTTGCCCATAGCGCAACCGGAGTGCACCAGTCAGTTGCTGAAAGTCGTACTGCGTCGGGCCGCCTAGGGTCGAAATCGTCACCTGCACCACCCGCTCCGCGCGGGCGTAAATCAAAACTCGATAATCATGGTCAGCCAGCCGGAGGCGGGGTATCTCCAGCTCTGCCATAGTGCCGTCGCCGAGCCGCGTGTCGTCGGTCGGCCGAACCACCTCCGGCCGGATCGCTCGCACCTCACTGAGGCTCATCCCGAAACGTATGTCCTGCCACAGAATAGGGCCAAGCATGTCAAAGTCAGAAGTGGCAACCACCGGATTACTGATGGTCGCCGGTCGTGGCGCAAGCTCCTGAGATTTCGCTTGTTCGTCACGCCTACCAAATAATCTGAATGCCATGTGGCCCCTCCCCCTCTGGAGTTGTACATTCTCGCATAGTTGGGCAGCGACGCCAACTCCACGGGTGGTGAGGCTCTCACGTCCTTAGCCGCAACTCGGTACAGTATCTAGGCCGCGAGAGTCTCCAGCACTAGCCGCCTCATGAGCCGCCCCTGGCCCGAAAGAGACATAAGGACCTCACGCTCGTTCAGCGGGTTTCGCTGGCGTTGAATAAGCATGTGCCCTTCACCCTTCCAGCGGTTGCGGTCTCCCAGGTCCATAAACTGCCTTGAAGCCGTCGAAAGATTTGTCCCCAACTCCTCCGCATATTCATGCAGCGGCTTGCCCTCCTCCAGGGCGACGGCGAGGAACGCTTGGATAACCTGGCTGGGAACGGTCGGCCCCATGATGGCCCGGAAGTGACGAAGGGCGCGGAAAAGTCGCTGGAGGGCTTCACGCTCCTGCGGTGACAGAGTGTCCATGATGTTCCCCTTTCGATGATGTGTGGCGCCCTCAGTTGCCTTGCGAGGGCGTGAAAGATGCTGATAGGCTGGAGGGGCTACGGGCCGATCTTGGCCTTCCCCGGTAAGACGGGGATAAGGGTGTAGGTAACGATCCCTGAGGCCCGTAGCGCCCTTAACGTGGCTTCCAGGGCTTCACGCCCGAGAGGTCGAGCCCGGAGTATTCCAGGTCATCAATATAGCGCCCGAGGGACTTGCGGCTCCCGTATCCCTCGTTCGCTGTCGCCCCGGAGCGATAGTGCCCCTGGATATATTCGCGGGCATCTTCCGGGATGCCTGAGGCACGGGCGGCGGACGTCCAGTTATGGCGGAACTCACGAGCGGCCCTACGGCCCTGTCCGGCCGGAAGGATGCCCTTTTCCTGCACGAGACCATTCCACCACTCGGAAAAGCCCTGAAAGAGGAGCTTTCGTTCCCCCTTGGTCCTGAGCTTGGGGAACAGCGCGACCTCACCGCTTGCCTTTACATACTCCACATAGGCCAGGAAATTTAGAGCGAGCAGCGGCTTAGGCACGGGAAATTCACGGCGTCCCGCTCTTTTACCTTTGGCCGTCTTCAGGCTCCTTGCGCCCTTGTGCGGGTGGACGCCTTCGTCAGTGATCCTAAGCCGCCAGCTCCCATTGGAATCGTCTGGGTCCTGGAAGACGTCTGAGACCATGAGCTGGGCAATCTCTTCCGGCCGTGCCCCAGTCCAGAGCAGCAAAAGGGGAATCCAATAGGAAGCCTCACCCTTCCCCTGTGTCGGGCGGTCGCCAGCCGTGAAGACCGGGAGCGCAAAGATTGCGTGTAACTCATCAAGCGAAAGCTGTTTCGGCTCCTCGGGCTTTTCGGCCACGAGATACTTCCGGGCCTTGAAGGGGTTGAGCAACTCCTCAGGGATCAGCCCATCCTCTTCCTGCGCCTTGGTCCACAGCGCGGCCAATGCGCCTAGATGGGTCATAAGCGTTTTATGCGTGAGCCGGGGGAGGTCCTGGCCCTTATAAAGCTCCACAACGTCCTTCAGCGGTAATTCCCGATGGGCGGCGGGGAGTTTCGCGGGGCGCTGGCCGAGAAGCTGGAGCCAGTCCGTTACAGCCGCCTTCGTGATCCGGGCAGGAAAAGGTTTGCCGAAGCCCTCACGGAAAAAGCGCAAAGCTGTTCGGGCGGCTTGTTTGGTGGCCGGACCGACTTTCCGTAGCGGGTTTTCCAGGATTTTCTCTGCAATATCCTCGAAGCTGACGCCCTCGGCCGCGCCGGAGCTTTTGGGTCCGTCCAGCGACGAAGGGGGAGAAGGAGGGGGCGGCGTGGGGACAATTGAGCCTCCCAAAGCGGCAAGGGCTTCTGGCGCGTAATTCACAGCACTGGCGTTGAGCGCCTTGCAGAGCCGTTCAAAGCCTAGGGTGTCCTGTGGGTCGCGCACGAATCGACGGTTAGCCAGAAGGTCCTCAGCGGACTTGGACCAGTGCTCCTCAATTTCGTCGGTGTCGCCTTCACCCTGCCAGCGCACGAAGTCGGATAGCTTGTCTTCCCAGAAGTTGCGGGCAGGAATGGCGAAGGCGTCGCCCCGCGTCTCTAGCGCCTTCCGGTCGGCCCCTCGCCATTCGTGGATGAAAAGCTCAGCAAGATAGCCGATATGCTCGGTAGTCAGCGGATCGTAAGCCGCGTCCTTCCGCTTCCGGGCCGCCCCGACATTTGCTTCCCATTCGGCGTTTGCCTCTCGCCAAATGTCCAGGGCGTCCCCTTCCGCAAGAGAAGCAGCCTTGAGGCTTCGCTTTAACTCCTTCGGAGGTGTGGACCTGTCGGGGGGAGTGTCCAGGAACGGCAACAGCTCAGGCGGATAGGGCCGCCGATACGACAGCCGCCCAGTTTTCTTGTCTTTCAGGACGTGAGCCAAGAGCTGCCCCATAGTGCGAAATGTGCCCTTTCTTGTGCCGCTTTTTCAGCGATCAGGGTCATATTTTCGCAGAAATCCAAGGCTTTCATGACCTTAGAGAACAAATGGTGCCCAGAAGAGGACTCGAACCTCCACGACCTTGCGATCGCCAGCACCTGAAGCTGGTGCGTCTACCAATTCCGCCATCTGGGCACGGGG
>JGI24740J21852_10000730_pt1 | contig 14298 bp, 10 predicted proteins | sample KBSCornC6_FD_21852 | JGI IMG/M metagenome (IMG submission 21852) | reverse complement strand
TAGAAAGAGGGCAAAGTAACCGGATTGAACCCTTTGTATGGCAAACAGACACCTGTTTGGGCAGCTGGCATTATGACCGCGATATCTTTGAAAAGCACCGCTATAAAAGCGCTCAAACCGTGATCCATACACTGGCAGATGTTGTGAGTAAGAATGGTAACCTTCTGCTGAGCGTTCCATTACGCGGCGACGGTACTATTGATAGTGATGAACAAGCCATAGTAGATGGTATTGCTGCCTGGATGCAACAGAACAGTGAGGCGATCTATGATACCCGGCCCTGGGACATATTCGGAGAAGGACCAGCTATTGATTCAGCAGCGCCTTTATCTGCACAGGGATTCAATGAAGGAAAAGGAAAACCTTTCGGGACGGAGGATATCCGGTTTACCCGGAAGGGAAATGCACTATATGCTATTGTATTAGGCTGGCCGGCCAATAAACAGGTTATCATCAAATCACTGGCAACAGACAGTGCATATTATAAAAGGCAAATACAACGGGTAGAATTACTTGGAGGGAATGCAAACCTTGCTTTTGAGCGAAAGAGCAATGGTCTGGTTGTGCAGCTGCCGGAGAATAGCCCGGAACAGGTAGCGATCACATTAAAAATACTATCATAAGCCTGGCCGGAAATTACGTTACTAAATGCTGCAGAACAGCCCCGCTGTCTCAATTAACCGGGACAGCGGGCTGTTTTGGTTAGCAAGCGCCTGTAAACGTACTTCATGATGTCTGGGGTTCTCGATTTTTATCTGCAATAATCTTCCAATCACCTTGATGCGCTTATCAACAAAGACCTCGCCAAAAGGCAGAGCGTAGATAAACCCATGCATATGGATACTGTCAAAGTTGTGCCAAAGTGCTTCCTTCTGTTAAAAAACATGGTATAGAATTAGATGGCACTAAGAATTTTGCATTTTGTATTGAGTGCTACGAAAACGGTTCGTTTACAGAGCCTGATCTAAATTTTGACACTATAAAAACAAGAACCGAAATGCAAATTCGTAAACGAAATTGGTTGGGTAAGTTTTTTGTAAAGAAAAGGCTTAGAGATCCGACAGATGGAAAACAAATGAATACTTTTAATTTTTTTCCAGATCCTCAAAGAAACAGAGAACTGTAATAGCTCTCTGGAGTAATCAATAAAGAGGGGAATTATGCTCGTTAAACACAGAAATATATGACATCTGATGGAATGATTTTTAAGCTTGAAGTATTATGACTACTCCCGTATAAATGGAGTTTTGAACACTGCAATTATCTGCCCTAAAATGAAATCTGTTTTAAACCGTTGGACTATCGAGGAAGAAGCTAAAAACTGGATGAAAGCAATCTTCGTCTTTGATAGCTCTACGCTTCTAAATTTTTATGAGTTCTCTGAAAGCACATGAAATGATATATATCAAAACATCTTTCCAGCTCTTAAGAATCGTTTGTGGATAACTAATCAAACTGAATATGAGTTTCTCAAGCACCGGCAAAGGGTAAAAAACCGTCCAGAAGAACTTTATAAGGAATTGAAAGAGCTTTACTTTCCAGTGAGACATCTGAAATCATTTTTAAATCAATATCATCAACTAAAGAGTCGGACAGCGAAAGATAATAAGAAGCTTCAGGGGCTTACAAAGATAGGCTCCTGAAAAGGCCCTGCGCGGGGGCCGTTCACCTTGATACAGATTAATTTACTTCAATGTGTCGTTTCCGCTAAAATGCAGACTGGGCATGCAATTCTAAATAAAAAAGGCGCAACTTTCGTTGCGCCTCGGTGAACCGGATTGGATTCGAACCAATGGCCTTCCCGACTTAAGGTCGGGATGCTCTATCCAGCTACAATAATATCCAGCCTCCAATAAAAAAAGTGAAGCCGTTATGACTTCACTTTTACCTGTGAACCGGATTGGATTCGAACCAATGGCCTGCTGCTTAGAAGGCAGCTGCTCTATCCAGCTGAGCTACCGGTCCAATTATTTATCTCTTTTCTACTTACAATAGCAGTTTTGTACAACCAGAACCCTCAAACTAAAATAAACACTATATTTATCTTCCTTTTTGGGAGTGCAAATTTATATAAAATTCATCCAATAATTCAAATTTAGCCGTTTTTATAATACAATAGCCATGGACGTACAAATAGAAGCCAGTTGGAAAGAAGTTTTAAAAGACGAATTTGCCAAAGCCTATTTCGGAGAGATCGTCATGTTCCTCAAACATGAAAAAGCCCTCGGCAAAACCATCTATCCTCCCGGTAATCTCATTTTCAACGCATTCAATACCACCCCGTTCGATAAAGTAAAGGTGGTACTACTGGGGCAAGATCCTTACCATGGTCCCCGCCAGGCACACGGCCTGTGCTTTTCCGTGCAGGATGGCGTGCCCCCGCCCCCATCGCTGGTCAATATCTATAAAGAAATGAAAACAGACCTGGGCCTTACGCCGCCCAGCGGTGGCAACCTCACCAAGTGGGCAGAGCATGGCGTACTGCTGCTCAACGCTTTCCTGACCGTACGGGCCGGTGAACCCGCCTCCCATAGCAAAATAGGCTGGGAAAACTTTACAGATGCCGTAATACGTAAGATATCCGATAAAAAAGAAAATGTGGTGTTCCTGCTCTGGGGTAAGTTTGCGCAGGATAAGCAGGTGCTGATAGATGCTACCAAACATCATATCCTGAAAGCAGCCCACCCCTCACCCTTTAGCGCCGACAAAGGCTTTTTCGGCTGCCGCCACTTTTCAAAGACCAATGAATTATTATCCAAAGCCGGCCTGGAACCGGTTGACTGGCGGCTGGAGTAAATACTCATCTCATACCGGAATCATCAACCAAATGCCTGAGCTGGCACATTTTCGTGTTGATATATTAATTAAATTTATCCCGTAATGTGAAAAACAAACGGCTTCAAAAAGCCGTGGTTCTGTGATATACTGACTGTCAATTGTTTATGAGCAGGTTAAAGAATATTCTTGGCCGGTTATACGCTATTTATGGCTCATTGGTATTCGCCGCCAACCTCCTGGTTATGTACATACCGATGTGGATGATCTCCCGGCTGCCGGAGCCTGAAAGATCACGCCGTTTTTTTCCACTGGTACGTGGATGGATGAAGGTATTTATGCCCATGCTTTTTTGTCCCGTAAGAAGAAAAGGGCTGGAAAATTTTGAACCCGGCGTTACCTATGTAGTAGTATGTAATCACAACTCTTTAATGGATGTACCGGTTACTACACCCGGTGTGCCCGGCTACCATAAAACCCTGGCCAAAATAGAAATGGCCCGCACACCCCTGTTTGGTATTATGTATAAAATAGGCAGTGTGCTGGTAGACCGTAAAGACGAGAGCAGCCGCCACCGCAGCTACGAGGAAATGAAACAAGTGCTGAACATGGGCATGCACATGACATTATACCCCGAAGGCACCCGCAACAAAACAAACGATCCGCTGAAATCTTTTTACGATGGCGCTTTTTCGCTGGCCATAGATACGCAGCACTCCATTATGCCGGCTGTATTATTCAATACACGCAAGATCCTTCCGCCGGGCCGCTTCTTTTACGCGCTGCCGCATAGGGTTGATTTTCACTTTCTGCCGCCCATCTCCACAAAAGGATTAACCAAAGATGATCTGCCGGCATTAAAAGAAAAAGTATTTAAAATAATGTGGGACTACATTAAGGAGCATAACAGCAAAAAGAAGTAACCATCCTCCAAACAAAGCACAGGCCATTAACACCCGCCAGCACATTCCTCCCGCTACAGATCATAAAACTGCCGCGTTCGATTTATACGCAGATCCCGCAGCAGCCCGGATTTGGGACTAATGGTAATACTGAACTGCCGGTACGTACCAAAGGGTATCAGGTTAATAGACATCTGCCAGCAGTGCAGATCACGGGAAATGTACATATTCGTATAGGCAATCTCGTGGTTAATAAAATCATAGCCACTGTTCACCCCTATCTTCCACTTGGGTGTTAAGCTGAAATCGCCGTTAAAGTTCACATACTGGTTAAAGTTCACCACCACCCCGCCGGAATCCGGTATAATAGATTTGCTGTAGGTTAAGCTGTAGGAAAGATCAATACGCCAGGGAATATCAAAGTCCACATACTCACCCGGGTTATTACGCACCATCTGCATTTGCCGTTGCTGCGCCTGCATAGCAGCATCGCCGGTTTGTTCGTTCTCAAGATCATCCTTCTGCTTTTCCTTTTCCTTGCTTTTTTTATCGGCCGACTGGAAGGAGGTGCTCATGGTAATATTCGCATTCGTTAACCGGCCCAGGCTCAGCTTACCGGCCTGCCACACATACTGGTCCAGCCGGTGCCCGCGCTTATCTACAACATACGGATCAAGATTACCACTGGCAGAGATGTTCAGCTTCTCAAACAGGTTAGTACGCGCATAAATGCTAAAGGTGCTCAGCTTAAAGGAGTCCGCTATCATGTTATAGCTGCCGTTAATACCAAAACCGTCCAGCAGTTTAATTTTCTTTTCTTTATTGGCAGAGGTGTCTTTCTTGGAGGCCACCTTCATTTCCAGGTTGTTATCCAGGCCAAACGATATTAACCCGGCCCTCCCTTCGCCAGGCACGCCCACTACAGATCCGTCAAAATAAGATACCCGGCTTACATCCTCCGGCTGAAAACCATAGCGCAGGGAATCGTACGCGCTGCGGGCCAGGTTAGGCTGGTAGCTTAAGCTCAAGGTGGGGCGCATCACGTGGCGGATGGCCTTTATCTTGGAAGTCTTTTTAAACACATACATCCCGTACACCGCGGTAGATAATGATACGCTGGCGCTGGCCTGCCGGGCGGCAAAAAAGCCTGTCTGGTAAGTGGTATCTATACCGCCCAGGGTATCGGTAGCCGGATTAAACCGCTGCGGGTTCCAGGTACGGATCATTTTACGGGTGTACCAGTATTCTGAATAGTTAATGCCGGGCGATAAGGTAAATGTACCTACCGGTATGGAAAAAGAGATGGGTACCGTATGCTGCATACCGGTTTGCAAACGGTCAAACATTTCCTTTTTCAGGAACATGGTATCCTTGAAGTTCACACTGTTACGCAGCACCGTGCTGTAGGAGATCCCTATTTTCTGGTACCACTTGGGCGTACCTACCAGCTCCTTGGGTTGAAAAGGATAAATGGTATTTACGTTAAAAGAGGCGTCCGGGAAAGAGATGAAGATATCCTTGGTGGAAAGGTTCTGCTGGTGGTTCAAACTCATGGTAAAATTATAGGGTTTGCCCTGCCAGGTTTTTGAAAAGCTGATGGACGATCCTATGTTGTTATTTACCCTGGTGTAATAATCAAATACGTTATAGGTATTATAAGAAGAGGTACCAAAGTTCACGTTGGCGCCAAAGTTCACCCCTGGCCGGGCCTTGCTGTCCATGCTGTGGTTCCAGGTTACACGGAAGTCACGGGAACGGGTAAACTCTGATTTCACGGCAGGGTCGCCAAAACGCGTAGTGGCAAAGCTCAGGTTCAAACCACCATTATAGCGGTACCGTACGCGGTAGGTGGGGCTGGCCGTTAAGCTCCAGCTGCCGTAAGAATAGACATCACCGCGCATGGTCAGGTCAAAATACTCCCCCAGGCCCAGGTAGTAGCCGCCATTTTCCAGGCCCACCCCTTTCTGTGCATTCACTACGTATTGCGGTGGTAAGATGCCGGAACGCTGCCCCTGTGTGATGGGGAAAATGGCAAATGGTATAAATAAAGGTGTGGGCACCCCTTCTATTTCCAGGTTAGCCGGGCCGGATATAACCAGTTTGTCCGGTATTACCTTTATCTTGCGGGCGCGGAATTGAAAGTGAGGGGTATCCAGGTTACAGGTGGTATAACCATTTTTAAAACCGAAAATGCTGTTATCCGCCTCCCTTTTGGTTTGCTGGCTGTGAATAAAGCCTTCGCCATACTGGGAACGGGTATGATAAATTTTAGCTCTTTGCGTATTGAAGTTGTATCGTAGGGTATCGGAATCAAAATTCTGCTCGCCATCTTTCAGCACCGGCCGGCCATAGGCCTTACCGCTGGTATCCTGTGCGGTGGTGGCTTCCAGCACACCGGTAGCCTGGCTGAAGTTCATCCTTTCTGCTGTCAGGTCTACGGTTTTGTATTTGGTATTAGCCGTACCATATAAATAGAAGCGTTTGGCGGGCACCATCAGTACAATGGAGTCCTTGGCCTTATAGTTCACCGGGGCATCCAGGCTGTCTTTGGACAGTTTGGGCATGTACAGGGTGTCTACCACGGTAGTGTCAGTAGCGGTGCTATCAGTAAGGCGTGGTATGGTATCCCGGCCGGTACGGGCGGAATCCTTTATCCCCGGCCTGGAAAGCGGCACTGTATCTGCATTGGCTGGCACGGTATATGTGAAACTTTTGTTAAAATCCACATTTCTGTGTGGCCCGGCCCAGGCAAATGCATCTATAATAAGGATAAAAGCAAGGATAGCACCTGCCACGAACAGGTACTGTCTGAAAAATTTTTTATAATTATTTTTGTAGTCAGGGATCATGTGTCAAGCGGGCACAAACCTACATGTTTTTATACAAATTATTATCATTCGTAAAACGAAAAAGAACGCCTGGGGATACACTGGTTTTCTACAATTATAAAAGTATTAACGATTCATGAGGAATTACCAAATTGTGAATTATCAATTACAAATTAAATACAGCGGAGATTATGCCACTCTGCTCTACCCAATTTGTAATTGATAATCCGTAATTAAACTAACTAACGCCCATTAAACTTTGAAACATGCGCTGGAACCGATTTTGGATCTTAGGATGCGGAACGCTATTTATCTTTACCTTATTTATCCGGGCTACGGACAAGCCTTTTAAAAGAAAGCAGGACAAACCTCTCCGTACCATTGTAATTGATGCAGGCCATGGCGGGCAGGATATTGGCGCCCGTGGCAGCTACTCCACCGAAAAGGAAGTAACCCTGGATGTTGCTTTAAAACTGGGAAAGATCATAGAAGAGAACATGCCGGATGTAAAGGTGGTGTATACACGAAAAGTGGACCGCTTTGATGATCCCCGCCGCAAAGCAGAAATTGCCAATGATGCCCGGGGCGATCTTTTTATATCCATTCACTGTAACTCTGCCCCTAAAAGCCGCCATGTAACCGGGTACAAAACCGTGTACCGCAAAAAGGGTAAACGGAAAATAGCCGTGAAGCAGCCTATTTATGAATACTCCCCCAGCCAGGCACAGGGTACGGAAACGTACGTATGGGCCACCAGTAAGAATAACGCCAAAATGGAATCCCTGAAAACCAGCTCCGTAATGGTACTGGATGGCAACTCTGAAGAAGCCAAGGAAGTAATGGACGCTGCCGACCCGGAAACCTTTATAATGCTCAATACCCTGCGTAATGCCTTTTTTGATCAGAGCCTCCGCTTATCTACCATGGTAGAAGATGAATTTACCAAAGTAGGCCGCATTAGCCGGGGCGCCCGCCAGCGTAATGAAAAAGGTATTTGGGTGCTGCAGGCAACCGCCATGCCCAGTGTACTGGTGGAGTTAGGCTTTATCAGCAACCCGGATGAGGAAGAATACCTGAACTCTGCCAACGGCCAGCAGGAAACCGCCCAGTGCATCTACAAAGCCATAAAACGTTATAAAGAAGAGCTGGAACGTTTTGGCAACTTTAAAGAAGAAGCCGCACCACCGCCGCAACCGGTAGTACCGCAGCCGGTTGTGCAGCCGGTGATTGAAACCGGTTACAAACAACCCAGAAAAGCACGCGCCATTGCAGCTTCCTCCTCCCTTATGTACCGGGTGCAGCTGCTGGTAAGCGATAAAAAATATTCAGCCAAGTCCCCCATTTTCAAAAAGATGGGGGGCCCTATACAACAGGAGCAGGTGGTCATTAACCGGAAAAAATTTAACAAATATATATGGGGCAGCTTCCGATCGGAACCGGAGGCCGGGGCTGCCTTGCGAAAGGCCAAGCGGATGGGTTTTAAAGATGCGTTCATCGTCCCATACAAGAATGGCCTGAAGTTAGAAGCACGGATGTAATGTAATCCCCGACCAGCAAGCACCCCAAGTAATAATTACCCCTATCCTCTTTGCCCTATCACCTGATCCTTACTAAATTATAACTGACCGCCGGAGCTAAAAATTTGAATTTGGTACCGGGAGTTGGATTTTCGATTACTTTTGCAGCAACGTATACGTATCTCATGATAAAAGTATCTAATGAAACCAAAGTGGGCGTGCTGACTGTAGTTGCTATTGTCCTGCTGGTATTAGGCTTTAATTTATTGAAAGGAAAAAGCCTCTTTTCATCCGATAAAACTATTTACGCTGTATACAAGCAGGTAAATGGTTTACAACCCTCTAACTTTGTGCAGGTCAACGGTTTGAAGGTGGGAAGCGTATCAGACCTTAACATCCTGGAAAACAATGCCGGCCGCATCCTGGTAACCCTGCGCATCACAAAAGATGTGGAAATACCGCGTAACTCCGTGGCCCGCATTACCGGCGACCTGTTAGGCACTAAAGCCGTACAGATCGACTTTGGTAACGCCAACGATTATCTGAAATCCGGCGATACCATTTACGCCGCGGTAGACGGTTCCATTACAGATGCGCTCAAAGAGCAGCTGAACCCCCTGGTTAAAAAGCTGGAAACCACCCTCTCCGCAGTAGATTCCGTATTGCTAACGGTGAACGCTATATTTGATACCACCACAGAAGGCAATCTTCGTGTAGCCGTGGCCCATCTGAAAAATACCATGGGTAATTTTTCTGCCACCTCCAGCTCCCTGAATCGTATGATGGACCCGGAAAAAGGCAACGTACAGGCTACCTTTAACAACCTGGCCGCTATTTCCGAGAATCTGAAAAATAATAATGATAAGATAACCGCCATTCTTAGTAATGCAGAAAAAGCCACCGGTACCCTGGCCAACGGGCAGCTGGATTCTTCCCTGCATGACCTGCAGTATACCGTGGCCAACCTGAACCAGATGACCAGCAAGCTTAATAGCACAGATGGTTCCCTGGGCCTGCTGATGAATGATAAAAAGGTGTACAACAACCTGCAATCCTCCCTGGGCAGCCTGAATAAGCTGCTGGAAGATCTGCGCGTGAACCCGAAACGGTATGTACACTTCTCGCTGTTTGGCAAAAAAGATAAAGTAAAGCCCCTCCCTTCTGATACGGTAACGGCTCAATGATGATTTGTAAAATGCAGCACTTTATAAGATATGGCCTTGTTCTCATTGGCATTTACCTGTTGGGAATAATGGGAGCAGCAGCGCAGCAGAAAACCGGGGATAGCACCTCCGTTATTCACATTCTGCACGCAGATACGCTGAACAATATTACCCGCGATTCCGTACAGCTGGCCCGTTTTATCGGGAATGCCTCCTTCAGGCAGGGCAATACCATTATTTCCTGCGACAGCGCTTTTAAGAACAGCCTCTCCAACCAACTGGATGCCTACGGTCACGTACATATTAACCAGGGCGACAGTGTACAGGTGTACGGCGATTACCTGCATTATGAAGGCAATACCAGGCTGGCTACGCTGAAAGGGAATGCCCGCTTAACAGATGGTAAAGTGAACATCTCCGGCCCTGAGCTGCAATATGATATGAATGCCCGTATTGGTACCTATACGCAGGGCGGCAAATTAATTAACGGCACCAGCACGCTTACCAGTAAAGAAGGTTTTTATTATGCAGATACCAAGGATGTATATTTTAAATACAATGTGCTGCTGGTAGATCCCTCCTATACCCTTACCACCGATACCTTATTATATAATACCGATACCAAAATTGCCACCATGGTAGCCCCTACTACCATTAATGATGGCAAAACCATTATGTACACCACCTCCGGTTACTACAATACGGAATCCGGTTATGGCAACTTTGGCAACCGCCCCACTATTGTGGACAGCGCCAGCACCATTACGGCCGATAATATTGAAACGGATAAGGTTACCGGTTACTCCTATGCTACCGGTAACATGGTGTACAGGGATACCGCCAATAAAATGTCGCTGCTTTCCAACTACGGCAAGGTGAACCAGGCTAATAAAACCGTGCTGGCCACCCAGCACCCCCTGCTGATACTGGAACGCGACAAGGATACCCTGTACATGGTGGCCGATACCCTTTTTTCCGGAGTAATGAGGGGCGACAGCATTATAACGGCGCCGGTTAAACGCCCGGGGGTAGATAGCCTAGCAGAAGATACCGCTGCACCCAGGAAGATAAAGGCGCCCAAACAATTGCCGCCGCCGGATTCCCTGCAGGAGTTTGCGCAGATGGATTCAGCACGGCGGGCCATTGCAGATTCACTTACCGCTGTACCACAGCACGTGGATACCACCTTAAAGCTCACAAAAACGGATACACTCAAAAAAAATAAGGATACCCTTATCACCGGCAAGCTTTTACCCAAAAAGGATACCGCGTTGATGCCTCATGGCCTCAAAGGCCCGGATTCACTGGCATTGGCGCCCCCTAAGGATACCGTAAAGCCGGATACTACGGAAAAGCGCTACATACTGGCCTACCATCATGTACGCATTTTTTCTGATTCCCTGCAGGGTGTGGCAGATAGTGTATACTACTCATCCCGCGATTCTATTTTCCGCTTTTACCGCGACCCCATCTTATGGGCCAATAATACCCAGCTTACCGGCGATACCATTTACCTGTACACCAAAAATCAGAAGGCAGACAAGCTGGTGATGCAGCCTAATGCATTGATAGTAAATGAGGCAGAGCTTAATAAGCCATTGTACAACCAGATCAAAGGCAATATTATTACCGGCTACTTTGCCGGTGATGCGCTGGACTGGATGCATGTGGATGGCAATGCAGAAAGCATTTACTATGTGAAGGATGACGATGGTGGTTTTATAAGCGTAAATAAGTCGCTTAGCGCTATTATTAATATTCACTTCACTGCCGGAGAGCTCAATAAAGTTGTGTTCATCAAAGACCCGGAAGGCACTATGTACCCCTTCACACAAAGGCCTAAAGACGAAATGCTGCTGGAAAACTTCCGCTGGGATATTAAGCGCAAACCTAAAAGCAAGTATGAGTTAATGGGTAAATAGCCGGCCACAGGCTATATTTTGTAATCAAAACACCTTGTGAATGGCAACCTCCATAGGACATAGATTCAAAAGGTTCAGAAAACAACTACTCTCACCCCTGTACGAATTTCTGAAGGATAGCCGTGCGGTGGGAATAGTGCTAATGGTATGCACCATTATTTCCCTTATAGCAGCTAACTCACCTTACCAGGCGGCCTATATTAATTTCTGGGAAACAGCCGTGTACATGCCGGATGGCTGGCACCTCCCCCACTCCCTGCTGCACTGGATCAATGATGGATTAATGGCGCTGTTCTTTTTCCTGGTGGGTATGGAAATAAAACGGGAGCTTACTGTAGGCGAGCTATCCTCCATTCAAAAGTCTCTGTTACCCGCGCTGGCAGCCCTGGGTGGCATGGTATGCCCGGCATTGATATTCCTGGCTTTTAACGGGGGCACCGCCCATGCGCATGGCTGGGGCATTCCCATGGCCACGGATATTGCGTTTTCATTAGGCATCTTATCCCTGCTGGGCAAGCGCATACCTGTTACGCTGAAAATATTCTTAATGGCCCTGGCTATTATTGACGACCTGGGCGCCATACTGGCCATTGCTGTTTTTTATACGGCTACCCTGCAGCTAACCTATTTGTTATGCGGTGCAGGTGTAATGGTGCTGCTGATTATCCTCAACCTGCTGAAGGTACAACGGCTTATCTTTTACCTTATACCCGGCCTGGTATTATGGTACTGTATTTATAATTCCGGTATTCATGCCACTATTGCGGGGGTGCTGATAGCCTTTTGCATACCGCTTACCAAAATAGCCGACCTTATTCACCACCTGCACGACCCGGTTAATTTTATGGTGATGCCCATTTTTGCGCTGGCCAATACCGCTATTATTTTCCCGCAGGAGCTGATGCAGGCCTTCACATCGCCGGTAAGTTATGGTATACTGGCCGGGTTGGTGCTGGGCAAGCCGCTGGGCATTTTCTTATTTTCTTTTATAGCTGCCAGGTTAAAATGGGCGGCCCTGCCGCATAAAACCACCTGGGCACAGCTGCTGGGCGCAGGTATGATAGCGGGCATAGGGTTTACCATGTCTATTTTTATTTCAACGCTGGCGTATAAAGAGCCGGAGCTGCAGATCGTGTCTATTATGTCTGTAATGGTGGCTTCCCTGCTGGCCGGCCTTATCGGATTTATTTATCTCAAATTATTGAAACCTAATAAGGTATAATAAGCAAGCGCTTCCTTCGTTATTTATAAGCTATCTTGGCATTGTTATTGTTAAATCCTCATACCAACATGAAAGTGGGCATAAGAACACATACTTCAGGGGACAAAAAATGGTATCAGCTGCAGGTTTACCGGCGGTTTATATTATTCACCCTGGTTTTAATTGGATGTATGTACGATCTCAAAGCACAATCAACAGCATCAAAAAGCCCCCAGGTAGGTATCCGCTTAGGTTTACCGCTGGGCGCCACCGCCCGCTATTTCTTTACTGATGCAGACGCCGTGGAAGGCATTGCCGGTATTTATAATGAAACATTCACCGTGACAGGTTTATATGAACGCCATTTTGATCTGTCGGCGCTTACCGTACAAGGTTTTGCCTGGTATATAGGCGGCGGGGCGCATATGGGCGTACGGAAATATGAGGGTAGTACGAAATTTATTGCAGGAGTGGATGGGATATTGGGATTGGATTATAACTTTGCGACTATTCCGCTGAACCTGGGCCTTGACTGGAAACCGGCTGTACATTTCAGCACACCTTCTGACCTGGCTTCCTTTGCAGTATCTGCCAGGTATATTTTAAACAGGAAATAACCATTTGATCTTTACATCTATAAAACCAAACAATAGTATTAAAATGAAAAGAGCGGCATTAATCCTTGGTCTGGTTGCCCTGCTGGCAGTACAGGCAAATGCACAAAAGTTGAGAAGAGGCGCCGAAGCACCTGCTAATTATGGAACAGCCATCGGTATCCGGATGAACCCCTGGATCGTAGGTTTTACCATTAAGCATTTCATTTCAGGCCCTCATGCCATTGAAGGATTGGCTTTCACCAACTTCGACAAAGGCAGCAACGTTACTTTTACAGGTTTGTATGAATATCACTGGAATGTGTTCGGTAAACGGGAATTCCTGATGTATGCCGGCGGTGGTGCACACGTAGGTATATACGACCGTTTTGATTATGACCGCGACCGCTGGTTCCGCAATGGCGACGGTACTTATGTTACCGCCGGTCTGGACGGCATTTTTGGTGTGGAATATACTTTCAAAAAGATCCCGCTGAGCGTAAGTGCTGATCTGAAACCGTTCTTTAACTTCTCCGGTGGTACCCACTTCATGGGCGAAGAAATTGGCGGCGCATCTGCACGGTATACTTTCTAATAGTGGTCACACTATAAATATGAATTGGTTGAAAAGCCCTGGTGTTAAACCAGGGCTTTTCTTTTTGATCAAAACTTTCCCGTATTTTTATACACTACGTGTATGAAAATTTTTACGGCTACACAAATACGGGAAGCAGATGCTTATACTATAGAGCACGAGCCTATTAGCAGCCTGCAGCTAATGGAAAGGGCAGCCACAGCCTGCGCGCAATGGCTGTTCCGCCACTTTGATGCCCGCAAGCCTTTCTATGTGTTTTGCGGTATGGGCAATAATGGGGGCGATGGGCTGGTGATCACCCGCCTGCTGCTGAACAACGGGTATAAAGCTACCGCCTGCATCGTCCATCATAGCAGTAAAGCATCTGCAGACCATACGGCTAACCGGCAGCTGCTGGAACAGCAATATCCCCAAAGCATATACGATGTGGCCGCAGTATCCGACCTGCCTACCCTGCCGCCTAAAAGCATTATTATAGACGCTATTTTTGGCACCGGGTTGCGGAGCGCCATAGAAGGCTGGATGGCCGGCCTTATCCATCAGCTGAATGATCTGCAAACCCGGCATACCCTGGTAGCCATTGACCTGCCTTCCGGTATGCTGGCAGATGCTTCCAGCGCGCATATGCCGGTAGTGCACGCCAATATTACCCTTAGTTTTGAAGTATATAAGCTGGCCTTTCTGCTGCCGGAAAATGCAGCGCGTACCGGCCAGGTGCATATATTGCCCATAGGCCTGCACCCGGACTATCTTACGCAAACGCCTACCCGCTTTCATGTAACGGATGCGCATATGATACGTA
>JGI24740J21852_10000726_pt1 | contig 14365 bp, 14 predicted proteins | sample KBSCornC6_FD_21852 | JGI IMG/M metagenome (IMG submission 21852) | reverse complement strand
GCCGGAGAACCGGGCGGGCTCTGCCGAGACGACGATGCTTCGCCAACGGTCGCACGGCTGCTGCTCGGCGCCGTGGCGCTGATCGGGCGTCTCGGCAGGGGTGCGCGGCGGCGCATGGGCCCATCGGCGTGTGAACTGGTTCCCGCGCGCCGCGCAGCCGGCATGCCGTCGGGGCGCTGCAGCACGCGCGTAGAACGCTGCGGTGAATCCGTTGAGGCAGCCTGCCTTGCGGCAGTCGCGTCCTGTTCCAGCTGAAGGCCGCTGACTCTCTGATGCAGCTCTGCGTATGCAGCTGGATCATGCGGCACATGGTTGAACTTGGTGTCCATACGGGGTTCGCAAAGCATGATTGGCAGCCGATGCTGCCACGCAGGCAGGACACCCGCCGCGCCGACTAGCGAAGCAACGAAGTCGTGTGCGAATTAAGCGGTTCCCCATACCTGCCCAATCGCAACGCAGAGCGACTGGCGCTAACAGGCCTCGTCAAATAGCGGGGCGATTCACTTCACGCTGGCCCATTCGAACGGCCGGGAAAAGGCGCGATTCGGACCTTCAACTTTCCTCATGGTCATCTTTAAGCGCGCGCACATGTCTTCCATTTCAAATCGTGAAAATCATGCCGGATTCTCTACTTCTCAGCGGTACTGTTTCTTGGTGTAGGGTCAGCTGTAAGCCTGGGCATGAACTATCGCGGAGGTAGTCCGCCCAGGGCGTCGTAAGGGCGCTGTTCGCTGTATTCGCGCAGCCACTCCTCGGTAATGTGCTGCACCTGCTCGATGGACTTGAACAGGTAGGCATCGAGCACCTCGTACCGGTAAGTTCGGTTGAAGCGCTCGATGTAGGCGTTCTGGTTTGGCTCGCCTGGTTCAATGAAGCGCAGCGCGATGCCTTTGTCCGCGGCCCACTGGGTGAAGTCATGTGAGGTCATCTCGGGGCCGTTGTCCAGCCGGATCGACTCGGGCGCGCCGTACCAGTCGATCAACCGGCTCAAGGTACGAATCAAGCGACGCGCCGGAATCGAGGTGCCAATCGCGATCGTCAGCGCTTCCCGGTTGGCTTCGTCAATGACGTTCAAGGTGCGGAAGCGACGCCCGTCATAGAGCGCGTCGTGCATGAAGTCCAGCACCCAACCCTGTTTGACCTGAACACCGGCTTCCAGCGGGATGCGATCGCGTTGCGGCACGCGTTTTTTGGTGCGCCGAGGCAGGTTCAATCCCATCTCGCAGTACACACGCCAGACGCGCTTGTGGTTCCATCTCCGGCCGTCCAGACGCAAACGCTGGTAGCACTTCCAGAAGCCCCAGCGGCCGTTGCGTTCAACCACACCGTTCAAGGCGTCGATCAGTTCGCCATCGCGGGCGAGCCGATCAACCGGTTCACGGTAGTACGCCGCCCGCGATAGGCCCGCTGCTTCGCAGGCCCGTCTGACCGGCAGGCGGTACTCGCTCGTCATGAGCTGCACCACCTGCCGCTTCGCGGACGGCGCTACCACTTTCGCGAGAGCACGTCCTTGATGGCGGCGTTCTCCACCGCGAGATCGGCGTACATCCGTTTGAGCCGCGCGTTCTCGGCTTGCGTCCTGCCGAATCTTGGGATGGCCGAGTGCTCGCGATCCGCATTTATTGCGTGAATCGCGATGTTTCGTTAAGCGTGATGGAAGATCCCACCAATCGATTCGTGATTGTTGGCAACTATGCGACCGGCTCGGTCGTCAGTTTGCCGATTCAAGCAGACGCCAGCCTCGGACGCGTCAGCGACCTGGTCGAGCTTCCCGGCAAACCGGGGGCCGCATCGTACGCAGCAAGCCGGTTCCCACCCGCACGATGTGCCGTTTGATCGCAGTGGACGATTCTTCATCGTTCCGGACAAGGGGCTTGACCGCGTCTTCGCGTTCCGCCTCGACGCCGCCAACGGCAAGATCACGTCAGCGAATCCGCCGTTCATGCAGGCGCGAGAAGGCGCTGGACCGCGCCATGTCACATTCCATCCGGCCAAACCGCTGGCCTACGTGATGAACGAACTTGAATCAACCATTACGACCTACCGCTACGACGCTGAAACGGCAGCACTGACTCCTGTCCAGTTCGTCCCTACGATTCCTGAAAGTTTCACAGGGGACAACACGGGCGCGGAGATCGAGGTCGGTCGGTCCGGCAAGTTCCTGTTCGGGTCCAATCGCGGGCACGACAGCATTGTCACGATGCTCGTGGACCCCGACACCGGCCTTCTCAAACCAGTTGGCTGGACGTACACCCCGGGGCAAAGGGCCACGGTTCTTTACGTTGGACCCAGCGGGAAAGATGCTCTACGCGGCCAATGAAAACAGCGACAGCGTGGTCGGATTAACCAGTGGTGGCTGCCTACATCTATCCTCGTCGTCGCCATCCTATTTGGGCTTGCAAATGCGACGCTTCCAGCGGTGACACCGCGAAAGCACCTCGCGCTGATGGTGAACGGGACAGCCAAGATCATTTAGATTCGCTCGACCGTCCGTGTGAATCTCAACCCCGAAAACCCCAACTCTCTTTGCGCACTGGAACTTTCGTAGGTGCAAGCTTGTGTTGGACTGCGCTTACACGCCGGCCGTCGGCCAGATAACATTGGCGCAGAGCCTCTGTCAGGTACCTCTGTACCATGCGCACCGAGACGCCAAGGAGCACCGCGATCTCGGGATGGGTTAGTCCATCGAGTTGACGGTAGAACAAAGCTCGACGTGCCTTGCCATTGTGGCCATCAAGCATGCGGTCAATGATGACTAACCTCTCGAGTACAACGGCACGATCTTCGGGCGATGGCAGCATCCTGATCGGTTGCGTGACGGTCCAGGACAGATAAGCCTGCTCTTGCTCTCGACGGCGCCAGACTTCATACAGCAGCCGCTGTGCGATGGTCGTGAGCAGTGCGCGGGGTTCGCAGGTATCTTGCCAACCAGGTCTCTTCAGCAGCTGTGCAAAAGTCTCGGACGCAATATCCTCGGCAACGAACCGGCATCCCGTCTTGCGCCACATTCGGCCGGCAAGCCAGACGTAGTGTTGCGCAAACCAGTCGGACGCCAACTGTGTAGTAGATAGACAAGCCTGTGTCACGATGGCTCCTGCACGTGCCTCATCGAAACCGGTAAGTGAGCGAGGCCATCGTCGTAATCTGCTCGCGGTGCTGGGTAACCGGGCTGTCGGCGGCATCTCCACGCAAACGCGCGACGGTCACCGAGGCGTTGGCGGTCCAGCGGGCGTCGAGCTTGCACGTGACGATGGCATTGAAATGCACGTCGCGTACGCCCGCACGCGCAGAGAACACCGACAAGCCGGAACGCGCGCTCTGCCCGTCATCCACACCGAAGAAGGTACGCATGTACTGGCTGTTGGTCCAGGACAGGCCGGTGCCCAGGCTGAACATCCAATGGCCGAATGGAACGCTGGCGTAGACATCGGCGTTGGCAATTAGGCCCTGGCGGTTGCCGAGAATGTCCTGCTCGGCATCGGTAGATAACGTTAGGAACGCTACCGTGTACTGCGCAAACGCCTTCGCCCGCACGGTCGCGTTGACGTTGCCCAGACCATTGAGGCGTGCGTCGTCTCCGGCGTGACGCCAAGTCGGGTCGAACTGGAAATTACCGCCCACCTGCCACGTATCGTCGTTCGCGAGGTACACACCCGCGAAGTCCATGCCCTTTGAGAAGAAGCGGTGTTTGTATTCGATTTCCTGATCCACCCAAGGGACGATGAAGCTCGAGCGCGCACCCGGGTATTTTGGTGTCATGAACACCGACGGGCCGACGGCAATGCTCCAGTCGTCATTGCCTGCGTCGGTAATGCTGACTTGGTTGGTCTGTGCTTGCGCGGCGAAACTGGAAGCGATTCCCAAAGCAAATAGACAAGTGAGCGCGGCGCGGGTCAGAGCAGGCGAAAGGTGCACAGGCATGAAGAATTGGTGTTGAAAGACAGAGCGAACAGGCATTGAAAAACACCACGTTCAGATGCGCGCAAGCATGCGTACCAGCCAGCCCGACGTCTTGACCCTCAGGTTGGTATAGGGAGGGAAGAACAGCCGGAGAAGCATCAGAGGGCCAGCCCTCAAAACTGCCCGCTCGTGGGAGAACGCCTTGTAGCCGAAATAGCCGTGGGCACTACCTAGTCCGGAGTTGTTGATACCGCCGAACGGTAGGCCCGTATGGGCGTAGTGCTGCATGCAGTGGTTTACGCAAAGTCCGCCAGAACTGGTTTTGGTGGTCACCTTTGCGATGGTCTTTCGCGCCTCACTCCACAAGTAGAGCGCTAAAGGCTTGGGCGCAGCATTGATGCGATCGATGACCGCGTCCACCGAATCAAAGGTTTCGATGGGTAGCACAGGCCCGAATATCTCCTCGGACCAGATACTGGCGTTCGCCGGCACATCGGTCAGCAACGTCGGGGCGACATAACGTTCTTTCACGACGTACATGCCACCTGCCGCCAAGTTGGCCCCACGCTCAACGGCATTTTGGATCAACGCTCCCACGCGCGCCGTGTGGCGCGCATTGATCATGCGCCCGAAGTCAGGGCTTTTTGCCACCGCCGCCTCGGAGGCGCCATAACGCCGCGTGATTTCTGCCTTGCATAACTTGACCAAGTGTTCTTTCACGCTGCGATGAACAAACACATGATCCGGCGCGATGCATGATTGACCGGCATTGGTCAGTTTGCCCCAGACGATCAGTTCTGCGGCACGCTCCAGGTTTGCCGTCTCGTCGACGATAACGGGAGACTTCCCCCCGAGCTCCAGCGTGACAGACGCAAGATGTTCAGACGCGGCCGCCATGACGACCTTCCCCACCGAAGGCGAGCCCGTAAAGAACACATGGTCGAACGGCAGCGCCAGCAAACACTGCGCCGTCTGCACTCCTCCGTGGACCATCGCCACCTCGTCCGGATCGAAGACTTCCCGCACGACAGCATCAATAACGGCGTTCACGTGAGGCGTCATCTCCGATGGCTTGAGGATGGCGGTGTTGCCGGCCGCCACTGCAGACACAAGTGGGCCCATGAGCGTGTTGAGCGGATAATTCCACGGTCCCATGATCAGGCACCGTCCACGCGGCTGATAGACCACGCGTGCCGATGTACCAATCGTCGTCAAAGTTGGGGCGACGCGTCTGGGCCGCATCCACCTCGACAAGTGCTTGATGGCGTGGCGAGCCTCGTCCATCACCGGCAGCAACTCGGTCAAGTTCACCTCGACGGACGGTTTGCCGAGGTCGGCAGCGAAGGCTGCATAGAAGGCTTCCTCGCGCTGTAGTACTGCGTCACGCAGTCGCTCGATCTTGCGTAGGCGCTCCTTCGCGGTCGACTGGCGCAACTGCAGCGCGACGGGCAGCTGTCGGGAGAACAGCGTCTGGATGATGGCGAAGTCGGTATCCTCGATCTCTTGGTTGGTCATGGAATTCACGAAATTGGAGAGCAGTCATCCACGAGCGCCACGGGCAGGCTGCTGGGGCAAAGGCGGTACTTCGCCGCGAAGTATCCGTGCAGTCATCCACTTCGGCAGAACCAATGCCAAGCGGGTCAGCCATCGCATCGAAAACGGGAAGAGATAGTCAAAGCGTTCCTTGCGTAGCGCATGGATGATGTGCTCGACAGCCTTGCTCTCCGAGATCGCCAACGGGGCCGGCATGCCGTCATTGGCCGTCGCTTCCGTTGCAACGAAACCTGGGTACACGGATACGAACCGGATGCCAAAAGGCGCAAACTCGATGCGACACGTATCAATCAGCAACCGCAGTGCGCCCTTTGCGGCGCAATAAGGCCCCTGCAGCGGCACCCCAAGAAGCCCTGCCAGCGAGTTGGTCTGCGCCACCAGTCCTCCGCCTTGGCGCCGCATCTGGTGAAGCACCGGAAACAGGTAATTCACTGCGACGTCATAGTTCGACCGCATGTAAGCAGTCACCTCCTGCGCGTGCATCGTGCGCATGTCGAGCGCTGGCGCACCGCCGGCATTCAGCACGACCAGATCGATCCGGCCAAGCTGTTTGACGCAAGCGTTCGCCACGTGCTCCGCCACGGATGCGTCCTGCGCGTCGCCGACAAACACCGTACAGCGCCCGCCGCGTTGCTCGATCTCAGCGGCAAGCGCATCCAAACGCTCCCTTCTGCGTGCGGTGACGACAACGTGCGCGCCCTCGTCTGCCAGGCGAACCGCTAACTCACGTCCCATGCCAGACGACGCGCCAACGATCAACGCAACTTTGTTCCGAAAGTTCATAATGCCCCCCTTTTCTATGCAACTGCAGACGCGCCGCGCCGATGCATCGCGGCCAGTAACAGCGCTGCCGAGACGGCAAACATCGCGCTCGTGAGGGGCACAGCAGACACGTTATCGCCCTGCACGAAAAACGAAGCGGTCAGTGGGCCCGTCGCACTACCGAGCAGTTGGGCCGCCGGCACAAGGCCGGCAAGGCGGCCACTGGGGTCAGCGCGAAATGCCAGCGCGATCTGAAATGGCAGCGCAAACAGCCAGACAAAACCAAGTACCAAGCACACTGCGCCAAATCCGGCCACCTGACCGGCGGGCAACTTGTGTACCACCGCCATGATGGCGATGAACATGACCGATACCGACAGAAGCGCTTGTTCGGCGCCAAGCCGCCGCACACAAAATGAAGCAACGCTCCCGCCCACGACCTGCATCGCCAACACGCCTGAAATCAGAGTTTGCGCCGCCCTGGCATCAAGCCCCGCGGCCTTGCCCAATGGTTCGAGATAGGCCCAGAAGGCACCCAGACAAGCGAGCTGGAGAAATGCGACGACCAACGGTTGCAGAGTTGTTGGCGTCCAACGAAAGCCCGACTGGGAATCGGATGCCAGCGACGGCAGGGCTGCTGGCTGAAGAAATGCCAAGCCGCAAGACAGGAGCGATAGCACCGCAAGCGTGGCAAATCCGCCTTGCCAGCCTGTTCTTGGAATGACCAGATTGGCCAGTGCCGCACCAAGCAGCGACTGTGCGATCGTCTGCGCCACAAAGAAGATGCCGCTGACCCTGCCAGGATTCGCACTACGTACTACGACGCCCGTGGTTCCCCAGATCAGCAACCCTTCCGCCAAGCCTGCACATGCACGTGCGGCCAACATCATGCTGTCGCCCGACGCGCGCGTAGTGAGCAGATCAAAGGCGGCCGCCGTCAACCCCGCCACGATGGTGGCGGACCTCAGCCACGTGCCTGGCATTAGGAAGTCGCCAAGCGCCACCCCGATGCCCAGTGCCACGATCTCTCCCATCGCGACCAGACCCACGCCCTCCAGCGTGACCTGTTGCGCATCGACCAACTCCCCCAGCAAGATTGGCTGCACACCGATCATCAGAATCGCGATCGTGCCAACCGCAAGCGCTGCAGCCACCTCTCGCGCAGAAAACGCATTCCCTGTCATGTGCTCCCCTCAGCTTTGTATGGGCAACTCAGTAGCCCCGGCTCTCTTCCGGCAACTCACCTTCCATGATGCGGAGCTTCGCCCTGCGCTCATCTTTCATCAGGCGGTTGTTGGCAATCAGGCGTACCAGCCATGGCAACGGTTTGATGCGCCCGCCGGTCGCTGCCGCCAACACAAACGCCTTCGCACACTTCTCGAAGAGTTCGGCATTCAAGGCGAGCCGGGAGGCCGTCATGCCGAGGCAGACGGGCTCCCCGCCCACCAGCAGCGTGTTGCCGCCAACACCTAACGCTGGTCCGATTTCCAGGGCATTCTTGACGGCAGCGCTCATCCGGCCCAGGTGGCGAACCTGCTCGTCAAACACTCCGGGCAGCGCACCACCGAGGTCAGCAAGCAGCCGGCCAAATACCCCTCCCCCTGCGGCAATCGCCCCGACATCCTTCCGGGTCGCGTACACGGAGGCATGAAGATCAACACCGGCGGCAAACGCGGCGGGATCACGCTTACCGATCTTCCGGGGTTCTGTATCGGCCACGCCCCCAAACCACATGGCGTCCGCGTCCGGAATCCGCAGCGACAAACTGGCATCGGGTGATACCAGCAACTGCTTGGCCGCCAGACGATCACGCACCTGCATCCACTGTTCTTTCAACATCAGCTCTGTCGTCATGGCTCAGACCAGCTTGAAGACGTCTTCAAACCGATTGAGCGCATCGTCGATAACGTCATCGGTATCGGCCAGGCTGGTATAGATCCTGCTGCCAGCCAGTGTGATCAGGCCGTGTGCGGTGTAGGCCGCGCCCATTTCCTCCATCATGTGCTTGCGTGCCTTGGCTTCGTTCTTGGCGCGCAGGAGCTTGAAGATGTTGCTGGTGTCCAGCAGCAGAACGCCCGAGGTCTGCAGATGGACGATGGATCCCATGTTGTACGTCACATAGGGAAGGCCCAGCCGGTTGATGATTTCCGCCAGCCCCTTGCACAACCGGTCACCTGCGCGTCCGGCGGTGCCGGCGGCATCGAGCCGTTGGGCTTCGAGCAGAGCATAGTAGCCGGCCACGCACGACAGCGGATTCGCCGACAGCGTGCCACCGACGAATGCCCGGCGCGACGTCGTACCGATGCCGCCCACCAACAGCATCATCACGTCCTTGCGTCCACCAATGGCGCCCGCCATCGGATAACCGCCCGTGAGGCATTTACCCAGTACCGTCAGGTCCGGTATCACGTCGAAGTACGCCTGCGCGCCGCCCATACCCAAGCGGAAGCCCGTGACGACCTCGTCGAAGATCAGCAACGCATCAAACTCGTCACACAACGCACGCACTTGGCGGTTGTAGTCGTTGTGGACCGGGCGGGTACCGCTCTCGGGCCCAAGCGGTTCCACCAGTACCGCGGCCGTTCCGCCCCGCAGTCGATTGAGTTGTAGCTTGCGACGCAGCGCGTCGAGATCGTTCGGATGGCATTCTTGTGTGTGTGCCGTGGCCCCGCGCGGGATGCCCACGGCTTCCATGCGGCCGGTGCTCGGCAAGCGCATGCCATAGACGAGTTGGTCGCTCCACCCATGGTACGCACCGCCGATCTTGATGATCCACTTCTTCTTCGTATAGGCGCGTGCCAGACGCACGGCCCCCATCACGGCCTCTGTGCCAGAACCCAGCAGGCGGACCATGTCAACACCCGGCATCGACTGGCAGACCAGCTCGGCGAGCTTGACTTCATATTCGTGCAGCAGACCGGTGACGGGTCCGCAGCTATCCAGCACTTCGTTGACCTTCTGTCGCACGGCAGGATGGTTGGAGCCCAGCAGCGTGGGGCCGCCTGCTTGTAGGAAGTCGATGTAGCGGTTGCCATCGACGTCCGTCATATGAGCGCCGTCAGCCTGGGCGATAGCGAGCGGAAACGGATGGTTGAACGCCAGATTGTGCTGCACGCCGCCAGGGATAACCGTCTTGGCCTGTTCAGCTAAGCGTTTGGACCCATTACAGCGGTCGTCGAAATACTGCATCACCCGTCCCATAGACTGCAGGCGGATGGGGCGCATGGGTTGCTTAACCAGTGCATCAAACCGGCGATACAGATCCTTCACGTCAGGCCAAGCGGAGATGGCGGGCTTCGCAGGTTCCTGGGCGGCGGATGCAGCGGAGTGGACGGAGGCGATATTGCTCATAGCGTGTCGAATTGCATAGTGAGTGGTTCAGACAGAGAGGGCATCGGCGACTCGCTGCAGAGTCTTTTGTTGTTCCGGCTCGCGCGCCGCGCGCGCTTCGATCAACTGTCTCAAGTGATTGCGCGCCAGTGTTTCCAAGTTCTCCACGGCCTGGACAGCGGCAGCGGTCGTTTTGCCGCAGCACAACACGCCGTGGTTGAACATCAGATAGGCCTGGATATCGGGGCGCAACACGCGGCCTAGCTTGGAAGACAGCCAGCCAGTACCCGAGGGGGCGTAGCCGACCACCGGGACACTGCGTCCGAGCGATCTTTGGAACGGGCCGGAGGGAACCTCCAAGTCTTTGCCGAGCAAGGCGCAGGCGCTCGCTACCGGTTGATGCGTGTGGATGCTGCAATGGATGTCGGGACGTGCACGCAGCACACGCGCGTGCAATCCGCTCTCAACTGACGGAGCGCGATTCCCTTCGACTTGCGTCAAATCGGCCAACCGCAATACGCACACATCTGCCGCAGTCATCAAAAAGTAGTCTGTTGCCGATGGCGTTACAGCAAACAGGCCAGAGTCAACCCGCACGGCAATATTGCCGCCGGTCCCGGCCAAGTAGCCTCGATGCGATAGCTCGATGCATAAGTCGACCACGGTTTGTCGAATCCTGAGGGTGCTCATATGGTGTCCACCTTGGGAGTGTTCAGGCGTTGATAGAGGGGTGCCAAGCGCGTCCGTATTTCTTTGAAGGTCTCGAACTTGTCGGCATACAAGCACCGTAAGCCGGTCGCCGGTTCGTATGTCCGTCGCGCTTTGCGCAGCGACGTCAGATCGTCGAAACGCAGCGCGCCAATGCCGACGCCCGCGATAAAGGTCGCGCCGATCGCGTTAGCCTGGATCGGGCTTGCCAACTGACGGATCGGCCGCCCCGTCACGTCCGCGATGATCTGGCACCACACGTCGGATTGCGCGCCGCCGCCCACAGCCGTGATGGTTCCAGCATCACGCCCGAGCAGGCGCGCAAAGGGTTCGAGCATCCAGCGCGTATTAAGCGCTACCCCTTCGAGAAACGCGCGGAAGATGTCCTCCCGCGAGTGCTCGAGCGACATGTTGAAGAGCCCTGCACGCAGGGTCGGATCGTCCACCGGGGTGCGCTCTCCAAGCAGCCACGGTGTATAGATCAATCCGCGAGCCCCCGCCGGTACGCGCGCTGCGATCTGGTTCAGCACTTCGTAGACTGCGGGGTGCTCCTCGTCGCTGGCAAGCTCATCTGGGTGATACAGGATGCGGTCGCGCAGGAACGACAGGTTTGCTCCGGCGGTCGACTGGAGGGCCATGGCCAAGTAGCGCCCGTCAACCGCGCACGGCACTGCGGCGATCTTGTGGCGCACGTCGGTCTTCATGAAGGGCACGTGCGCGCCCAGCCACGAAGACGTCCCTAGATACAGATGTGCTTCAAAGTCGGCCACCGCTGCACCCACAGCCACGGCCGAGTTGTCCACGGCGCCGGCTACCACGACTGTCTTCGGATCCAGGCTCAGTGCCGCCGCTACCTCCGGCAGCACCGGGCCGAGAATCTCGGTGGACTTGACGATGTCCGGTAGCTTGTCCGGATCGATTTCGAGTCGCCGGATCAAGCCGGCGTCATACCGGACGTTGTGGGCGTCCCGGTTGTTGGTCACCCAGGTCGTCAGGATCGAGTCCTGTGTCGTGCAGAAACGCCCCGTCAAGCGCAGGTTCATGTAATCCAGCACGTTGAGAAACTTGTACGTGCTGTCGCTACGTTCGCGCTCGTGGTCGCACAGATAAGCGATGTGGCCCGCGCTGTCCCGTCCGGACAACGACGGCGCGCCGCCGGTCAGACGCAGCCAACGCCAGAGTTTCAACGGACCGTAGCCCTCGATGTTCAGAGCGCGACTGCGTGCGCGTCGAGCCATGGGGCCGGCACCGCGTGCGTCCAGCCAGGTCAGGGCACGCCCAATATGCCGGCCGGCACGGTCCACGCAAACCGTGCCCTCGGTCTGCGTGGAACAGCACACGGCCACGACGCGGCGGCGCAAACTGGGCTCATCGGCGAGCAGCTCACCAGCGCTGTCGAGAAATGCCGACCACCAATCCTGCGGATCCTGCTCTGCCACAGCGCCCTCGACATGCAGCGGCACTGCCCGAAACGACCAGGCATGCACGCTGCCGTCCAGACCGACGAGTGCACATTTGCACCCTGACGTGCCCAGATCGACGGCAAGAACCAAGCGGCCGTCTTCCTGCGAGTGCGTTGTGTCTTGAAGAGGCATGGGTCAGAACTTTCGCGAAACGGCAAACACGAGTTTGTTGCTGTCGGTCGGACGCATTGCATCTCCGTCCTGAACCAAGTACAGCTCCCGCGTGCGTACACGCGTGCCAACCCAGGCGACAGTCCAGTCGAAGCCCCATCGCTTGTGCGTGAGACCAACACGGAAATCCGCGAAGTTGGCTTCCTTGAAGTGGTTGATGAGCTGGTAGCCACCGTGCAGATTCAGCTTGGTGGTCGGCGTCAGGTCATAGTTGTAGTCCAGGTCGAAGAGCCAGCTGCCGCGCGAGTTGTGATCGCCGCGGCCATAGCACTCGAGCGCGCGGGTTGGATCCGCCATGGTGGCCAGCATCTGACCGCACACGCCGCCCGTGTCGATGCCGCGGTAGGTCTTCGATAGAACGTTGAGAATGCGCCCCTCGATCGCGCCGTAGCCAATCTCGAGGACGGCGAACTCGCTGTTGAAGTTCGTCCGGCGGACATCCGTCGGCATGCCTGTGTCCGGGTCGATCGCATGCGGCGCCAGAAAGCCCGCACCGGGAAAAATCTCCGCCGCCAACCCGACGCCGAAATGCCAGCCCTCCGGATTGCCGAACCGGTAGCCTGCGCCAAGCGTGACGTCGGCGCCGTCACCATCTAGGAACTGTTTCTTGCTCACGGACGACAGTTCAAATAGCCCGATCAGACCGCTTGCGTGCGCAGCTTGCACGCTGAGCCTCGCACCCGGATTGTTCAAAGAGTCGGAAATGCCGCGTGTGCGCTGGTCGGACACCACCTTGATCTCGGTATCAACCGCATAAGTGGCGGTCTCCTGATCGGCGGCAAACGACGAAGTGGTAGCGGCCAAAAGTCCAGCAGCCATCAAAATGGGGGGCAGTACTCGCATGGCCGTCCCCTTAGGCTTTGCAGACCGGCGCGGTCGGCAGGGCTGATACACGCTTGAGTTGCTCGGTTTGTCCGAGAACCTCCACGCCGATGAAGGCCCGGATGTACAAATCGCCGGACTTCACGCGAACAACGCCCTTGTATTTCTTCTTGTCGCGGGGGTCGTAGACCCAACCGTCTCGCCAAGCGCCATCGTCATAGCGGCCGAGTTGCGCCACTTGCACACCGCATGTGTCCGCCGAGGTGCCCGCGTCTTTGTCCCAGACAATCCGCCCACACAGTGCATCGGCTTGCTGAGCACAGGGCTTGAATTCGATGACCGCGTCACTCTGCGCGGTCATCCACAAGCCCTTGGCGTCGTCGGCGTCGGCAGCAAGTGCGGGCATGGTCAGCGCCAGTGCGCTGGCAAAGTACAGTCCAGTCAAGGTTTTCACAGCAGGCTCCTCTGGTTGACGAACGGGTCATTGCCCATTCAAGTAGTGATGACTATGTCATAGCTATAACTATCGTTTAGAAGAGTATATAGTGATAACTATCTTTAAGGCTGACTAGGAATTACCCTGATGCCCTCGCCAAACAACAAAGCTGCGGCTTCCACCCGCAGAGAGACACCATCCCTTTCGGCAAAGATGCAGCCGGCGCAGCAACGTGCGGCCGAAACCTACGAACGCATCCTCGAAGTCACGGCACAGACGCTTGCTGATGTCGGTATCGAACGCCTGTCGACCAATCTGGTATGTGAGCGTGCCGGCCTGACGCCGCCGGCGCTGTATCGCTATTTCCCGAACAAGTACGCCCTGCTATGCGAGTTGGGGCAACGGCTGATGCAGCAGCAAAACGAGCGTGTGAGCAAGTGGATCGGCCCAGACGTCTTCGGCGGAGAGGTGGCCCACCTCGAGCTCGCCCTCGAAGGGCTCATCCTCGATACATACGAGGTCACCGAGCAAACGGTGGGCGGAGTGTGGATCATGCGTGCTCTACGCGCTGTCCCGGCGCTTCAAGAAGTACGCCTGGACTCGCACACGCAAGTTACGCGCGCGCAAACGCGCTTGCTGGCACAGGCCCTTCCCCATGTCAGCAAGGCAGATCTGGAACTGACCTGCCGCGTCGTCGTGGAATTGATCTACGCCACCGTGGAGATGCTGTCCGACGAGCGCAGGGATGTGAAGGCAGTGGCGCGCACGGTGGCTAGCATGATCGCGAGCCAGTTGGAGAGGCTGCGATCTCAATCGCCCGAAGCCCCGAAGAAAGCCGCCCGCAAACGTCCCGCACGCGTCTGATGGTGAGGCACTTCCGCATTCGCCTCGTGTCGGCTGGCCGCCGTCACCGTTCATTTGTTGGTGTATGTGCTGCCAGCCCAGCCAACCCAGACCACCGAGTGGTATGCCTCACTCGTTAGTTGCCGAGCCGTCATCTTCGGACTTACGCGTTTTCCGCTGTGGGTGGCAAGCCTGGGCGTGCTGGCCTTGATGGACTGCTGGATACGCCGCGAGCGCTGACCATCCCCTGTACGTTGGTGGATTGCGGGTCAAAGGTAAGCGTGGCCTGATGGCCGTCTTGCTCTAGCATGCGATCTTCTGACACGAGGATCGACCGCATGCCGCTGGAGCCGCTTTACGTTACGAACCGGGTTGT
>JGI24740J21852_10000724_pt1 | contig 14377 bp, 15 predicted proteins | sample KBSCornC6_FD_21852 | JGI IMG/M metagenome (IMG submission 21852) | reverse complement strand
CAAGACGCCCGCCGTGATTGCGCTGGCGTCCGCACTGGCCGAAGCCGGTCTGCGCCCGGGCATCGTCTCGCGCGGCTACGGTGCGCAACTGAAGCATCCGCGCCCCGTGCGCGAGCACTCCCGCGCAGAAGACGTTGGCGATGAACCCCTGCTCATCGCCCGCGCCACCGACTTGCCCGTGTGGGTCTTCCCCGACCGCGTGCTGTGCGCGCAGACGCTGCTGGCCTCGCATCCCGGCTGCAACGTGATCGTCTGCGACGACGGTCTGCAGCACTACCGCCTGCGCCGCGACATCGAGATCATCGTGTTCGACGCCCGCATGGGCGGCAACGGTTTCCTGCTGCCCGCCGGCCCCCTGCGCGAGCCGATGACCCGCAAGCGCGACGCCACACTCATCAACGACCCGCACTACCGCGCCACGCCGGATCGCCCGAACATCTTCGGCATGCACCTCGAATTGCAGGACGCGTACAACCTGGCCGACCCAGCGTTGCGCCGCCCGCTCGCGCAATTCGCCCGCGTGGAAGGCGAGCAATTGCTGGCTGCTGCCGGCATCGGCAACCCCGAGCGCTTCTTCGCCTCGCTGCGCGCCGCCGGGCTCAAGCCGAGCACCCTGCCGCTGCCTGACCACTACGATTTCACCGACAACCCGTTCGCCGACAGCCACGCCGAGGTGATCCTGATCACCGAAAAGGATGCCGTAAAATGCGGCCATCTCGACGACCCGCGCATCTGGGTGGTGCCGACCACACCGGTGGTCGACCCGGCACTGGTCGAACAGGTCTGCCAGCGCGTACGCGCCCTGGCCGATCGCGCCACCGCCAAAGCCGGCGCACAATAACGCCACCCCATCCGCTGTACCGGCGCGCTGCCCTGCCCTCTGAGCAGCCGCCACGGAGCCTCTACCGCCATGGACAATCGCCTGCTCGAAATCCTCGTCTGCCCGCTGTGCAAGGGCACGCTGCAACACGACCGCGCCAACAACGAACTGATCTGCCACGTCGACAAGCTGGCCTATCCGATCCGCGACGGCATCCCCGTCATGCTGGCCGATGAAGCCCGCCAGACCGTGGAAGGTACGCCGGTCGATCCGGCCTGATGCATCAAGGTTGATCACCATGTCGCACGCGCCGTTCATCGCTGTCATTCCCGCGCGGCTGGCGTCCACGCGGCTGCCCAACAAACCGCTGGCCGACATCGACGGCAAGCCGATGGTGGTGCGCGTGGCTGAACGCGCGCACCAGTCGTCTGCCGCGCGCGTGGTGGTCGCCACCGATGCCGCGTCGGTTGCCGACGCCTGTATGCAGCACCACGTCGAAGCCGTGCTCACGCGCGCCGACCACGCCTCCGGCACCGACCGCCTGGCCGAAGTCGCCACCGTGCTCGGGCTGCCCGACGACGCCATCGTCGTCAACGTGCAAGGCGATGAACCGCTGATCGCCCCGACGCTGATCGACAACGTGGCCGCCCACCTGCGCGACCACCCGGACTGCGCTATTGCCACTGCGGCCCACCCCATCCACGACCCCGCTGACGTGTTCAACCCGAACGTCGTCAAGGTCGTGCTCGATGCGGCAGACCGCGCCTTGCTGTTCTCCCGCGCGCCGTTGCCCTGGGCCCGCGACACCTGGACGCCTGCCGTGATGGCGCGTTCCGTGGTGGAACGCCCGCTGCCGGCCATGCCCATGCTGCGCCATATCGGCATCTACGCGTATCGCGCCGGTTTCCTGCGCCGCTTCCCGCAACTGGCCGCCGCACCGATCGAACAGACCGAGCAGCTCGAGCAGTTGCGCGCGATGTGGCACGGTGAGCGCATCGCCGTGCTGACCACCGATGACGCCCCCGCCGCCGGTGTCGACACGCCCGAAGACCTCGCCCGCGTGCGCGCCGCCTGGGCCGAATTGCTCGCCCAGGACGGCCCCTGAGCCCGCGATTTCTCTGAACTTTGCCGCCCCGGCGCTAAAACCCCGCCAGCGCCGTGGCATAATCGCGAAGACGTAATCGTGCAAACGACAGGTCGCATGCCTTCGCCCACGCAAGGCGAGACAGCGGCAGCAGGGAGACAAATCGAGCCATGGGGTGCTGCCGTTCGGCGGGCGCCTCTTCCATTCAGTGTCCCGGTAAGGCTGGCGTCAACTTCGCCCGCTAGGCTGCCTGTTTGCGTCGATTGTGTCGCCAGAAGCCTGCATTCAGGCGCGCATTCAGGCGTATTGGGAATCCGCCCGCTCGGACCGATTCCCAACGCGCTTCACGCTGCTTGATCGCGCGACAAGATTGAAAACTTGAGGAACTCGTCACCATGCGGTTGATTCTGTTGGGCGCGCCCGGCGCCGGCAAAGGTACGCAAGCCAAATTCATCTGCGAGAAGTTCGGTATTCCGCAGATCTCCACCGGCGACATGCTGCGCGCAGCCGTCAAGGCCGGCACCCCGCTGGGTATCGAAGCGAAAAAGGTCATGGACGCCGGCGGCCTAGTGTCGGACGACATCATCATCGGCCTGGTGAAAGACCGCCTGCAACAGCCAGACTGCAAGAACGGCTACCTGTTCGATGGTTTCCCGCGCACCATCCCGCAAGCCGAAGCCATGAAGGATGCCGCCGTGGCGATCGACTATGTGCTGGAAATCGACGTGCCGTTCGACGCCATTATCGAGCGCATGAGCGGCCGCCGCGTGCATGTGGCTTCGGGCCGCACCTACCACGTCAAGTACAACCCGCCCAAGACCGAAGGCGTGGATGACGAAACCGGCGAACCGCTGATCCAGCGCGACGACGACAAGGAAGAAACCGTGCGCAAGCGCCTGGACGTGTATGAAAACCAGACGCGTCCGCTGGTGGACTACTACTCGCAGTGGGCGGCCAACGGCAATAGCGCCGCCAAGGTAGCACCGCCGAAGTACCGCAAGATCAGCGGCGTGGGCAATGTCGACGAGATCACTGCTCGTGTGTTCGGTGCCCTGCAGGACTGAGCAAACTCCGCAACAGACCCGCTAGGAAAAATGGCGCCTCGATTATGAGGCGCCATTTTTTTTGCCCGGTCTCCGGCCGCTTCGCGCTAACATATGACGTTGACGTAAACGTCAAGTAACTCGCAGACCACACACAAGGAGACACGGCATGGAGATTCGCGACCAGGTATTCATCATCACCGGCGGTGCGTCGGGATTGGGGGCTGGTACCGCGCGCACATTGGCGGAAGCCGGCGGCAAGGTGGTGATTGCCGATCTGAACGAAGCCGCCGGCACCGCGCTGGCGCAGGAACTGGGCGGCCGCTTCGTGCGCTGTGACGTCACCTCTGAGGCCGACGGGCAAGCCGTGGTGGAGGCCGCTACATCGCTGGGCACGCTGCGTGGGCTAGTGAACTGCGCAGGCATCGCCACCGCCTCGCGCACGGTGGGCAAGACGGGGCCGCATCCGTTGGACCAGTTCGCACGCGTGATCAATATCAACCTGATCGGCACGTTCAACATGATCCGTCTGGCCGCGACGGCCATGGCCGGCAACGCGCCCAACGCCGGTGGCGAGCGCGGCGTGATCATCAACACGGCATCGGTAGCAGCGTTTGACGGGCAGATCGGCCAAGCGGCCTATGCGGCGTCCAAGGGCGGCGTGGTGGCCATGACGCTGGCGATTGCGCGTGACCTGTCGCGTGACGGCATCCGCGTAATGACGATTGCGCCGGGCATCTTCGAGACGCCGATGCTGCTGGGCATGCCGCCGGAAGTGCAGGACGCGCTGGGCAAGATGGTGCCCTTCCCGCCGCGCCTGGGTAAGCCGGCGGAGTATGCGCAACTCGCGCGCGCGATCGTCGAGAACCCGATGCTCAATGGCGAAACCATCCGCCTGGATGGCGCCATCCGCATGCAGCCGAAGTAAGCGGCGCGATCAGGCGGCCATTAGGTGGTAGGCAACGCCATCCGACGAATCATCTGCCACGCCGCCTCGGCCGCCGGCGAGAGCGATCGGTCCTGCCGGCGCGCCAGCACAATGGCGCGCGTTTCCTTGGGCGTGAGCGGCACCGCCACCAAGGGCGACGACGATGGCAGCGGCAACGACAGCGATGGCACGACACCCGCGCCGATGCCAGCCTCCACCATGCCGAACACGGCGCTGCTATGGCCCATCTCCTGCGCCACATCAGGATGCACGCCATGGCGCAGGAAGATGCGATCGATGAGCGGTCGGCTGCCTGAAGCGTGATCGAGCAGCACGACTGCGGTGCGATGCAGGTCTTTCCAGCGCACGCTGCTGCGCTGGGCGAACGGATGGTCGCGGCGACAGACCAGGCAGAACGGGTCCGTCAATACGGGCTCCGTCCATAGGCCCTCGGTATCGAGCGGCTCCACCACCACGCCAAAATCCGCCCCGCCGGTACGAATGAGTTGCAGCGTGTCGACCTGCACCGAGTCGCGCACGATCATGCGGATGTCCGGGTAGCGCGTCACGCACTCGGCCACGTACACGGGCATCAGGCGCGTCGATACGGTCGGGCTTGATGCCACCACCACCCGCCCCCGTCGTTGCTCCCCCACCTGGCGCGCTTGATGCAGCGTATCGTCCAGATCGGCAATCAGGCGATCAAGCGCGGTGGCCAGCGAGCGCCCGACCTCCGTCAGGACGACCTCGCGCGTGGTGCGGTCGAGCAGCTTGAGACCCAGTTCGCCTTCCAGCTCCGAGATCGACCGACTCACTGCGGGCTGCGTCAGCCCGATCGTGTCGCCGGCACGACTGAAGCTGTGCGCACGTGCTACCGCCAGAAACACCCGCAACTGCCGCAGCGTCACATTCATGCCACCACCGTATGAATTGATTCGATCAATGCATTTGTATTCTAGATGCCGATGCTGTGCAATAACGCCTTCCCCGCATTTTCTTCCGCTATCGCGTCATGGTGATGGCACTTGCACATGAAGATTCCGCTGCTCTCCCGCATTGATGGGTTCATCCAGGCCATGCTGGTCATGGTGCTGCTGGCCCTGTTCTTTCCCGCGCTGGGCGCAAGCGATGGCCCGCTGCATCTGGACGTCGTCACCATTCTTGGCGTATCGCTGGTGTTCTTCCTGCACGGCGCGGCGCTCTCTCGCGAGAAGATCATCGAGGGCGCGCGCAACTGGCGCCTGCACCTGTTCGTGCAGAGCTGCACCTTCATCCTGTTCCCGCTGATCGGCGCGGCGATTCTGTTTGCGTGCAAGCCGTTCATCCCCGCCGAGCTGCTGCTGGGGGTGTTCTACCTGTGCGCGCTGCCGTCCACGGTGTCGTCTTCCGTGGCGATGACGGCGATGGCCAAGGGCAACGTGCCGGCCGCCATCTTCAACGCGACCATCTCGGGGCTGATCGGCATGATCGCCACGCCGCTGCTGATGAGCTTCGTGATTCACGCGTCGGGTGCGGATCTGTCGGTGGGTAAAGCGCTGCTGGGCGTGGCCGAGCAATTGCTGCTGCCATTCGTGCTCGGTCAGTTGCTGCGCCCGGCCATTGGCGGCCTCATCAACAAGTACAAGACCATCATCAACAAGGTCGACCGCGTGGTGATCCTGCTGATTGTCTTCAACTCGTTTGCCGATTCCACGCACGCTGGCGTGTGGTCGAAGTACCCGTGGGAGACCATCGTGGCCGTGGCCATCATGAGCGGCGCGCTGCTGTTCGTGGTGCTGGGCGCGACGACGTGGCTGTCGCGGCGTGCCGGCTTTGCGCTGGCGGATGAGGTGACCGCCGTGTTCTGCGGTTCCAAGAAGAGCCTCGCCAACGGCATCCCGATGGCAAAGATTCTGTTTGCCGGTAACCCCGCGCTGGGCCTGATCGTGCTGCCCACCATGATCTACCACCAGTTGCAGTTGATCGTGTGCTCGGCGCTGGCGCGCAAGTATGCAGATCGCGTCGCACATGCCGAGGCCGATGCCAAGGTCCAGGAAGGGGCACCGGCACGACGCACGGCTTGATCAGCGTAGGGCTATCAAACGCCGGGGTTGTGAGACAGCGGCGGGTTCTTGGCGAAGTACGCGCGGATGCCGCGCAGGATGGCGTCGGCCAATTGGTTCTGGTGGCCCAGGTCGTTGAGCTTGGCCTCTTCTTCCGGGTTGGAAATGAAGGCCGTCTCGACGAGGATCGAGGGAATGTCCGGCGCCTTGAGCACCGCAAACCCGGCCTGCTCCACCTGCCCCTTGTGTAGCCGATTGATGCCACCAATCTGCTCCAGCACGGCGCGGCCGACCTTCATGCTGTCGCCGATCTGCGCGGTGGTCGACAGATCCAGCAGCACGCGCGTGACCTGCGCATCCTTGGAGCCGAGGTTCGCGCCACCGATCATGTCCGCCGCGTTTTCCTTGTTGGCGAGCCACTTGGCTTGCGCGCTCGACGCCCCTCGATCGGACAGCACGAACACCGAGGCACCACGCGCTTCTGGGGTGACAAACGCATCGGCGTGAATGGAGACGAACAAATCAGCCTGCACGCGCCGCGCCTTCTGCACACGCACGCCCAGCGGGACGAAGTAGTCTGAATCGCGCGTCATCATGGCGCGCATGTTGGGCTGAGCGTCGATCTTGGCCTTGAGCATGCGGGCGATCGACAGCACCACGTCCTTCTCGTGCGTGCCAGCACCGCCCGTGGCGCCCGGGTCTTCGCCGCCATGACCGGGGTCGATGGCGACCGTCAGCAGCCGGCGCATGCGCGGGCCACCGGATGGCGTGCGCGACACAGGCGGCTCGGGCACGACGTCCAGCGGCGGGGTATTCGGCGCGTTGGCGAGCGTCGAGGGTGGATTCGCTGACGTGGTCGGCGGCGTCTTGCGTGGTGGCGTGCGGTTGGCGAGCGTTGGGCGCGACTCCGCTGTCGTTGCCGTTGCAGGCGGCGCGGCGGGGCTCGACGCACTGCTGTCACGGCGGGCCAATGCGGCGATCGGGTCGTCGTCTTCCGCCGGTGTCGGCATCGGCGTGCCACCCGAGGCCGCAAAGCGCTGCTGCTTGCCTTCGGTGGCCTGCACGAGCTGCATCAGCGGGTCGGGCGGATTGGTCGGATACAGATCAAACACGAGCCGGTTGCGATAACCCGCAATCGGCAGCAGCGTGAACACCTGCGGGTTGACGCTCTCCTTCAGATCAAACACCAAGCGCACCACGCTGGGCCGGTTCTGGCCCACCCGCACCTGACGGATGTACGGATCATTCGGCGTGATCTTGGCGACCAACTCGCGCAGCGTCGGGTTCAGCTCCAGCCCATCGATGTCGACCATCAAGCGGTCCGGATCGGTGATGAGCTGGTGCGTGGCCTTGAGCGCGACATCGGATTCGATGGTCACGCGCGTGTAGTCCTCGGCCGGCCACACACGCACCGCCACGATGTTGGCGCCGCGCGCAAGCTGCGGGCCGGCCAGGCTCAGGATGACGGTGCCCGCGCCGGCTTTTGCCATGCGCGCGAGCCATTGCCGGCGCGCCTGGCTCGGCAGGTTGGGATCATCCGGTTGGTCGGTCGGCAAATGCTTGATCAGCATGGGGCAGCGGTTACAGCGACTGTAGAAGTTGAAGGCCGGTCTGCGTGTGGGCACTCAGATGCGCAAGACGCGGTGCATGCTCAACGCCGTCATCGTAGGTTTCGTGCACAACGTCGACCGATAAAGCGACATGCAGGTCGGGCGTGCCGAGCAACGCCTGGGCCTTCTCCGGCCACTCGACCAGGCACAGCGCGGGTTCGGCAAAGCAATCGCGGAAGCCCGCATCGGTCCATTCTTCCGGATCGGCAAAACGGTACAGGTCAAAGTGATAGACCTTCTGCGTGCCAGTGGTTCCAGCAACCTCGTAGGGTTCGACCAACGTATAGGTCGGGCTGCGCACGCGGCCGGAATGGCCGAAGCCACGCAGGATGGCGCGCGAAAGCGTGGTCTTGCCCGCGCCCAGATCGCCCGAGAGTTGCACCTGCACGGGCCGCGGACCCAGCGCCAGCACGGCCTGCGCAAGCGCCGCGCCAAAGGCCGACGTGGCCGCCTCGTCGCCGAGCGTCACGGTGCGCTCGGCGAGCGGCGGGGTCAAAACAGAGGGCATGGCAGGCGAATGAGAGCAGGGAGCACGGTGGGCATTGCGTACAATTTGGGCATGTCCGCCACCCCCACGTCCTCACTCGAAACGAACCTGGATGCGCGCTTGCCAGCCGATGAAGCCGGCATGCTCGCGCTGGTGGCGCAGATCCGCTCCTGGGGTGCCGAACTCGGTTTCGATGCCATCCGCATCGCCGATGTCGACCTCTCGCACGCGGAAGAAGGGCTCCAGACGTGGCTTGCGCAGGGGTTTCACGGTGACATGGATTATATGGCGAACCATGGCATGCTCCGCGCGCGCCCGGCCGAACTTGTTGCCGGAACGGTACGCGCCATCGTCGCGCGGATGCTGTATCTGCCACATGGCACGGGGGCGCAACCTGCGGGCGGTGACTGGCGCGCCATCGAGTGGGACCGCCTGCGCCGCCCGGAAGACGCCACCATCTCGCTCTATGCGCGTGGCCGGGACTATCACAAGGTCTTGCGCCAGCGCTTGCAGAAGCTCGCAGAGAAGATTGCCGGTGTCGCGGGGCCGTACGGCTTTCGCGTGTTCACCGATTCCGCGCCGGTGCTGGAAGTGGCGCTCGCCACCAACGGCGGCCTGGGCTGGCGCGGCAAACATACGCTGCTGCTTGATCGCGATGCCGGCTCGATGTTCTTCCTCGGCGAAATCCTGATCGACCTGGCCCTGCCCGTGGACCCGCCCGTGGAGCCGCACTGCGGCAACTGCACACGCTGCATCGACGTGTGCCCCACGCAGGCCATCGTCGCGCCGTATGTGGTGGACGCGCGCCGTTGCATCTCGTACCTCACCATCGAACACAAGGGCAGCATCCCCGTCGAGTTGCGGGCTGCGATGGGCAACCACGTCTACGGCTGCGACGACTGCCAGCTCATCTGCCCGTGGAACAAGTTTGCGGTGCCGGCCAATCTGCCGGACTTCGATGTACGCAATGGGTTGGATGCTGCTTCCCTGATCGAGTTGTTCAACTGGACCGAAGCGGAATTCAACCAGCGGCTTGAAGGCAGCCCAATCCGCCGTATCGGGCATGAACGCTGGCTGCGCAACCTGGCAGTGGCCCTGGGCAATGCGCTGCGCGGGCCGTTGCCTGAACCAGCTCGCACACAAGTCACCGCTGCCTTGCAGACGCGGGCAGAAGACGCTTCTGAACTCGTGCGGGAGCACGTGGTTTGGGCACTGGCGACCTGACAGTGCCACTCCATCCTTTGCCGTTTTAATGCCTGCGCGGCAAACCCAATCGCAAATGTTTTAAAAGCCAGACAATGTCGCGCTTAACACAAATGCCGGATTCCACTGTTAACGCGTGTTGACGCAAACCTTGATACCACGCGGTATGCAAACGGTTTCGCATCCGGGCAGATACCAATTGTTTGCAGATAAAACATCGACAAAATAGAGGCTGTTCAAAAACCCTCCACTTCGATGTTCTCCGCTCTTGCTGATTTCCGCCGCGCACTGCTTTCTGTGGTGCGTGCCCGCGCTTCTGGTCGCCTACCTCTCGTGCGACGCGCGTGGCGCAACGGCGTGATGGGGGCTGCGCTGTGCGCGGCGAGCATGGCACCGGCATGGGCCACGGTGAGCATCGAGGGCGTGCCATTCGACGATGCCGCCCGCGTGGCTGGCCGCGAGCTGCTGCTCAACGGCACGGGGCTGCGCGCGGTGTTCGTCATCAAGGGCTACGTGGCAGGGCTGTACCTGCCTGAGCGCGCCAAGAACGCCGCGGTCATCCTCGGCATGAAGGGGCCGAAGCGGTTGCAGATCCATCCGCTGCGCGACGTGGGCGCCGACACCTTCATCCGCGCACTGAACGATGGCATCCATCGCAATCAGACCGAAATCCAGATGCAAAAGCTGGCCGACCGTCTGACGCAACTGGAAGACGCGATGCGCCAGATCGGCTCGACCAAGCGTGGTGACACCATCAACTTCGACTACGCGCCCGAAGCCGGCACCACCATCAGTATCAACGGCGTGGCACGCGCCAAGCCCATCCCTGGCGAAGATTTCTACCAGGCCGTGCTCAGCATCTTCATCGGCAATTACCCCGTCGACCGCGATCTGAAGAGCGGATTGCTCGGCACCTGAGCATTCTCCCGACAGAGCCCGGCGCCGGCGGCATGCTAGATTCTCGGGATCGTTTTTCCGCGCCGGACTCTGTCATGCCCTCCCCGTTTGATGCCGTTCTCGCCGCGCCCTTCGGCAAGCTGGGCGTGCGCGTGGCCGGTGGCGCCCTGCGTGAGCTCGTCTACCTGCCGGAGAGCACGCCCACCATCGATTCGTCGGACGCGTTGATCGCCAAGCTGGCCCGCCAACTCGATGCGTACTACGGCAACGCCAGGGCCACGTTCGACATCCCGCTCGCGCCCGCCGGCACGGACTTCCAGCACCGCGTGTGGAACGCCATCCGCGCCATCCCGTGCGGCAGCGTCATCACCTACGGCACCATCGCCCGCCAGATCGGCAGCGTGCCGCGCGCGGTGGGGCAGGCGTGCGGCGACAATTGGTTTCCGATCCTCATCCCCTGCCACCGCGTGGTGAGCGCATCGGGCATCGGCGGATTCGCACACCACACCGATGGCTACCTGATGAACATCAAGCACTGGCTGCTGCGCCACGAAGGCGTGATGCTGATATGAGAAAGGCTGCACTGAAAGACGCCGACGCCCCCGCCCTGCCCCCGCAAAGCGCAGACGCCATCCAGCGCTTCTGCGACGCACTGTGGTTGGAGGACGGCCTCGCCCGCAACACGCTCGATGCGTACCGACGCGACCTGACGCTCTACGCGCACTGGCTGGCCGAGCGCAACAAGTCCATCGCTGAAACCGAAGACGGCGACCTCGCCGATTACTTCGCCGCACGCCATGCCGAGAGCCGCGCCTCGACCGCCAACCGGCGTCGCACCGTGTTCAAGCGCTTCTTCGTGTGGGCGATGCGCGAACACGTGGTGACCACTGATCCGTCGCGCCTGCTGCCCACGGCCAAGCAACCGCCGCGCTATCCGAAGACGCTGTCCGAAGCGCAGGTCGAGGCGCTCATCAACGCCCCCGATGTCGACACGCCACTCGGCCTACGCGACCGCGCCATGATCGAGCTGATGTATGCGAGCGGCTTGCGCGTGTCGGAGATCGTTGGATTGAAGACGGTGGAAGTCGGCCTGAACGAAGGCGTGGTGCGCGTGATCGGCGGCAAGGGCGGCAAGGATCGGCTGGTGCCGTTCGGCGCCGAGGCGGGCGACTGGCTGCGGCGCTATCTGCGTGATGGCCGCACCGCGCTCTTGGGCGAGCGCACGGCTGACGCCCTGTTCGTCACCGCGCGCGGCGACGGCATGACGCGCCAGGCGTTCTGGTACCTCATCAAACGCTACGCGTTGCTCGCCGACATTCACGCACCGCTCTCTCCGCACACGCTGCGGCACGCGTTCGCTACGCATCTGCTCAACCACGGCGCAGACTTGCGCGTGGTGCAGATGCTGCTCGGCCACGCCGATATTTCCACCACGCAGATCTACACCCATGTCGCGCGCGAGCGCCTGCGCACGCTGCATGCGCAGCACCATCCGCGCGGATAGCGTTGTTTCCTTTTGCCCATGAGCAAGTCCAAACACGTTTCTGAAACGCCCGCCACGCAGTTCCTCAAGGCGCACGGCGTCGCCTTTACCGAACACACCTACGACTATGTCGACAAGGGTGGCACGACCGAATCGTCGCGCCAGCTCGGTGTGAACGAGCACGCCGTCATCAAGACGCTGGTGATGGAAGACGAGCACGCCAAGCCGCTGATCGTGCTGATGCATGGCGATTGCTCGGTCTCCACCAAGAACCTCGCGCGCCAGACCGGCCGCAAAAGCGTGCAGCCGTGCAAGCCCGAGGTGGCGCAGCGGCACAGCGGTTACCTGGTCGGCGGCACGTCGCCGTTTGGCGTGCGCAAGGCGATGCCGGTGTATGTGGAAGCGACCGTGCTGGAGCTGGAGCGCATCTACATCAATGGCGGGCGGCGCGGCTTTCTGGTGAGCATTGCGCCCAGCGTGCTGACCACGGTGCTGAACGCGCAGCCCGTCCACTGTGCAAACCCCGATTGAAACGGCCCCGGCGGCTGGGGCACCCTTAGGCACCCTACCCGCCCACGCTACAATCGCGCAGCCTGATTTCACAGAACCGCTATGTCCCCTGTCGTCGCAACCGTCATTTTTGCCGTGGCCGCTTACCTGATCGGCTCCGTCTCGTTTGCCGTGGTCGTGAGCCGCATCATGGGCTTGGCAGACCCGCGCACCTACGGCTCGGGCAACCCCGGCGCCACCAACGTGCTGCGCTCGGGCAACAAGAAGGCGGCCATCCTCACGTTGCTGGGTGATGCCGCTAAGGGCTGGCTGGCGGTGTGGCTGGCGCAACTGCTGGCACCGCGCTTTGGCGTGGATGAGGTTGGCATTGCGCTGGTGGTGACCGCCGTGTTCCTCGGCCACCTGTATCCGGTGTTCCACCGCTTTGCCGGTGGCAAGGGCGTAGCGACCGCGGCCGGCATTCTGCTGGCGCTGAACGTGTGGCTGGGGCTGGCGACGCTGGCCACCTGGATCATCATCGCCGTGTTCTTCCGCTACTCGTCGCTCGCGGCGCTGGTGTCGGCGGTGTTCGCGCCGTTCTTCTACGTGCTGATGTTCAGCTTCGACTGGATTGCCGGTGCGGTTGCGCTGATGGCCGTGCTGCTGATCGCACGCCACCGCGCCAATATCGCCAAGCTGCTCGCCGGCAAGGAAAGCCGCATCGGCGAGAAAAAGAAAGCCGCTTAATTGCGCAACTCGGCGCGCACCGAATGCGCGCGCCGATGTTCCCCCGGCGGCAGCCCAGTATGCCGCCGCATCAACCGCCGGAAGGCGGACATGTCCTGATAGCCGCACTGCTCGGCAATCGCCGTCAGGCTCAGCATGCTAACTTCCAGCAGGTGACACGCGCGCTCCACGCGCAGCCGGTGCAGCAATTGCAACGGCGACATCCCCACCGTCTTCGTGAAATGCCGCAGCAGCGTGCGCTCGCTGGTGGAAGCGGCGGCGGCGAGCTTCCCCAGATCAAACGGTTCGTGCAGATGCTGCTGCAGGTAGCGCCGCGCGCGCAGCACCACGCTGTCGCGAATGGCCGGCTTGCTGCGCAGCCAGATGCCGATGGCCTCGCCGCGTGACGGGTGATCAAGCACCGCATTGCCCAACGTGCGCGCGAGCTTGGCATCCGCCAGCCGCCCCACCACGCGGTGCATGAGCGCCACGCCGTGCTCCATCGCCCGCGCGGTAATCACGTTGCCACTGCTGACGATGGCTTGCGCCGGCACCACCTTCAACTGCGGGAAATTGCCCTGCACCCAGCCAGCAATCAGCCACGTCACCGTCAGCCGTTGGCCGGGCGGCAGCACATCGGCCAGCATGGCCACACCCGTGAATGACGAGGCGACCAACCGCCCCGCCTCCAGATAGCGGCGGATCGTGGTGCGCTCCGCCTCCAGCAGCGCCAGGCGCTGTTCCATCGTGCCGATGTGGTCGAAATGCAGCGGCGGCACGATCAGCGCATCACCGAGTTCCGCATCGTGCGCCGGCAGTGCCTCGCAGCGGCAGACCAGCGTTTCAGCGGCGGCCTGCCAACGCGCCGGATCCCGCGCGACGAGTCGCCAGCCGAACACCGACATCTTGGCGATGTCGGCGCGCTTGCTGGCTTGCATGGAGGCCAACGCATTCGCCGCGCCCAGCGTGTCGGCGGCGGTGGCGAGCGCGGAAAAACCGGCGTCGGGAAAGGTCAGCAGGTCGATGTTTGGCATGCCGCAGTATAGGCATGGGCACCAATCCACGTGGCGGGATTAACCCCAACTCTGGCGGGAATACCTCTTTCAGTTCAGACCCGTCCGATTGAGGATGCGACGGTGGCTGCGCACAGACGCGGCCCCATCACAGAACAACGATCAGGAGACGACGCACGATGCAGCAATTCACGCAGGGATTCGCACTGCGCGGCACGCTCGCCATGGCCGCGCTTGCGGCATTGGCCGGTTGCGCAAGCACCGACAGTGGCTGGGCCACGCCTTCGGACACCGGCCTCTCGGCCGAGATCAGCCGCACCCGCTTCGGCATTCCGCACGTCCGCGCCAACGACTACGCCAGCCTCGGCTTCGGCATGGCCTATGCCTATGCGCAGGACAACGTCTGCCTGCTGGCTGATCAGGTGGTCACCGTCAACGGTGAGCGTTCGAAGACGTTCGGGCCGGAAGGCACCGTCACCGTGTCGTTCAAGCCGATCCCGAACACGCAATCCGATGCGTTCTTCAAAAGCGCGTTCGACGAGGCGGGCCTGC
>JGI24740J21852_10000722_pt1 | contig 14380 bp, 16 predicted proteins | sample KBSCornC6_FD_21852 | JGI IMG/M metagenome (IMG submission 21852) | reverse complement strand
GGCGCTCGTTGTGCATCGCGCTGTGGCTGCGATGGGTGAGCGCCTGCTGCAGCAACTCCGGTTTGCTGAAGCGGTAGCCAAGACGTTGCTGTAGTGCTTCCAAACTCATCTCAACGCTGGGTCCCCGAGAAGGTGATCACCATGCCAATAGGGCCATACAGCGGAATTTCCCGCTTGTACGAGAAGTGCACAGCCTGAATGGAACCGCCGGCATCCAGCACTTCGAGGTCTTCACCCTTGAGCGACGTGATGTCGTCGATCGCCGCTTGCTTGTCAAAAGCGGAGGTAATGTCCTGCCGCGTAGACGCACGCTCGCGCGCTTGCTTCACCGCACGCGTGATGGCCTGGTACTCCATCAGGCTCGGAATGGACCGGATCGCCGGCAACACAGCCGTGATCAGCACGATGATGCCGATCAGAATGCCGAACATCGTAATCCCGCGCGACGGGCGTTTCAGCCCAGCCTGACGAATCCGCATTGCATTTCCCCCGTTGTGCAAGTGCCGAGTTTAAATAAGAGACTTAGTGATCACTTTCGTGGATCAACGGAAGCTGCCAATCCGCTTCAGGTCACCCAGGTTCATCCAGATAAAGAACGCCTTCCCGACGATGTTCTTGTCCGGCACGAAGCCCCAATAACGGGAGTCCGCGCTGTTGTCGCGATTATCCCCCATCATGAAATAGTGACCCTCAGGTACCTTGCAGGTAAACCCGGCCTGATTGTAAGTGCAGTTTTCGCGGAACGGAAAATCGTCCGGGCCGGAGACATAGGCGGGGCGATCGGCGTCGTTCAGGATGTTGTGGGAAACGTTGCCGAGCGTTTCCTGATACTGCTTGGAATACGTGAGACGCTCGCCGTCGAGGTAGTCCGATTGCGGCGTGTACGAGGCAGGCTGGCCGTTCACCGTCAGCCGCTTGTTGTCGTACTTCACCACGTCGCCCGGCACGCCAACCACGCGCTTGATGTAGTCCATCGACTCATCTTTCGGGTAGCGGAAGACCATCACATCACCGCGTTGCGGCTGATTCAGCGCGACGATCTTCTTGTTCACGATCGGCAGGCGAATGCCGTACGTGTACTTGTTGACGAGGATGAAGTCACCGATCTGCAGCGTCGGGATCATCGAGCCCGACGGAATCTTGAACGGCTCGATCACGAACGAGCGCAGCAGGAATACCGCGGCGATCACCGGGAAAAAGCTTGCGGTGTACTCCAGCCACCACGGCTGGCGCAGCTTCTCGTCAGCCAACTGCAGACGCGCGGCACCGATGTCGCCAGCGCCGCCGTACTGCGCTTGTACCTGGGCGCGCGCATCGAATTCAGCCAGCGCAGTTGCTGCTGCGGCTTGACGCTGGCGCTGGAATACGAGCTTGTCAGCCACCCACGCAATACCGGTGATGACGACGAGAATAAACAGGATCAGGGCGAAGTTCATGGAGGAGAGATCGTCCGAGCGGTGTCCGGGTTATTTTTCTTCGACGCGCAGGATGGCCAGGAAGGCCTCTTGCGGAATTTCAACGGTGCCGACCTGCTTCATGCGCTTCTTGCCCTCTTTCTGTTTCTCGAGGAGCTTCTTCTTACGCGAGATATCGCCGCCGTAGCACTTGGCCAGCACGTTCTTGCGCAGCGCCTTGACGTTCTCACGCGCAATCACATTGGCGCCGATGGCGGCCTGGATGGCGACGTCGTACATCTGGCGCGGGATGATCTCGCGCATCTTGGCGGCGACTTCACGACCACGATACGTGCTGTTGGAGCGGTGCACGATGATGGACAGCGCATCGACCTTGTCGCCGTTGATCAGGATGTCGACCTTGACCACGTCCGACACACGGTATTCCTTGAACTCGTAGTCCATCGACGCATAGCCGCGCGAGACGGACTTCAGGCGATCGAAGAAGTCCAGCACGATCTCACCCATCGGGATTTCGTACGTGAGCTGGACCTGGCGACCGTGGTAGCTCATGTTGATCTGCGAGCCACGCTTCTGTTCGCACAGCGTGATCACGGCGCCGACGTAGTCCTGCGGCATGTACAGATTGACCGTGACAATCGGCTCGAGAATCGCCTCGATCTTGCTCGGGTCCGCCGGCATCTTGGCCGGGTTTTCCACCTGGATCATGGTGCCGTCGCGCAGCTGCACCTGATAGACCACCGTCGGCGCAGTGGTGATCAGATCCATGTCGAATTCGCGCTCCAAGCGCTCCTGCACGATCTCCATGTGCAGCAGGCCGAGGAAGCCGCAGCGGAAGCCAAAGCCCAGCGCCTGGGACACCTCCGGCTCGTATTGCAGCGACGCGTCATTCAGCTTGAGTTTTTCCAGCGATTCGCGCAGCGCTTCATACTGGTTGGCTTCCACCGGATACAGGCCGGCGAACACCTGCGGCTTGACTTCCTTGAAGCCCGGCAGCGGCGCTTCGGCCTTGCGCGGCGCCACATGCGTGATCGTGTCGCCCACCTTCGCGGCCTTCAGTTCCTTGATGCCGGCGATGACGAAGCCCACCTGCCCCGCCGACAGCGATTCGCGCGGCATCGACTTCGGCGAAAACACACCGACCTGCTCCACCAGATGCTGCGCGCCGGTGGCCATCAACAGGACCTTGTCCTTGGCGCGCAACGTGCCGTTCACCACGCGCACCAGCATCACCACGCCGACGTAGTTGTCGAACCACGAGTCGATGATCAACGCTTGCAGCGGCGCGGCCGGGTCACCCTTGGGCGCCGGCACCTTGGCGATCAGCGCTTCCAGCACGTCCGCCACGCCTACACCCGTCTTGGCGGAGCAGCGCGTCGCGTCGGTTGCGTCGATGCCGATCACATCTTCGATTTCCTGGATGGCGTTTTCCGGGTCGGCGGCCGGCAAGTCGATCTTGTTGAGCACCGGCACCACTTCCACCCCCAGTTCGATGGCGGTATAGCAGTTGGCAACCGTCTGCGCTTCCACGCCCTGCGAGGCATCGACCACCAGCAGCGCGCCTTCGCAGGCGGACAGCGAGCGGCTGACTTCATAGCTGAAGTCGACGTGCCCCGGGGTGTCGATCAGATTCAGGTTGTAGACCTTGCCGTCCTGCGCTTTGTACGACAGCGCGGCAGTCTGGGCCTTGATGGTGATGCCGCGCTCTTTCTCGATATCCATCGAGTCCAGCACCTGGGCTTCCATCTCGCGGTCGGAGAGGCCACCACACAACTGGATGATGCGATCGGCCAGCGTCGATTTGCCGTGGTCGATGTGGGCGATGATCGAGAAATTACGGATATTGTCCATCGAATGCGTCGAAAAGCGCCCATCCCGGGCGCATCTGCCGGGCGCGAAGCGATTCCGGCATGGCCAGCGCACGTGAGACGGCGCCAGCGGGAGGTATTGGATTCCAAGCCGAGGCTGCGGCACGAAAATCGTGCACTGCAAAAATCGGCGCTAACAGGCGATTTTACCGGATTTCCGGGGGCTCCCCGCGCCTCTTTTTGCGGCAGCGACGCGTCAGCCGCGCGCCACCTGTTGCGCGAGCCACTCCTGCACGGCAGACGCATCCAGGAAGTAGTGGCACAACTCCTGTGCCCCGCCCGGCGGCGCGTCCGGCGCGCCCGTCATCAGCACCGGCACAAGCTCACCGAAGCGCGCTTCCAACGCGGGATCGCTATCAACATCCACCTCATGCAGCACAAACGAAAAGCCGCGCTGGAACGGCTCCAGCGCGACCTTCATGTCGTCGCACAAATGGCAGTACGAGCGGCCGTATAGCGTCAGCTCAATCACTGGCCACTGCCCGAACGCGCAGTGCTCGGACGCATCGTCACCACCTGGGTCGCATCGCCACGGCGCACAAACACGGCCACCATACGGTTCTTGTCGAGTTTGGCGACCACGTCATTGAACTGCTTGGCGCCCGTAATATCGGTATCACCCACGCGCAGGATCAGATCCCCCGGCCGAATACCAACACGCGCTGCGGGCCCTTCGGCCACCTGCACCTCGACACCGGTCTTGGTCTTGAATTCGCGTTGGGCACCATCCGATAGATCGGCCACCACCAGGCCCAGTGCATTCGGCTTACCCGGGCCCTGCTGGCTGTTGTCCGGCTGCGTGCCCTTGCCTCGCTGGGCGACCTTGGTATCCGACGGAAGCTCGGCCACGGTCACCGTCAAGTCACGCGTTGCACCCTTGCGCCAGACCTGTACGGTCGCGCGCGTGCCGGGCTTGGTCTCGCCGACTTGGCGCTGCAGATCGCCAGCCTTCTCGACGTCGCGGCCGTTGAACTTCAGGACGATGTCGCCAGCCTCGATGCCAGCCTTTTCCGCCGGACCACCCGACTCAACGTTGCCCACGTACGCGCCGCGCGCACGGCCAATGCCGAGCGATTCCGCCGCATCCTTCGGCACGTTGTCGATGGCTACCCCAATGCGGCCACGGGTCACGCGACCCAGCGCCTTGAGCTGATCCGCCACACGCATCGCTTCATCGATCGGAATCGAGAACGAGATGCCCATGTAGCCGCCGCTCTGGCTGTAGATCTGGTTGTTAATGCCGATCACCTCGCCGCGCAGGTTGATCAGCGGGCCGCCCGAATTGCCCGGATTCACGGCCACATCGGATTGAATGAACGGCAGGTAATCCCCCGTATCGCGCCCCTTGGCCGACACGATGCCCGCAGTCACCGTATTGTCCAGGCCAAACGGCGAGCCAATCGCCAACACCCATTCGCCCACGCGCACCTTGTCGGAATCGCCCAGCTTCAGACTCGGAAGCCCAGTGGCATCCACCTTGACGAGCGCTACGTCGGTCCGCTTGTCTACGCCAATCACCTTGGCCTTGAACTCGCGCTTGTCGATCAACGTGACGTAGATGGTTTCCGCACCTTCGACCACGTGCGCATTGGTCAAAACGTAGCCGTCACCCGAAATGATGAAACCGGAGCCTACGCCACGGCTTTGCTCTTCTTCCTGCTGCGGAGGCGCGTTTCGGCGTTTTTGCCCTTGGCCACCCTGACCCGGCATGCCCGGCATCGGCACGCCGAAGAAGCGACGGAAAAACTCGGCCATGTCGTCATCGCTCGGGCCATTGCGCATGCGCACCTTCTCGGTGGTGCGAATATTGACGACAGCCGGGCTGACCTTTTCCACCAGATCGGCGAAGTCGGGCAAGCCATAGGTGCCCGTCGCCGTGCTACCGGTGGCGTTCTGCGCATAGGCTGGCGCAAGCGCACCGCCCACCGCCAGAGCAGCGGCAACACACAGCAAACGCAAAGCGTAGACGGATCGAGCGGTACGCATGGAGGCTCCCCGGAACGAAAACAGATAGAGAAATGTGCTGCGCGGGCATACCGCGCAATTGAGGCAGTTGCCCGACTACTGCGGCGCGCTGGTCGTCGGCCGGTTAGTCCCGGTCACTGCGTTGGCGGAGACGGGCTTATAGTCGACCGCTGCGCCAAACTGCTTGATGGTAGCAAAGGGGACTTCACCCACCACCGTGAGCCAGAAATCAGCAATGCGACGCACCATCACGTGCGTGGCCCCCTGCGAGATGAAGCCCTCACGGCGCGTGCGCTTCTCAGACACCGGCTCGATAAACAGCGACAACCCCGCCAGCCCATCGCTGAACACGACCTGCTGCACCTCGAAGGCCGAGCTTCCCTTACCCGCCGGGGCAATGTCGCCCAACGGACGGCGAACTTCACGGATCTTCTGGAAGCCCTTGATGGGGATGCCGATCGTCCAGCCCTGCTCGGCCAGATTGATCGGTTGCGTGATGATCTCGTACTGATTCCAACCGTTCACGTTCTTGAACGCAGAAACGATCTTCTGCTTGTCCGACGGCACGCCCAGCGCGACCTGTGAGAACGCAACCTGTTCAAGCACCTTGCCATCTTCGTCGATGGTCTGGGCGCGCATCAACAGACCACTGTTGCGCTCCGCCCAGATTCGGTAGGCATAGCGGAAGCCATCCTTCGGATCCAGTTGGAAAACTTCGCAATCCATACCGGCCACCCGCTCCGCGGGCAGATGGCGCATGTCGTACTGGTCAAGCACGTCACCGTTGGTCGTCGCGAGCAACGCGGGGAAACTATCTTTGTGCTCCTGCTTCTCGGTCACAACGAGTTTGACGTCGTAGATCAAGTTCCGGACGACGTCATTCTGGCGCAGCATTTCGCGCTGCTTACCGTCGAGCGTCTCGATACGCTCGTACTCGTTGTTGAACAGATCAGCGTAATGCTGGATGCGTGTGGAGTGCATGCCGGTACCACGCTGATACGTCAGCGTGCCGACATAGTTCTGCTTGAGGGCCGCGCGGTGGATCTTGGTCAGCCAGGAAGCGGCCTCCTTGCGCGGCATGGGATCGGGCTGCGGCTGTGCAGCCGTCGCCAGCGCCGAAACACACAGAAGAAGAAAAACAGACCGGCGAATAGCCAGCAACTTGCGGGCGCCTGCCCCGGCAACGGGGTGCCACACCTTCGACATGGATGCCCGCATTATTCCTGATTGGAGTCCTGGGTGTTTGCCACCCCATTGGCCACTGCGCGCAGATACGGAACCACCATGCCATTGGTAGCGGATTGACGATGGGCACTCAGGTATTCATCCAGACGTGCATCGCGAATCATTGGCGTCGCGTCGGCAGCAGCTACCGTCACCGCTTGCACACCAGCGCCCGGCGTGGCCTTTGCGACCAGTGCAGGCGAACCGTCAGCGCCATCAACGGGGCCGCGTAGTTGCGGCACGACGACCCAGCTAACGGCCGCCACCGCCGCCGCCACAGCGGTCGACGGCATGATCCGGCGGACCCAGGCGGGACTAACAAGGAAACGGTGCCTCTCTTGGGCTTTCGCTCGCTGCGCCACAGTGGGCACGAGCAAATGCGGCTCAGCCTCAAGCTTGGCGGAGAACCGGCTAAGAAAATCCTCGGACGAACGTGCGTGCAGCAACTCTTCCGACCGAAGCGCATCGCCGATCAACTGATACTCGCGCCAGTGCGCCGCACCCTCGCCATCCTTGGCGAGTTCTACGGCCGATGACACCTCGTGCACCGCGACTTCACCGTCCATCAAGGCGGAGATGCGCTGCGCGAACTCCGCTTCTGTCGTCTGCATTTGAGCCTGACCCATTTCCCAACCCCAAAAACTCCAACGTCCAATCAACGATCCGAGAGAAGACTTCCCGAGGTTTCACCGTTTGCGGCCATTTCCAACTCCGACCGCCGGTTTTTCATATCGGCTGGCTACCACCGTTTGCCCTCTACCGTTCCCAGCAGGGGACGCAATTTCTCGGCAATCGCTTCGCGCGCCCGGAAAATTCGCGAACGGACCGTTCCGATCGGGCACTCCATCGCTTCGGCGATTTCCTCATAGCTCAGACCCTCGATCTCCCGAAGGGTGATTGCGGTTCGCAATTCCTCGGGCAGCGCTTCCATTGCACGGTTGACCGTTTCGGCCACCTGCTTGGTATGCAGCATGGAGTCCGGCGTATTGATATCCCTTAGTAGCTCACCGTCGGCAAAAGTTTCAGCCTCTTCGGTGTCGATATCGCTGGACGATTCCGGGCGCCGGCCCTGGGTTGCCAGATAATTCTTGGCCGTATTGACGGCGATGCGATACAGCCACGTATAGAACGCGGACTCGCCCCGGAACTGGGGTAGCGCACGGTAAGCCTTGATAAAGGCATCCTGTGCCACATCCTCGACTTCGGCGGCGTCACGGATCAAACGCGAAACGAGACGGATGATCTTCCGGTGGTATTTGACCACTAGGAGTTCAAACGCCCGCTTGTCGCCTTGCTGGACGCGCTCGACGAGGATCTGGTCGGCTTCGCGTTCACTCACGGATTCTTCACCTGCAGTGTATCGCCTTGAATTTTTGTGACTTGGAAACGTTGTATTTTACCTACGACACACCGGACACCAGCGGGGGCGGGCCGAGGCGGAACAGACTTCTCAGTCGGCGCAGTTGCCCGGCAGCAAACCACGGCGACATCAGCACGACTATTTGTGGGCACCATCCGCCATGCGCAAGCCCGAGGATCAGAATTCGTTCGCCGAGAGGACATACCCATAACAGCGGCGCCGTCCGAAACGCCTGAGGCAGCTGTAGCTTGACTTGCCAGCGTGGTTGCCCCGGCTCGCCATCCCCTTTGAGACGCGCCCGCCACATCAGTTCCATGGCAAGTGGCGAACGGTTGACCAACAGAGGCATGGCAGCCGCAATCGTCAGCACCCCGAGCACGAACCACATCACGGTCGGGAGGGCAAAGCCCCATGCGACGATCAACCAGAACAAGGCAATGCCGAGCAAACCTGCCGTGCCGAGCCGACCAATCAGGCATAAGCGCCGATATGAAGTCGGGAAGGTGATGTGTTCGACAACCAAGGTGAAAATGACAGCGGCGCGGACCTTCAGGCCACGCGCCGCGTTTGTCTTACGGACGCTTGAACACCAGCGTGCCGTTTGTACCGCCGAAACCGAAGTTGTTCTTCACGGCCACGTCGATCTTCATGTCACGCGCGGTGTTCGCGCAGTAATCGAGATCGCACTCGGGATCTTGATTGAAGATGTTGATGGTCGGCGGCGACACCTGATGGTGCAACGCCAGTACCGTGAACACCGATTCCAGACCACCGGCACCACCCAGCAAGTGGCCGGTCATGGACTTGGTGGAGTTCACCACGACCTTGCCGGCGTGCTCGCCGAAGGCAGCCTTGATGGCGTCGGATTCGTTCTTGTCGCCCAGCGGCGTGGATGTGCCGTGCGCGTTCAGGTACTGAACCTGATCGGTATTCACGCCGGCATCGCGCAGCGCGTTCAGCATGCAGCGGCGCGGGCCGTCCATGTTCGGCGCCGTCATGTGGTACGCGTCACCGCTCATGCCGAAACCGACCAACTCCGCATAGATCTTGGCGCCGCGGGCTTTGGCAGACTCGTATTCCTCGAGCACCATGACGCCGGCGCCCTCGCCCAGCACAAAGCCATCTCGGTCTTTGTCCCAGGGGCGGGATGCAGTGGCCGGATCATCATTGCGCGTGGACAGCGCACGCGCCGCGGCAAAGCCGCCGATGCCCAGCGGCGAAATGGTCGACTCGGCACCGCCCGCGACCATCGCGTCGGCATCGCCCGCTTGAATCAGACGTGCAGCCAGACCGATGCTGTGCAGACCCGTCGTACAGGCCGTTACGGCGGCTAGGTTCGGGCCCTTCAGACCGTGCATGATGCTCAGGTGGCCCGAGATCATGTTGATGATTGAACCCGGCACGAAGAACGGCGAAATCCGGCGCGGGCCGCGCTCTACCAAGGTAGCGTGGGTATCTTCAATCATTGGCAGACCGCCAATGCCAGAACCGACCAGCACGCCGATGCGCTCGGCGTTGGCCTCGGTCACTTCCAGCCCGCTGTCCTTGAGCGCCTGCACCCCGGCGGCAATGCCGTAGTGGATGAAGGTATCCATGCTGCGGGCTTCCTTCGCCGGGATGTACTCCTCGACGTTGAAGCCTTTCACTTCACCAGCGAAGTGCACAGCCAGATTGGAATGATCGAATTTGGTGACGGTGGCGATCCCGGACTTGCCGGCGACCAGATTGGCCCACCCCTCGGCGACCGAGTTTCCTACCGGAGAAACCAGCCCAAGGCCGGTTACGACGACGCGACGACGGCTCACTATGCTTTCCTGCAACTCTGTATCAGCGACAAAGGCCACAGAAAGCGCGCCACCCGGTCAAACCGGATAACAGCCCTTTCTGTGGCCCGCGATGTCAAGAGATCGATTAACGCTTACGCCTTGACGTGGGCGGTTGCGTAGTCGATGGCTTGTTGCACCGTGGTGATCTTCTCGGCTTCCTCGTCCGGGATTTCCATGCCGAACTCGTCTTCCAGTGCCATCACCAGCTCAACCGTATCGAGCGAATCCGCGCCCAGATCGTTCACGAACGACGACTCGTTCTTGATGTCCGCTTCGGCCACGCCGAGTTGTTCCGCGACGATCTTCTTGACGCGTGCTTCGATGTTGTCCATTTAACCCTCCAGGGAAGTATTCGACAAAAAGTGCGCGCATTCTAGCAGGTTTGCGCGGCGAAAAACCGCGCCGAAATCCATGCAAAAAGTGCGCCCAACATGATGCTAAAAGCCAGTTAATTCAGCGATTCCGCACGATCTCGCGCACGCGCAAGGCCCTGCACAATCGCCGCCGGGACGGCTTCTTATCCCATGTACATGCCGCCGTTGACGTGCAACGTCGAGCCCGTAATGTAGCCTGCAGCCGGTGACGCCAAAAAGGCCACCGCGTTGCCGATATCTTCCGGTGCGCCCAGGCGGCCCAGCGGAATCTGTGCTTTCAGCGCGATATGCTGCTCTTCCGACAGGACCTTCGTCATATCGGTATCGATAAAACCTGGCGCCACGCAGTTGACGGTGATGTTGCGGCTGCCGATTTCTCGTGCCAGGGCACGAGCCATGCCTTCCACGCCGGCCTTGGCTGCAGCGTAATTGGCTTGCCCCGGGTTGCCGGCCGAGCCGACCACCGAGGTGATGTTGATGATGCGGCCGCCACGCGCCTTCATCATCGGACGCAGCACCGCGCGCGACAGACGGAACACCGCGGAGAGGTTCGTGTCGATGACCGACACCCACTCTTCGTCCTTCATGCGCATCGCCAGGTTGTCCTGCGTGATGCCGGCATTGTTGACGAGGATATTCAAACCGCCGTGCGTCTTGATGGTTTCGTCGATCACGGCCTCGCAGCGCGCGGCATCATTCACGTTGAGCACCACGCCCGCACCCTTCACGCCAGCTTCGGCGAAGTAGGCGGAGATAGCCTGTGCACCAGCTTCCGACGTGGCCGTACCGACCACCGTCGCGCCCTGGCGCGCCAACTCCAATGCAATGGCACGGCCGATGCCGCGCGAGGCGCCGGTCACGAGCGCGACTTGATTGTTCAATGCTTGGGTCATGCGAATCCTGTTGATTATTTGAGTTGGCCCAGCACGGCTTCAAGCGTTGCCGGATCGAAGATCGCATCCCCAACGATGTCGCCATCGATACGCTTGGTCAGACCAGCCAACACCTTGCCCGGGCCACATTCAACCACACGCGTGATGCCATCCACCTTCATCTTCTGGATGGTTTCAACCCAGCGCACCGGCGACGCTGCCTGGCGCACCAGGGCGTCCTTGATGGCAGTGGGATCGCTCACAACAGCCACGTCCACGTTGTTGATAACGGGGATGACGGGCGCGCTGACCGTCACGTTGGCCAGGTATTCACGCAGTCGATCCGATGCCGGTTTCAGCAGCGACGAGTGGAACGGCGCCGACACCGGCAGCGGCAGCGCACGCTTGGCGCCCTTGGCCTTGGCGATCTCGCAGGCTTTCTCGACGGCAGCTTTTGCGCCGGCGATCACCACCTGCGCCGGCGCGTTGAAGTTCACGGCTTCGACCACGCCAGCGGCCGACGCCTCAGCGCATGCTGCACGCACATCATCGTCCGACAGGCCAAGGATCGCGGCCATGCCGCCCTCGCCCACCGGCACGGCTTCCTGCATCGCCTTGGCGCGGAAGCGCACCAGCGGCACCGCATCCTTGAAAGCGATGGCGCCAGCCGCCACCAACGCGGAATATTCGCCCAGGCTATGACCGGCCACGACGGTCGGGACCGGACCGCCCGCAGCCTGCCATGCGCGATAGACAGCAACGGCAGCCGTCAACATAACCGGTTGCGTGTTGGTGGTCAGATTCAGATCTTCGGCGGGGCCTTCGGCGATCAGCTTGCCGATGTCCTGACCCAGCGCGTCGGATGCCTCGGCCAGCGTGGCAGCCACGACAGGATGATCAGCAAACGCGTTGAGCATGCCGACTGATTGGGAACCCTGACCGGGAAAGACGAAAGCGAATGTCATGGCGTATTTTCGTTCTGGAAATTCGTCGCTCAGAAGCGCAGCAGTGCCGCGCCCCACGTAAAGCCGCCGCCCACGCCCTCAAGCATCACGAGCTGGCCGCGCTGAATACGTCCGTCGCGCACCGCGGCGTCGAGCGCCAGCGGAATCGAAGCGGCCGACGTGTTGCCGTGCTCGTCCACGGTGACGACCATCCGGTCGTTGGACAGCCCCAGCTTCTTGGCGGTGCCTTGCATGATGCGGATGTTGGCCTGATGCGGGATCAGCCAGTCGACCTGCGAGGCATCGATCTCGGCGGCAGCCAGCGCTTCGCGCGCGACCTTGTCGAGCACGTTGACGGCCAACTTGAAGACGGCCTGGCCGTCCATGTAGAGGAAGGCGCTGCCCTGAACCACACCCGCTGCCACATTGCCAGGCACGCACAGGATGTTGGCGTGGCTGCCATCGGCATGCAAGGCGGTCGACAGGATGCCCGGCTCGTTAGACGCCTGCAGCACCACGGCACCGGCACCATCGCCAAACAACACGCACGTGGTGCGGTCGTTGAAGTCGATGATGCGCGAGAAGACCTCCGAGCCAATCACCAGCACGTTGCGGTACGCGCCCGAGCGGATGAATTTGTCGGCGGTAGCCAGTGCGTACACGAAGCCCGAACACACGGCCTGCACGTCAAACGCGGCGCAATTATTGGTGATGCCCAGCTTCTGCTGCACGAGGCATGCGGTGCTCGGGAACACGAAATCCGGCGTGGACGTGGCCACGAGGATCAGATCCAACTCCGAGCGATCGATACCAGCCGCCTCGATCGCCCGCTCAGCCGCCTTCACGGCGAGGTCGCTGCATGCAACATCGGACTCGGCGAAATGGCGCGCGCGGATGCCACTGCGCGAAACGATCCATTCGTCGCTCGTCTCGATGCCCTTCTCGGCCAATTGCGCGGCCAACTCATCATTGGTGACGCGCTTGGGCGGCAGGTAGCTGCCCGTGCCGATGATCCTTGCGTAACGTGTCATGTGCGGTGGGGTGAAATCTGACTCGGCAGCAACGCGTTCAAGCTGCGTCAGCGGCCGGAGTGGAAGTAGGGACTGGCGCAGCGACCGCCGCGTCGTGGTGCGATTCGAACGCCTGCGCAATGCGGGCGATCACGCCATTGGCGGCCGCGTCGTAGGCACGCTTGATGGCCCATTCGAACGCATAGGCATCGGCCGAACCATGGCTCTTGATGACCAGCCCGCGCAGGCCAAGCAGCGCGGCGCCATTGTAGCGCCGATGGTCCATGCGTCGCTTCAAGCTGACGATAACGGGCATCGCCACCATGGCCAGCAGCTTGGTGAACCAGGAGCGGCTAAATTCTTCGCGCAGCATCTCGCCGATCATCTTGGCGAGGCCCTCGGTACTCTTGAGCGCCACGTTGCCGACAAAACCGTCGCAGACAACGATGTCGGTCGTGCCCTTGAAGATGTCGTTGCCTTCAACGTTGCCGAAAAAGTTCAGATCCGACGCGCGCAGCAACTCGCCCGCCTGCTTGACGACTTCGTTGCCCTTGATGACTTCTTCGCCGATGTTGAGCAGGCCCACGGTCGGGCGCGGCTTATGCTCGACCACCGACACCATCGCCGAGGCCATCTGCGCAAACTGCAGCAGGTGCTCGGGTTCGCAGTCGGCATTGGCGCCAAGATCCAGCACCGTGGTACCGGCGCCCTTCTCGTTCGGGATTGCCGTGGCGATAGCAGGACGATCGATGCCATCCAGCGTCTTGAGAACGTAACGCGACACCGCCATCAGCGCGCCGGTATTGCCGGCGGAAACGCACGCGTGGGCGGCGCCTTCCTTGACCTGATTGATGGCTACGCGCATCGAAGAATCTTTCTTCTTGCGCAGCGCGACCTCGACCGGATCGTCCATCGACACCACTTCAGAGGCGGGAACGACATGGACGCGGGAGTTCGCGGTGGCGCGGAGTCGTTTGAGCTGCGCCGCGATGACATCGGGCTGCCCGACAAGCAGCATTTCGACGTCGTCGTGCGTGGCAAGAAATTGGATCGCTGCAGGGATCGTCACGCCAACACCGTGATCGCCGCCCATGCAGTCGATGGCAAGCTTGATGGTCATGCGAGTCTGAGTTGCGGTTTCACGTGCGGCTCCAGCATTTTGCGCGCGTATGGTACACAAACCGGTACACGCATTGCCGGATTCTGATCAACAAAAAAGCGGCAATTTTGCTTGCCGCTTTTCTGCTTGCATCATGAACCTGTGTGTTCAGACCAACCCAACACGCTTGCCAGAGGACTGGCAAAACGCATCAGTCGTTCTTGGTCTTCACAACCTTGCGGCCGCGATAGTAACCGTTCGGGCTCACGTGGTGACGCAGGTGCACTTCGCCGGTGGTCGGCTCGACAGCGATCGGGGCCGCCGTCAGGAAATCGTGCGAACGATGCATGCCGCGCTTGGACGGCGACTTCTTGTTTTGTTGAACAGCCATGACTGACTCCTAAGCAATTTGATCGATTTTAT
>JGI24740J21852_10000720_pt1 | contig 14387 bp, 15 predicted proteins | sample KBSCornC6_FD_21852 | JGI IMG/M metagenome (IMG submission 21852) | reverse complement strand
ACACGCAAAAAGCCGGAAAAACCGGCTGCCCAAGATCGCGATCTGCTTTGAGCAACATCATGAATTGACAAAGAAACATTAGAATGATCAATCGTTCATAAACGCATATGCTGTAGTCATGAACATGGCTGCGCAACATACAGTTATTGCAGCAAGGTAAGTTTCCTCGGGAGTAGCTGTGATCTGAACCATGTCGGTGGCGCCACCTCGCAAGAAAAGCAGAGCTGTCTTTTGGATTGCCGCCGTTGTCATCGGTTCGATCATTCTCGCAACCGCGCTCCTGGCTAACGATATGCGCAATCTGCGGGCGCTGGATGATCGTTATCATCTCAATCTGTTTCCGAAACCGGAACAACACGCAGCAGTGCCGACGGCGCCCGCGCAGGAACCGCAGCCATCTCATGCAGCCACGCCTCCGGCAGCGGCGCCAAAGACATCAGCCCCGGCATCAAGCAGCGTCCGCGTCAAGCCAGCGACCGTCACCGCCAAGCCATTCGTCAAGAAAAGATCCCATCTGCTGGACGAGCCTATCGACGCGCTGCTGAGTGCCTTCGTGCGAAGCTGGCGGATATCGGGCCAGACGCTTTGCGCTGATCTCCAGAAATTCGGCCTATCCGTGGGCGAATGGCGGCAAAGCGAGCTGGGGACCGGCACTTCGGAGTGCAGCTATGCCGTTCAGAAGGGCGCCTATGGCGATCCCAAGGCGGCTTCCTTCTTCATCATCGCCAGGGGCAAACCATCAGGTGAAATCGATGCCATCCGCATCAAGGTCATCATGCCGGACAATGACGACGGAAAGGCCGTTGCCGGCACTTTTGTCGATACTGTCGTCCTATTGCTGAACGAGACCCATTGGTTGGACTTTCAGGCCGCGCTCGAGACAATCGGCAAGCTGCAGGACGTGACGCTGCAAGCCTTCGGCGCCAAGCTTGCCTTCTTCAAGGAATTCCAGAGCAACAACAATTTCAATCTGCAGCTGGAGTTGCGCAGAACCTCGCCGGAGCAGCTCCGAACCGCGATCGTCTTCGACAAGGCACGCTGGACATTGCCCTCTCCCCCATCGACCAATTAGATCTCGGCGCACGCACGTATTTGCCGCTCTTTCATGGTGTATGTTACGAATACAACCAATGAGCAAGCACTCAGGGGGCTACGCGCCATCATGTGATGAAACGGAGATAGAGATGGAGCCAAAAGCAGCCAAATCAAACATCAAGAAGATGATTTTCATGAATATCTTCGCTCTGCTGGTTGCTGAATATTTCGCTATCGTTTCGTATTCTTTGATTTCATTCGCCTCTGATTTTAACTCAATCGCTGAGGGAGTATCTGTGCCGCTGGCATTGGTCAGCCTTAGCTTCGCTATGGTACCGATGGCTCTCCTGATCACGTGGAAGGCCGCTCTAGTAGCGATCTGCGTCGGCGAATTGCTCGGGCGACCCTCCTATTATTATCCGATAGCTGGAGCTATTGCTGGATACTGGACAGCTCATTCATGGGGCTTTCAAAGCGGCTCCAATAGGTTTGATGTCCTTGTGCTTACTATAAGCGGCGGTATCGCGGGCTATGCTTTCTGGTACGTGGCTGTCCGAAGTTTAGATTTTGATTTGCAAGCGTCGCCTTCACCGAGGGTCGATGACAATGTCTGAGGCGCGAAGGTGGGACGGAAAGAAATGAATCCGCTGTCCACACCGCGAAGCGCCCGATTTTACAAACGGTGTCAAATATTCATGCGCGTCGGTTTTTGTTGCGCTGCGCCATCGGTAGTGCTCATATAGGCGACGATTCCGATGGCCGGCGGATCACCGGCCGCCAGCACCATGTTTCCCGAGAGCACGAGGCGGTTTCCGAAGGGATCCATGCAAATCGTCAAACGCGCCGGTCCCCAGCCGGGCGTTGGAAAGCCGTTACATTCCATGGATTCGATAGATCCCAATCCGCAGGGTCAGACTTTTGCGGTCGAACGTAATCCCCGCCTGCGCTACATCATCCCCGCCGTGGTCGCCGTCGCCTTTCTGATGGAGCAGCTGGATTCGACCATTCTTATTACCGCCGTTCCCGATATCGCCAAGAGCCTCGATACGACGCCGCTTCGCATGAATCTGGCTGTCACGACCTATATTCTGACGCTTGCCATGTTCATTCCGGTGAGCGGCTGGTTTGCGGATCGCTTCGGCGCCCGGCGCATCTTCACGCTTTCCCTCTTCATCTTCACGATTGGCTCGATCCTCTGCGGGCTGGCGACCAGCCTGCCGATGCTCATCGCCACGCGCGCGCTGCAGGGCTTCGGCGGCGCGATGATGACGCCGGTCGGGCGCCTCATCCTCATCCGCAGTTTCCCGCGCAGCCAGCTCGTGACTGCCATGACCTACATGACCCTGCCCGCCGTCATCGGACCAGTGATCGGGCCGGTGCTCGGTGGCTTTCTGACCACCTATCTGTCCTGGCGCTGGATTTTCTGGGTAAACCTGCCCTTCGGGATGATCGGCATGGCCATGGCGCTGCGCTATGTCGAGGATACCGAACGTGACGCGACGATCAAATTCGATTTTCCCGGCTTCGTCATGGTCGGCCTCGGCTGCGTGCTGCTACAATACGGCATCGAAAATATCGGCCGCCCGACGATCCCCGGCTGGGCTATTGTCCTCACGCTTGCTGCAGCAGGCCTGCTGCTCGTCGGTTTCATCCGCTACGCAAAAACGGCGGCGTCGCCAGCCGTGGATCTTACCCTCTTCAAGCTGCGCACCTTCCGCATCGGCACCCTTGCCGGCGGCATCTGTCGTGTCGGGCTGAATGGCGTGCCCTTCCTGCTGCCGCTGATGCTGCAGGTCGGCTTCGGCTTGAGCCCGATCGTCTCGGGCACGCTGACTTTCGTCAGCGCCCTGAGCGCGCTTGTCGTGCGGCCGGCCTCGGCAAAACTGCTGAAGCTCTATGGCTTCGATCGCATGCTCACCTGGAGCGCCGTATTCGGTGCCGCCGTCGTCGCGGGCTTCGCATTGATCACGCCCGACACGCCGCACTGGTTCATCATCGTCTATGTTTTCATCTTCGGGCTGGCGCGGGCCGGTCAGTTCATGACGTCCAATACGCTGTCCTATTCCGATACCCCGGCGGCACAGCTCAGCCGCGCCACCAGCTTGGGCGGCGTGCTGCAGCAATTGAGCGTCAGCTTCGGCGTCTCCGTCGCCGCCATGCTACTGGGGCTGGTGACCTTGGATGGATCGCCGCTGACGCCGGAAAAATTCCACATTGCATTTTTGCTGATGGCGGTCATCCCACTGCTCGGCATACCCGGCTTTCTGAAGTTGCAGCCTGAGGATGGCATGCAGGTGAGCGGCCACCACCGGCTGCCGAAGACATAGAACGGGGATAGAGGTGTTTACGCCGCGAGCGCCGAAGACCGTGGATGCACAAGATGATCGCGCAGCACCGTGCCCGAGCGATCGACCTCCTGCATCAGCACGTCGTAGCTCCAGAGATCGGCCAGATGCTGCAGCACGCGCTTGGCATCCATGTCGTCGAGCATCGCGCCGTTCAGCACCGTATGCTTGACCAGCAGCCGCCTATCGCCGGCAAGATCGACATCGACGATCTCGATATGCGGATCGATCCAGCCGACATCATATTGCCGTGACAGCTCGCGGCGGATACGCCGGTAGCCACGCTCATCATGAATGGCTGCAACCCTCAGCCCCTCTTCCTCCTCCGGATCGTCCGTCAGCTGGAACATGCGCATCTTGCGCATCAGGTGTGGGCTGAGGAACTGTGCAATGAAACTCTCGTCGCGATAATTGGCCCAGAGATCGCGCAGCACCGCCATGGCATCGCCTGTGCCGGCGATTTCCGGGAACCATTGGCGATCCTCTTCCTCCGGCTTCGTCACGATGCGCTCGATATCCTGCATCATGGCAAAACCGATCGCGTACGGGTTGAGGCCGGAATAACGGGGATCGTTGAAAGTCGGCTGGAAAACCACATTGGTATGCGATTTCAGGAATTCCAGAAAATCGCCGTCGCCGATGCCGCCAAGCTCGTGCAGCCGCGTCATGATGCGATAGTGCACATAGGTCGCCGTGCCCTCGTTCATCACCTTGGTCTGGCTCTGCGGATAGAAATATTGCGCGACATGCCGCACGATGCGGATGATCTCGCGCTGCCAGGGTTTCAGCCGCGGCGCCATCTTTTCCAGGAAATAGAGGATGTTCTCCTGCGGCAGACCGGCCAGCGCACGCCGGCGCTCCAGATCGAGATCCTGTGTCTTCTTGCCCGACCCGGCCGGAACCGTGCGCCAGAGATCGTTGAAGATCTTCTCGTCATATTCGCGCCGCTCGCGCTCGCGCTTCTCCTCGTCGCGCAGGTCCGGCGTCTTCTTGCCCGCATAGCGATGCACGCCATGCGACATCAGCGCATGCGCGGCATCCAGCGTGCGCTCGACCGCGGCGTGACCGTAGCGCTCCTCGCAGCGCGCGATATAGCTCTTGGCGAAGTTGAGATAATCGAGAATGCCTTCGGCATCGGTCCAGAGCTTGAAAAGATAATTGTTCTTGAAGAAATGATTATGGCCGAAGGCGGCATGCGCGATGACGAGCGCCTGCATCGTCGCCGTATTCTCCTCCATCAGGTAGGAGATACAGGGCGAGCTGTTGATGACGATCTCATAGGCGAGGCCGCGCAGGCCCTTGCGATAGAAAGCTTCGTGATGGGCGAAATGCTTGCCGAAGGACCAATGCTTGTAGAATAGCGGCATGCCGATCGAGGAATAGACGTCGAGCATCTGCTCGGCAGTGATGATCTCGATCTGATTGGGATAGACATCGAGACCAAGCTCGCCAACGGCGATCTTCTCGCAGGCATCGTGAATTCGCTGGATGGTGGCGAAATCCCAGTCCGCGCCTTCGAAAAGCCGCTCCATCGATGCCTTCTTTGCCATCATCCGCTCCTTGTTTCCGCCGTCCGGCGCTGGAAGAGATCGTGGAAGACCGGATAGATCTGGCTGCGATCGCTGACACGCCGCATGGAAAGCACCGGCCATCCCGCCTGCAGCCGTTCGTAGAGCGACCAGATCGCCGAGCCGGACGAGATTGCGACGCTGCGCGATTCCCCCACTTCAAGATAGGCGAAATATTGGCAGACGGGCAGGATCTCGCTCGTCATCAGCGCTGCCGTCGTCGCATTGTCTGAATAGGCGTTGTCGCCGTCCGACGCCTGGGCGGCGTAGATGTTCCAGTCGGACGCCGGGAAGCGGTCACGCACGATCCGCCGCATCGCCTCGAGCGCGCTCGAAACCTGGGTGCCACCGGTTGCCGGGCTGCGGAAGAAGGTCTCCTCGTCCACCTCCTCGGCGACGTCAGTGTGGCGGATGAAGACGATCTCCACACGGCGATACTGCCGGGTCAGGAAGATGTAGAGCAACATGTAGAAGCGCTTGGCGAGATCCTTCATATGCTCGGTCATCGAACCGGAGACGTCCATCAGACAGAACATAACGGCCTGCGCCACCGGTTTCGGCTCGTTCTCGAAACGACGATAGCGAATGTCGATCGGATCGATATAGGGAATGCGCCGGACCTTCGATTCCAGCCTCTTGATCTCTTCTTCGAGCTGTGCGCGGCGCTTCTCGTCCGTGCACTCCTCGGCCTCCTCGATGAGCTTCTCGACCGTTTCCGGCTTCGGGCGATGCAGCGCGACGCGCCGCATCATCGCAAGCCGCATCGTACGGTTGATGGCGAGATTGGCGGGAGATCCCGTCACCGAATAGCCTGAGCGCACCGGGTTGATCTGATCCGCCGACATCAACCGCCGCTTGGCAAGATCGGGCAATTCGAGATCATCGAGGAAGAGATCGAGGAACTCATCCCGCGTCAGGATGAAGCGGAAGGCATCCTCCCCAGACCCGTCACCACCGGCGCGACCTTTGCCGCCGCCACCTTCTGGCCGCGGCAGAACATCACCTTCGATGAAGTCCTTATTACCGGGAAGAATATGTTCCTTCAGGCCCTCTGGGCCACGATGGAACCGAGGTTCCTCGGTTCCATCCAGGGGAATGCTGACTTCGCCACCCTTCAGAATGTCCTGAATGTCGCGATTTTGAGAGGATTCATAGACCGCTCTCTGCACCAGCGCTTTTGCTCTTCGCAAAAATCGTTGACGATTTTCCAGACTTTTTCCGCCTGGGTTCAGGCGTCTGTCAACAATGTGCATTCCTTCTTCCTTGGTGGCTCATCCCGCCTGTTTCACACGCATGTACCATTCCACAAGGCGCCGGACCTGCCGTTCGGTGTAACCCCGCGCGACCATCCGCTCGACGAATTCGCCATGTTTCTTCTCCGTCTCGCCATCCTTCTTGGAACCGAACGAGATGACGGGCAAAAGGTCCTCGACTTGAGAGAACATCCGCTTTTCGATGACCTCACGGATCTTCTCATAGCTGGTCCAGGACGGGTTCTTGCCGCCGTGGCTCGCTCGCGCCCGCAGGCAGAACTTGACGACCTCGTTGCGGAAATCCTTCGGATTAGCGATGCCGGCCGGCTTCTCGATTTTGGTGAGCTCCTGGTTGAGAAGCTCCCGGTCCAGAAGCTGGCCTGTATCGGGATCCTTGAAGTCCACATCCTCGATCCAGGCGTCGGCATAGTCGACGTAGCGATCAAAGAGGTTCTGTCCGTAATCCGAATAGGATTCCAGATAGGCCTTCTGGATCTCGTTGCCGATGAACTCCGCGTAGCGTGGTCCGAGTTCGCTCTTGATAAACTCGATATAGAGCTTCTCGGTTTCAAGCGGCAGCTGTTCGCGGCGGATTGCCTGCTCCAGCATGTACATCAGATGCACCGGATCGGCGCCGACTTCTGTCGTATCGTAGTTGAAGGTCGCCGCCAGCACTTTGAAAGCAAAACGGGTGGAGGCCCCATCCATGCCCTCGTCGACACCGGCCGTATCGCGATATTCCTGCACGCTGCGCGCCCTCGGATCGGTCTCCTTCAGGCTCTCGCCGTCATAGACCCGAAGCTTGGAGAACGCGGTCGAATTCTCGTGCTTGGAAAGCCGCGTCAGAACCGTGAAGCGGGCGAGCGTTTCCAGGGTCGACGGCGCGCAGGGCGCGTCGCTGAGCTCGGATTCCTCGATCAGCTTCTCGTAGATCTTCTGCTCTTCGGTGACCCTGAGGCAATAAGGCACTTTCACCACGCAGATACGGTCGATGAATGCCTCATTGTTCTTGTTGGCCTTGAATGTCTGCCATTCCGACTCGTTTGAGTGCGCCAGTATAATGCCGGAGAAGGGTATCGCACCGATATTTTCCGTACCGATATAATTGCCTTCCTGCGTCGCCGTCAGCAACGGGTGCAGCATCTTGATTGGCGCCTTGAACATTTCGACGAACTCGAGAATGCCCTGGTTGGCACGGTTCAATGCGCCGGAGTAGCTATAGGCATCCGGATCATTCTGCGCGAGACTTTCGAGCTTGCGGATATCCACCTTGCCGACCAGCGAGGAAATGTCCTGGTTGTTCTCGTCGCCCGGTTCCGTCTTGGCGACGGCAATTTGCCGCAGCCTTGAGGGCTGTATCCTGACGACGCGGAAGCGGGAAATATCGCCTTCGAACTCTTCCAGCCGCTTGAGGCACCAGGGGCTCATAAGCCCGGTCAGACGCCGGCGCGGAATGCCGTAGCGCTCCTCGATCATCGGCCCCATGGTGACGGGATCGAACAGGCTGAGCGGGCTTTCGAAGACCGGGCTCAGCTCGTTTCCGGCCTTCAGCACATAGATGGGATGAACTTCCATCAAGGATTTCAGCCGCTCGGCAAGCGATGACTTGCCGCCGCCGACAGGCCCGAGCAGATAGAGGATCTGCTTGCGCTCCTCCAGCCCCTGGGCCGCATGTCGGAAGAAGGCGACGATGCGTTCGATCGTCTCTTCCATGCCGAAAAAGCCCGAAAAAGCTGGATAAGTCCGGATGGTCCGGTTCATGAAAATACGCCCAAGCCTTGTATCCTTGGCCGTATCGATCAGCAGTGGTTCGCCCATGGCTGCCAGTAGCCGCTCTGCCGCATTTGCGTACATGAGCGGGTCGTCCCGGCAGGCTTCCAGGTATTCTGAGAATGACATCTCGACTTCGCGCCGTGCTTCAAAAGTACGGGCGAACGTGTTGAACAGAACATCGTTGTTTAACATGGCGCCTCGGTAGCTTGCTATTGCAATTAACGCCGGCTTTTACGAGATCACTTTATCCCGCCGTATCTAAAGTGCGGTATGACTCGCTTCGAATCAATAGGTGATCTGTCAATAATTCGTACGCTTGATTCCGAATGTCATCAATATCTTGATGGGATCATGCACCGAATTAATGAAACACAACCATAAGATGGTTGCGATCAAAACACCGCACGCAAAAATCTCCACTTCAATGACCAAGCATGCACGGCGGGCACTCATCCGAAAACGCGATCTGAACGAAGAATTGGTCGAAGCCAGCGTCGCGCTTCATTGTCCGCATGATTTAGGAGAAAAGATGGTGCCCAGCGCCGGAATCGAACCATTCTACCATTCGTAGACATTCTAGCATGTCATGTCGCAATTGTATCGACATCGCAGCCGCGCAGTTCCGACGCAGGCAGGGGCCACCGATGAGGCAATGAAGCACGTCGGGACATGTTCGATTACATCGAGATGTTCCACAAGCCGAAACGCAAACACGTCAGGAACGGGATGCTATCGCCTGTCGAGTTCGAGAAGCAGCAGAAAATCTGACCCGAGATCTCTACGAAACTCGGGGCTATTCAATCTCTCCCAATGACAGAGCCAAAACAGTAAGTTACCGCTAAAATTAACAATCAAAAATATTATGAAAATTTTCTAAAAAATGTGATAGTATGGCTAAATCATAGAAAATAATTATAACAAGGAGCCGAAATGCAAAACGTTCTTATTGCCAACACAATACGACGCTCGATGCGCATGCTGATAGAGACCTCTGTCTTGATCGCTGGTGCGGCGGCTATTCTCAGCCTCAGCCTTCCGTCAGTTCATCTTTGGTTGTGATCATGTCAAAACGTTCAAAGCGGTTCCAATGCCCCATCAGAGAGAAAACCGACACGGTCTTCCGTCCCATTACAACGGGTGACGTTGCCGCCCGGATCGAGAAGGCTGCAATGCTCAAGGCCCTACGGATCGAGCGCGATCGGCCAACGCGTCCTCAAACTGTACTTTAGCCGCCCCCTGAATCCGGAAGCATTCAATAGTTCCTTAAGGCGCTTCCAGTGCTAGGCTGGTTGAAAGGGATACCATGGAGCGTTTGCAACGCCTCTCCAATGGCACTTTGATGCCGAACGATTTGGACAAAGTTCGAATAGTGTTTAATGAGGTGGTAAAGCAGGCATGGTTCGATCCAAATGACTATAGTAAGGAAGGTTTTGCATCAAAGCCGATCGTTTTGTTTCAGTGCGGCATAGTCCGCCCTGATCAACTGACCAAGGTCGCCTTTCTTTTGGCGCTGAACGATTTCTGTCATGACATGCCGAACGTTCAGCGAGCGAAGCTGAAAGCCGCTTACAAACACTCTCCCTCCATCGGACGAGCACCGTTGGCTATTTGGCTTTGAGCTGCGAGCCATGATCCTGAGGATCGCGGAGGAGCTGGCCTCCGCCGCGCCCATCGAACCGTAGAAGGACCTGACCCCGAAGAGAGCATCGTTTGATAATTCTTCCGACTTGATAGTCGTATGGACGCAGAAGCGTACTCCACCCTCGTTCCGAGGTCGCCAGGACCGACCAGGCATCCGACAGAAGTGGAAAATTTCGAAAGTTGGTAGTGGTGCCCAGAGCCGGAATCGAACCAGCGACACGCGGATTTTCAATCCGCTGCTCTACCAACTGAGCTATCTGGGCATCCGTGCTTCGCGTCGAGAGAAGAGCCGTGAAAGGCGCTGGGCGGTTGGTTCACCCCGGAAGCGAGCGGGGTTATAGCATCTTGTTCGGCCATGTCCAGCCGCAAATGACTCTTTTTTGACAGGAAATCGAATTTTGCCAATTCGCGAACAAAATGAGGAGGTTCGCAACATCGAACCTCTTTGGAAAACCTCATTCAGTCCTGATCGGAGCCGTCGGCCTTCGTCTCGTCTTCGGTCACTGGGATGGCATAGGAGCCGTTGAGCCAGCGCGAAAGATCGACGGAACGGCAGCGATCCGAGCAGAAGGGATAGTGCTCGCGCACCGACGGCGGCCGCATTCCGGACAGGGACGCGTCTTGCGCAGCGGCTCGACCTTCGAGCCAACCTTGATCTCTTCAGCCTTCGTCATCAGCTCTATCCTTCCTGCCATCCGGCGTGGACGTCGAATCCCTCGCCCGCAAGCAGCAGCATGGTCTCATAAAGCGGCAATCCGACGACATTGGTGTAGGAACCGACGAGCTTCTGCACGAAGGAGCCTGCAAGCCCCTGTATGCCGTATGCCCCGGCCTTGCCCCGCCATTGTCCGGAGGCGAGATACATGTCGATGTCGCGGCTGGAGAGCCGCTTGAAACGCACCTTGGTCTCGATGACCTTCTGGCGCGCCTTGCGGTCCGGCGTGATCAGGCAGATGCCGGTATAGACGACATGGCCGCGCCCGGAGAGCAGATGCAGCGCCGCAGCCGCTTCATCGACGAATTCCGCCTTGGGCAGGATGCGCCGTCCGACGGCAACGACCGTATCGGCCGAAAGGATATAGCTCCCCTGCCAGGCGGCATCGCTCTTGATAGCCGCAAAGGCTGCATCACCCTTCTCCGCCGAAAGCCGCCGCGCCAGCGAGCGCGGATGCTCCGCCTTCTTCGGCGTCTCGTCGATGTCCATGGGCATAAGGCGCGCCGGCTCGATGCCTGACTGATGCAGGAGCTCGACGCGACGCGGCGATCCGGAGGCCAGTATCAGCTTGTGTTTCAACGCCATCAGATCTCGACCTGTCATGCGGGAATGAGAGCCGGCTCCGGAGCATGATGCCGAAAAATGTCGGGGCACCCGGCTCCAGCAAGCGGCGTACTATTTGAAACGATAGGTGATGCGGCCCTTGGTCAGGTCGTAAGGGGTCATTTCCACCAGCACCTTGTCGCCGGCCAGAACGCGGATGCGGTTCTTGCGCATGCGGCCCGCGGTGTGGGCGATGATCTCATGCTCGTTTTCCAGCTTCACGCGAAAGGTTGCGTTCGGCAGGAGTTCGGTAACGACACCGGGAAATTCGAGGACTTCTTCTTTCGGCATTAAAGCTTCTTTTCCTGTCGGTTGAGGTCGGCGCCCGTGACAAAAAGGCTGGGTCGCCGGAAATTTGGGCGGAAACTACACAATCGCCGCGGTTTTGTGAACCACGTTGATAAGGGTTTCTGCATTTGTTTCACTTGCGGCTCTAAAGCGAACCACGATGTTCCACAAGCCTGCTCTCGATGAGACCGAGAAGATAGTCCCTTACGCCGCGATAGGCATCGAGAATCTGCTCGCGCGTTCCGTCCGTGGCGGAGGGGTCTATCGTCGGCCAATAGATAACGTCGACGGCATTGGCTCGCGTCAGTTCCAGCGCGGCGTGATGCGCCTCGGGAGAGAGCGTGATGATGACATCGAAGAAATCGTCCTCCAGCTCCTCCATGGTCTGCGGCTGGCGCCGGCCGAGCGAAAGCCCCATCTCGGAAAGCACGACATCGACGAAGGGATTGCGCTCGCCGGCACGCACGCCGGCCGAGGCGATATAGGTGCCCTGCGGCAGCATCTGCCGAGCGATCGCTTCGGCCATCGGCGAACGGATGGTATTCAGACCGCACATGAAGAGGATGGCACCGGGGGATTTGCCCCCGGACGACCTGCCATTGTGCTCGATCGCCTGCGGCTCGTCCATGGCAATCACCCGCGCCAATAGAGCACGCAGACGAGCGTGAAGAGCCGGCGCGCCGTGTCGAAATCCACGCTGATCTTGCCGTTCAGCCGGTCCATCAGCGTCTGCGAGCCTTCGTTGTGGATGCCGCGCCGGCCCATGTCGATCGCTTCGATACGGCTTGGCGTGGCCGAGCGGATCGCCTCGTAATAGCTCTCGCAGATCATGAAATAGTCCTTCACGATCCGGCGAAACGGCGTCAGCGACAGAATATGGGTGGCGACAACGCCGCCATCTTCCATGCGGATGTCGAACACCAGCTTCTGGTCGACCAGCGAAAGATTGAGCAGATAGGGCCCGCCCTCATGCCCGACGGGCGTGAAGCTGTTTTCCTCGATCAGGTCGAAAATGGCGACCGCGCGCTCGTGCTCGACATCGGGCGTCGAACGGCCGATCGTGTCGTCGAGGACCACATCGCTCAGCCGGAAGACGCCCTTGGCCATGCCTTACCCCTCGAGATTGAGGCGGATCGCGACCGATCGCGCATGTGCATCCAGCCCCTCGGAATTGGCAAGCGCGATCGCCGCCGGCCCGAGTGCACGAAGCTGATCCGGCCCAAGCCGCAGGATCGAGGTGCGCTTGACGAAATCGAGCACGGAAAGACCCGAGGAAAAGCGCGCGGAGCGGGCCGTCGGCAGCACATGGTTCGAGCCGCCAACATAATCGCCGATCACCTCCGGCGTATGACGGCCGACGAAGATCGCGCCCGCATTGCGCACACCGGCAAGCAGCGGCTCGGGGTCGTCGACCGCAAGTTCCAGATGCTCGGCGGCGATGCGGTTGGCAAGCGGAATGGCCTTCTTCAGATCGGAGACCAGGATGACCGCACCGAAATCCCGCCAGCTCGCTGCCGCCGTCTGCGAGCGGCTGAGCTGCTTCAGCTGCCGCTCGACCGCCGCTTCCACGGCTCTGCCAAATTCGGCATCGTCGGTAATCAGGATCGATTGAGCACTTTCGTCATGCTCGGCCTGCGCCAGCAGGTCGGCGGCGATCCAATCCGGATCGTTGTTCTTGTCGGCAATGACGAGTACTTCGGAAGGGCCGGCGATCATGTCGATGCCGACGGTGCCGAAGACCTGGCGTTTGGCTGCGGCAACATAGGCATTGCCCGGGCCGGTGATCTTATAGACCGGCTCGATCGTCTCGGTACCGTAGGCAAGCGCGGCAATCGCCTGCGCGCCGCCGATACGGTAGATTTCCTCGACGCCGGCCATGCGGGCGGCGGCAAGCACGGCGGGATTGACGGCGCCATCCTTGGTCGGCACGGCGATGACGACGCGGTCGACACCGGCGACCTTGGCTGGCACAGCATTCATCAGCACCGAGCTCGGATAGCTCGCCGTGCCGCCGGGCACATAGAGGCCGACGGCCTCGATCGCCGTCCAGCGCGATCCCAAGCCGACGCCGAGATCGTCCTCATAGATATCGTCCTTCGGCATTTGCCGGCGGTGATGCGATTCGATGCGCGTGGCGGCGACCTTCAGCGCGCCCAGGACCTCGGCCGGAACGGCGGCAACGGCCGCATCGATCTCGGCTTCGGTGACGCGCATCGGTGTCACGGCGAAATCGATGCCCTCGAATTTCTTGGAATAGTGAGCAAGGGCGGCATCGCCCCGCGCCCGCACATCGTCGATGATGCCGCGCACCACCGCATTCACATCCTCGGACACTTCCCGCTTGGTCGTCAGGAATGCGGCGAACTGCTGCTCGAACCCTTCCGACGCCTGATCCAGCCAGATAGCCAAACTGATATTCCTCTTTCACTGCTGCCGCCTGCGGCGGCAAAAATCCAACCGTCGCTGCCTATTTGCCCGCGTCGGGATGTCGAGGCTTATGGGCCGTTTCCCATGCGCCGCCGATATCCGCAAGCTGGGCCTCGATGCATTCGACATCAAGCGCAATCGTGGCGTCGGCAGCAAGGGCAAGCTCGATCGTGCCGTCAGGCCCCTCGCCCTTCTGCTCGAAGCGGATGGCAAGCAGCGACAACACCTCATCATGCTTGCGCCGGTCGATGCCGCTGGAGCGGACTGCCTTGACGCGCTTGAACACCAGCGCGGAACGATGGCGTTCGTAAGGCTTGCTGCGCTGATCCGACTGCTCCCACACGAAACGGTTGGCCGCGAGCGAAAACTGCTCCTGCTTCGGCGCAAAGGACATGTCGCCGACCTTGAAGACGCTATCCTGCATATAGGCAGAGATGACATCCAGGTCCTCGGTGTCGAGTGCCATTAGCTTGAGATCGCTCATTCGTCCTTTTATCCCTAATCGCGCCAATAGAGCGTTTCTGCTTTTCTTCGAATCGCGAAAACGCTCTATCCTTTGTACTTACGCAATTCCGGACGGAAAACCGCTACGCACTTTTCCTGGAATTGCTCTAGAACGCCCGGCAAGCGCGATTGCCGAGATTTCTCCATTCTGGACATAAAATGCGAGCGCAAAAGACGCAACCGAAGAAAGCGGGGTTGTCCGCTCTCTTCTCGCCGATGGATGGAAATAGGCTGG
>JGI24740J21852_10000719_pt1 | contig 14392 bp, 13 predicted proteins | sample KBSCornC6_FD_21852 | JGI IMG/M metagenome (IMG submission 21852) | reverse complement strand
CGCAATGGCGGCTACGAGTTCGGATTTGGTCGTCATGTCAGTTCCCCACTTCAGGTTTGTTGGACAGCGTTGTACTGCGACCCGTTTTATATCACCGTTGCAGAAGGTTGCACATCCCCTACCTGCAAGGGTTTGCGGGCCGTTGCTCGCAACCGACACTTGTCCTGCCTAGGTTTGCGGGCGGCTATCCGGGAAAAACCTGATACCGACAGGGTTTGTTTGCATTTCAGTCAGTCTTTCACGCACCGAAAACGCGCAGACGGCGCCCCCAAGAACACGCGCGCCAGCCGCCGTACACTGTCCTTTTCCGATCCGCGCCAACCTCACGGAGACCATCATGTCGAGTTCGCAAGCGCCTGTCGCACAAGGCTCGGAGGTGCAGGACGATGCCGCGGAGCCGCCGGGCGGGCCCGCTGTGCTGGTGGCGGGAGCCAATGGATTGGTGGGGCGTGCGGTCGTGCGCCGCCTGGTGGCGCAGACTTGGGCGAGCTGCGTGACGGCACTGGTCAGGCGGCCGGGGGCTTTGGCATCGGGGCAGGCGATGCCGGGTCGGTTGCGTGAGTGCGTAGTCGATTTCGAGCGGCTGGACGCGCCTGAAGCGCAGGGTGCGCTGGCGGCTGACATCGTGATCTGCGCGTTGGGCACGACCATCCGGCAGGCGGGTTCGCAGGCGGCGTTCCGGCGCGTGGACGTGGACTATCCGGCGGAACTGGCGCGTCGTGCGTTTGCGGCAGGCGCCCATCATTTCCTGCTGGTGACGGCGCTCGGGGCGGACACGCATTCGAGCGTGTTCTACAACCGCTGCAAGGGGGAAGCAGAGGCCGCGATCCTGTCGGTCGGCTTTCCGTCCGTCACGATCGTGCGGCCCTCGTTGATGCTGGGCCCGCGTGCGGAGCGCCGCCCCGCAGAACGTGTTGCACAAAATCTATCGAAGATACTCGGCTGGATGGTGCCGGCCACCTGGCGGCCCGTGTCTGCGGAGTCGGTGGCGGCGGCGCTAGTCAACGCGGCCCGCGTGGATGCGCCGGGTGTGCGCGTACTGGAGAACGCAGCGTTGCTGGCCTCCAAAGACGAACGGCCGGTGGGTTGAGCCACCGGCCGTGATCACCGCATCGGGTTCAATTGATTACTTCTCGATCGGCTTGCCTGTGCGATCGTGCATCAGCGACAGCGCAAACACGCTGATGACGGCCGCCACCATCACGTAGTACGACGGCGCCAGCTTGCTGCCCGTGCTGGCAATCAGCCACGTCACGATCAGCGGCGCAAAGCCGCCGAAGATCGTCACCGCCAGGTTGTACGAAATCGACAGGCCGGTGGAGCGCACGGCAGTCGGGAACTGCTCGGCCAGCACGGCCGGTGCGGGCCCCGTGAATGCCGCCAGCAGCACGCCCAGGATCACCTGCACCTGCAGCAGCGTCTGCACGCTCGGGCTGACGTTCAACCAGTGGAAGAGCGGGTACGCCACGGCGGCAATCACCAGCGCCACCGTGCCGAGCATGCGCTTGCGGCCAACGCGGTCCGACAGCGTGCCCATGAGCGGGCACAACACCAGGATGATCGCGCCGCACAGCGCGGTGGACTGGAACGTTGCGCCCAGCGGCAAGCCGAGCTGCTGCTTGGCGTACGTCGGCATGTAGAACACCAGCGTGTACGTGCAGACCGTCCACAGGATGGTCACGCCCAAGCCGCCAAGCACCTCGCGCGGATGATCGCGAAACACCTGCGACAGCGGCGCCAGGCGCGATTCTTTTGCTGCCTTTGCCTTCTGCGCTTCAAACGCGGGCGGCTCGTGCAGGTGCGAGCGGATGTACATACCCACCGGGCCGATCAGCAGGCCGAACAGGAACGGAATGCGCCAGCCCCAGGCGTCGATCTGCTCGGGCGTGAAGCTGTTGGTGACGATCGCGCCCATGGCCGCGCCGAGCATGAACGAAATGCCCTGGCTGGCCTGCTGCCAGCTAGCGAAGTAGCCGCGCTTTTCATCCGGCGCGTATTCGATGAGGAACGCCGTGGCGCCGCCCACTTCACCGCCGGCCGAGAAGCCCTGGATCAGCCGCGCGATCACGATCAGGATGGGTGCGCCGATACCGATCTGCGCATACGTGGGGGCGAGCCCGATGATGGCCGTGCCCAGCGCCATCAGCAGGATGGTGAGCGTGAGCGCCGCCTTGCGGCCCACGCGATCGGCATAGACGCCGAGCACCACCGCGCCGACCGGTCGCATGAAGAACCCCACGCCAAACGTGGCGACCGTCAGCATGAACGAGGTGAAATCATTGCCAGTGGGGAAGAACAGCTTGGCGATGATGACGGCAAAGAAGCTGTAGACCGTAAAGTCGAACCATTCGAGGCCGTTGCCGATGGTGGCGGCGATGATGGCCTTGCGTCGGGTGGCGGCAGAGATGGCCGGTGCCGGTGCACGATTGCCCTGGGCGGGCGCCGTCGTGGCTTCGGTGGCTTGCATGGATGTGTCCTCCAGTGTGTGTGTGTGTGTGGGCATCGCCAGCCGCGTTCTCTCTCCCCCGCGCGACAGGCGAAGCGGCCATGGTAAGTGATCCGGCAATGATTCACAGCGCACCGGTATACGAAGTCCTTGGAATTGAACACCTCCAACATGGTCGAACGCATATCCGACTATCCATATGCATTCAACGGAGCACATCATGAACCCGACACCGCAACCGGCGCGCCGTTCAGCGGCAACCTTCGCGCCCGCTCTGGCCCTCTGCGCGGCGACGTTGCTGGCCGGCTGCGTGGTCGCGCCTTACTACGACGCCTATGGCAATCCGATCGCACCTGCGGCGGTGGCACCCGTGGCCGCGTATCCGGTCTACCCGGCCTATCCCTACGATCCGTATGCCTACTACGGTCCGGCCGTGTATCCGGCGCCGGTGTACGGCAGCGTGTGGATTGGTGGGGGCGGGTGCTGGGGCTGTCACCGCGGTTGGGGCGGGCGGGGATGGAGTGGCCGAGGTTGGGGACACGGTGGCTGGGGGCACCATCACTGAACGCGCGCCACTCATCGCCAACGTGACGCAAAGGCCCGCCGGGCGCGGTTGAAACGCCAATTCCGCCGTCAGTTCAATACGCGTGATTGCGTAACGGAATCTGCTGCATCGCGACATACAATCCCTCGCTCATAAAACCAAAACAATGTGCGAGGAGATTGTCGATGTCCGTCATCGTCGTGCTGGCCGCGCTGGCATTCCTGATGTTTGCCGCGTATCGCGGTTACAGCGTCATCCTGTTTGCACCGCTGGCTGCCCTGGGCGCGGTGCTCCTGACCGATCCATCTGCCGTGGCGCCGGTCTTTGCCGGCATCTTCATGGAGAAGATGGTCGGCTTCGTCAAACTGTATTTCCCGGTGTTCCTGCTCGGTGCCGTGTTCGGCAAGGTGATCGAGCTGTCGGGGTTCTCGCGCTCGATCGTGGCGTCGGTCATCCGTGTGGTGGGGGCCAAGCGCGCGATGCTGTCCATCGTGCTGGTGTGCGCGTTGCTCACTTACGGTGGCGTGTCGCTGTTCGTGGTGGTGTTTGCGGTGTACCCGTTTGCGGCGGAGATGTTCCGTCAGGGCAACATCCCCAAGCGCCTGATTCCGGGCACGATTGCGCTGGGTGCATTCTCGTTCACGATGGATTCGCTGCCCGGTACGCCGCAGATCCAGAACATCATCCCGACCACGTTCTTCCACACCACGTCGTGGGCTGCGCCCTGGCTGGGCACGATCGGCGCGCTGTTCATCATCGTGGTGGGCATGTCGTATCTGGAGTGGCGCCGCCGCGTGGCCGCACGCAATGGCCACGGTTACGACCACGGCCTGACCAAGCTCGTCAACGAACCTGAAACCGCCGAGGGCGGCAAGCTCGCGCACCCGCTCGTCGCGCTGCTGCCGCTCGTGCTGGTGGGGGTGATGAACCTGCTGTTCACGCGCTGGATCCCGACGTGGTACGGCAAGGTCGTCACCGTCGCGCTGCCGGGTCTGCCCAAGCCGCTGACGGTGGAAGCCGACAAGATGACGGCGATCTGGGCCGTGGAAGCGGCACTCCTGATCGGCATCATCGTAGTGATTGTGTTTGGCTTCCGTGCGGTGAAGGATCGCTTTGCTGAGGGCAGCAAGTCGGCCGTGGCCGGTGCATTGCTGGCGGCCATGAATACCGCGTCGGAATACGGCTTCGGCGGCGTCATCGCTGCGCTGCCGGGCTTCCTGGTGCTGGCTGGAGGCTTGCGTGCGATTCCGAATCCGCTCGTCAATGAAGCGGTGACGGTCAGCACGCTCGCGGGCATCACCGGCTCCGCGTCGGGCGGCATGAGCATTGCGCTCGCGGCGATGGCCGATCAGTTTGTGCAAGCCGCGCAGGCCACGGGCATTCCGATGGAAGTGCTGCACCGCGTGGCGTCGATGGCGTCGGGCGGCATGGATACGCTGCCGCACAACGGCGCCGTCATCACGCTGCTGGCGGTGACGGGCCTGACGCACCGCGAGGCGTATCGCGACGTGTTCTGCGTCACCATCATCAAGACGCTGGCAGTGTTCTTTGTGATTGCCGTGTTCTACGCGACCGGCATCGTGTGATACCACCGTTGCTGCAACAAAAAAGCCACCGAACTTCGGTGGCTTTTTTACTGGTGCGCAGCGTAATTGGTCGATCGGCCTCTTACTGGCCGTTCACCGCTTCGGAACTGCGGTCACGGCAAACGCGCTGCGCTTCGCCGACCAGCGAGTCGCATTGGTTGGCGCGACGTGACCAGAAGGCGCGGTCTGACGATGTCTGCGCGCTGTCCTTGCCCTTGCGATGTGTGACGTGCTTGTCGACCCACTTGTCGGTCTTCACATGCGCGCGGTGCACTTTCTGCTTGAGCGTCCCCGGCGTCGCCTGCGGCTGGGCGCCGCTGGTGCTGTTGTGATAGCCGGGGTTCTCGGCCGCATCGGCGTTGCGCTGGACTTGCGTGCGCGGGCCTTCCATGGGGCTGTCGACCCCCGTCACGGCGCTGTGATCCTTCTGCTGTGCGTGCGCGGGCGCCACACCGATCCACGCACAGGCGGCCACGGCGATGAGGGAGGCTAGCGTCGACATCTTGCGTGCTTGCATACTCGTTCTCCTTGTTGTGAACGGGAGCGGACTCCACGACACGCATGCGACGTGCCATCGAGGCGCTCGCCCCGAACGTCACAATAGGAAAGCGGCCATCCGGCCAACAGTAGGACGTTGGCGGAACCGGCTGTCGGACAAACGCCGTCAATGTGCCAACAACGCGGTGCCGCTTAGAGCCGCTAACAAAACTGTCCTGGCTAGGCGTGCCGACGCAGACAGTACAAGTAGTACCGAATGTTCGTCACTGCGGGATGCGCAACGACGCCAGGGCGGTCTTGTTAACGGCTCTCAGGCGCGCAAGAACAGCCAGACCGTCAGCACGATACCGACGATGACGACGAAGCCGCGCAGCACCTTCTCGGGCAACCGATGCAGCAGCCACGCGCCGGCGAATCCGCCCGCGATGCCGCCGATTCCCAGCGCCAGCACGGCCGCCCAGTTCACCTGCGGCGAAAACGCGAACACCGCCACGGCGGAGGCATTCATCGTCATGGCGAGCACGTTCTTGGTGGCGCCTGCCATGCGCACCTGCTGGCCCGCCACGGTGAGCGCGGCCAGCATCAGAAAGCCGATGCCGCCGCCGAAGTACCCGCCGTAAATGGCAATCGCAAACTGGATCGTCGCCAACGTGGTGGTCGACATGCCGGCCGCTGCGTGCAGCGGTTTGCGCCGGAAGCTGCCCCACGCAAACACGCTCGTCGCAAACAGCACGAGATACGGCACCAGCCTGGCAAAGAACGACGGCGGCGTCGCCAGTAGCAACAGCGCCCCGAGCACGCCCCCGATGAGGCTGATGACGATGAGCTGCTTGAGCGAGAGGTGGTGCTCGCCGGCATCCACGCCGCCGGCCAGTTTGCGCCCGGCAATCGACGAGGTGATCTGACTGGGAAACAGCGCGATGGTCGACGTCATGTTGGCTGCCAGCGGGTTCAGCCCCGCCAGCAGCAGCGCCGGAAACGTGATGAACGACCCGCCGCCCGCGAGGGCATTCTGCGCGCCGGCATAGACGCCGGCCGCTGCGACGAGCAGGGCGGTGGAAAACGAAAGCGTGGTCATGGGGAGGTGGCAGGTGCGGCGCGGCTGGAAACACCGCGCATGGTAATGGAACGCCCCGCCCCGCGCTTGCTACCGGAGTGGGGTGCCACTGCGCCGGCGCAGCCACCACTCCACCGCCTCGAATGCGCCCTGCACGAGCAACGCCAGCACCGCCGCGGGGATGGCGCCCGCCAGCAGCGTTGCACTGTCGTTGAGCGCCAGCCCCGTCGCGATGCGCTCGCCATAGCCGCCCGCACCGATGAACGCGGCGATGGTCGCCGTGCCCACGCTGATGACGGCGGCTGTCTTGATGCCGGCGAGGACAACGGGCAGCGCCAGCGGCAAGTCCACCACGCGTGTGCGCTGCGCGGGCGTGAAGCCGAGCGCGAGCGCCGCATCGCGCAAGCCATTGGGCACCTGTTCCAGGCCGACGATGGTGTTGCGCACAATGGGCAGCAGCGCGTACAGCGCCAGTGTAATTAGCGCGGGCACCACCCCGATCGACCCGACGATGGGGATGAGCATTGCCAGCAGGGCCAGCGATGGAATGGTCTGCAGCACGCCCACCACCGCGAGAATCGGCTGCTTGATCGGCCGCCGCGCGGCAAGGAGCCCTAGCGGTACACCGAGTAGCACGGCCACGCCGGTCGAAATGCCCACCAGTGCAAGATGCCGCTGCGTGAGTCGCCACAGACCCTCGGTGAGTTGCAAGAGCAAGGCGTGGCCCGGCGCGGCGGTCGGTGCATTGCCACGCCCCGTCAGAAAATGCCGTGCGACTTGCGAGAAGGATTGCCCTTCCAGTTCCACCGCTGCGTTCATCCCCACCATGTCATCGCGCTGGATGCGCCCAGTCAGTGTGGTGATGGCCTGCCATTGCGCGGCATGTTTTTGCGGTATGTCGGCGCGGTACAGCAGCACGGCGTCGTAGCGCGGGAAGACGTGGTCGGGGTCGTCCAGCACGCGCAGATGTTCGCGGCGGATCTTGGCGTCGGTGGAGTAGATGTCGATCCCGTCGACCTGATTGGCGCGCAACGCATCGTAGGCGACGCCGTGGTCCAGACCCGTGGGGCGCTGCGGCAGCTTGTAGCGGCTGGCAATCGCCGGCCAGCCATCGGCACGACCGAGGAACTCGTGCGACAGGCCCAGGCGCAGTGCCGGGTGTGCGGCCAGGTCCGCCAGCGTGCGGATGTGGTCGCGCTCTGCATCAGCCTCGCGCAAGGCGAGTGCATAGGTGTCTTCGAAACCCAGCGGTACGCCGACCGCCAGCCCAAGGGGCGCGAGCGCCCGGTTGACGTCCGCCAGCAGCGCGGCCTGGTTCGGGTTGGCGGCTTGTTCGGCCGGCAAGTGCAGGATTTCGGCGGCGATGGTGCCGAGGTAGTCCGGGTAGACGTCGATGCTGCCGTTCTTCAACGCCGCAAAGACGATGGCGGTATTGCCCAGCCCCGGCACGTGTTCGGCGGGGGCGTGCGGGCTTGCCGTCTGCGTGAGGATTTCACCCAGCACGTACGACTCGGTAAAGCGCTTGGAACCGATGCGGAGCGGCGGTTCTGCGAATGCCGATGCGGTGCACATCAGCCAGCCCAGCGCGATCCCGATGAGGAGGCGCCGGGTGAAGGCACTACGGATCAGTCGCCGTGTATCCAAAGGTCGTTGAGGTCGGTCAGGCCCCAGTCGCGGGGTTCTTCTCTTGAGACGATCTGGTCGCCGGTCTGCGCCAGGTCGATCAGCTCGGGCGCAATCCGCGTGCCCGAGCTGATGGAGAAGAATACCTTGACCGTGGGCGTGAGCAATGCCCCGGGCACGTGTTGCATGACCACCGCCAGCCGCCCGGACTTGAGCCGCACCAGCGAGCCGACCGGATAAATGCCCACGCTTTTGACGAAGGCGTTGAACACCGCCGGGTCGAAATGGTTGCCGCGCCAGTCCACCATGCGCTGCACGGCGTAGGCGGCTTCCCACGCTTTCTTGTACGGGCGGTCGGAGGTGACCGCGTCATACACATCGCAGATCGCGCCCATGCGGGCAAAGAGCGAAATGCCTTCGCCGGCCAGTTTGTGCGGATAGCCGGTGCCATCCATGCGTTCATGGTGGTGCAGGCACACGTCGAGCGCGATGTCGCACATGTCGGAGTCGCCCACCAGAATGTCGTGACCGGCCTGCGGGTGTACGACCACGCTGCGGAATTCATCGGCGGTGAGCGCGCCGGGCTTGTTCAGCACCTCGGGCGGAATGGCGATCTTGCCGATGTCATGCAGGAGCCCCGCCAAGCCTGCGTCGCGCACTTCGTCGTCTGACAGGCCCAGCTGGCGGCCGAGCGACACCATCAACGCGCACACGGCCACGGAATGCAGGAAGGTGTAGCGGTCTTTCGCTTTCAGGCGAACCAGGCTCACCAGCGCGCTCGGGTGGCGGTCGACCGAGCCGGAGATGGCTTCCACCAGCGGCAGCGCATCACGCGCCTCGATGATGCGGCCCATACGCGCATCGGCAAACATGGTCTGCACGGCCAGCTCGGCTTTGCTGATCAGGCGCGCGGCGCGGCGCATCTCTTCCGCATAGGTGACGGGGCGCGGGGCGATGGCCGCTTCGGCCGAGGTCGGCGGCGGCGCGGGGGGCTCGGGTGCGGCGGGTGCAGCCTGGGCGGCGGCCACGTCGGTGCCACGCGCGGTGTCGATCCACACCTCGCGGACGCCGCTGGCCCGGATGCGTTGCAGTTGAGTGGCATCTTCCACGCGAAAGCGGGCCCGCCAGAACGGGTGTTCCAGCCAGGAGCCGACAAATTCGTCCAGGTACATGCCCACCCGCAGGTGTTCGATGGCGATGCGCTTGCGCATGTTGTTGGGGGTTACATCCACACAGTCCAGATTCACGGCCGGCAAGAGTGCGCAAGGAGACGCTGCCGTGCCAATGGGTGCCTTCCCTTTTATCGGACGACAGCGCACGGGTCTTGAGGGGAAATCGTGAAGACTCACACTGCGAAGCCCTTTCGGGGGCAGTGGGTACGGCGCGGACAAAAAAACAGGCGGCCGGTAAGGGCCGCCTCGGGAAGCCGTTACCGGCGCCAAATGGCGCGCGGCAGCGGGGAGGGAGACTGAATCAGTCGGGGGAAGACAGAAGCGTGATGCGCTTATTGACCGTCGGTGAATGGGTCAGCCTTGCCGACCAGGGCGCCGTCCGTGTACGGGTCAGCCTTGCGGAGTTGGCCGTCGGTGTACGGATCAGCCTTGCGCAGGGCGCCATCGGTGTAGGCGTCGGCCTTGCGCGCGCCGTCGGTGTACGGGTCAGCCTTGGTCACGGCTTGGCCATTGGTGTACGGGTCCTTGCTTTGCACGCCGGCAGCAAAGGCGGGAACGGCGGCAACAGCGATCAACGAGGCGAGAATCAGGTTCTTGGTTTTCATGATGAGCTCCACAGTCGGGGGGTGAGCGTTACTGCCTGGGCGGGTCCGCTGCAGTGCGGTAACGCGATGGCATAAGCTTAGTCGTTGCTTGGTGAGGGAAAAAGCAGTTCTCTTAAACTCTTTGTTCAAAAAATAAGAACAATAGTGACCTTCCAAGCACCCTCATCGCCACATAAGTCATTGATCTGACACGAAAATATGGGATGCGGGATAACCCTAATGCGAAACGTCAGATGAGCGGCGCTGAAAAAAATTCCGCGCGAGCGGGCTGCCGATTGTTGCGTTGCATTACAAGCATGGGGATTTCCCCAGCCTCCGGTCGGACGCCTTAGCGCTAAACATTCCGCGGCAATGGTCGTTGTTGCAGGTACGGGCGGCGTTTTCCGCCCCTCTGCAGCAAGAAGGAAGGCCATCATGCCCATCAACACCGCTTCCATCGCCCGTTTTGAAGTTGACGGCGTCGCCTACCAGGCGCGTCTGTTTGCCATGCCATTCCACGTGCCGGAAAACGGCCGCGTGCGCGCGCATGCGCTGGGCCGGCCGGAGATGCCCTTTGGCGGCGTGCATGTATTGGCCAAGTGGCTGGAAGAACGGGTGCTGCCGGAAGGCGTGGGTCTGGTGATGGCCGATCGCCTTTTCTCGCATGGCGCGGTGGACCAATGGTCGGGTGCCGATGGCGCGCGCGCGGCCAAGGTGCTGTCACAGGTGGCGCTGGGCGCCAAGAGCAGTCACCGGCTGTGGCGCAACACCGCGGCCGGCGGGTTTCGGGATGAGACGGCGTTTTTCCTGGGCGCCGCGTTCGTACAGACCGACGCCGCTGTCGACGACATTCGCCTGCTGGGCGATCTGATTCCCGCGCAGGAGTGGGCAAGCGTGGCCGATGCCGCATCGACCATGATGGGCCTGCACCTGTATCGGCCCGACGAGCCGGAAACGCTGGTCAACTGCGCGCTGCTGGCGCCGTCCTGGACGGAAGCTGCTGTGGAACGCGCCGACGGCTATCGCGCGCTTACGCTGCTGCATTCCTTTACTGAAGATGACGAGGAGATCCACGTCGACATCGAACTGCTGCCGCCGGGCCAGGTCGTGTTGCAGGTGGAATCGTGCTCGACACGCTTCTCAGCGCGGTTTGACCCGGAACTGCTGGGCCGCGATATGACCGATGCGCTGTTGCGCGACGCGCTCGCGTTGCAGCACGGCGAGCGCGCCAATCTTCACTGAGGCAGGCGCCTACTTCGCGGGCGCATTCCACGGATACGCCAGCCACGCATCAAAGCGCTTGGCGAATTCACCGCTCTCCATGGTTTGCCGCAGCCACTGGTCGACAAAGTTCTTGAACACCACGTCGCGCGGCAGCAGGTAGGCCTTCTCCGAGAAATCGAACGGCGCCTCCGGGTGTACCGCACACAGTTCGGGGTGCAGCTTCTGCTGTAGCTTGGTCTCCACCGCGTCGGTCATCATCAGGTCGGCGCGGCCCGCCACGATCTCGTTGAAGATCGTCACGTTGTCCGGATACACGCGGATCTGCGCCTGCTTCAGATTCGCACGCGCGAACTTCTCGTTGGTGCCGCCCGGGTTGACCACCGCACGCACGTTCGGCTGATCAATCTGCGCGAGCGTCTGGAACTTGCTCTGGTTTTCGCAGCGTGTGATCGGCGTTTTGCCGTCGCGCTGATACGGAACCGAATAGAACGCCTTCTTTTGGCGGTCCAGCGTCACCGACACACCGCTCATGGCGATGTCGTAGCGGTCGGCGGCGAAGTCCTGCATCAGCGTCGACCAGGTGGTCGGCACCACTTCCAGCTTCACGCCCAGCGCCTTGGCCAGGCTTTCGCCCATCTCCACGTCCAGACCGATGAAGCGGCCGTCAGCCGGGTTCTTGTAGCTGAAGGGTTTGTAGTCGCCGGTGGTGCCGACGCGCAACGTGCCGCGCGCGATGATCTCGTCGAGCCGGTTGGTGGTTTGTGCCAGCGCAGGCACGGTCAGGGCTGTACACAGTGCAAACGCACCGGCACGGACGAAGCGATTCAACATGAGATTCCCCATCGAGAAAATGAAAAAGGCGCGGTCGCTGTAGCGCCGCGCCAGGACTTGATGCAGGTCTATTGGCCTGATGCTTTGTTCCACTGCAGCGCGTTGAGCACGGCCAGCGACATCGCCGTCACGCCCGTCTTGATGGACGGCTCCGGCACCGGCGCGAACAGCGGCGAATGATTGGTCGGCAGCGGCTTGGCGCCCGGCTTGAGCGAGGCAAAGAACGTCTGCGGGTCGTTCACGCCGATGAAGAAGAACATCGACGGAATGCCCGCGTCAACAAACGCCGAGAAATCCTCGCTGGCCGTAATCGGCGGCACGCGCAGCACGCGGTCGTTGCCGAAAGCGGCCTTGAACATCGCCTCGGTGCGCGCGACCACGGTCGGGTCGTTGTTGACCGCCTTGCCGCCCTCCGTGATCTTGATCTCGGCGTCCGGCGCGCCCGACATCTCCGTGACGGCCTTGGCTGTGCGGCGAATGCCGTCGAGCATCTTCTGACGCACCACCGGCTTGTATGAGCGGATCGTCCCGCGCAGCAGCACGCTGTCGGGGATGATGTTCTCGGCGCTGCCGCCCTGGATGGCGCCGATGCTGACCACGCCAAATTCCTGCGGGTCTTTCTCGCGGCTGATCACGCTTTGCAGATCGACCACGAAGCGCGCGGCCATCATCACCGGGTCGATGGTCTTGTCGGGCGCCGAGCCGTGGCCGCCGCGGCCCTTGAAGGTGATTTCCAGTCCGTCGGAGTTGGACGTGACCGGGCCGCTATTGAAGACGATCGAACCATACGGCCCCGGGCCCGTATGCAGCGCAAACGCATAGTCGGGTTTGGGGAAGCGCTTGAAGAAGCCGTCGTCGATCATCGCTTGCGCGCCGCCGACCACTTCCTCGGCCGGCTGGGCCACGAAGACCAGCGTGCCGTGCCAGCGGTCCTTGAGCGACACCAGCGTCTTGGCGGTGCCGACCCACGACGCCATGTGCACATCGTGCCCGCAGCTGTGCGCCACGCCGACGTCTTCGCCGCGCCATTTGGTGTGCACGTGGCTGGCGTAGGGCAGGCCAGTCTTTTCTTCCATCGGCAGCGCGTCGAGCTCGGTGCGCACCAGGATCGTCGGGCCTGCGCCGTTGCGATACACCGCCACCACGCCGGTCTTGCCTACGTGCTCCGTCACCTCAAAGCCGATCTTGCGCATCGTCTCGGCCAACTTGGCGGCGGTGCGCGTTTCCTCGAACGCCAGTTCTGGGTGCGCGTGAATGTCTTTGTAGAGCGTATCGAGCTGGCCATATTCCGCATTGACTGCGGCATCCACCGCCGGCTTGATCTGCCCGACGTCAATGCTGCTGGCGGCCGGCGTTTGCGCCAGGGCCGGAACGGCAACACCTGCCATCAGCCAGGCCAGCGCGGTGCGCTTGAAACGAGTGGGGCGAAGGGTCATGAGGTCTCCTGCTTTCTGCGGCGTGATGGGCGGCGTGATGGGTGTTCGATACGGCATCGTTGCTTCGTCAACCGTCCTGATTATGCAGTCGCATACACGCCTGCGCACCCCGGGGCAGCCCGAATAGGCAGAGGACGTGGCGCACCACGATGCCACGAGAGTTGGCACCGGCCCTATGCTTGCCTAGACTGAGTCGGGTGTGCCGCTCTCAGGAATCGCAACTCGAAATGACGCCGACGATGTGCCTTCAGCTCTCGTTTCGCGATGCCCCGCCTGGAGAGACGGCGATTCGCGCGGCCCTGGAAGCCGCGCAGCGGGTGCTTGAGTTTAGCGGCGTCGCGCCGCGCGAGGCCTTTGCCGCCTATCAGGCATTCGCCAGCGGGGCGGGGAGCCCCGATGTCCTGGCGTTGGCGTTCGCCCGTGCCGAAGCCGAGGCGATGGATACGCTGGCCGCGCACGGCTATGCGCGCTACGGCACGGTCAGCTTGGCGGCGCTGTAGGTCTCGCTGTAAATCTCAATTAGCCTGCTTCAGATCTCTGCGGTTTTCCCGCCTAGCCGACGCGCCGTCTCCGACACGTGGCGGTGGATGCGCGCGAGAAAATCGATCTCAGCCGCCCGCGTGGGCGAATGCCCCAGGGCTTGCGACAGATGCGTCGCCACGAACGACGACTGCGGCGCCAGCATGCTGATCAGGCGCAGCAGTTCGCGGCGGGCCTGCGCGGCGTCGTAGCCGAGGTGGTCCGCCAGCGCGAGCAGCGCATCCTGGTCAATGGCGTCGTAGCGCGCCTGCGCATCGGCGGGCAACGCATCGGCATCCCACTCCTTGGCGTAGACGGCGGCGCAGAACAGATGATCGTGCGCGGCCAAGCGAATGCCGTCGGGCCCGATGTGGAAATGCAGCGTACCTGCAGACGCATTGCGCCCGCCAATCAGCAGACAGAACACCATCCAGCGGAAAAGCGATGCCGTGGCGGCCGTCGGGTCGGCGCAGAGGCGCGCGCATTGGGCGACTTGTTCGACAGTGATCGGCAAGAAACGGTGCTTGGGCGAGAGCCCGAGCAATTGCACAGCGGAGACGACGTAGCGCGCTTGCACCAGTGCGGTGTCGTCGCTCTTGCAGCGCAGCGTGCGATCCAGCCGCTGCACCACGGCCGCGGTTTCCGGAAACTGCCGCAAGCCCAGGAATGGCGTCTCCAGCCCGATGCTGCGGCCGAGCAGCGTGGCCCAACAGTGATTGATGGTGGCGTACGGAAGCTGAGCGCCTTCGCCCAGATCCAGCCGCACAAAATGGCTCGATTGTGCGGCGGTGGCCGGTGCAGAAAACCGGCCCAGCCACATGGAGACCGGCAGGCCGTTGGAGGCCAGGAAGGGCAGGCGGATCTCGTCCGAA
>JGI24740J21852_10000717_pt1 | contig 14399 bp, 12 predicted proteins | sample KBSCornC6_FD_21852 | JGI IMG/M metagenome (IMG submission 21852) | reverse complement strand
AAAGGTCCCGGACGATTCTGCATCGTTAATAGGAATACCATTTACGGTAACGTTAATACGGGTAATATCAGAACCGCGCACCCGTAATCCCGTATAGCCGATGCCGTTACCTGCGTCGGAATTGGTAACAACCCCGGGCAATTGGTTCAGCAGCAGGGGCAGGTCTTGTCCCAGGTTTTGCTTTTTAATATCTTCTGCATTTAAGCTGGAGGTAGTAAAAGGCGCGTTCTTACCGGCGCGCAGGCTACTGATCTCCACGGGCTGTACAAATAACCCGGTCTCTTCCAGGGGTATATTCAGCTCGCTTGCCACATCACTGCCTTGCAGGGTAGTAATATAAGTGCGGTAACCCAGGTAGCTGGCCTGCAGGCGGTAGCTGCCTCTGGACGGCACTTTCAGCTGGTACCGGCCATGGGCGTCCGTAAGCACGCCGCTGTTATTGTTGCCCTGAATAATAATGGAAACGCCCGTTAATGGCTGACCCTTGGTTTTATCAGTAACGGTACCGGAAATAGTTTTTTGTGCATACAGCACAGTAGTGCTGACAAGCAGCCACAAAAGCAGTAAGGATTGTTTCATTGCTATGTTTTTCCTAACCAGCATTACCTGGTCACAGGTTCAATGGGTGTGATCTCAGCCTGACAGTAAGGCACCCCTTTAGTTGACTTATAACAGCACAAAGTTATATCTGCAGTATTTAAAAAAAGAAAAAATTTTTTTTCGGTTAATTATTTTATACTAATTTCCATCCCGCATCTCTCTCTCAATTTTTAATTCACCCTATTTTTTAACCAGTTAACCGTATCGTTAACCAGCCATTTAAATTTTAACTAATGATTAAACTGCAGATCATTGGCTATCTGGGCAGAGATGCCGTACAGAGGGAAGCCGCAGGAAAAACCGTATTAAGCTTCAGCGTAGCTCACACAGAGCGTTTTAAAAGTCAGCAAGGCGTGCCCCAGGAAAGAACTACCTGGGTAGATTGTGCCCTGTGGGACCGTGCAAACATGGCCCCTTATTTAACCCAGGGTACACAAGTGTATGTAGAAGGTACACCGGTAGCAGATGCCTATAAGAACAACGCTGGTGAAGCCACGGGCCAGTTAAGGTTGCGTGTGTACAACATGCAGCTGTTAAATGGCCGCCGTCATGATGATCACTCCAAAGCTGCCACCGCAGGCATTTTAGAAGATGATGCCCTGCAGGAACATCCGGCAGACGATTTACCGTTTTAGAGGTGTTATGTAATTCATAGCATAATGAGGCCGGCTCTTTCCAGGGTTGGCGTTACCAGACTGTTATTAGCTTGCTATATGCTGCTGCCAGGATAACCGGCAGTAGGGAACTTTTTGTTCAATGGTTTGTTCATTTAACCGGCCGGCCTTGTCCAGGGCCGGTATTACCTTATACATAAAAATATTGCGGCTGCCGTGTAAGCGTCAGCCTGGATGTTTGGTTTTCATATCATATGGTTAGATCAGCCGGCCTTTTCCAGGGTTGGTACTGTTTATGGGCATGCTGCCGGTTTAGCCGGCACATGAGGGTTTATTTTGAGGATTATGTTTTACATGAGAGTAATAGACCGGCTTTTTCAAAGGCCGGTTCACTTTAAGCTATTAATGTATTTACTATAGCTGCCGGGAAGCCGGCAGGTATTGATGTATGTACAGTGACTAATAAAATTCATAGAAAACCGGCCGGCCCTTTCCAGGGCTGGTATTTTGTAACTGACCGGTTAAGGGGTTAGCCGGTCAGCATTTGAGTTGTAAACGATTAATAGACGACCCGCCTTGTCGAGGGCCGGTCTTATGCTATGTTGCGGTTAAATTATTGAAGGGCCAATATTGTTAAGATGGCGAGCGATCCGGCCCTTTCCAGGGCTGATCTTAAGTTGGCAGTAAACGCAGGCATCTTATAATTTAGGCTGGAGCCTTAATTCATACCTAATTAAGGCTCCAGCCTAAATTTTTGCCAAAATTAACCCTAAAATTAAGGCTCCAGCCTTAATTATGCCTATCTTTAGGCTCCAGCCTTAATTAATGGCTTTTTGAAGTATGGATAAGGTATATGGAATAGTTACCGGTGATGTTGTTAATTCCCGAAGCATTGATCCGGATGCCAGGAAAAAATTATATGCTGACTTTGATGTTTTTTTAAAAGCATCTAAAAAGGAATGGCTTAACGGCTTTGAAGTATATAGGGGCGACAGCTTTCAATGTGAAGTGTGCAAGCCTTATAACAGTCTGAGGGTGGCTTTAATGATAAGAGCCTTTTTTAAGGCCTACCTCACTGCAGCAGAAAAAAAGCAGCGGGGTAAACGGGGCGCCTCCTTAAAAGGATACTTAAATGCAAGATTTGATATCCGGTTGTCAGTTGGAATAGGGCAGGTGGATTTTATCAATAAAAATAATGTAGGCACTTCCGATGGGGAGGCATTCCAGCTTTCAGGAGAAGGGCTGGACCTGTTAAAGGGCCAGGGGCAGAAGCTTGGCCTGAAAACATTTGACAGCGCCTTTAATGAGCAAATAACCCCCATTGTTCTGTTATTGGACGCATTAATAGAAAAATGGACGCAAAACCAGGCAGAGATCATTTTATATAAGCTGGAGGAGTGGAAAGATGAAGAAATAGCGGAGAAACTTAACATCAGCCCTTCTGCAGTTACGCAAAGAAAAAAAACAGCGCAGTGGAATGCGATCGAAAAAACAGTAATCTACTTTGAAAAGACCATGCAAAACCTGATAAAGTAATGACATTTTTCACACCGGAAGAATTGACCATCCTGCTACGCCTGCTCTTAGCTCATTGTGCTACAGATTTTTTGCTGCAGCCCAATAAATGGGTGAATGATAAGCAAACGCATACCTGGAAATCAAAATATTTATGGTACCACGGGCTGGTTACCGGTTTGGCAGCTGCAGTGGTATTATGGGACCCGTTATTATGGTGGGCCATCCTGATCATTACTATTAGCCATGTATTGATAGATGGTATAAAAGTATCCATGGAAAAGGAAGGCAGCTCCCTTTTTATGTTTATAGCAGATCAGCTGCTGCATGTTATTATACTGGTACTCGTATGGCTGGCTATTATCAATGGGTGGAACAGGATACCTCATACCTGGAGCTTACTATCCGTCAATTACAGGTTATTAGCCTACCTCTTAGGATACCTGGTTGTAATAGGCCCGTCCAGCATTATTATTCAGTTTATAACAAAGCGGTGGCTGACAGAAATAAATACAGAAGATAGCCTGAAGGATGCAGGCAAGTGGATAGGCATACTGGAACGTGTACTGGCTTTAACGCTGGTCTATACAGGTCAGTTCGCTGCAATTGGATTTTTAATGACAGCTAAATCATTGTTACGCCTGGTAGATAAACCAGATGGAACCAGTTTGGTACCGGCCCGGCCATTCAGCTCCAGGAAGCATACAGAATATGTGCTCATAGGCACTTTCCTGAGCTTTACAATTTCTATAGGCACGGGTTTGCTTATAAACCAACTGGTAAGTTTTAAATAATAACAGAGGCCTGGTACGATTTCTGTTGAATTATTTAAACGCTTCAAACTTTTTTTGAAAAAGATTTGGCAGTAATAAATCATCCCCTTACCTTTGCACCCACATTGCGAGGTAGAGCAGAGGTAGCTCGTCGGGCTCATAACCCGAAGGTCAGAGGTTCGAATCCTCTCCTCGCTACAAAAGAGAAGTCCCGGCAGAGGTCGGGATTTTTTGTTTAAGAGAGAAATAAGACATCCGTAGGTCGGTGGCCGGAAGTTCAGCATCCTCTCATCACTACAAAAAAACATTTAAAAGCCGGAGTAATTCGGCTTTTTTTATTTTATTTCGTTAAGGCCTTATAAACCCTGACGGAAAAAATTACAGCAATGCACAAAGCAGGATTTGTAAATATTTTCGGTAAGCCCAACGCAGGTAAAAGTACGCTGCTGAACGCCCTCATAGGTGAAAAGCTGGCTATTATATCCCCGAAAGTACAAACCACCCGCCACCGCATTACCGGCATTGTTACCGCACAGGAATACCAGATCGTTTTTTCAGATACCCCCGGCATCATTGATCCCAAGTACAAATTGCATGAGAAAATGATGGGCGCGGTAAAATCCGCCCTGGAAGATGCAGACGTAGCTTTGCTGATCATGGATGTGAAAGATAATGTGGCAGAGAACCTGGAGCTGTTTGATTCACTGAAGCTGAAAGCATCCTGCATACTGGTGCTGAATAAAATGGATGTGCTCGAAAAAGAGCCGCTGGCCGCCGTGCAGGCCCAGTGCGAAGCCTGGGGCAAAGCAAAAGTGGTGACCATCTCTGCCGTACAGAAAAAAGGCATCCCGGAGCTGCTGAACCAGATCGTAGCCCTGCTGCCGGAAAGCGAGCCTTTTTACCCGGAAGATACGTTAACGGATAAGTCTACACGCTTTTTTGTAGGTGAAATGATCCGCGAAAAGATCTTCCAGTTATTTCAGGAAGAAATTCCCTACCATACAACCGTCGTTGTATCCCAGTACCAGGAAAAACAAACCCTGGTAAAGATCACCGCAGAGATAGTGGTAACGCGCGAAACACAGAAAGCCATCATCCTGGGAGAAAAAGGAAAATCAATCCGCCAGATAGGTACCCTGGCCCGCCAGGATATCGAAAAGTTCATAGGACAAAAAGTTTTCCTGGAACTATTCGTAAAAGTAAGAAGCAAGTGGCGGGATAATGAAACGTTTTTAAGGGAATACGGATATTAATCAATTTTCAATGATCAATTACGATTACGAATGTAAGCAGCCCTTGTAGGCCATCCGTAATTCATAATTGGCAATTCGTAATTAAATAAGTTATGTCAGGATTTACAGTCGCCATCGTCGGTCGTCCAAATGTGGGTAAGTCTACCCTGTTCAACCGTTTGCTGGAGCAGCGCAAAGCCATTGTAGATGATATAAGCGGCGTTACCCGCGACCGTCAGTATGGTCTTGCCGACTGGAACGGTAAAACATTCAACGTAATAGATACCGGTGGTTTTGTAGCTAATAGTGAAGATATTTTTGAGCGGGAGATCCGCAAGCAGGTGAAAATAGCCATGGAAGAAGCCAACGTGCTGCTGTTCATGTGCGATGTAACCACCGGCATTACCGACCTGGATGCAGAAGTAGCAGATATGTTACGCCGTTCTTCCAAACCCGTGTTCCTGGTTATTAATAAAGTAGATAACGGGGAGCGCCTGCTGGAAGCAACCGAATTTTATAGCATGGGCTTTGAAAAAATCTTCTTCCTTTCCTCCATTACCGGTAGTGGTACCGGTGAGCTGTTGGATGAAGTGGCCGCTGTGATCCCGGAAGATCTGCAGGCAGAACCTAAAGACGGCGATCTGCCTAAAATAGCCATCATCGGGCAGCCGAACGTAGGTAAATCATCTTTGTTGAATGCACTGGTAGGAGAGGAGCGCAACATTGTATCCGACATTCCCGGCACTACGCGCGATACCATTCATACCCACTACAAATTATTCCAGAAAGATTTTGTGCTGATAGATACTGCCGGAGTACGCCGCAAGAACAAGGTGCATGAAGATCTTGAATTTTATTCCGTGATCCGCGCCATTAAAGCCATGGATGATGCTGATGTGTGCCTGCTGCTGCTGGATGCCACCAAAGGCATTACGGCGCAGGACCTCGCCATTTTCAGCCTGGCTGTTAAAAAAGGTAAAGGCATGGTGGTGCTGGTGAATAAATGGGACCTTATAGAAAAGGAAACCAATACCGCCCGCGATTATGAGGCGGAGCTGAAGAAAAGACTGGCGCCATTTTCCGATGTGCCCATCATTTTTACCTCCGTACCGGAAAAACAACGCATTTTCAAAGCTATAGAAGAGGCCCTGAAGGTATATGAGAACAGATTGAAAAAAATACCTACCTCTAAGCTGAACGATATTTTGTTAAAGGCCATCGAGGCTTACCACCCGCCGGTAGTAAGAGGTACGCCTATACGTATTAAATATGTAACACAGCTGCCCACACATACCCCCGCTTTTGCCTTTTTCTGCAATTTGCCGGATGATGTGAAGCCGCCTTACAGGAACTATTTGGAGAACCAGATACGCTCAAATTTTGATTTTCAGGGCGTTCCTATCAGAATATTCTTCAGGAAGAAGTAAAAATTGTGGAAAAAGTCCACAACTATAACACATTACAAAAATACATATTTTATATTCAAATTTATTTATATAAATTTGCGTGATCTTAAAACTAATCACTTACAGAGTATGAAAAAATTATTCGTGTTCGCCATCGCTGCAGGTATGACCTTCGTAGCTTGTAACAGCGGTGCATCTTCAGAAACTACTGATTCTACAACTACAGCTGTTGACACTTTGTCTGCTGCTCCTGTTGATTCCGTAGCTACTCCTGCTGATTCAACTTTAGCTGACACAACTGCTGCCGCTGCTGATAGCGCTGCACATCACTAATTGTGTAGAAAGTTATTGTAGCTTTCTTGCAAGAAGTTATTAAAGGCCGTTCCTGATGGAATGGCCTTTGTCGTTTCAGCAGATTGGCGTAAATAAAAAAAGGGTGAAAAGTAATTGCTACTTTTCACCCTTGTTATTGTATGAATGCAATGATCTATTCTTTTGCTTTCCCTAACTCCGTGACTGCGCGTTTTACCAGCGGATCGCCGGCGTTGATCACTTCATAAAAACCTTCAGTACGGTATAGCTGCCTTGCCAGCATGGTTTTAATACGGTCGCGGATCTCCGTTTCATCTTTAGCCGTTACCCGCTCTGTACGAATGCTGTCTTTACGGGCATAGCTCAGGAAATCATTATACAGCTCCGGCGTTACCGTAAACTGCCGGGTAAATCCGGATGCATCTTTATAACGGTTCAGCACATCCTGGTGGGCATTGTAATACTTGTAGGCAAAATTGCTGAAGGTATTACGTGTGTACATATCCGTTAATACCGCAGAAAAGCGGGACGTATCAAACGGTATAAATATATCCGGGGTAATACCGCCGCCGCCATATACTACGCGGCCTTTGGCCGTTTTATACGGGATGGTATCCGCCAGTTTAATACTATCCTTGTTCAACAGCTCACCATGCGTATAGCGGTTCATAATATCTTCATCATAAGCTTCGCGGCCGTTGCTGTAAGATTTCTGAATGCTTCTGCCGGAAGGAATGTAATAACGCGCCACGGTTAACCTTAACGCACCTCCGTTACTCAGGTCAAACTGTTCCTGCACCAGGCCCTTACCAAAAGTGCGGCGGCCTATTATCAGTCCACGGTCCCAGTCTTGTATGGCGCCGGCCAGTATTTCGCTGGCAGAGGCTGAGCCTTCGTCCGTAAGCACCGCCAGGGCGCCTTTTTCAAACAACCCGGGTTTTTCACATTTATAATCCGTACGCGGGTAGCTTTTACCTTTTGTATAAAGGATCAGTTTATTATCATCCAGCAGCTCATCGGCAATGCGGGTAGCGGCATCCAGGAAGCCGCCGGGGTTCTGGCGCAGGTCTATTACCAGCTTTTCCATACCCTGTTTTTGCAGCTTGCGCAGGGCGTCCATAAATTCCTGGTAAGTGGTAGCCGCAAATTTGCTGATCTTAATATAACCTATCTTGGGTGTAATGAGGTAGCTGGCATCCACGCTGTACAGGGGAATTACACCGCGTTTAATGCGGATGTCCACCTTTTTGTTACGGCGCAGCATGGTTACTTTTACTTCAGATCCTTTAGGTCCCCGCAGCAGCTTGCGGATCTTGTCCGACGTAATGCCGCTTCCGGTTACCAGCAGGCTGTCATTCACCTTAAGGATCTTATCGCCAGTTAATACCCCGGCTGCTTCAGAAGGGCCGCCGGCCAGCACCGCCACTACATTCACGGTATCATCCGTAATATTAAATTCCACACCAATACCTTCAAAATTACCTTCCAGGTCTTCATTCACTTCGGCCAGGTTGGTAGGGGGTATATATATGGAGTGCGGGTCCAGGTGGGATAATAAACCATCTATAGCTTCCTGCTGCAGGTCATCCACCTTCAGGGTATCCACGTATTTTACTTTAATAAGGTCCATGGTTTCCTGTAAAGCGCTGCGGCCACCCCGGCTGAAAAGTACGGTACTTCCACTTTGCGCTCCGGGCATTTTATGACCCAGGTACATTCCCAGCGCCAGCACGATTGCAAATAAGAGGGGTAAAAAAACATTCAGCTTTCTGTTGTTTGACATAATTTCCTGTATTGAGCCCCAATCAATTTACGACCTTAGATTTTAGATCTTAGCCATCAAATCTAAAATCTGAAATCGTAAATCTAAAATTATAAATTGGCCGATTTGTTTAAATTGTGACAAAAATAGCATATTTATATTCTGCTACATTAATTTCATAAATCAACGGATATGCCTGTAAAGGTTAAGCTGATAGCGGATAGTGGTTCTACGAAGGCAGACTGGAGCCTGCTAACTCCAAGTGATCATTTCCGTTATCAAACACAGGGTATCAGCCCTTTTTTCCTTAACACCCAACAGGTGCGTGAGGTACTGGAAAAGGAGCTGAAGCCGCAAATGCCCCCGGGAGTAGAGATAGAAGAGATCTTTTACTACGGTACCGGCTGTTCGCAACCTAAAAGTGTGCAGATCATGCAGGAAGCCCTGGGCGCCGTATGGCCCCATGCTAACATCGCAGTATCACACGATCTGATGGCCGCTGCGCACGCGCTATGCCAGCACAGTCCCGGCATAGCCAGCATACTGGGTACCGGTTCCAATAGCTGTTTTTACGACGGTGAACGTATTGCACATAACAACCCCGGCCTGGGCTTTATACTGGGCGATGAGGGTAGCGGCGCTTACCTGGGCCGGAAGCTGCTGCAGTACTACTGCTATAACTCTTTTGACGAGGAGCTGCAAACGCGCTTTGATGCAAAATACCATACCAATAAAGATGAGATCCTGGAAAATGTGTACCGCAAACCCATGGCTAACCGCTACCTGGCCGGCTTTTCCGTGTTCCTGGGCGAGAACCGCGGGCATTTTATTGTAGAGAATATATTGGAAGATGGCCTGAACGATTTTTTCTTTAACCATATTTATAAGTACAGCGAAAGCTGGACGCATCCCCTGCATTTTACCGGTAGCATAGCCTGGCATTTCCGGGATGTGCTGCAGGCCCTGTGCGAGCTGTATGAGCTGCAGCTGGGATCTGTATTACGCAATCCCATGGACGGTTTAATAAAATACCATGAGGATGCAGGCGTGAAATCTAAAATCTGAAATCTACAATCTAAAATAGAAATGTCCTTTGTAAGAGTAACGGAGCAAACTTCCCACTATCGCCACCTGGAAAAGATGACCGTAGCGGAGATACTGACCAATATTAATAAAGAAGACCAAACAGTACCCCAGGCGGTAGCAAAAGTAATTCCGCAGATAGAAAAGCTGGTAGCAGCCATCGCAGATAAAATGCTGGCCGGTGGCCGCCTGTTTTACATGGGCGCCGGTACCAGCGGCCGTTTGGGCATTGTGGACGCATCGGAATGCCCGCCCACTTTTGGCGTACCGCATGGTTTGGTGATAGGCATTATTGCCGGTGGGGATGCCGCCATCCGCAAGGCGGTGGAATTTGCAGAAGATGACCGGGAGCAGGGCTGGAAAGACCTGCAGGAATTTAACGTCACAGAAAAAGATGTGGTAATAGGTATTGCCGCCAGCGGCACCACACCCTATGTAATTGGCGCCCTGCAAAAGTGCCGGCAGGAGGGAGTTGTAACCGGCAGCATATGCTGTAATGCCGGCGCGCCATTATCCGCCGCAGCCGATTATCCCATAGAAGTGGTGGTAGGCCCGGAGTTTGTAACCGGCAGCACCCGCATGAAAAGCGGCACCGCGCAAAAGTTGGTACTAAATATGATCTCTACCGCAGTAATGATCCAGCTGGGAAGGGTAGAGGATAATAAAATGGTGAACATGCAGCTGAGTAATGATAAGCTGGTGGACAGAGGCGTGAAAATGCTGATGGAAAAACTGCAGCTCACCGAATATGAGACCGCTAAAGACCTGCTGTTAAAGGCCGGCAGTGTCAGAAAGGCGGTAGAAGAATATAGTAAGATGGCGTAACTTTAGGAGAGTAGATTGAGAGCCCATGCACGATATAGAACCATATTATAACTGGCGGCATTTGTACGCAGCGGAAGAGGATGAGCTGTCACCGTTCTATGGCAGAGAGTACAGCGAATTTGAATTTACCAACACCGTATATAACTATTACGTACACCCGCAGTGGGACGATTTTGGCTCCCGCACACTGTATCTGAAAGTATTATTTGCAGATTACCAGTTCAACTTTGCCATAATAGAATTGTTAGGAGAATGGAATGATGCCATTGAAAATGACATTATGACCCTGAAAAGGGAGATCATAGATGTCATGATAGCCGAAGGCATTAACAAATTTATTCTCATTACAGAAAATGTCATGAACTTTCATTCCTCAGACGATTGTTATTATGAGGAGTGGTGGGATGACATTAAGGACGAGGGCGGCTGGATTGTAAGCCTGAACATGCCCGTACAAACCCGGCACGACTTTGAGAAAGCCCGCCTGGACTACTATGTACACCTATTTGAGAACGATAAATGGAGAACCTTCCAGCCCCAGCACTTATATAATTTGATCGATAATGCAATGATGCGGCGCTTGGAGTAGGGGCAAAATGTCCATAAGTCCATGATCCACAGTCCATGGCAGTGTGCATGAGGTCATTTAACACGCAAAGCTAATATATGGGAAACTTCTATGGACCATCGGCTATGGACCATGGACTTAATTAGCTAAAACTGAGAAATATCATTTGCTTTTAATTTTTCCTGCGTTAAATTTGCCCGACATTTAGGAATTTTATCATATTACTTATAAGGAAGCTCAGTATTTTATATGAAGTGGTCACAATTCTTCGATACCTCTATTGGCAAAAAAATCTTAGTAGGCGCTACCGGTTTTTTCCTTTGCAGCTTCGCGTTGGTGCACCTGGCCGGTAACGTCCAGCTGCTGTACAACGACGGAGGCAAGGCTTTTAACAGCTATGCCGCCTTCATGGGGCACAACATCCTGATCCAGTTTATTGCCTGGGGGTTAAAGATCGTGATCCTGCTGCATGCCATTATTGCCCTGCAGCTTACTTTCAGTAACCGTAAGGCCCGCCCGGTGAAGTATGCTATGAACCCCGGTAACCAAACCTCTTCCTGGTTTAGCCGCCAGATGGCTATTATGGGCAGCATCCTGCTCATTTTCATCATTATTCACCTGGCCGATTTCTGGTGGAAATTCCACTTCGGCAATGTACCCACCATTAACTATGAAGCCACCGGCGAACCGGTAAAGGACCTGTATTCTACAGTACAGTATGCCTTTAAGGAAGGCTGGCTGGTAGCCTTGTATGTGATCGGTATGATCGGCTTGTCCTTTCACCTGATACATGGCTTCAAAAGCGCCTTCCAGACCTTTGGCTTAAACCATGTTAAATACAACGGCTTAATTAATTTCATAGGGGTATGGTTGTTTGGCATCCTGATCCCTGTTGGTTTTGCTGCTATTCCGCTGGTAATATTTTTCAAATAATTTCAAGCTTTACTCTCAAATTTTTGACATATTATGTTGGATGCAAAAATTCCTGCCGGCCAGTTAAATAGTAAATGGGAAGATTATAAAGGACATTGTAAGCTGGTGAACCCGGCTAACAAGCGCAGTCTGGAAATAATCATTGTGGGTACCGGACTGGCAGGCGCTTCAGCAGCGGCCGCTTTAGGCGAGTTAGGATACAAGGTAAAAGCATTCTGCTTTCAGGATAGCGCCCGCCGTGCGCACAGTATTGCAGCGCAGGGTGGTATTAACGCCGCCAAGAACTACCAGAATGATGGTGATTCCGTTTTTCGTTTGTTCTACGATACCGTAAAAGGTGGCGACTACCGTGCCCGCGAAGCCAATGTGCATCGCCTGGCAGAGGTAAGCGCTAACATTATAGACCAGTGCGTGGCACAGGGCGTGCCCTTTGCCCGTGAATATGGCGGCCTGCTGAGCAACCGCTCTTTTGGTGGTACACAGGTACAGCGTACTTTCTACGCCGCCGGCCAAACCGGCCAGCAGCTGCTGTTAGGCGCCTACTCCGCATTAGAGCGGCAGGTAGCCCTGGGTAACGTAACCCTGTACACCCGCCATGAAATGCTGGATATAGTGAAGATAGACGGGAAAGCCCGCGGCATCATTGCCCGCGACCTTACTACCGGTAAGCTGGAACGCCACTTTGGCCATGCCGTGCTGCTGTGCAGCGGCGGTTATGGTAACGTGTTCTACCTGTCCACCAACGCCATGGGTTCTAACGTAACCGCAGCATGGAAAGCAACTAAACAAGGCGCTTACTTCGGTAACCCCTGCTTTACACAGATCCACCCTACCTGTATCCCCGTTTCCGGCGATCATCAGTCCAAATTAACGCTGATGTCAGAATCACTGCGTAACGACGGCCGTATATGGGTGCCCAAGAAAAAAGACGACAACCGCAAACCAAGCGATATACCTGAAGACGAAAGGGATTACTACCTGGAAAGAAGGTACCCCGCCTTTGGTAACCTGGTACCGCGCGATGTGGCCTCACGTGCCGCCAAAGAAAGGTGCGATGCCGGTTATGGCGTAGGCAGCTCCAAACAAGCCGTGTACCTGGATTTTGCCGCTAACATGGAACGTTATGGCAAAATAGAAGCCGGCAAACGCGGGTTGCATAACCCAACACCGGATCAGATCCGCCAGCTGGGTAAAGAAGTAGTAGTAGAGAAATACGGTAACCTGTTCGATATGTACGCCAAGATCACCGGCGAAGATCCCTACGAAGTGCCCATGCGCATTTACCCTGCCGTGCACTATACCATGGGCGGCCTGTGGGTGGATTATGAGCTGATGACCACCGTACCTGGTTTATATGCTTTAGGTGAAGCCAACTTCTCTGACCACGGCGCTAACCGCCTGGGTGCATCCGCGCTCATGCAGGGCCTGGCCGACGGTTACTTTGTAATACCTTACACCATTGGTAACTACCTGGCCGATGAGATCCGTACCAAAGCTATTCCCACAGACCATCCGGCCTTTGTGGAAGCAGAAAAGCAGGTGCAGGGAACCATTGACCGTTTAATGAATATTAAAGGCAGCAAGTCAGTGGATCACTTCCACAAAAAGCTGGGCAAGATCATGTGGGATAAATGCGGCATGGCCCGTAACGAGCAGGGTTTGAAAGAAGCCATTGAAGAGATCAAAGCGCTGCGCGCTGAGTTCTGGAAAGATGTGCGCATACCCGGTGAGGCCAATGAGCTTAACCCCGAGCTGGAAAAAGCAGGCCGTGTAGCCGACTTCCTGGAGCTGGGTGAGCTGATGTGTATCGATGCCCTGAACCGCCGCGAATCCTGCGGAGGCCACTTCCGCGAGGAATCGCAGACAGATGAAGGGGAAGCACTGCGCGATGATGCCAGCTTCAGCTACGTAGCTGCCTGGGAATACAAAGGTGATAGCGCTTATGAGCTGCACCAGGAGCCGCTGGTATTCGAGGAGTGTAAACCTACACAGCGGTCATACAAATAATTAATAATCGATAATACAGCCATAACAATGGAACATTATACCATGGGCCTCACATTAAAAGTGTGGAGGCAAAAAAATACAAAAGCTCAGGGTGGTTTTGAAACTTACCAGGTAAAAGATATCTCTTCTGAAATGTCTTTCCTGGAAATGTTCGATGTGTTGAATGAACGCCTGATCAATGAGGGTAAAGAACCGATAGCATTTGACCATGACTGCCGTGAAGGTATTTGCGGTATGTGTTCCATGCATATCAACGGCCGCGCACATGGCCCCTGGGCAGGTACCACTACCTGTCAGCTGCACATGCGCGCCTTTAAGGATGGCGATACCATTACCGTAGAACCCTGGAGGGCGCAGGCTTTCCCGGTGCTGAAAGATCTGACGGTAGACCGTGGCGCCTTTGACCGCATTATTGAATCAGGTGGTTATATATCCGTAAACACCGGTAATGCGGTAGATGCGAATGCTATTCCCATCCCGAAAGATAAAGCCGATGCCGCATTTGCAGCAGCAGCCTGTATTGGTTGCGGCGCCTGCGTGGCAGCATGTAAGAACTCCTCCGCCATGCTGTTCGTATCTGCTAAAGTATCCCAGCTGGCCCAGTTGCCGCAGGGTGAGCCGGAAAGAGCTACCCGTGCGCTGAACATGGTAGCTCAAATGGACAAAGAAGGTTTTGGTAGCTGTACCAACACCGGCGCTTGTGAAGCAGAATGTCCGAAAGAGATCTCCCTTACTAACATTGCCCGCCTGAACCGCGAGTTTATCCGCG
>JGI24740J21852_10000712_pt1 | contig 14440 bp, 15 predicted proteins | sample KBSCornC6_FD_21852 | JGI IMG/M metagenome (IMG submission 21852) | reverse complement strand
CCCGCCACAATAAGTGGCCTTTCAGGCCAAGGAGGTACGCCTTCCTTTTCTTATATGGCGTTTTATGATGATCAGCCAACGATTGGTACTGGTCCCTGGACCCCAAACGCCTATCCCTATTTCTTTGTAGTTTCAAATAATGGCGGCCGGGTCGATTTTGACAATATCCTGTTCTATAATACAACCCATTGCATCAGTGTCTTTAACTCTGCGCGGCAGCACATCACAAATATTTATGGCCAGCCCCAGGGAACATGTCTTTCCTTTGATGACCTATATGATATTTCGACGCTTCAACATATCCAGTTTTGGCCCTTCTGGTCAGGGGCTTCCGTCGTCGCAGCGTTCGACCAGACTGTTGATCCAATTGTCTACGCGCGATCCGATTCACCTTTTATAGACGACATTTTTAGCTTCTCTTATCATAGTGCCCTGGCCTTTACCCAATCGAGCGACGGCACTACGACGGGCGCCCAGATCGGTTCTGTGTCCGCTGATGCCACGCTATACGGTATTTGGATTCAGCCCGGCGCGACGGGCGTGCAACTACAGATCGCCAATCTTCGCGGGTCGGGCCAGTCATTTCCCGGAACCGGAAGTCAGCCTGGTTCCGGAACCTATCGGGATTCTGGGACAAGTACTCAGGTATCGATCGGAAACATAGATTGCTACTACGCCGGCGGTAGTTGCATCGCCGTATTGGGCAGCGGATACCTGCAATTTAGTAACGGAGTGCTTTGGAACTACAACAACGACAATAATGGGTCTACCTCTATTAATGCCGGAACTTCCGGCTTCATTTCAAGCGCAAATCCGTTAAGCATCGCCAATGTGAAGTATCCAGCACCTGTGATTCCCACAACATCCGCGGGCGGCATTTATGCGCTGCGCGGCGTGAGACAGTATTGGACTCCGGCGGTGATCGGGACGGGCGGGAGCGGCACCGTAACGTATAACTCGCGTGTTGGGACGTTCTGGTATGATGGCTCTCAGGTGACGATCACCTTTAACATTAGCGCTGCTACCTCCACCGGCCTTTCAGGTAATCTCTTTATCAATAGTCTGCCGTTTACGGGCAATGCGCTATCAAACCAGAACGCGTTCTGTACGATTTCCAGTATGGCGGGAATTACGCTCAGTCCCTCGTTTACTACGCTGTCCGGTATTATATCCCCTGGTTCAAATCAAATAGTGCTTGTCCAAAGCGGCAGCGGCCAGTCGACAATACCAACACCGACGACGATTGTGACAGGCGGTTCCGGCGCCTTCGTACTCGAAGGATCATGTACGTTTGGGTCAGGACAATAAGAAGAATAACGAACAGCGACGGTCGTTGCTTTTCGTGAACGCGAAGCGCTTCTGCCTGCGACCTCCGCGCTCGGCTTTGGGCTGGGATCTTTGTTCGTCGGACTGGCCGCAGAAAGGCTATCAAGAAGAATCCTTCTCGATTCATAAATGAATCACTCTCAGGCTTGACGACTTGGAATCGATAAGGCGTCTTGTCGACCTTCGCCTGCATACTCTCGCCTTAAAGCTTCAACCAATGCCGAACAATAGCCGACGCTGTGTCGCTCGCCCATACGATGAGCGATCCAACCGAAATCCCAAATAAGACAAGAAGGCCCCCGACGCCGGCGCCGAGAAGCTTAATACGCCGCCATTCGGCAAGCGCCGGCTCGACCTCTTGGTGGTTCGTCGTGACCGTTTCCTGAAGCGCCGTCACCTGATCGCGGATCTGGGCATCAACCAATCCAGCTATTGCAATCGTTTCGTCCGTTTTCGCCATTTGCTTCGCGTGATCATCAAGCCGACGATGAATGACGGCGCGGCTCTCGTGCGCATTTTCCTTCTCCTCCTGAAAATCCTCCCTGATGCGCTCAAGGTCCTTTTCCATTCGGCCGAGGGTGTGCATAATTTCGTGCAGCAGCTCGCTTTGTGTCGGCATCCAAATCGGTCTTTCACTGCAGGAGGGATATCAGGCCGGGGCGATCACACAAAAGAATGCGCCGGTGGATAGAAGGAAGAGAAAGAGGCTCACGCGCACCGGCATCACCAGCACTTTTGCTGCTGCCCGAACTTATTGTGGGCTGCGACCTGGTTGGCAAACGGCCGATCCGTTTGCAGGATCGTTACCGACGTTGCCAGGCTCGGGGTTAGCCTCTGCCAGCCGTCGCACGCATTCTGTGGCGTCGGCGTCTGACAGGCCGAAATCGGTACACAAAGAGGCAGCATCAGAAGTAGAGACCTGATCATTGACCACGTTCCTTTCGCGGAGAAGCGTCACCGATTTTGTGAGGGCAGCCGTTGCCGCCATTTGCTTTCCTTCGCCCTGACCGATCCATCGCGCCGGGTAAAAGACGAGCGCCGCACCCACGATCAGGCCGGCGCCGACTTTGATATAATCGAAGATCCCGAAGCCGAGCACTATGCAGCTCCCTTCAGGCAATACATCTGCTCAAGCGCGCGGCGCTTTGTCAGGCCGGGAAGCTCGACGAGGACGCCGTTCTTGCGAGCCTTATTGTAGAGCGTAATCCGGCCGCAGGCGGCGCGAACATTGCCGGCGCGGAGATAGGCAGCCGCTGAAGATGCACAAAAAGCCCCATTGCCCAAATTGTAGCTAAAGTCGTTGAATGCCATCTGGACATAGGGAGAGAGGTCATCATAGCCCTTGACGCAGGCCGCATTGCCCTGCTGGTAGTGCGCCATCCGCTTCTTGAGCAGATCCGAACATTCCTGCTGACTGAAGGTTCGGCCCTTCATGTCCTTGGCGTCCTGGGTCTCGCCGTAGCAATAGGTGAGCACGCCGATCGGATCTTTATAGACGTATCCGTAATAGCCTTCGGCCGGCGCCGCCAACGTGGTGACGGCCATTGCAATGCCGGTGGCGACGGTGGCCTTTGCGCGTTTACTCGCCATCTTCATGTCCTTTCAGATTTTCTTGAGCCACAAGGCGGGAGATCAGTGCGCCGCAGGTCACCAGCCCCGTGAGGGCCGCGAACGTTCCGCGCGGAATGGCGACGAACTGATCGATGATCGGGAGTGCGACTTCGCAGCCGGAGAGGATGCCGGCCACCACGATAAGCCTGATGCTCCACGCGCGGCGAAGCACCCGGCCCGTATTCGGGACAAGTTGCATAGATATTTCCTTTTTGGTGGGTTGCGCCGCAGCAATATTCAATGGCGTGTAGCAATTTTCGGCAAAATAACCGCGCTTGTTTCAGCTCGACTTCATCAACAAGCGTTAAGCCTCATTTGCGTCAACGGCACCGGGGAACGAGCTTATGACAAATTTAAGTCAAGATAATTCTATTAAAAAAACCTCGATTATGATCGATCTTGTAGATTTGGGAAGTATTGACAGCCGTTTTCAAAATGTATTTGCGCCTGCAATAAGGGAAGACGCTGTAGGCTTAACTGCACAATTTACTGACAATGCTGAAATTTACGCGAGCGTATACTCATCAACTCCATACTTTACTTGGCTAATAAAGCGAGCGATTGCTCTCGCTGATTTGTCCGAACAGCCAAGAGACATACTTGATATTGGCGCTGGGGCTGGAGACAACTCCACATTTCCTGCCGCTACTATGTGGCCCGAGGCGCGGATCATTGCGACTGATCTCTCGCCTCAACTTTTGGTTATCCTCAATAGGGAAGCAAAAAAGCAAGAAATATCGGATCGACTAACGCTCGTTTGCGTCGACGCGATGAAAGACATCTTCGAGGAACAATCCTTTGACATGGTTATGGGATCGGCCATTTTGCATCACTTGATTGAGCCAGTTGATGCACTTAGGGCCGCTCATCGAGTGTTACGGCCGGGCGGAATAGCTATTTTCTTCGAACCTTTCGAACTTGGCTACTCCCTAGTGGCGAACGTGTTTGACCGCCTATCTTCGGAATCGGAGTTGAGAAGTGATCCGCTTAGCCCAGAGGTTATACATTTCATGAAAAGTTTCGTTCATGACGTTAAGCGAAGGCTCGGAACGGATAAGAGTGCCCCCCTCTACAAAGAGATTGACGATAAATGGCTTTTCACGAAGCCTTATTTTACGGAAGCAGCGGCTACCGTTGGGTTTTCAGAGTGCCTTATCGAAGGAATTCAAGAGCCAAAGCAGCAACTATCCAAGCTCATCAAGACATTTCTCCGCATTGGAGCACAAACAACGGTTGAAGCACTCCCGGCGTGGGCGCAGCATTACTGTGAAACGGCGGATGAAATGTTTGTTGAGTCGGCTAGAGAGATCGTTGCCGAAGCGATAGTAGTCATGAAAAAGTGAAAGCGGTAGCTCGAGAACGGAGACCGCTGCCACTCGGTTGGCATGTAGGCGCTGCAGCGAAGCACCTGCTCGCGCTCGCTAAAAGTTTCGGTTTCACTGGATTTTCCTGAGGGAGATTACGTGCCGATCAGGCCGTGGGCGATCAGATCGTCTTTCAAAGCTTTAACCGTCTGGCTGAGATCGCGAACAGCGTTCATCAACGTTTGGATGGTAGCTTGCGTATAAGCGGCTTCGGCGGTACCTGAGTACGTCGCATTGGCCGTCCTTTTGGCAGTCCCGGTGTCAGCAGCCCATCCTGTCCGCCGTACACCTAAAACCTGAGTGCCAGCAACGGAAAGCGCACCGTTGATTCCCAAACCGCCAGTGATCGTCATCAGACCAGCGTCCGTTATCGACATGACAACCCCAAGGTTAGTCTTATAAGCGAGAGACCCTGTCAGCCAATATAGACTGCGGTTGAACGCTCCATTACTGGCACCATCGAAAGCGATCGCCTGTCCTTGGCCCATCATCAAAACAGGGCCAGAGAAAGTCACTTTCGTGGTGTCAATGCCAATGCCATATGTTCCAGCGCCGGCCACTTCCATGAGCCGGTCGAGGATAACGTTTGCTTGGTTGGCACCGACGAGGATACCTCGCCCAATGTGCAGTGGCGTACCGGGATCTGGCGTCCCGTCTGTAGCGCCAAAAGCCAACTGAGCGACAACACGGTTTCTGTTGTTGTCAGTGCCGCCAGTCTTCAGAACGAAATTGTCGATCTCCACGCCGATTCGAGGATAGTGCGGGTTAACAACAGCTTCGCGATCATCGACAACGAAATTGCCGCCCCATGTGGAGCCGATCTCAGAGATACCGTTGGCTTCAAGAAATGCTGTCGAATTAAGCGCGACATTCTCAGCTCCGGCCGTACCAGAAGTCTGATTATGCTGCTCGAATGTTCCGGCCCATTCGTAGCCAGGAGAAGAGGGATTGGTGCGAGTCAATACCCACAACGCTTTATAAGTATTCCCCGAAACGCCCCCACCTGTCGAGTTGAAGATGTTTCTTTGAACTCGAATCCCGGGATTGCTCGTAAAGGCAGCTGGAGCATCATAGGCGAAGAATGTTCCGCCATTAATGCCGTTCAGGCCAGAGCCTTGAATATTGGAGGCCGCAGTAGGAAGGGCCGCGGACAAAACATCGGCCTTAGCGCCTTGGGTGGCGGTCGCCGCGCCTGCAGCAGTGACGAACGAGCTCTGATCTGGAGAATTCGAAATGCCTCGGACGAAATTGGAGGCCGTGAAGGTTGATGCCACTCCGACATCGGTGAAATAGATGACCTGATTGGCACCGGGATTGGTTGCGTCGATCGCTGCCAACGGAGGTCCGATCACGGCGTCTTGGATATTATTGATAATGTTCGTGAAAGACATCGACTGGTAATTGTCGATATCCGCATCCCATGCCAGCATAAAGGTACGATCAGGGTTGCTGACGCTAGGGACCTGAACGAGGTTGCCGTAATCCGACTTCACAACGAGGTCGACACCGGTACGGACAGCCTTGAGGCCATCGGTTGCGGTGACTTTCGCCGGGTAGCGCGGAACAACGCGGAGGCGCAGAGAAGTTTGGCTCATGTTCTGACAATCCCGTCAATGACCGGAACGGAGCCGACAAGCTCCTGTTCGGTGAAGTCTTCGCGCGTGATGGTGAGACCGATTTCGTATGTGCCGGGCGCAAGGCGTCGCATCTCATCAGCAGTGAAATGCCATTGAATGATTCCGGTGGCCGCCAGCTCGATATGGCCGTCATCGGTTGAGGCCGACAGCACGCGGCAAGGAGGATTACGGCTCCTGATCTCCAAGAGAACCGAGAGATCTGCTAGGTCGGTCAGGATTTCACCAGTGTCGTCATAGACAAGCTCAATCGTGCCGAACCAGTCTGCGCGGTTCGACACCGGAGCAAAATTTGCTTCGTACATCGTCAAAGCCTTATGTAGATCGTGAGTGCCCGAGACGGCTGGATATTGTTGTGAGCTTGGCCCCCACCGACCGGGCTCATAGTGATACCCGTGAACGCGTTCTGAACCTTCAGGCCACTTGGGTCTGGACCGCCCTGTGCGTAGGAGCCGAAGTTGCCTGGCGTAATTGGGAACGGCTGTGCATGGTTCCCCCAGTCGTGAATATGACCCGGATCTGACAGCGGATGCGCATGGCTAGGCATTTCACCAACAGACAAAGTATGCGCCGTTTCACCTCCGGCCCAGCCCAAGCCGGCACCTGGAATAATGTTGGCCGCGATATTGCCCATGACATCGGTACCGATGATCGCTCGACCGCGCCAATCTGGGAGGGTCATCTGCTTGTTGGCGTTCCAATCCGCCAAAGCATTTGCACCGCGGCCACCGACCACCGTCAGATTCGGGTCGGCATTCCATAGCCATGAGAACAGAGCCTGAGCGTCAGAATTTGCGCGCTCCGAGGCCCCAGAAATAGCATTGCCGATCGTGCGAGCATTGGCGCGCACGAAACCAGTTCGTGTCCCGACGCCGTAGCCCATGATCATGTCGCCAGTGATCAGCACAGAGCTCGGATCAACCGGCGTATCACCGCCACCGCCGCCACCCGTCGAAGGGCCAATGATAGGAAGCCCATCTACGTCATAGATGATGACGCCCTGCGCGCTCGTCAGACGTTCACGGTAGAAGCCGTCCGCTTCATCGAAGAAAACTGGCGGGAAATACCCATTTCCGTCCGTCTGCACCGGGTTCGGATGCGCATTGATCGAGCCGAGGGAATACGACTTGTAGACGGTGATCGGAGTCGTCGTACCGCCTTTGTAGAAATATGCCCTGGCCCCGATGAACGGTTTCCCATTCGCGTCATGGATCTGGGTATTCGACTGGTTCCAGAAACCGGCCATTCGTTTCTCCATAGAAAAAGGCGGCTCCAGAGAACCGCCTAAAATGACTCGACTCATGCGAGAATTCGGAGTTTATTGGCTCGCGTTAAACGGGGGTGATCATGAAAACATTACTTTTAGCAATCAGCGTTCTGACGCTTGGTTTTTCGACTGCAGAGGCCGGCAAGGTTAGCGGCTATTATCGAAGCAGTGGCACCTATGTCGTGCCGCATTATCGAAGCAATCGGGACAGCACCGTCACCGATAATTACACCTATCGCGGCAACACCAATCCCTACACGGGCTCAACCGGCACGAACCGGTATACTCACGATCGCACGTCGCCCTACTTCGACGGGACCCCTTATGGAAATGGTCGCATTGGCCACGCGACGAACGGCTGGTGATGTCGCTCGCAGGCTGCCTCGCAATTACCCGAGAGGAAGTTATGGCAGATGACGTTCAGATCATGTGCATCAACAAGTCAGACCGCTCGAACTCTCACGAGCGGATAGTCAACGTTGGCGGAATAAATGCTGATGGAAGCAGATGGCGCATCCCAGAAAGCCGGGCTATCGAGGGGATCAAATCCGGCAAATGGCGTTTCTGGACAACCGGAGGCGGCAAGAGTGTTTGGGTCGTGATTGCTAAGAGCCAAACGGGACACGAGTATCTAAAAACGGAGTCGGATGGGGTGCATCCCAATAACCTTCTCGCCCTTCCTGAATGCCCGCCACTAAATCAATAGGCGACTTGAAACCGTTTGGTTCCAAGGCCCATGATAGCGCCTGCTGTGCTGCATAGAGCTGATCGTACTCCGGTGTACCCGTCAGCGTTGGTAACAATTTGGCGATCCGGGCGAGTTCTCGTTGAATGAAACCCATCTTCATTTCTCTCCTGTTTCGTGTAATGTGCGGGCATGCAAACCATCGACCATGATCCGCAAGAGCCGAAAATTGACCGGACACCAGGCCCGTGGCGCTGGGTGTTTCCGATCATCGGCGTTTTGTTCTTGGCGAACCTGCTGACGCGGCAGATCGATTGGATATCGCTGTGCTTGGGTCTCGGGTTGGGTTGCACACTTGCCGGATGGGCTATCGAAGTCACGGGCAACAAGGTTCCAGATAGTTGGAAGACCAAGCCCCATGGCGATCGCGGTTAGTTCGAGGCTGCGATACGACCCGGCGCAGTGGAAACAAGATTGTTCAAAATCGCCGTCGCCAGCCCGCGCTTAGCAGTGTCTGAAGTCACCTTGCTCGACGCAACAGTGAGGAGATTTTGGGCAGCCCGGGGATCAGTCTCCATCAATCCACGGCCGATGCGCTCAATGACGCGCGGCGGCATACCCTTCCCTTCATTCAGAACGCGTACTGCGGCCTGAACAGCTGCCGTCTTCAGGTTTCCGCTGAAGAGGTTTGACAGCACGGCCGGGTCGAAATTGGCGATGTCCGACATATCGGCGATGTTGTCCGCAGTGCGGGATCCCCCGATCGCCTGATTCATTGTTTCGAACATGCGCTGCTCTCGCGCTACGCGATTGCCAAGCTGATCGCCCATGCCCGGCGCGGCAAACTCCCGGAACTCGCTCGCGTATTTCGGCGTCATCAGCATGCGGGCCTTGTTCGCCGTCGGGGAAGATGCAGCAGCCTCGACGCGAGTAACCAATGGATCCGCGTAGCCGGCGCGAAAAGCTTGCTGCTGATCCGGCGTCATCGCATTGAACCCAGCAATATTGTCGGCGGCGCGGGTGCGACCCGAAGCGGCTGCGGTGCCAGCATCAACAGCATCGATCACGCCACTTCGTTCAGCATAATTGGCGGAGGCTTGCCGATAGGAATGTGATGCCTCGGCAAGCGCGTTGTTGATCTGACGCTGAACCTGCCCGAGCGCATTCGCTCGCCAGTTCGCGCCCTGGTTCGTTGCACGCTGGATCATGTCATCGACATCCATTTTGGCGCGGAACAGGGTATTGAAGTCCGTCACCTGCGAGTTACCGTCGGATAGCATGTTCCTGACCCGAGCGAGCGCACCTTCAATGGTGTCGTAGCCGATGTTGTCGCGAGGGTTCACAACCTGATTGACACCAGGCGAAAGGGTCTGGTCGATCGTATCGAGGACGGGGGAGACGTTGACTGCGCCGGCATCACGACGGGCAGCACCGTAAAGCTGATTAGCCTCAGCATCGCGAGCGCCGGTCAGGGTAGCGGCCCGCTGCGCAGCCGTATCCGGAGCCGCGAAGCCCTCGGCAATGGCGTTCGAAAGACGCTCCCCCTGCCCTGCCTGACGCGTCAAAAGTTGGTTGACCACTTCCTGTCTGGCATCGTTCGGGGTCCTTGCAACAGACGAGAGCATTCGCTGACCGGCGTTCCCGATGGCATCAGCGACGGCATAACCCTGCTGCCCGTCGTCAATTGCCGACTGGATCGAATTCGCAACATCATCGGCCGTGACACCGGCACGCTGCATCGCCGTTCCAAGCGCACGGTTTGCAGCCGGCGCAGGGTTGAGGCGAGATGTGACCGGCGCTAAGAGCGAACGGAGAAATGAGCCGGCTCCGGCTGTGACATATGGAGCAACTGCGCCAGCAGCTAAACCGACTGCTCCACCCGCCCCGGCACTTTGAAGGCGATCCAAAAAACCGCCCTCCCCACTACCAAATCCCTGAGCTCCACCGAGAAGCGCACCCTCGCCTGCCCCAGCCGCCGCCACGCGTGCAAGACTGGCACCGCGATTGACGGCATTTGCCGTGAGAGATAGGCCGCTTTTCGCAAGACCGGCTCCGCCCGCCACTCCGCCGACGACCTGACCGGCGAGACGATATCCGCCGCGGTTCTGCTCGTCGGAAGCGTTGACGGCGCGCTCATCGGCGAGAGCCTTGTTGTAGTCCGCGTCCTTCGTGTCGGAAGCAAAGGGAGCGTTCAGAAACCGAGCAACGGCACCAAGCGGATTGTATTCGCCGGAATAGATCCCACTGTTGTAATACTCGTCAGGCGGCCGCTGGACAGAAAGCGGGCCGCTTCTCATCTGAGCAGCGATCTCATCTGCAAGCCCGAACGAGAGTGTATCAGCAGCGCCTCGTCCGAAAGCGTCGACGCGGCCAGCTATGCTGGCGCGAGGATCGGCCGGCTGACCAGTGCCAGTATCGATCTTGCCAGGCACAACAGCGCTAGCGTCCGACTGGGGCACTGGCTGACTGCCGAGTGTCTTCGCAATCTCCGCAACGGTTGCGTTCTGCTGGTCTGGCGAGAGCTGCTGAAAACTGTCGTCTACCGTGACACGATGACCGGCGATGTTCAGAACGGTCATTGCTCAATGCTCCATTTGACACCGGAAGACGTCGTGTTGCTGGCTGGCATGGTGGCTTGTGGCGCCACGGACTGACCTGCTTGCTGGCGAGCACGCTGGACGGCATTCTGAACAACGCCCCGGAGATCATTGAGTGCGTCTCGATAGTCTTTTTCGCTCTGGGCTGTGTTCAGGCGCGCCATAGCGGCCGTAGCCTTTTGACCTTCGACTTCGGTGATCTGACCGGCGCCACGCAAGGTATTGTATGCCTGCAGGAAGGTTTGACCGGTAATCTGATCCATTTTCGACTGGACGCGCTGCGAATCCGTAGTGACATTCGGCAGATAGCTGCTTTTGCCAAGCATCTTCGGAAGATACGGGTCATTCGCAAGACTATCGATGGACGACAGGATCTGGTTTGCAGCACCTTCGACGGCCGGCAACGCCGTCTGCGCAGCTGCCTGAGCGGTGCCGCTCGCCTTGTCTCGGCTTTCGCCCTGGACGTCTTTCGGGATCTCCTGAGAGGTTCCGTTGGTCGTGTCCTTAATCAGCCACGATGTGCCGAGATCTATTTTCTCGTACCGGTTCTCTGGCTTGAAGTCAGCCGGAAGCGGTACCTTGTTGGCGGAGCCGTCCTTGCCAGGCTGGAAGTAGGCCGGATTTCCCGCCGCGTCGTAACCCTTGATGAGCGTGCCGTAATAGTTATCCGAATTGCCGGCAGCGCCAGGAGGCGGCGTGATCCACTGGTTCGTGGTGCTATCGTAGAAAGCACCCTTCCCGTTCGATAGAAGTTCCTTCTTCGAACTCGCGAACTTGCCTAGACTCTGGACTTCGCCAGTTGATTGGTTCGCCCGGGCTAGCGTGCCGTCGTCGAGCTTGACGAATGACCAAGGTTGCGCCGTTTTGCCGGTCAAGACCTGCTGCCAAAGCTGCAGACCGACCTGGCGCGTGTAGGGATTCCGCACCATCGCGGCAATCTGATCATTCGTGACATTCTGCCGGGATGCCGGTTGGGCCGCTGCGATCAAATCCGGATTTGCACCTGCCGCCGGAGCAGTTGCAGCCGGAGCGGCGACAGACTGCACAGGAGGATTGACCGGAGCGCTTCCGGCCGCTTGCGGAGTTTGCCGATAGGCCGTGGTCACGACAGGGTCGACATAACCGGGCTGCGCGGCTTGGTTGGGACCGAGCGCGGCATTCAACTGGGCGGGCGTCGCTGTGGCCGGATCAAAGCCGGAAGCTGACGGAGCCGGATTGGTAGAGCGCATTTCAGCAGCGGCACCAGGCGCCGGCAGCCCGATCGACGGATCAAGGCTCGCAACCTGTGTCGGGCCAGCGGGCGCTGCAGCAGCAGGCGCGGCGGCTACGGGCTGCGCATTCGCGAACTGCGTCGAGTAGTAATTCTGCGCCATCGCGGCACGGCGCGCAGCCTCCCCGCCAGGCTGATCATACCCGGCGAACTTCCAGGCATTCGCCATGATGCTCGCGGCCTCCTGCGGACTCTTGGCGGCGTTCAGGCGCTGGATCAGCGTCGGGTCTTCCTGAAGGAAAAACTTCGCCTGCAGCTCGGGGCTGATGTTCGACGGGTCAGCGCCCTGCGACTGAGCGAAGTTGCGCAGATTGGCAAGCCGCTCGTTTCGCCACGACAGAATGCCGCCCGCGGTACCGGGAGCACCACCTTGTGACGGATCAGCCCAAGCAGCGTTGACCTTCGACGGATCCCAAGAGCTTTCAGCTCGACCAGTGGCAGCAAGAGCCGCCAGTCCGTAGGGGTTCGTCAACGCAATGCGCTTGCCGCCACCCAGATCAAGGCCATTTCTCGCCGTGTTGATGAACTGGTTCTGGATATCGTTCGGCGTGCCGGCTGCCACACTGCCCTGCAATGGGGCGGGATTGGTAGCCATGACCTGTTGCTGTGCCCCGGGCGAGGGAAGGCGGTTTCCGCCGAACAGGCGCCGGAGAAAGCCCGGTTGCTGCTGGGGCGCAGGCGTGCCGGTGATCGCCGGAATGACGTTCTGTTCAAAGGCACGGTTCTGAGCAATCGTATCGATGGCGTTGCCAGCAGAATTCGACAGCGTGTCGAGCCAAGAGATATCCGGCTTCGGAAGGTCGGATATCGGGACGCGAAGACTTGCGATCGCCATTAGAAAAGACCCCCCGTCAATGCCTTTGCGCCAAGGCTAAGGCCTCCCCCGACCAATTTGCTGAGAAAGCTGCCGCTGTTCTGCGCCTGCTGCTCTTTGACCTTCGCCAGATCGTTGTTGAGGCCCATTTGTCCTTGAGTGACAGAGCTTTCGAGCCCGAGGCGATCGTTTGCGGTACCCTGATAGAGGCTGGCGAGATTGCCAAGAGAACCGGCTGCACCATTGGCAGCGGTGAGACCCTGGGCGGAGAGACCATTCAGTCGGTCAAGCCAGCTTCCAAATTCTTGATTGGCGAGGCCGGTCCCATACTGCGATAGCGCCGTGAGTGTATTGCCCGAGTTGAGCATCCCCGCCGCTGACGCGCCGCGCAAAGCAGCCTGCGTGCCCTGATCGAGCGAAAACTGATAGCCAGGGCTTGCTTGGAAGGCACCGGTCGCCGCAGCATTTCCATCCGCACCGTTGAGACCAAGCGCATCAGAATACATGCTTGTCGCGTTCTTGCCAGCCGTCAGATATGGATCGTAGTTGCTGGCCGCTCGATCGAGCGCGCCGGCCGACTGAGCTTCGCCTGTATTGATGATGCTGTTGCCGGTATTCTGAAAATTCGTCAGCAGGGCATTGTTCTGCCCGATAGCTTTCGTTGTTGCCTTGCCGATATTGCTGCCGGTCAGAGAGCTAAGAAATCCCATAATCAGCCTCCTAAGGCAGCGATGCGCTTTTCAGCTTCGCGGATATGTTGGTCGAGCGCCTTCAGATACTGGTACCAGTTCTGATTGACGCGCCCGGTCTGTGGATCTGCGATCCGCTCGGTCGGGACCGGCAGCTGTGGAAGCGGTGCGAGGGTGGAAGCCATCAGTTCGAAACCGGTGTTGCCTGCTGTGAGCCGCCCAAGATGGACACATAAACAGGGTCAGACACGTCGATGCGCCAGACGCGGCCATATCGACTCGACATGCCGGCCCGGTTGATGACGACGGGCGTACGATGCGCCGCCAAGCGGCCGATTGGGCGCACCAGCGGTGTTCCAAATGAATTGCCGCCGTCATCGGACCATGAGATCAGGCAAACGGGATCGGTTTCGATCGGTTCGTCACCAGTCACAAGGCCCTGGCCGACGATCAGATCGAAGTCGGCTCGGGGAATGGCAATGCGGTCAGGGAAGCTCGTTGTCGGCAGCGAAATCGCGCTCAGAACGAGAGGGTTGCTGCCTTCCTTGGCATAGTTCGGGTCAAGCTTCCAAACATCTGCCGTGGTGCGGTCACCGATCACCCAACCGTTGAAGGCCTTGATCGAGCAGACGCCCCGCCAATGATTGTCGAGATAGCTCGCGCGCTCGTGCCAAAAGCCGGTTGCAAGCTCATAGGTCCATGAGAAAGTCGGCCCGGTCACAGTTGCCCACATATGGCCAGACGTAACGGCAACCGTGACATCGATGGTCGACTTATCCGTCACGGCTTCGATCAGGCGATCGAGATCAGGTCCGGAGATCTTGGACGGCTGATATCCGCCATCGAGGCGATAAACGCCATTATCGTCGCCGACGAAAATCAGGCTTGGGAAGCCCTCCTCATTGCCGGCGACCGCATAGGTATCGGCCAAGCCCTTCGAAAAGACTGCGGCGCGCGAGAATGGTGTGCCAGTCGCGTTTCCGGCGTTCTGCCAGAACTCCATGCCGGAAGGTCCGAAGAGCACCAGCTGCTCACCGAACCCAAAGGCGTTGAGCAAGCCGCCTGGATGGCTCTCCGCTTTACCGAAATCGACCGCGTCGACTGCCGTGTCATTGAGCGCCGATACAAAATATCGGCCGTCGCGGATCGGAAAGACGAAATAGCCATCAATAAACGTCACGCT
>JGI24740J21852_10000711_pt1 | contig 14441 bp, 15 predicted proteins | sample KBSCornC6_FD_21852 | JGI IMG/M metagenome (IMG submission 21852) | reverse complement strand
TGCGTGAAGTTCACGTACAGCGGGTTGATCTGCTGCACCACGGCGAGCTCGGTGGCGTCGCCCTGGCCCACCAATGCGCCTTCGGTGACGAGGGCGCGGCCGATGCGCCCGGCGATGGGCGAGGTCACGTCGGCATAGCTCTGGTTGATCTTGGCGGTCTGCAGCGCCGCGCGGCCCGAGGCCACATCGGCTTCGGCCTGCTTGGCGGAGGCCACGGCGGTCGCGTATTCCTGCTTGCTCACTGCATTGGCCTCGACCAGCGGCTTGTAGCGGTCGGCCAGGGCCTTGGCCTGCACGGCGTTGGCCTCGGCACGGGCCAGCGTGGCCTGTGCGTTCTGGGTCGCGGCCACCAGCGGCGCCGGATCGATGCGGAACAGCAGCTGGCCGGCCTTCACGTCGCTGCCTTCGCGGAATTCGCGTTTCAGCAGGATGCCCGATGCGCGGGCGCGGACCTGGGCGATGCGGGAGGCTTCGAGGCGGCCGGGCAGTTCGGTAACAAGTCCGACGTCGGTTGGCGTGGCCACGACCACCCCGACTTCAGGCGCGGGGTGTCCGCCGCCACCGCCTCCGCCGCCCGGGCCTCCGGGCGCGTCGCTCTTGCCGCAGCCCGCGAGGACCAGCAGGACGACGGCGGCCACGGTCGCGAGGCGCGGCGAAAAGGACGATTGGCGCGAAACATGCAGGAGAGGCATGCGATTCCTTTGAAGCGAAAACGGGAGATGGCGCGCTCGCGGCGCGAACCGGAAACCTGTACAGCCAGGTAGGCCATCGGGGAAGCCGGCTAGTTTACATACATTCATGGATGTATAGTGACAGGCCGAACAATGGCCCCACGATACATAGAGGGCGTTGTCTTTACAAATCAGGAGACTTGGTGGCACGTCGTACGAAGGAAGAAGCATTGGCCACGCGGCATCGGTTGCTCGATGCCGCGGAGCTGCTGTTTCAGGCACAAGGTGTCTCGCAGACCACGCTGCAGCAGATCGCGCAGCAGGCCGGCGCGACGCGTGGCGCCATCTACTGGCACTTCAAGGACAAGGCCGACCTTTTCAACGCGATGATGGAGCGCGTCATCCTGCCGCTGGAGACCACGCCGAGGGCGGCGGCCACCGCGCCCAACGTCGAGGACCCGCTGGCGGAGATCGAGGAGGGCATGGTCCACGCGCTCGACCTCATGACCACCGACCAGCAAGTGCGCCGCGTGTTCGACATCGCGACCCACAAGGTCGAATACACGCACGACATGGCCTCGGTGCAGCAGCGCCACCTGGACGCCCGCAACGCCTGCGTGGCCGATTTCGAGAAGGCCCTGCGCATGGCCGCGCGCCGCGGCCGCATCAAGCTGCCAGTGCCGGGCCACGTGGCGGCGCAGGGGCTGCACGCGCTGATCAGCGGGCTCATCCAGAACTGGCTGCTCGACCCGGAGGCATTCGACCTCGTGCCGACCGGAAGGCGCACGTTCAGGGTCTATCTGGCGGGGCTCGGGTTCACCCGGCCGCAGCCGGGAGCTGCGGTTGCGGCAGAGGCCGAAACTGTCGTCGCCTGATAGGCGATAATGTCGGACTCCGGTGCAAACCGGACCCCAATTTCTCGCTGTATTTCAACGGATAGAATTCGGCCCTCCGAAGGCTGAGATCCAGGTTCGATTCCTGGCGGCGGGACCAGCTACTAAGCCGGACACATCCAAAGGTGTCCGGCTTTTTTATTTTCTCCTCTGAAGAAGGCCATTCTTCAGTCCGATAGGGTCCGAGGGAGTATGCCTCAAGCCGATGCATCTTGGGGGTATCTGGAGGGTATCGAAACGCCAGATTGGGGGTATGTAAAAGCTACCCCAATACCCCTGGCTAGAACGGGTGGACGCGGCATCCTTTCTGGACCGGATGAGGCTCATATGCAGGTGTNTGGGGCGCGCGGGGCATGGCACAAAGCCTTAACTCTTGTTTGCCAGTCGGCGCGGCGGGCCAAGGAAATCGGCGGCGTGTTCGTCAAGTGCGACGTGAGCCAGGAAGCCGACGGTCAGGTCGCCGTGGCGGCCGCCCTCAAGCTCGGCAAGCTGGTCGGCCTCGTCAGCTCTGCCGGCATCGCCCCGGCCGAGAAGACCATGGGCAAGAACGACCCGCACGCACTGGCCGCCTTCGGCGAGGCCGTCACGGTCAACCTGATCGGCAACTGCACGGGCACGAATCTGCTGACTGCCAGGCTTGGTGCAGCATTAGGCAGTGCCTTCGGTACATCGATTGGCTCGGGCCTACGCGGCTGGATCTCTGCGTCACGCAACCAGCGACGCAACAAGTTCGCATTGATACCGAAAGACATCGCCACAGCCGCCATCGACATGCCGGGCTGCGCAGCCAACGCAACGGCGTTGGCCTTGAACTCGCCGCCGTGCAGGGGGGCGCCGCCGATCGCCTGTGTGCTGAGGAGAGATAGTGTTCACGTTTCCACCAAGTCTTGGTGGACACGAGCATCCTTTGCTCCCAACGCCGATTGAAGACGGGTTCACGGGACGCTTACATAGCTTCAGCTGGAGATTAGCTCAATCGCTCGGTGGCAGGTCAAATTCACGATGGGCCATTTCAATCATTTCAGGAATCGCGCTCGAACGTGCAACTGTGAGAGAAGAAGATGCGGACGGAGGGGGCTGCGTATGCACTGGTGTCGTGACTGTGACCTCGATTTGTTGGAGGAGAGATTTATCGCGGTCAGTCATGTGCTCGTCGATTCCGATCTTGAACTCGGCACCGTCTGGGCACTTGAGCAAGACAGAGTCTCGCGAAATAGAAGAGATCATCCGACCGACCCCAACGCTGCCGCCTCTTTGAAGAGGGAGGGCTAGGCCTCCGTCGACCGAGACGAGTGCAATATCGAATCTGTGATCTCGAGACTGGACAACGCCCGAAAGTCGAATGCTCTGTACACATGAGGAAGAGGTCTTCGAGAGGGTTGCAAGTCGATTTCTCTTGAGCTCATCCCCACCGCGGCGTGGACTTGAAGGATCGCTGGCATGGACATGTGACGTTGCCACCTCCAGCCCCTTCGTAGGCCTTCCTGCGTCCAAGTCATGGCCTGCGATGTTCAGGCCATCATTTGGAAGCCTGTAGACCTCCTCCCCGCAACCCTGGAGCAGGCCCGTAGCAAATATAGAAAGCGCCAAGAGGAGATGCATGGCCGAAAGAATGAGAACAGGCAATCGAGGCTGGCAAGTCTCTCTTCCACGCTGAAAGGACGGCCATGGGTTAACCCTCGTCGGAATTGACAGCCAACTGACAGCTATGCGCAAGTACTCTCCGCGCGCCATGTGAGTTCCTTCGCATGCAATAAATATTAGACGGAGACAGCAAATGAAGCATTCCAAAGGCGTCCTTCCTATCGCAGCATGCATCCTCTCCGCGTCCCTGCTGGGATGCGGTGGAAGTAGCGGCGGGTCCGGCGGTTTTGTGGGCTTTCCGCCCAACAGTGGTGGTGGATCGCAAGATCCAGGTGCATCCAACCCGTCGCCTCCCCCGCCCGAGGATCCTTTGAAGAACGCGCCCGAGTTCGCGCGGATGACTTGGTTCGGGATCACGAACTGGCACTATCAGATCGGCGATAAAGGTGTGTTGCTCGATGGCGAAGTGGTCAATGGTGGAAGAGATGCCAATCCGGCTGCTGTGACGAAAGCGCTCAATGCGCTGATTGCCTCTCCCGTTCCCTCGCTGAGTAAAGACGGGGACTCCACTTCGAAGCTCTCCGTCGACGCGATCCTCTTGGGGCACATCCACCCGGACCATTCCGTGCAGCTTCCGGAGTGGGCCAAGCAAACGGGGAAGATGGTCTATGCGCCGCCCGCGGAATGTGCGACTCTGGTGAGCAAGGGCATTCCGGCGGAGCAGTGCGTGGGCCTCAAGGGGGGCGAGGTGATCAAGCTCAGCGAGTTCGCGTCCGTGCGTGCGGTTCGATGGGTGCATAGCGTGGATTGCGACGAGTACAGCAATGGCACGGGTGGTCCGGAGACGTTCGGCTTTCTTTTCACAGTCAAGACCAAGAGTGGGAAGGTCCTGAGCTGGTACACGTCTGACAGCGGCGCAGGTGGACCGGACCTCACAGCGCCTCGGAAGGTAACGACCGTTGACGCGCAAGGAGTCAGTACCACAACGACCTACGGCTCTCCACTGACCAATCTCAAGGCTGCGATCAAGGATGCAGGTCTGGATGGTTTTGATGTCTGGCAGGGCGGTCCGGAGTCGCGGATGGTCTACCAAGCCCGCACGGTGATCCCGACTTTTGGGGTCAAGACCTTCATGCCGCATCACCTCAACTCCCGCGCTGCCAATGGGCAATCTTTTGCGCTGACTTATGGGATGCACTATGCCTATTCGGCAGATGACCAACCGAAGCTCAAGGAGTTCCTGTCGGCGTTGGACGTCCCGCAGATCTATCCCACCAACTACTTCGACGCATGGGTTTACGACAAGGATGGTGTTCGCGCAATCAAAAACACGGCAATGAAAGCTGTCTATGGGTTGCCGTCCGAAGGAGCTGGTCCGGGACAGCAATACCCCAATCCCCGCGCAGGTAGCCTGGAATGTCCGGCCGACTGAGCACGTAAGCCTGGGGCCTGATTGCATGCAATGAATCATGGTTTCCCACAGTGCGTCTGGCCAGAGGCTTTGCATGCACTTGGCCGGAGGCTTCCTTGCGGCTCTCTTGATTCTCCTCGCGGGCTTCGCCAATCGCATGGCTTGGGCGCACGGTGATTGGCCGCCTCTGCATGGTGGAATCCTGAACACAGAAGGGGAGACCTCCTTTGAGCTTGTGCGAGCTGGCGATCGACGATACCGTGTGGGATCACTCGGTGTTGGCGAGCAACCTCGCGCATCAGGGCGGCAGCGCCATTGACGGGCGTACCACGCGCCATGCGAGCTATAGGGTCAGTCAAACCATGCGCAAGCGCATCGAGGAGCACTTCGGCTGGGGCAAGACGATCGGACACATCCGCCAGACGGTCTACCGCGGTATCAGACGGGTCGACCAGCACTTCAAGCTGACCATGACGGCCAGCAACATCGTGCGGATGGCTCGAATACTGTGCGGGGTGCCGCGAGGAGCGATGCCATGAGGTGGCAAACGGCCTGTACCTGGCTCTTGAAAGCAGCGCAGAGGCTAACCGCGAGACCCGAGTCGGCGCTCGAAGGCGCCAATCCGGGCCTGTTGGACTTGCGCCGGCCGCATCGGTCAGTTCGATCTGGCGNAATTCAACAGCCTGCTAGGGGCAAGAACGACCGGGCTGCTACGCCCGGGCCGGGGGATTCATAAGGACGCAGNGTTCCAATCGCCACGCATCGGGCGAGGCGTCCAGGAACGATCTGCGCGCGGTTGGGCTCAGCGCGCCAGGAAGTCCAGCACCATGCGGTTGAACTTGTCGGCGTGCTCCCACTGCGCCCAATGGCCGCAGCGGCTGAAGACGTGCAGGTCGGCTTTTTGCAGTCCCGTCACCAGCCGCAGGCCGATGTCCAGCGGAACGAAGCGGTCATCGCGGCCCCATACCACCAGCGTGGGGGATGCGATCTCACCAAGCCGGTGCCCCACGTCCGGGAACTGCTTCGGGTTCGCCTCGGCACTCTTCACGAAGTTCTCAAGGTGATCGCGGCGGCTGAGCATGTTGTCCAGGCGCGCCTGAAAGAGCTCTTCGGTGAGCTTGCTCGTGTCGTAGACGAACACGTTCATCATGCGCTTGAGGTTTTCGATCGTGGGGTCGCGGTAGAGGGCGCCAATCAGTTTGATGCCCTCGGTGGGCATCGGCACGAACGGGCTGAGGCCCCCGGTGCCGCCCCCCATCAGCACCAGTTTTCCCACGCGCTCGGGGTTGGCCAGCGCAAAGGCCACCGCGCTGTGCCCGCCCATCGAGTTGCCAACGATGTGCACCTTGTCAAGGCCAATGGCGTCGATCAGGCCCTTGAGCGCCCCTGCGTTGAGCTCGGAACGCGAGCCGGTGCTGACCACTGGATCGCTCTTGCTCCAGCCCGGACAGTCCATCAGAACGACGCGGTAGCCGGCGGCCACGAACGGCTCGACGTTTCGGTTGAAATTGGCCCAGCCGCTTGCGCCGGGGCCCGAGCCGTGGAGCATCACCACAGTCTCGGCGCCGCTACCGGCGTCGTTGTAGTGCAGTTGTAGTTCGAGGTCGCCTTCCTTGATGCGGACAAAGCGACTTGTGTCAGATTCGGTGATGAGGGCGTTGCTGGTTGACATGACTTGATCTTGGATGTGTTGACTTGAGTGAAAGGACCTCAGGCGGCTTCGCTCATGGCGTGCGGCAGGTGAACGCGCTCGTGTTCGAGGCCCTTCAACAGGTCGAGAGCCACGTCTACGATCATGTCCTCCTGCCCACCGACCATGCGGCGTTTACCCAGTTCGACCAGGATGTCCACGGTCTTCAGGCCGTACTTGCTTGCGGCCGCTTCCGAGTGGCGCAGGAAGCTCGAATACACGCCTGCATAGCCCAGCGCCAGGGTCTCGCGGTCCACGCGCACGGGGCGGTCTTGCAAGGGGCGGACGACGTCGTCGGCCGCGTCCATCAACTTATAGAGGTCTGTGCCGTGGTTCCAACCGAGGCGAGCAGCCGCCGCGATGAATACCTCCAGCGGCGCGTTGCCCGCACCGGCGCCCATTCCCGCCAGGCTCGCGTCCACTCGGTCGCAGCCCTCCTCTACCGCGACGATGCTGTTGGCCACGCCCAAGCTCAGGTTGTGATGCGCGTGCATGCCCGTCTGCGTTTCCGGTCTGAGCACGTCCTTGAATGCGCGGAAACGATCCCGCACATCATTCATGCCCAGCGCACCACCGGAGTCCACGACGTAGCAACAAGTCGCACCGTAGCTCTCCATCAACTTGGCCTGTGCCGCCAGCGCATGAGGCGTGGTCATGTGGCTCATCATCAGGAAGCCCACGGCTTCCATGCCGAGTTGGCGCGCGTACTCGATGTGCTGCCTGGATACGTCGGCCTCGGTGCAATGTGTAGCTACGCGAACGATTCGGGCGCCTGCTTCATAGGCCGCCTTGAGGTCGTGAACAGTTCCGATGCCAGGCAGCAGCAACGTTGCGATCCTCGCGCTCTTGACCACACTGGCGACCGCCTCGATCCATTCGACATCGGTGTGAGCGCCGAAACCGTAGTTGAAACTGCCGCCTTGCAGGCCGTCACCGTGCGCGACTTCGATGGAGTCGACTTTTGCGTCGTCGAGCGCCTTGGCGATCTGCTTGACCTGCTCCACGCTGTATTGATGGCGAATGGCGTGGCTGCCGTCACGCAGGGTGACATCCGAGATGTAGATCTTCTTTTCGGGTGGGTGGCTCATCAGTGTCTCCTTCAGACTGCCACCGCGGCGAGCATCCGCTCGGCCATGGATTCGGCGGTGCGCAAGGCTGCGCTGGTCATGATGTCGAGGTTGCCGGCGTAGGCGGGCAGGTAGTGAGCAGCGCCCTCGACCTCCAGGAAGATGGAGGTTTTCAGGCCGTGCATGCGCGCACCGACACCCGGGATTCGGATGGGGTGCTCGGCCTCGATTCGGTCGAACTGCACCTTCTGCTTGACGCGATAGCCTGGCACATACGATTGGACTTCGGCGGCCATGCGTTCAACAGACGCCGCGATCTCATCCTCGTCGGCGAAGTCGCTCAGTGTGTAGACGGTGTCGCGCATCATCAAAGGCGGCTCCGCTGGGTTCAGCACGATGATGGCTTTGCCCTTGGCAGCGCCACCGACAACTTCGATAGCCTTCGACGTGGTCTCGGTGAACTCGTCAATGTTGGCGCGGGTGCCGGGGCCCGCGCTCTTGCTCGAGATGCTGGCGACGATTTCCCCGTAGTGAACCTTCGTCACACGGGAGACGGCGGCAACCATCGGGATGGTGGCCTGTCCGCCGCACGTGACCATGTTGACGTTGGGCGCGTCAAGGTGCGCCTGACCGTTGACCACGGGAATGCAATACGGACCAATCGCTGCGGGCGTGAGATCCACGAGGCGGATCTCCGGCTTGAGGCTGCGCAGGAAGGCATCATTTTTGATATGCGCGCCGGCCGAGGTGGCGTCGAAGACGATGTCGATGTCATCGAAAACGGGCAGGCGCGAGAGACCTTCCACGCCATCGTGGGTGGTGGCCACGCCCATGCGTGCCGCACGGGCCAACCCGTCGGATGAGGCGTCGATACCGACCATCGCCCCCATGTCGATGTGGCGGCCATGGCGCAGGATCTTGATCATCAAGTCTGTGCCGATGTTGCCGCTGCCGATGATTGCGGCTTTCAGTTTGCGGGTCATGAATGTGTTCCGGTTGGATAAGCAACTGCCGCGGTCGAAGCGCTGGCGTCGGGTGTAGTGGAATGGCTCATACTGCGGAGAAGCGCGCGCGAACGCTGCCCACTCCTTCGATTCGTGCCTCGAAGTGGTCGCCCGGCAGTACGGGAACCATGGGCCCCAACGCCCCCGTAAGGACGAGATCCCCCGCGCGCAGCGGTTGGCCAAGCGAAGCCAACTTGCGTGCCAGCCAGACGGCGGCGTTCAGCGGATGGCCCAGACACGCTGCACCGTTTCCGCCAGACACCGTCTCCTCGCCGCGCAGCATCGTCATGCCACAGAACTTGAGGTCCAGGCCGTTGAGCTGCGTGGGCACGCCGCCCAGCGCGACCAAGCCGCTGGAGGCGTTGTCGGCGACCGTGTCGGCGAACCGGATGTTCCAGTTGGCGATGCGGCTGCCGACGATCTCGATGGCCGGTAGGACATAGGCCGTGGCCCCGATGAGTTCCACCAGCGTGGTGTCGGCCGCCAGCAGGTCACGCTCGAGAACCAGCGCGACTTCGGCCTCGACCTTGGGCTGCAGCGTGCGCGAGAGAGGTATTTCTTCGTCGTCACCATAGAGCATGTCGGCGAACAGCGTGCCGAAGTCGGGCTGATCGACGCCAAGCTGGCGCTGCACGGCAGGCGATGTCAGACCGATCTTGCGGCCGACCACCCGTCGGCCCCGAGCCAAGGCATGCGCCACGTTGGCCTGCTGAATGGCGTAGGCGAGGCTGCCATCCGGATCGCTGCCTATTTCGTCGCGCAAAGGGGCAATCGGCTCTCGTTGAGACTCGGCCATGCGCAAGCGCTCGGCCCACTGTTCGATGCGGGGGTCCATTTGGATTTCCTGTTCAGTTGGGTTGCTTCAGCAACATGACGCCGAAGCCGGCGATGTATTCCGGAATGGCCTGGTAGTGGCGCAAGGCGCAGGTCAGCGGGCGGTCCACGGTGAGGGCGCTGCGCGCCACGAGCCAGGTCTTGGACTCGTGCGCCGACAGGCCGCCCTCTTTTTCGATGCTGTCCTCGCTCATCGCGCACAGNGCATCGAGGCCCGCCGTGCCATCGACCAGACCATCCATCCACCGGCGATCCCAGTCCGGGTTGATCGGCTTCATGGCNCTGTCGCCGGCTGCCAGCGCCAGGCCAGCGGCCATGACGCGCTTGGTCTTGGCCTCGCGCTCCTCTGGCGTTGGCTCGCGCTTGTGCGTAATGCGTTCGCGAACGGCCGGGTCCGGATGCGAGAGCGTGGGGACCGGCGGCTCGTGCGAGAGGCCGCCGGAGCCAATCAGAAGGGTGCGCCGCGGTTCGTTGTCGAGAAAGCGGCCGATGGCTTGGCCCAGCGCTCGACAGCGGCGCAGTCGCGGAATGCCCGGCTTGGCCACGGCGTTGAGGAAGATCGGCAGCACCGGTGGCGTATCCAAGCCGCCCCACAGAAGCTGCAGTGACTGTGCAAAGCCATGATCGACCTGCATGCTGCGTGATACGGCGAGGTCGAAGTCCTCGTCCATCAAGCGCGTGGCCAGTGCCACAGCCGCCTCGGCATCCACATTGAGGTCTCCAGCCGGCGTCAGATAGTCACCCACCGAGCACGCCTGCGTGCCGACGCAAAACGGCGGCATGAGCTCATTGAAGAAGCCGTTGTAGTGATCCGGCGCCACGAGCACGACGAGCTCCGGCGCGAATGCCAAAACCTGATCGCGTGCGCTGGCAATGGCGGTCTTCAGTGCCTGGTCGACCGCTGGCGCGACAGGGTTGAGCCCCATGAGCGGTGAATGCGAGATGCCCAGGAAAGTGCGTTCCATTACGCTGCCTCCAACACCTGCGACTTCTGGTCCAGCAGCGAAGCCAGAGCTTGCTCAAGTTCCTCCCGGGCTTGCGTGGAATCGGCCACACCAACATGCCGGCGCCATGCCACGACACCATCGGGTCGCACCAGCAGGGCACCCGCTTCATCGATTTCACGCACCGCATGCCAACTGCAGTAGACGTCCTGGGCAGCCGGCCTTCCGATCACGACAGTGCGGAGGAACGGCAGGTCCATCTCCTTCGCGGCATCCTCCCAGGCTTGGCCAGCGATCCCCGTTACCAAGGAGACCTTGCCCTTGCCCACCAGATCGAGCGTGGACACGCGACGGCCGTCCTTGCCCACCAGCCAGGCGTGCGGGAGCTTGGCACCGGGGCGCGTCGTCGGTTGGACGTGCAGCACCGGGTCGCGCTTCCAGACCTCCTCGGTGCTGTCGGCCTCCGGAATGACGGCCTCGGACACGCAGCGCTGGTTGAGTTCGACACCCTGGGCATTGAACTCATGGTTCTTCAACTTCAATGCCTCGGCCAACGCGGCACGCCGGGTGGCGCCTGCCGGTCCTGGGTCAGTGAGTTCGGCGAGTCCCGCCGCGAGGGGATCCGGAGCATCCGAGTTGCGGAAGGCGCGGTTGAGCGGGGCATAGTCCAGCCGCGACTGATTGGCGCGCTTCACAATCTGCGCGCCCACTGGCGCGCGCTCCAGCGTGTACGAGTCCAGCAGATGCTCGCCGGCGTGCCCTTTCACCACGAACGCCAGCTTCCACGCGAGGTTGAAGGCGTCCTGCATGCACGTGTTCGAGCCCAAGCCGCTCGATGGCGGGTGGCGATGTACTGCGTCGCCGCCGCAGAAGACTCGACCAGACGAATAGACCGGCGCATGCGCCTGATTGACATACCAGACAGACGTGCTGTCGATCTTGATCTCCAGATCAGGGTCTCCCACGAGGACGCGCACCTTCCGCTTGACTTCCTCCGGCGAGAAATCGGGCTCGCCCTTCGACATGTCGAAACCCCAGCCTGCGATCCACTGGTTCCACGGTTCGATGGCACGCAACAGCCCCATGCCGATCTCGCCGAACGAAGTGTCGGAAGTCACCATCCAATACAGGATGCTCGGTCGATGGGCGACGTAGCGCGTGAGGTCGGCGGTGAACAGGACATAGGCTGTCGCAGCGCGCGCCAGTTGACCCTCCACCTTCAGGCCCGCATCGTCCATGACTTTGGATCTGGCGCCGTCCGCGCCCACCAGATAGCGCGCCCTCAACTGGTACTCGCGATCACTGAGAAGGTCGCGCAACATGATGGTGACGCCGGTGGCATCCTGTTCGTGCCCCAGGTATTCGGTGTTGAAGGAAAAGACCGCGCCGCGCTCCGCGGCTTTCTTCACCAGCAGTGGCTCCATCTTGTCCTGAGGAAGATCCATCATCGGGCAGGGGCTGCCCTGCAGGTAGTCTCCGATGCGTTCGTCGCCGGTTCCCCAGGTGCGCAGCCGAGCAATCTCAGGCCCGGCGAGACTGGTGGTGAAGAGCGTGTCGCCCATCCATTCCCAGGGGGTGGCATCGCGCCGCGCTTCCTGCTCAACTCCCAGATCGCGTAGCACTTCCATTGCGCGCTGGTTGGTGATGTGCGCACGCGGAGTGTTAGCCGTCCAGTTGTAGCGGTTGACGACGTGCACGCGCACGCCATATGTTGCCAGTGCAAGCGCGGTCGTCGCTCCCATCGGGCCCGTGCCTACCACCAGCACATCGGTTTGAAACTCTTCCGGTCGTTTCATGATTTGCTTCCTGCTCGGTCATTTGACGGTCGCTTGGATGACCGCGCCATAGGTCTCGATGTCGCGACGCACGCGCGCTGTCAGTTCGGCAGGGTCCGCGGGATAGGGATCGCCCGAGATGGCAAGCTTGTCCTTCATGGCCGGCTGCTTGAGCGCCGCGTTGAACTCGCGGCCCAATTTGTCGACGATGGCCTGCGGCGTCCCGGCGGGAGCAACAAAGAAGAGGTAGTTGGAGATCACCAAACCCGGGTATCCGCTCTCCGCCAAGGTCGGAACGTCGGGCAGCAGCGGATGCCGCTGCGCGCCAAGCGTGGCGATCGGCACCAATTTGCCAGCCTTGATGTACTGCTGCGCGTAGTGCACCGGCATGACCATCGTGTCGATCTGTCCCGCGAGGAGGTCTGTGGCCGCCGGTGCCAGGCCCTTGTAGGGAACGTCCACAAAGTCAGCCTTGGTCAGGCTGTGCAACTGATGCATGTGGATGAACCACGGGCTCCCCGTTCCCATGGTGCCGAAGTTCAGGCCCGAGCTCTTGTTGTCCTTGGACAGTTGGACCAGGTCCTTGACAGTGCGCGCCGGTACTTTGGAGTTCACCACAAGCACCAGCGGCACGCTGATCATTCCTGACACGGGAACGAAGTCCCTGATCGCGTCGTATGGCACCTTGGCGCCGAGAACGTCGGCTGCCTTGGGGAGTTTCGCCATCGCATGGTTGATCGCGTGCGAGTCGGAAACTACGCCGATGGTGTAGCCGTCCGCCGGCGCCCGTGCCACGACTTCAGTGCCGATGATCGAGGACGCGCCGGGGCGGTTGTCGATGATGATCGTCTTCTTCAGATTGGCAGACGCCGCCTCCGCGACTGCACGCGCGGCCGAGTCTGCATTGCCGCCTGCCGGATACGGCACGATGATCTTGATGGGCTGCTTGGCGGGCCACTCCTGTGCCCAGGATGGGCTGGCGGCGAAGCCCAGTGCGGCAATGGCGCACAGGGCGCGGCGAGTGATGGTCATCATGTCTCCTGAACGGGGCTGGTGAGATTGCGTTGGTCGCATTCCTTGCGAACGGTTGGCAGTGTCCGAGCCGGGTTCCAAGCCGTATAGTCCGTGCACACAGTGCACCGAAAAGAGTTCCGCGCATGCCCACGTCCACCGCATACGGCGACCCATCTCTCTATCGGGAAGTGCGCGGACTAAGCCGCGGATTGGCGGTGCTGCGTGCCTTGAACGCGATGCCGGGTGGCATCGGCGGAGTGGTCGAGCTGGCTCGCATCACCGGGCTTCACCGCACGACCGTGAAGCGCCTGCTCGAGACGCTGAAAACCGAAGGGTTGGTACACCACAAGGACGACGGGTTGTCCTATGCCTTGGGCTTTGAAGTCAGGCGCCTGTCTGAGGGATACGTCGGCGCCGACTGGATAGACCGGGTGGCGGCGCCGGCCATGCGTGCGCACCTGCGGGCGCTTTCGTGGCCGAGCGATCTGGCCACGCCCGACGGGGGCTTCATGATCGTGCGCGAATCCACCCACCGCGTGAGCATGCTGTCGCAGCACCGCGCGACGATCGGCATTCGCATCCCCATGCTGGTTTCCTCGCTCGGCCGGGCTTGGCTGGCCTGGTGCGCCGACGAAGAGCGGGAGGCCACGTTGTCTCTGCTCCAGGAGCGCGCCGACGCCATCGGAGAAATGGCACGCGACACGGCGTATGTGAAACGCGTGCTGCGGGAAACTCGCAGACGCGGGTATGCAATGAACAGGGGCGAATGGCTGACAGAGGCCAGCGTGACGGCGGTGGGCTTTCCCATCCGGATCGGGGAGCATGCAATCGGGGCGATCAATCTGGTCCTGCAGAACAATGCCGTGACCGATCGGGAGATCGCTACACGCTACGTGCCTCTGTTGCGAAGCTTGGCCGACGAAATTTCCGAAGGCGTCGCGAGTTCGCCGCGCGGCTGACGCGGCGAATGCGAATTAAGGGTAAACCCTCGCTTCAGACGTAATCGATGTGAGAACGGCCGCCATGGCGGTCACCCGCGCCAGTAGACGTGCAATCGCCCAGATAGCCGAGAGCCCGCCGCTCGGCGTATCTCTGCTCGCAGCCCATTCAAGAAGCGGGACCGGTGACGCCCGCTGCAAGGAAGTCCATGAAACTTCGCAACGCGGCGCTATTGAACTGGCGTTGCGCATACACCGCGAACACCCATAAGTCTCGTGGCATGTGACTGCTCAGGACCTGCACCAAGGCACCGCTTTCCAACTGCGGCTTGATCATGAACGTCGGCACGTGGATGACGCCGAGTCCCCGCACGGCGAGTTCGATCAACGACATAGCATCACTTGCTTCTATCCGCCTTTGCCCGCCGGGCCCGCCCCTTGATCTTGTCGCACCGGGCTACCCGGCCCAGGGGGATGTGGGTCCGCATGCGCTCGGCCAATCTAAAAGGCGCAGATCGTTGATGAAGCAGGCTCGTGTCCAAAAAGCGTGCGAGGGGTTCGCGGCGCATCCTGAAAGGGCCGGTAGATCACCCCAGGGAATCTCAAGTAGAAGGGT
>JGI24740J21852_10000710_pt1 | contig 14441 bp, 13 predicted proteins | sample KBSCornC6_FD_21852 | JGI IMG/M metagenome (IMG submission 21852) | reverse complement strand
GGCAGATCGGTCATCTCGACCGCATCCAGGCGCTCCAGCTTTTCGGTGTTGATGACAGCCGAGAACGGCGTGAGCGGCACGGCGCCGCCGGTGTAGCCGGTGCCGCCTCCGCGCGGGATGATGGTCAGACCTAGCTCGAAGCAGCCCTTGACGATGCCGGCGATCTCTTCTTCCGTATCGGGCGTGAGCACCACGAACGGGTATTCGACGCGCCAGTCGGTGGCGTCCGTCACGTGCGAAACACGCGACAGGCCATCGAACTTGATGTTGTCCTTGGCGGTGACGCGGCCGAGCACCTTCTGCGCGCGGCGGCGCAGGTCATACACCTGGGCGAATTCTTCCTGGAACGCCTTGACGGCGCGGCGGGCATGCACGACCAGTTGCTCGACCTTGGTCGCGCGCACGTCGCCTTCCGGGTCGTGGTGCGAATCGTGATCCGCCACGCGGCGCTTCTCGATCTCCGCCAGGCGGTGATTGAGCGCGTCGATCAGCATCTGGCGGCGCTTGGGCGTCTCGAGCAGGTCGTCCTGCAGGTACGGGTTGCGGCGCACCACCCAGATGTCGCCCAGCACTTCGTACAGCATGCGTGCCGATCGGCCAGTGCGGCGCTCGGCGCGCAACTCGCTCAGGATCTGCCACGCAGATTCGCCCAGCAGGCGGATGACGATTTCCCGATCCGAGAACGAGGTGTAGTTGTAGGGAATCTCGCGCAGCCGGGGCGCAGCGTCGTGCGCCGTGAGTTTGGCGTCGATCAGAAGTGGGGCATTCATGGCGTGCCGCTGGGGAGGGAGCGCGGCAAAGAGAGCCCGAGCCGCGCGGTCTTTAAAGGGCGATTGTACTGCAAGCTGCAACGTTGATGCGTTGCAACAACGGTATCCCTGCCGGTGGCATGGGCGCCAAAACCGTCGCGTTTTCAATGGTTTGCGAACACTGCAAGCTCAAATACGTGACGAAAAAATCACGCAAACGTCACATCATGACGTTCTTGATCCAGCCCAGGATGCCGTGCCAGAAGCCATCGGGCAGCGTCATCAGGGCCCCCGTCATGACCAGATAGCGCAGGAACTTGCCGATGGCCATGTACATGAGGCTGGGCCAGAACCGCAGGCGCAGCCAGCCGGCCAGCGTACACAGCGGGTCGCCAATGCCCGGCAGCCACGACACCAGTAGCGACACCGGGCCGATGCGGCGCATCCAGCGGAAGTATTTCTTGTCGAGCGGCGGCTCGCGGTGGCGCTTGGGGTGCGGCACATGGTGGGCGTGCTCGGCGTTGTGTTCGCGGCGGCGGCGGGCCAGATGGAACCGCACCAGCGCCAGCTTGGCCGCATAGCCCATCCACCAGTCCACCGCGCCGCCCAGCGTGTTGCCGACCGTCGCCACGATGATGGCCGGCCAGAACATGTCCGGATTGAGCCTGATGTACGCGAAAACCGCCGGCTCTGAGCCCAGCGGCAAGAGCGTCGCCGAGATGAAACTGACGATGAAGATGGCTGGCAGCCCGACCGTGGGCAGGGCAAGCGTGGCAAAAAGCGTGTCGATCCACTGTTCCATGCGGTCGATTGTAGTGGCCGGGCGGCCGCGGCGTCGCTTGGGAGCCGCCCTACCCCGTCAGGCAAAGAACAAGTAGGCGACAAGGACAGCGCCGACCAGCCCGATCAAGTCCGCCCACAGCCCGCAGGCCAGCGCGTAGCGGGTGTCCTTGATGCCGACGCTGCCAAAGTAGACGGCCAGCACGTAGAACGTGGTCTCGGTCGAGCCCTGGATGATGGCGGCCAGCTTGCCCTGGAAAGAGTCGACGCCGTAGGTCGTCATTACGTCGACCATCAGGCCGCGCGCGCCGGCGCCGGAGAGCGTTTTCATGATGCCGACAGGCAGGGCCGGCACGAAGCGCGTATCGATGCCCAGGTGCGAGAACAGCGCCGACAGCCCCTGCATCAGGTAATCCATGCAGCCCGCCGCGCGGAACACGGCAATGCCCACCAGCACGGCCACCAGGTACGGCACGATTCCGATCGCCACCTGAAAGCCGTCCTTGGCCCCGTCGACAAAGGTCTCGTAGACATTGATGCGGCGAATGGCCCCACAGGCCAGGAACGCCACGACGATGGTGAGGATCGCGCCCGCGCCGATCAGGCCAATCCACGCCGCCATCTGCTGCGGCGGAAACTGGTGCAACCACGCAAACAGCAACCCCATCATCGCGACAAAGCCGCCGAAGTACGCCAGCAGCGCCGGCTTGAACAGATTGATGCGCTGGTACCACGCCACCGCCGCAATGCCCGCGCAAAAGCCGATGAAGGTGGACAGCAGCGTCGGCAGGAAGATGTCCGCCGCATTGAAACCGACCAGCCCCTGCTTGACCGCCATGGCCTGACGAATGGCAATGACAGAGGTCGGCACCAGCGTCACGCCCGCCGTGTTGAGCACCACGAACATCAGTTGCGCATCGCTGGCGCGCTGCGACTGTGGATTGATCTCCTGCAGCTCGCGCATGGCCTGCAGACCCAGCGGCGTGGCGGCGTTGTCCAGGCCGAGCACGTTGGCAGAGACGTTCATCATCATCGCGCCGTTGGCCGGATGGCCGGCGGGCACGGACGGAAACAGGTGCCGCATCAGCGGGTTCACCAGCCGCGCGAACAGGTCGACCACGCCAGCCCGCTCCCCCACGCGCATGATGCCCAGCCACAGCGCCATCATGCCGGTCAGGCCGAGCGCAATCTCGAAGCCGGTGCGCGCGGCATCGAACATGGCGGTCAGCATGCGGGAGAAGACTTCCATGTCGCCCTGCACCACCTGCACGCACGCGGTGATAAAGGCAACGAGGAAGAAAGCCAGCCAGACGAGATTGAGCGCCACGGTGCGTCCATTCAGAGCGGAAGCGGCTATTGTGCCGGACCGGGCGCCCGCATCGTCCCTTTCCTCGAGCCGATAGAGACAAGGCGGCGACCTATACTGCCCCGCATTCGGTGCAAACCGCTACGCGGGAGGCCACATGGTCAAAGTGCTCTTCGCGGGGTTGGCCGGCGGGCTGACCCTGAACGCCGCCATGCTGCTGACGTTCCGGCTGATCGGCTTCGGGTGGAACGGCGGCGGTTTCCTGCTCACCTCGCCCATGCAGAGCCGCAAGCTCATCGCAGTCTGGACGCAAATCGAGCCGCTACCGCTGATCGTCGCCACCCCCGCGCCGATGATCTTCGGGCTGATGCTGTTTGGTGTGGTCCATGCCGCCATGTACCACTGGCTGGCGCCGGCGTGGCCGGCAGGCATTGCAGCCAGAGCGCTGCGCTTTGGCGGCCTGATGTTCGTGCTGTCCTACGGTTTCTTCGAATTCTTCACGCCGGTCAACCTGCTTGGCGAGCCGCTCGTGCTGGTACTGGCGGAGCTCGGCTTCTGGGCGGTCATTGCGGCAGCAGAAGCCTGCGCCATCGCAGCCGTCATGGAACGGCGCGCAACGGTTCCCCTGGCTGCGTAGAACAACGCGCTAAGTCCCGGTGGCGGGCCCGTCAACCGGCTCGATCTTGTGGAAGTTGTCGTAGTCGACGGTGGTCACGCCGTCTTCGTCGTGAATCAGGTCGAGATAGCGGTGGTTCCAGCGGATCGTGTCGTGCCGCCACGAATAGCGCGCCTGCACGGTTTGCGCAGCCGTCTCGTCAGCGCCTTCGATGGTGAGCAGCAGCAAGGCGTCGCCCGCGGCGAGCGATTCTGCCGTGGCGTTGTGCAGCGGACTGGACTCATCGATGACGTGCATCATCACCCAGCCCAGCAGGAAGATCGGGTGCTCACTGCGCTCCAGTTTCAGGTCGCGGATCTTGTAGATCGAATAGCCTTCGGGCGAGCGCTCGTCCTGCATCAGCCGCAGCCGCGCCGTGGCCTCGGCAATCACGTTCTGTCGCGCGTTGGCAGCGCGCAGCATCAACGTGGGCTTTCCGTTGATGGTGCGCACGACCGGATTGCGGGCAAACAGGATCTTGGCGCGCGGCCGGGAAAAGCGCGCGAACACCAGCCCCGTCGCCATGGCAATCCCCGACATGCCGATGAAGATTTCCAGCGTGGCGATGAGGTGGGCGTAGGTCGTCTGCGGATGCATGTCGCCGTAGCCGACGGTGGCCAGCGTTTCCACGCTGAAGAAGAACGCGCCGGCAAAGCCCGGTGGCGACTGGTTCGCGATGGACGCATCGCCCAACGAATACAGCCCAGCAAACACCGCATTGAGCGTCAGGAACAGCGTCGCCAGCAACGCAAAGAAGGTCGGCCAGTTGACTTCCAGCGCGTGGTGATAGATGTCGCGCCAGCCCAGCGGCGGCATGCCGTAAGCGATGACGTGCTGCGTACCCGACCAGATCTTGCGGCCCCGGCGCAGCCGGGAGGGAGACGACGGGGTATTCATGAGGGGGCCTCGCGCCGATGATGAGCCGCGCCCCGGTGGCACGGCTGCGGCAGTGTACCGACCGCCCCGCCTGTCCGCCAAGGCCCCGCATGATAGGCTTACGGGCTATCCCCACGTCCAACCCGGTCCGCACCATGGCCATCGATTACCTCAAGAAAATCCTGACTGCGAAGGTCTATGACGTCGCGGTGGAAACCGAGCTGAAGTTCGCGCCCAACCTGTCGGCGCGCACCGGCAACCGCGTCTACCTCAAGCGAGAAGACGACCAGCCGGTGTTCTCGTTCAAGCTGCGCGGCGCCTATAACAAGATGGCCTCGCTCACGGCGGCCGAGCGCAAGCGCGGGGTAATTACAGCCTCCGCCGGCAACCATGCGCAGGGCGTGGCGTTCAGCGCGGCCCGGATGGAATGCAAGGCGATCATCTGCATGCCGGTGACGACGCCACAGCTCAAGATCGACGGCGTGCGCTCGCGCGGCGGCGAGTGGGTCGACGTCGTGCTGCACGGCGAGAGCTATTCCGACGCCTACAACCACGCCGCCAAGCTGCAGGAAAAACACGGCTACACCTTCGTGCACCCCTTCGATGACCCGGAGGTGATTGCCGGCCAGGGCACCATCGCCATGGAAATCCTGCGCCAGCATCCGCAGCCGATCCACGCGATCTTCTGCGCGATTGGCGGCGGCGGGCTGATCTCGGGCATCGCCGCGTACGTGAAGGCCGTGCGCCCCGACATCAAGGTGATCGGCGTGCAGAGCGTGGATTCCGACGCAATGGCGCGCTCAGTGGCCGCTGGCAAGCGCGTTGAGTTGAAGGACGTGGGCCTGTTTGCCGACGGTACGGCGGTCAAGCTGGTCGGCAAGGAAACCTTCCGCATCACGCGCGAGCTGGTCGACGAGATCATCACCGTGGATACGGATGCGATTTGCGCAGGGCTCAAAGACGTGTTCCAGGACACGCGCAGCCTGCTCGAGCCCTCGGGTGCGCTGGCCGTGGCCGGCCTCAAGGTGTACGCCGAAACCCACAAGCTCAAGAACGAAGCGCTGGTGGCCGTGGCCAGCGGCGCCAATATGAACTTCGACCGCCTGCGCTTCGTGGCCGAACGCGCCGAGGTGGGCGAGGCGCGCGAAGCGGTGTTTGCCGTGACGATTCCCGAAGAGCGCGGCAGCTTCAAGCGCTTCTGCGAGCTGGTCGGCTGGTCGCGCAACGTGACGGAGTTCAACTACCGCATCGCCAGCAAGGACGCCGCGCACATCTTCGTGGGCGTGCAGATTGCGTCGCGCGCAGAGGGCGACAAGATTGCGGATAACTTCCGCAAGCACGGCTTCCCGACGCTGGACTTGTCGAACGACGAACTCGCCAAGCAGCACATCCGCTACATGGTGGGCGGGCGTTCGCCGCTGGCCGAGAACGAACTGCTGTACCGCTTTGAATTCCCCGAACGGCCGGGCGCGCTGATGAAGTTCCTCTCGAGCATGAGCCCGAACTGGAACATCAGCCTGTTCCACTATCGGAATCAGGGCGCGGATTCGAGCAACATCCTCGTCGGCATCCAGGTGCCGAAGAATGAGAAGCGCGAGTTCAAGGCGTTCCTCACCACGCTGGGCTACAAGTCCTGGGACGAAAGCGAGAACCCGGTCTACAGCCTGTTCCTGTAATCGGCCGCGGAGCACTGTCATGAGTAACCAACCTGAACACTCGCCGCTGGGCAAGGCCTCCGCCTACAAGACGGAGTACGACCCGAGCCTGCTGTTTCCCATTCCACGCCAGGGCAAGCGCGACGAGATCGGCTTGGCCGTCGGCAGCGCCCTGCCCTTCTTCGGCGTGGACCTGTGGAACCTGTACGAGCTGTCGTGGCTGAACCTCAAGGGCAAGCCGCAGGTGGCAGTCGGCACGGTGATCGTGCCGGCGGATTCGCCCAATATCGTGGAATCGAAGTCGTTCAAGCTGTATCTGAACTCGTTCAACCAGACCAAGGTGGCGTCGTACGAGGCGCTGCAGCAGTTGATCCACCACGATCTGTCGGAAGCGTGCGGTGCCCCGGTGCAGGTGCGCATCGCACCGCAGGAGGAGTTTGCACGGCAGAAGATGGGCGAACTCGACGGCCTGCTGCTCGATCGCCTGGACATCGAAACCGACATCTACCAGCCCACGCCCGACCTGCTGCACGCGGATGAGGAAGAAGGCCCGGTCGAAGAAACGCTGGTCTCGCACCTGCTCAAATCTAACTGCCTGGTGACGGGTCAGCCCGACTGGGGCAGCGTGCAGATCCGCTACGTGGGCGCGCCGATCAATCAGGAAGGGCTGCTCAAGTACCTGATCTCGTTCCGCGAGCACAACGAGTTTCACGAGCAGTGTGTGGAGCGCATCTTTACCGACATCCTGCGCCAGTGCCGGCCGGTCAAGCTGGCGGTGTATGCGCGCTACACGCGGCGCGGCGGGCTGGACATCAACCCGTTCCGCACCAACTACAACACGCCTTGGCCGGATAACCTTCGGAATGCGCGTCAGTAACACCAGACGTCGCCGGCAACACCGCAAAGCGCCTCCGGGCGCTTTTTTCTTGGCGATGCCGAGCTGTACGACAAGCTCTGCAAGCTGCGCATGATGCTGGCGATGTTGTACGCCGGCGGGTTCGACCACTTCAAACGCATCGATACCGCACTGCAGGCCGATTACCTGTGTACCTGCGTGCAATACGTGGAAGAGGCGTACGCGGCCATGCTCGTCACCGACGGGCTTGCCGGGTAAATCGCCCCGCTCACGACCACGACACCGCCCCGTGCACGGCCGCCTGACATGCGTGCACGCGGGGCTGACACGCGTTGACGCCCGCCCGATTGGCATCAACGCCAGTCTGAAAGCCGTTCACGCATAAAAAAGCAGCATGAATGCCCCTCCGAGACACGTGAACGCCAGTCCGACATGCGTGAATGCTCAAAAAAGCAGCATTAACGGCAGTCTGAGGTGCGTGAATGCATGTCCAACAGGCGTGAATGCATAAAAAAGCAGCATTAACGCGTCTCTGCGTAGCATCAACGCCAGTCGCGCATATGCGAATGCATAAAAAAGCGGCATCAACGCCCGTGCGACCCGCATTCACGACGCAACACCTGCCGCTCGCATAGGAATTACCTGATTCTTCGGCGCAAAACGGCCCTCAGCCTTGTCATGCAGGCACCCGACACCGCACGCTTGCGCAACCGTGCGCCCTCGCGCTGCCATTTCCCTCAAGACAAGGAACGCAATGTCACAAAACCTGATCTCGCTCGCCCTCGGCCCGAACGAATGGAAGGCGATCGATACCACGCTGCAAACGCTGGAGTCGCAACTGCGCGGCCTGATTGACCTCTCCACCGAGCAACGCAGCAAGGTCGTCAAGATGGGCGACAAATCGGAAGCATTTTGCCGCAAGGCCCTCGACGTGCTGACCAACAACCCCGGCGTGCTGCCCGGCAACTTCAATCTGGCGGAGATGCAGCGCGACCTGCAAGCCTTTGACGCCCTGCGCAGCCGCCTGCTGCGCGTGGAAAAGCTCTATGAAAAGATGCGCGACTCGCAGCTCGCCCTGGGCAGCGACGTGATGAGCGCCGCGCTGGACGGCTATGCCTTTCTGAAAGTGGCGGGCAAGGGCGAGGGGTTGGACTCGGCGCGTCAGGCCTTGTCGGCACACTTTACGGGTGGGCCACGGAAGAAAGCACCAGCGGAAGAAGCTTCGTAGTCGGTTGCTGTTGTGTGTCCATACCCCCTCGCCAAAACGAGGGGGTTTTGCTTGCCCCGGCGATCAACCAAACGAACACGCGCGTCTCGTCCTTTTTGCGGACGCCAACGCCCTATCGTTTCGCACGCGCTCGCCTATAGTGGTATCCGCAGTTAGAGCTGCTAACAAAACTGTCCTGGCTAGGCGTGCCGACGCAGACAGTACAAGTCGTACGGCAAGGAGGCGCAACGACGCCAGGGCGGTTTTGTTAGCGGCTCTTAGCCACCCGGGGGAATCGTGAAGGGCTTGTCCGCTGTTTGCGGGCAGCGCCCTCTCGACGGGGGACATTGCCATGACGCAAACGCCATGGAAGCCGCAACGCAAGTCCAATCATGCGGTTACGTGCGCATGCCTGCTGTTGTGCAGCGGGCCGGTCCTTGCACAGACCAACACCACCGCGCCGGTGGACGACAAGCCACCGAGCCTGGAAGCGCTGCAGCGCGAGCTTGCCGATACGCAGGCGCGCCTGCAGGAGTTGAAGCGCTCGATCCAGCAGCAGGAAGCCCATGTGCGGCGCATGCGGCGCGCGCTCGGCATGAGCGAGGGCCAACTCGATACCGTACGGGGCGCAGGCGCGCCCGGCGCAGGTGGGGACGCCCAGCAGGTCGCCCAGAATGACCAGCCCGGTGCCACACCCGTCGGCAAACCGCCGGAGCCGCCCGACCAGCCACCACGCATCGCACAGATCTTCGATGAGCCCAGCGCGCTGACGCCGCCGGGCAAGTTCGTCGTGGAGCCGTCGTTGCAGATGGCGTATTCATCGTCAGACCGCGTGGCGCTGGTGGGTTACACCATCATCCCGGCGCTGCTGATCGGGTTGATCGACGTGCGGCAGGTCAAAACCACCACGCTCACCAGCACGCTGGCCATGCGCTACGGCCTGGCCAAGCACTGGGAAGTGGAAGCGCGCGTGCCCTACGTCTACAGCACGAGCGACACCGTCAGCCGTGAGCTGTTCACCGGCACGGCCAGCGACAACGCCTTCAGCTCGCACGGCCATGGCATTGGCGACGTGGAGCTGACGGCGCGCTACCAGATCAGCGCGGGCGGCGTGGACAAGCCGTTCACCATCGGCTGGATGCGCTTCAAGACACGCACCGGCAAAGACCCGTTTGAAGTCACCACCGATTGCGTGACGCGCTGCGTGAGCAACACCACAGGCACCGGCCTGCCGCTGCAGCAGCCAACAGGTTCGGGCTTCTTTGCCATTCAACCCGGGCTGACGTGGCTGTATCCGACCGACCCGGCGGTGTTCTTCGGCAGCATCAGCTACCTGCACAACTTCGAGCGCAAAGACGTGAGCCTGACCCTGGTGGACGGCTCCAAACAATTCCTGGGCGACGTCAAGGCCGGCGACATCATCGGCCTGAATTTCGGCATGGGGCTGGCCTTGAACGAGAAGGCTGCGTTCTCGATCGGCTTCGACCAGAGCATCATCGGACCGACCAAGCAGAACGGCCAGCGCGTGCCGGGCTCGGTGCGCACCATTCTCGGCACGCTGCTGGTGGGCTACTCGTACCGCATCTCGCCCACAACCAGTTTGAACCTGTCGGTCGGCGCGGGGCTGACGCGCGACACGCCAGACCTGACCGTCACGCTGCGGGTGCCGATCCAGTTCTAGTTTGCGCAGATCAGTGGAGCATGGTCACCACGTTGGCCAGCGCCCCCTGCAGCACGTTGGCGAGATTCATCTGCCGGAACTGCGGCAGGCTGTTGACGGCCGCGTTGATGGTCGTCACGGCTTGCAGCGTCTGGTTGTTCAGGCTGTTCTGGATGACGGTGGCCGCGGTGGTCGCACCTGCCGTCACGTCGGGCGGCGCCACGTTGTTGGGCCCGTTCTGCACAAGGTTGCCGGTCGTGACCACGTTCACAAGCTGCTGCGCCTGCGTGGCGGTCATCCGCGCCACGTCGGGAATATTGACGGCGGCGCTGGCGACCAGATCCCCATTGATGTAGACCGCGCGATCGATCCCAAACGAAATATGCAGGCCCGCGACTGAGGGCACATCAAACCCGCCGCGCATGTCGTCGAGCTTGTCTTCCGACACGGCCTGCCACGCGTGCACGGGGTTGTCTTCCATGCCTGCCGCCAGCGCATGCGCGGGCCCCATCAGCGCGAGCAGGCCCACGGCCCATGCCGTTGCATTCCGCGCTCCACTCAGTTGCCGCATGATGCCCTCCTGCCTGACTACCCTGCTGCACGTGGCTGGCCTGCGCTCAGAAATCGCTCGGGCCGTGTTTGGGGATCACGATGTTCCCCAAGCCTGTGCGATCGACGCCTTCGCCCAGCGGCGCACGCGGTGCCACACGCCAATCCTGCCCCGCGTTGAACGTTGCCTGCCCTTCGCGGTTGTGGATGACGAACAGCAAATGGTTGTCCCACATGCCCTCAAAGCTGGCACGGGGGATGGCGCGCGTGCCCATGGCCGGATCGCCCACCAGCACGCGTCCTTCCTGCACGCCCTTGACCACCACGAAGTGGTGATAGCCGTTCTCGCTCAGCAACACGATGGCCGGTAGATGGGCGCCATTCAATGCCTCCAGCGGCTGCTCGAAACCATCGGCCTCAAAGCCTTGCGACTCCAAGTAGCGCTTGATGTCGAGCAGCGAAAAACCTTCGCGCCGGATCTTCTCCTGATTGCCATGCGTGTACATGGCCTGGAACACGGTCTGTTCGCTCACCGCATAGCCGTATTGGTACGTGAGCAACGTCGCCACCGCCGCCGAGCCGCAACTGAAGTCGTAGCGCTGGTGAATGGTGCGCAGGTATCGCGCCTCCTTCATGCTCGTCACGGGCACGGCATACGTGCCGCCGCCCGTACCGAGCATGTCGACGGAACCCGCCAAGGCGGGCGCGCACGCTGGCATCAGCAACGCCGTCAGCGCCACAGCACACATCTTGCGCATCACCACTTTCCTTACGGACTCAGGGTCTGAATTGCACGTTGACGATGGTGGCGTTCTGGATCAGCACGTTCGCTCCGCTGTTCTGGATGACCGTGGGGATCCCGGCGGCATTGGCAAACGAGCCGTCGCGCACGATGTTCGACCCCGTCGCCACATTCACGGCGGTGTTGTCGCTCACAGTGCCCGAGAGGCGCGCCTCGTTGACGGTCTGGTAGAGGTCTTGCGTACCGCCGCGATAGCCGTCGAGTTTGTCCGCACCTACCGCATGACCCAGACTGGGTACAAACACAGGCACCGATACGGTTGTGGCGACCGGGGGACGCACCGCTTCCGTATTGGTACTGGCTGTCTGCGCACCGTCTGCGATCAGCCCATCCTCCGCCGCCATTGCTACTGCTGCTGGCCACACTGCCAGGCCGCATGCCAGAAGCAACGCCATCGGCCACGCCGGCCATCCTGCTGTGGTTCTTGTGATTCTTCTGTCGGATCGCATCGAATGTCTCCTTCTCACGTTCCGACTGCGGCCGGGCCACTCGCGCAGCCCGGCCGGTCTATCGCTGCCAGCGCACCATCACGTCATGGCGCCGGCAGCGTCGCTTCCCCGCTCATGCCGGATGCCGCGTCATTTGCCCACGTTCAGGTTGGCCTGCACGTTGATGCTTTGCTGGATGAGGGAAGCAAAGCCGCTGTTCTGGCTCGCCACCATCACGCCTGCTGCGGACTGGCCGACGCTGGTCATGGCATTGGACATGTTGAACGTGCCCGCATCCACGGCCACCGTACCGCCTGCACCGCCGGCACCGCCAACTGCGCCGTTGCCGACGCCACCGTTGCCAACGCCGCCCGCACCGCCTGCAGCACCCACCGCGCCAACGGCGCCGTTGCCTGCCGTGGACGAAGCCGCGCCGTTGGTCGCGCTGCCGTTGGTTGCGCTGCCGCCCGCACCACCGGTGCCGGCCACATTGGTGGCGGCACCACCGGCCGCGCCTGCGCCGCCCGTGCTGGTGCCAGTGGCCGTGCTGGTGCCAGTGCCGGCACCACCCGAGGCAGTTGAACTGCCGCCGGTGCCTGTGCCGCCTGCCGCGCCGTTTCCGCCGGCCGCCGCTGCGGCGCCACCCGTTGCCGAGCCCGCGCCATGATGGCGATTGGCGTCACCGCCATTGGAGCCACCGGCACCGCCGCCGCTGCCTCCAGCGCCGCCGCCCGCCGCGCTGGCGCTGCCTGCCAGGCCGCCCAGACCGGCGCCCAGGCTGGCCGACAGTGTGCCGGAACTGCCGCCGCTACCGCCACCGCCCGCGTTGCCTGCAGCGCCACCGCCATTGCCACCGTTGCCGGCAGTCGCGCCGCCGTTGGTTGCACTGCCGTGCGTCACGCTGCCCGAGCTGCCGCCCGCGCCACCGCTGCCGCCTGCACCGCCGGCGCCACCGTTGCCACCCACGCCTGTGCCGCCGTAGCCGTAACCGCCACGCCCGCCGGCGCCGCCATTGGCAGAGCCACCGTTATTGGTGGCGATATTCCCAATCCCCGAGATGCTGAGGTTGGTGACCGTGCCCTCCAGTTTGGAGATGGCAATCGCCTTGCTCGTGTTGAAGGAATTGGTAAAGGTCGCGGTGGACACCCCGCCGTTATTGCTGGCTGCAGTGCCGTAGCCGGTGGCGCTGGCTGTACCGCTGTTGTCGCGGTTGCTGCCCTGGCTTGAGTTGTTGTGCTGGTTCGAGTTGTCTGTTGCTGTGGTCGTTGTTGTGGTGTCTGTGTCGGTACTGGTTCTGGTGATGGTCGACGTGTTGGTCTGGGTCTTGTCACCCGCGCCAGACGCCGAGTTCCCGATATCGGCCAGTGCAACGCCAGAGACCCCCAATCCCATGGCGATCGCGGTGGCCAGTAAGGTCTTCTTCATAACGCACTCCATAAAGGTGAGAGGGGCGGTCGGAAGCGCGGCCAGTGGGGCCGGCGCGCTCTGCCAGTGGGAAAACAACATCACCCACCCCGGGCGGCCTCGTTCGCATATTCAATGCCACGTTTGCAGGGTGTTTGCGTACGGCCGTGCTAAGCGTTTGAAAACGCGAAGGTTTCAATCGCACGCTCCCGTGCCTCGGCACGAAATCGCCCGCAATCGTGTCGCGCCATGCCACTTTGGGAGGGGGTTTTTTCCCGCATCGGTTGCAGCGCTGATACAGCGCCCTCACCCGCTTGCCGCGCACGCGCATGCGGTCATCGGCCGAAGAAGCAAACCACGCGCGCGCATGCGCTGGCCCATGCCGTTTCCAACGGGCAACGCGTCAGGTGTTTCAGAGCTGATACATCGGCGCACCTTGGCTCACATTGCGTGAGCGGCCGATCATGGGCGACATGCATGCCGTGGCGCACCTCATGCCGCGCAACATGCTGCGATGTGGATGGACACCGCAAGCGCGCAGGCCCGCGCGCCCGTTTTCATGCGAGTGCCCCCTATCGTCAAGACACGTACGGGGACCCTGTCTTGATACCCGCGCCTCGCGCTGCCCGGGCCATCAAAAAAAATTGCGCGCGGCAAGCATCGTCATGACAACGTCATGGCAACAAACGACCGCGCGCAACCTGTTCGCATTTCAACTGCGAAACCGCAGCTCAAGCCGTGGCAGCCACCGTCAGCTTGAGCTCTTCGATCATGCGGTCGCGCATGACGAACTTCTGCACCTTGCCCGTCACCGTCATCGGCATCTCGGTGACGAAGCGGATGTAGCGCGGGATCTTGTAGTGCGCGATCTGGCCTTTACAGAATTCGCGGATCTCATCCTCCGTGGCCTGCTGGCCGGGCTTGAGCACGATCCACGCGCAGACCTCCTCGCCGTATTTCTGATCCGGCACGCCGAACACGTTGACGGCCTGCACCTTGGGGTGGCGGAAGAGGAATTCTTCGATCTCGCGCGGGTACACGTTCTCGCCGCCGCGGATGAGCATGTCTTTCACGCGGCCGACGATGTTGCAGTAGCCCTCGGCATCGAAGGTGGCCAGGTCTCCGGTGCGCATCCAGCCGTCCTGGATGGATTCGGCGGTCTTGGCCTCGTCGTCCCAGTAGCCGAGCATGACCGAATAGCCCTTGGTGCACAGCTCGCCCTTCTCGCCCACGGGCACCACCTCGCCTGCGCCATCCACCAGCTTGACCTGCAGATGCGGCTGGATGCGGCCGACGGTGGTGACGCGCTTGTCGAGCGGGTCGGTCACCGCGCTCTGGAACGACACGGGGCTCGTCTCGGTCATGCCGTAGGCGATGGTGACTTCGCGCAGGTTCAGCTCCGACACCACGCGCTTCATCACCTCGATCGGGCATGGGGAGCCCGCCATGATGCCGCCACGCAGGCTCGATACGTCGAAGGTCTTGAAGTCCGGATGATCGAGCTGCGCGATGAA
>JGI24740J21852_10000709_pt1 | contig 14444 bp, 10 predicted proteins | sample KBSCornC6_FD_21852 | JGI IMG/M metagenome (IMG submission 21852) | reverse complement strand
CCCCCGCCACGGCCGGGCCCTTCGACTTGGGCACGGCCGTGGTGAGGGTGGCTCTGTTCCTCGAACCGGAAACGGCCCAGGTCCACGCGGTCTCCGACCCGATCCCCGACGTCTTCGGCGGCGCCCAGCTCAGCATCCGCTCGATCGCGGTCGACCTCGATCGCAAGGGCTTCACCCTCAACCCGACCAGCTGCTCGCCGCTCGCCACCACCGGCAGCGCCAGGGGCGGTGGGGCGGACCCGACCAACCCCGCGACCTACAGCTCGTTCGCCGTCAACGCTCCCTTTCAGACGAGCGAATGCCAGCAGTTGAAGTTCAGGCCGAAGTTGTTCACCCGCCTCTTCGGCAAGCGCAAGTCGACCCACCGCGCCCAGCACCCGAAATTCCGCGCCACCCTCCTCGCCCGCGAAGGCGATGCCAACATCGCCCGCGCCGCGGTCACCCTGCCGCATTCCGAGTTCCTCGAGCAGTCCCACATCCGCACGATCTGCACCCGGGTCCAGCTGGCGGCGCAGGACTGCCCGAAGGCCTCGATCTACGGCTACGCGCGAGCGAAGACGCCGCTGCTCGACGACGAACTCGCCGGCCCGGTCTACCTCGTCTCCTCCAGCCACGAACTGCCGGACATGCTGGTCGACCTGCGCGGGCAGGTGAACGTGCGCCTGCGCGGCGTCATCAGCGCCGTGGCCGGGCGGATCAAGACCGTCTTCAACCCGGTGCCCGACGTGCCGGTCAGCAAGTTCGTGCTGACGATGAAGGGCGGCAAGAAGGGACTGCTGGTCAACTCCCGCAACCTCTGCTCGGCGCCGGCGTTCTCGAACCTCAACTTCAAAGCGCAGAACGGCAAGAAGCTGCACAAGAAACGCCTGCCGCTGCGCGTCCCCGCCTGCAAGCGGCATGGATTGAGGAGCGGCAGTCGCGGGTAAGCCGTCTGGGCCAGCATCGGAATCGGGGAAGGAGCACTAATGAGCTGGAGGTCAGGGACGTTTTCGACGATCGGCGCCGCGGTCATGGCGCTCGCGCTGCTCCTGGCGGCGCCGAGCGCGCAGGCGATCGACATCATCGAAGCCCAGCACAGCCCGCCGACCGCGGAAGATGGCTGGCAGGCGGGTACCTGCACCATCGACGTCCCGGCCTGCTCCCCGGAAACGCCGAACCAGTTCTTCACCCAGGCCGCCGGGCACCCCGGGGTCGGGCTGACCCAGTTCATCGTCAAACACGAAGCCGGGCTGCTCGGCGCGAAAACGCCTGTCGGCAACCTGAAGACCCTTTTCGTCGACTTGCCAGCCGGCCTCAGCGTCAACCCGCAGGCAACGCCGCAGTGCGAACTGGCCGAAGGCGCCAGCCCCTCCACCTGCCCGGCAAGCACGCAGGTCGGCAGCAGCACCCTCGAAGGAGCTGCGGTGATCCTCGGGGTCGGTGCGCCGCTGGCCCTGCCGGCTGTTCCCGTCTACAACCTCGTCCCGAAGCAGGGTGAGCCGGCCCGCTTCGGCTTCAGCGTCCTCGGCAACGACGTCTTTCTCGAAGCGGGCGTCGCCTGGTCGAGCGACTTCCACGAGTTCTTCACGATCCAGGTGCCGAAGCTCGAACTGCCGGAAATCGTCGGCCTCGAAGGGGTGCGGGTGCTGCGCAACCGTCTCACCTTTGAAGGCCGCAAGGGGATCGTCGCCGGCGGGGGAGGGGCCTTCCTCACCAACCCCAGCACCTGCTTCGATCCCTCGCAGCCGGCCTTCGCGCACACCTACTCGACCTTCCTCCGCGCCGACTCCTTCGAGGAACCGGCGCCGCAGTTCCCGGCGGGGGCCCAGGAGCTGGAGGCGGCGCTGCCGCCGGGCGTGAAGCCGACCGGCTGCGAGAACGTCCCGTTCACGCCGGGGGCGGCGACGGCGCCGAACACGACCCAGACCGACTCGCCGTTCGGACCCACCGTCGAGGCGACGGTGCCGTTCGACCCGGCGGCGGATATCGCCCAATCGAACGTGCGGGTCGCGAAGGTGACCACGCCGAAGGGGATGGGGCTCAATCCCAGTGCCGCCAAGAACCTGCAGGCCTGCACCGACGCCCAGTTCCACAAGGGCGACGCTGCCGCGGTTGCCTGTCCGGCCGGCTCCAAGCTCGGCACCGTCTCGATCCAGACCCCGGTGCTGCCGGCGAACTCGCTGACCGGGAACGTCTACCTCGGGCAGCAGTTGAGCCGCGACCCCGCCTCGGGCAACGAGTACCGCGTCTTCATCGATGCCGAGTCCTCGCGCTTCGGACAGTCCGTGCGCCTGATCGGCAACGTCAGCGCCGACCCCCGGACGGGTCAGCTGACGACGACGGTGAGCGAAGCGCCGCAGCTGCCGTTCACCTCGGTCCAAATCGCCTTCGACGGTGGCAAGGGCGTGCTGACCAGCCCGCCGACCTGCGGACCGAATCCCACCACCCACTCGATGACCGCATGGTCCGGGACCCCCGACAGCGGCGCCCAGGAAAAAGGCTTCACCCTGACCTCGGCCCCTGGCGGCGGCGCCTGCGCCAAGTCGCTCGGCGAACGCCCGTTCAGCCCGAGCTTCGCCGCCCATCCGAACAGCGACAAGGCGGCGGCGTACACGCCGTTCCAGGTGCACATCAAGCGCGGCGACGGGCAGCAGGAGCTGAAGGGCGTCGACATCACCCTGCCGCCGGGCGCCACGGCGAAGCTGGCCGGCACCCCGTACTGCCCGCCGGCCTCGATCGCTGCCGCGGCCGCCAACAGCGGTGCCGCCGAGAAGGCGCACCCGAGCTGTCCTGGCCAGAGTCAGATCGGGGTGGCGAAGGTGGCCGCCGGATCCGGCTCCTCGCCGCTGGAAATCGAAGGCAAGGCCTACCTCGCCGGTCCATATAAGGGGGCGCCGCTGTCGATGGTGGTCGTCACCCCGGCGCTGGCCGGTCCCTTCGACCTCGGCACCGTTGTCGTCCGCGTCGCTCTCTTCCTCGATCCGGAAACGGCCCAGATCCGCGCCGTCTCCGATTCCATTCCCGACGTCTTCGGCGGCGCCAAGCTCGACGTTCGCTCGGTCGACGTCAACGTCAACGCGAAGGAATTCACCCTCAACGGGACCAACTGCTCGCAGTTCGCCACCACCGGCGCGCTCAAGGGCGGCGGCTCGGACCCGACCAACGAAGCGGCGTTCTCCTCCTTCGGCGTCAACTCGCCGGTCCAGCTCAGCAACTGCCAGTCGCTCGGCTTCAAGCCGAAGCTGAGCCTGCGGCTGTTCGGGGCGACCAAGCGCTCCAAGCACCCGCGCCTGCGGGCGACGCTGCGGGCCCGCGGAGGCGACGCCAACATCGCCCGCGCCTCGGTGGCGCTGCCGCACGCGCTGTTCCTCGACCAGTCGAGCCTGTCGACGATCTGCACCCGGGTCCAGTTCGCCGCCAACCAGTGCCCGGCCAAATCGGTCTACGGGCACGCGACGGCGACGACGCCACTGCTTGGCAAGTCGCTGAGCGGGCCGGTCTACCTGCGCTCGTCGAACAACCCGCTGCCTGATCTCGTCGCCCACCTCGAAGGCCAGGTCGACATCGACCTGGTCGGGCGGATCGACAGCTTCCACGGCGGTATCCGCACCACCTTCGACCGCGTCCCCGACGTCCCGGTCTCGACCTTCCAGATGGTTCTGCCGGGCGGCAAGCACGGCCTCCTGGTCGCCTCGCGCAATCTCTGCCAGAAGCCGGTCAAGGCGATCGTCCAGCTCAAAGGCCAGAACGGAAAGAAAGCGAACAAGCGACCGCGACTTCGCACTCCCTGTCGGTTTAAGAAAGGGAAGCACCACAAGGGGAAGCACAAGGGCGCGGCGAGGCATGGGTCGAAGCGCAGATGACTTTCCGCACTTGACTCAACCGACCGCCCCTGTAAGGTCCTCATTGGGAGAAGTACAGGGCGCCACGCAGGGGCGGCGATTTCATAGCTCGTTGCGTAATTGGAGGAGGGATTGATGGTTAGGCGCTATTTAGCTCTGGCATCCGTTGCCGTGATGTCGGTGTTCTTCTGCGCGGCCGCAGCTCAAGCCGACACGGGGAACATCATCGAACCGCAGAACAGTCCACCGACGAACAAAGACGGCTGGCAGGCAGGGACGTGCCTGACCGACGAACCGGTCACCGGCGAACCGAAAATTCACTGCGGACCCGAAACTGGCGGCGCTTTCTTCAAAACGGCCGCCGGTCATCCGCCCATCGGCTTCACCCAGTACATCATCCGTCACGGGGCGATCACCGAAGCGCCGCTGGAACTCGGCAACGGGACCCAGCTCCCGGTGAAAACGCCGGTGACGACGATTGAAGAACCGGAAGCCTCGCGCACGATCAAGACCCTGCGGGTCGATCTGCCGCCCGGACTCACCGTCAATCCCAACGCCACCGCGAAGTGCCAGCTCTCCGACTTCGAACGTGAGCTCGAAGTCGCGCCGGGCGTTGAGAAACACGTACCCAACTGCCCCAACTCGAAGGTGGGCGAAGAGGAAGTGACCCTCGTGGTCAACACCGCCCATGCGATCGAACCGGATCCGGTGGGCAACCCGGGTGTGTTCCTTCCGAAGGGCGCGATCGTCCCGCCCTCCAAAGCAAGCGGCACCAAAATCGACGTCTACAACCTGACGCCCCACGAAGGCGAACCGGCTCTGTTCGGGTTCGTCGTCGCCGGCGAGCAGATGGTCTTCCTCAAGACCGACGTCTCCTGGCAGAACGACTTCCATGAGGCGTTCACGATCGAACTGCCGCCACCCTCGCCGCCGTTCTCGACCCTGGTCAGCCGCCTGATCAACTTCGGCGCCGCGACCGGTAACGGGACCTACATCAACAACCCCACCACCTGCATCGACCCGAACGAATACCCGCACCTCTACTCGACCTGGTTCCGGGCCGAGTCCTACGGCGAACCGAATGCGAGCTTCCCGTTCGGCTCGACGCCGTTCGAGGCGCAGGTTGCCGAAAACGCTGGCGGTGTCACCAAACTGGTCCAGCAGCAAGGCTGCGACACCGTGCCGTTCCAGCCCGGGCTCAACGTCGAACCGGGTACGAGTGATGTCGACTCGCCCGCACCGGCCACGTTGGACGCGACGATGAAGTACTTCACCGGCGCCGAAAGCGTCCAGCAGTCGTCGCACCTGCGCAAAGCGGTGGTGACGATGCCCGAAGGGATGGGCCTCAACCCGTCCGGCTCCAACGGGCTGGTCGCCTGCACCGACGCCCAGTTCAAGAAGGGCCAGCGGACCTACGCGAACGAATGCCCGGCCGACTCCAAGGTGGGCACGGCGACGATCGAGTCGCCGCCGCTCTCGGCTCCGCTGACCGGCGACGTCTACGTCGGCGAACAGAAGAGCTCCAATCCCGAGTCAGGGGAAGAGTTCCGGATCCTCGTCGAAGCCAAGGACGAAAAGCAGGGCATCGACGTCCGCGTCGTCGGCAACGTCGCGGCCAACGCCAACACCGGCCAGCTGACCGCGACCTTCAACGAAAAGGAGATCGGCGAACTGGCCGGGCAGCTCCCAGAAGGGTTGCCGCAGGTTCCGTTCACCTCGGTGAAACTGAAGCTCGACGGGTCGAGGAGCGTCCTCACCAGCCCGCCGACCTGCTCTGAGGCGACGACCTCCGGCGCGATGGAACCGTGGGCACGCCCCGGTACCACCACCACGGTGGACGGCAAATTCACCCTCTCGAGCATCCCGGGCGGCGGTACCTGCCCGAAGACGCTCGGCGAGCGGCCGTTCGCGCCCAGCTACACCGCGAAGACCGACAGCAGCAAGGCGCGGATCTACTCGCCCTTCCGGGTCCACATCGGGCGTCCGGACGGGCAGCAGGAGATCAAGCTGGTCAACGTAACCCTGCCGAAGGGCCTGACCGCCAATCTCTCCGGCATCCCGTACTGCTCCGAGCAGGCGCTCAGCGCGGCTGCCGGAGCGAGCGGCAAGTCCGAGCAGTCGAACCCGAGCTGCTCGAGCGATAGCCAGATCGGCACCACGTCGACCACGGCGGGGACGGGCAACAGCCCGGTCACGCTGGGCGGCAAGGCCTACCTGGCCGGCCCCTACAAGGGCGCGCCGCTGTCGATGGCGATCGTCACGCCGGCGGTCTCGGGCCCGTTCGACCTCGGCACCGTGGTCGTCCGGGTGGCGCTCAACGTCAACCCGGAAACGGCTCAGGTCAACGCGGTCTCCGACGCCATCCCCGACGTGTTCGGCGGCGTCAAGCTCGACCTGCGCTCGATCGACGTCAACGTCGACCGCGCCAAGTTCATGAAGAACCCGACCAACTGCGTCGCTCAGGCGACGACCGGGTTCGTCAACGGAGGCGGCTCCAACCCCACCAGCTCGGGGGCCTGGAGCTCCTACGCGGTGACGGCGCCGTTCCAGGCGGTCGAATGCAAGCGGCTCGGCTTCAAGCCGAAGCTTCACACCCGCATCACCGGGCCGACCACGCGGGCCAAGAACCCGCAGATCCGGGCGGTCCTGGAAGCGCGTGAAAACGACGCCAACATCGCCCGCACGGCACTGACGCTGCCGCACTCGCTGTTCCTCGACCAGAGCCACATCAGGACGGTCTGCACCCGGCCGCAGCTGGCCTCGCAGACCTGCCCGAAGGCGGCCCAGTACGGGTATGCCAAGGCCAGGACCCCGCTGCTCAGCAACATGCTGAAGGGCCCGGTCTACCTGGTGTCCTCCAACCACAAGCTGCCGGACCTGGTGGCCGACCTCCGCGGTCAGGTCAACATCCAGCTGCACGGGGTGATCAGCTCCAAGCACGGCGGCCTGAAAACGGTGTTCAACCCGGTGCCGGACGTCCCGGTGAAGAAGTTCATCCTGACGATGCAGAAGGGCAAGAAGAGCCTGATCGTCAACTCGACCAACCTCTGCAAGCAGCCGCAGAAAGCGGTCCTGAACATCAAGGGTCAGAACGGCAAGACGGTCAAGAACAACAAGTACCGCTTGAACGTCAAGAGCTGCAAGGGCAAGAACAAGTAGCCCGCGCGGTCCTTCGTCGAGCACCGGCGCGGATGGCTGAATAGCCTCCGCGCCGGTGTCCCCGACGCTCTCAGTCGTAATCGTCGCCTGGAACAGCCGCGACGAGCTCAGCAGGACCTTGCCGGCGCTACTGCCGGAGCTTGGCGACGAGGACGAGCTGATCGTCGTCGACAATGGCTCTACGGACGGGACCGCCGAGCTGGTCGCGGAGCTGGCGCCGCGGGCGCGGCTGTTGCAGCCCGGTCGCAACCTTGGCTTCGCCGCCGGCATCAACGCCGGCGCCGATCTCGCCTCGGGCGAGCTGCTGCTGATCCTCAACCCCGACGCGGCGCCGACGCCCGGCTTCGGTGCGGCGATCCGACGCCCCTGGCTCGACGGGCGCGGTTGGTCGGCCTGGCAGGGCCTGGTCGCCGACGGCAGCGGGACCAAGATCAACTCGGCCGACAACCCGATGCACTTCACCGGCATCGTCTGGGCCGGCGGCCACGACCAGCCCCTCTCCGCGGCGCCTCCGGCGAAAGAGGTCGTCTCCCTCTCCGGGGCCTGCCTGGCAATCCCACGCGACGTCTGGGAGGAGGTGGGGGGCTTCCCGCCCGAGTACTTCCTCTACCACGAGGACGTCGACCTGGCCCTGCGCCTGCGCCTCTTCGGCCGGCGCGCGGGGGTCGAGCCGGCCGCGGTGGTCGACCACGACTACGTCTTCGACGGCAGCACGCACAAGTGGCGCTGGCTCGAGCGCAACCGGCTCGCCTTCCTCGTCCGCATCTACCCGGGCGCGCTGCTGGCCCTGCTCGCCCCGGCCCTGCTGGCGACCGAGCTGGCGCTGATCCCGGTCGCCTTCGCCGGCGGCTGGGGGAGGCAGAAGCTGCGCGCCGACCTCGAATTCCTCCGCTGGCTGCCGCGCCTGCTGCGCGAGCGCCGCCAGCTACAGGCGCGCCGCGCGGTCAGCGCCGCCGAGTTCGCCTCCCTGCTCACCCCCGACCTCGACTCGCCCTTCATCTCGCCCCTGGCCCGCTCACTGCCCGCGCGCCTCCTGCTCCGCGGCTACTGGCGCGCGGTGCGTGCCCTGCTCTAGCCCGGCTGGCTGGTCGGCCGGATCAGGATCTCGTTGACGTCGACTCCGGGGCGCTGTTCGAGCGCGTACATGACCGCCTTGGCGATGTCCTCGTCCTCGAGCGCGCCGGGGCCGGCGCCGTTGTCGAAGAAGGGCGTGTCGGTCATTCCCGGCTCGATCAGGGTGACCCGGATCGAGTTGTTGTCGTGCATCTGGCGCAGCTCCGCCCGCAGCGCCTCGCCGATCGCCGTCGCCGCCCACTTGGTCGCCGAGTAGAGCGAGCCCGGCAGCGCCCGGCGGCCGGCGACCGAGCTGGTGACGAGGAACTGGCCGTCGCCGCGCTCGAGCAGGTGCGGGAGGGCGGCGCGGATCGTCAGCGCGGCGCCGTAGACGTTGGTCAGCACCATCGCCTTCCAGTGCTCGACCGACTCCTCGAGGAAGCCGCGGGTGGCGCCGAAGCCGGCGTTGGCGAAGACGGCATCGATCCGGCCGAAGCGATCGAGCGCGGCCGCGGCCAGCGCCTGCACCTCGTCCCACTCGGTGACGTCGCAGCGCACCGCCAAGGCCCGCTCCTCGCCGCCGAGCTCAGCGGCCAGCTCCCGCAGCTCGTCCTCGCGCCGCGCCGCCAGCACCAGGCGGTAGGAACCGGCCGCCGCGCGGGCGGTGGCAGCACCGATGCCGCTGCTGGCGCCGGTGATCAGGAGGACCGGATCGGCTGCTTCCGCAGGCGTCATCTGGCGATTCTCGCAAAGGCTCCCGCCGGGCAAGCGGCCGGGATTGCGATAATCCGCAGCGCCCGTGGATCCTCAGCGCAAGCGGAAGATTCGACTCGTCGTCGCGCTCAGCGTCGCCGTGCTGCTTTCGGTTGCCCTGATCTACACCTCGTTCACGGCCTCGACCCAGGCCAAGGAGCCATCGGAACTGCTCGCCGCGGCCCCTGGCACCAGCTATGACATGACCGGCAAGGTCGTGCCCGGCTCGATCCAGCACCAGGGCCACGGCATCGCCTTCATGGTCAAGGACCGCGACGGCAGCGGCCGCAGCCTGCCGGTCACCTACAGCGGCGCCGTCCCGGACCCGTTCCGCGGCGGCCGCGAGATCGTCCTCACCGGCGAGATGGAGGGGGGCACCTTCGTCGGCGAACCGGAAACCCTGGTTACCAAGTGCCCCTCGAAGTTCACCACCAAGAGTGATGGCTAGCCTCGGCAGCGCCTGCCTGGCGCTTGCCTTTCTCGCCGCGGTCTCCGCGGCGGCGATCGCGCTCTACGGGCGCAACGGCGAGCGCCGCTGGATCGACCTCTCGCGCCGGGTCGTCTACGGCTTCGCGGCGCTGCTGACCGTCTGCGTGGTGGTGATCGAGATCGCCTTCGCCAACAACGACTTCTCCTTCAACATCGTCCAGCAGCACTCCTCACTGGAGACGCCGGCCTTCTACAAGCTGGCGGCGATGTGGTCGAGCCAGGAAGGCTCGCTGCTGCTCTGGGCCTGGGTGCTCTCGCTCGGCTCCAGCCTCGCCCTCTACGCGACCCGGCGCCGCCTGCGCGAGATCGTCCCCTGGGCGACCGCGGTGATGATGGGCGTCGCCGCCTTCTTCACCGGCCTGATGCTGTTCGCGCCCGACGTCAATCCGTTCGCGACCCTGAGCCCGGCGCCAGCCGACGGGATCGGCCTCAACCCGCTGCTGCAGCACCCGAGCATGATGATCCACCCGCCGATGCTCTATTCGGGCTACGTGGCGACGACGATCCCCTTCGCCTTCGCGATCGGCGCCCTCGTCACCCGCCGGCTGGACGCCGAATGGGTCCGTGCAACGCGCCGCTTTGCCCTGGTCGGCTGGGCCTTCCTCGGCTTCGGCCTGCTGCTCGGCGCCCGCTGGTCCTACACCGAGCTCGGTTGGGGCGGCTACTGGGCCTGGGACCCGGTCGAGAACGCGGCGCTGATGCCGTGGCTTGTCGGCACCGCCTTCCTGCACTCGATCATGGTCCAGGAGAAGCGGGGGATGCTGAAAGTCTGGAACGTCTGCCTCGTCGTCGGCACCTTCTCGTTGGCGCTGCTCGGCACCTTCCTCGTCCGCTCCGGCGTCCTGCAGTCGATCCACGCCTTCGGCGACAACACCGTCGGCCCTTACATACTCGCCCTGATCGCGGTCGTCCTGATCGGCTCGACGGCGCTGATCGTCTCCCGCCTCGACGACCTCCGCTCGCCGAAGCGGATCGACTCGCTGATCTCCCGCGAGGCCGTCTTCCTGGTCAACAACCTGCTGCTGGTCGGGCTGACCGCGGTGATCTTCTGGGGCACCTTCTTCCCGCTGATCTCCGAACTCTTCACCGGCCAGAAGGCCTCCCTGGCGGCGCCCTGGTTCGACCGCTACACGACGCCGCTGGCGATCCTGCTGGTGCTGTTCACCGGGATCGGGCCGTTGCTCGCCTGGCGCCGCGTCACCTGGGCCTCGGCGAAGCGGATCTTCCTCGCGCCCCTGGCGATCGCCGCCGTCGCCACGGTGCTGCTGGCGCTGGTCACCGACGCCGCCCACAAGCCCTGGGCGCTGGCCCTGTTCGCCTTCGCCGCCTTCGCCCTGGCCGGGATTGGGCAGGAGTTCTGGAAGGGCGCGGCGGCGCGGCGCCGGCTCTCCGGCGGCTCGATGGCCGGCGCCCTGATCGCGCTCGTCTCCCGCAATCGGCGCCGCTACGGCGGCTACATCGTCCACGTCGGGATCGCGGTGATGCTGATCGGGATCGCCGCCTCCTCGAGCTTCCAGACCAACCGCGACGTCACCCTGCGGCCCGGGCAGAGCACGGTGATCGACGGACGCAAGGTCACCTACGTGCGCCCCACCGCCAAGGTCGACAGCCTCGCCTTCACCGCCGGCGCGCTGCTGCGGGTCGACGAAGGCAGCAAGAGCTTCGACCTCGAAACCGATCGCCGCTTCTACCGCCCGACCGGGGTCGAAACCGGCACCATCTCCAGCTTCTTCGACGGCGAGGCGGACACCGACGTCGGCCTCCAGGCCGGCCTTAGCCATGACTTCTGGACCGCGGTGCAGCCGAACATCACCGGCGTCCAGCGCCGCGCCCGCGCCGCCGACAAGGGCTTCCAGGCCTGCGTCAGCGGCGGCCCCGGCACGCCGCCCCAGTGCAAAGCGGTGGGGGCGATGATGCGGGCCGCGGCCGCCAACCCGGCTCTGCGCTCGACCGCCCTGGCGCAGATCTCCTCGCTGCAGGAAGCGACCGCGAAGCGGATCGCCGCCACCTACCTGCACGAACCGGCGCCGGCAACCTTCAAAGTCATCGTCAACCCGCTCGTCACCTGGATGTGGATCGGCGGTCTGATCGCCCTCTGCGGCGCGATCATCGCGATCTGGCCGAGCCGCGGCCGCCGTCGCGGCAGCCCGGTGCGGACCGAGGCCGACGCCCTCAAGGAAGCCAAATACCGCGAGATCCGCGACGCCGAACTCGACCACGCCGCCGGCAAGCTCTCCGACGAGGACTACGCGATCCTCGACGCCGAGCTGCGCAAGGAGGCGGTCCAGATCCTCGACCAGGTCGGCGGCGAGCGCGAAAAGGTCGAGCAGAGCTAGACTGGTCGACCATGTTCACGTTCTTCAGCGTCCTGCAGGTGATCATCGCGGTCGTGCTGATCTTCCTGATCCTCCTGCACTCCGGCAAAGACGCCGGCCTCTCCGGCGCCTTCGGCATCGGCAGCGGCGGCAGCTCGATCGGCGGCGGCTCGATGGTCGAGCGCAACCTCGACCGCGCCACGGTCTTCTTCGCCGTCCTCTTCGCGCTGAACACCTTCCTGCTGCTGAAGATCTAGAGCCAGGAAGGGCTCTGCCTCGACTTGCCGCTTAGCGGTCAATTTCGCGTGGTCTGTAACAGCGGTTGACAAATCTCGTATCTGTGTAAACCTTCGGTACTCGGGATACGGATTTGACAAGGAGGAGCAGGTGGAGGCTCACGCCGAACACGCGCATCACCATCACCACCACGATCACGAGGACGTCGATCTCAATCCGGCGGCCTGGACCGACGGCAAGCGCTACGCCTGGCTGCTGGGGATCATCGTCCCGCTGGCGCCCTTCATCGCCTACGCCTTCGTCTCGGCGACCGGCTGGGGTGGTTTCTACTTCTTCGGGCCGCTGCTCGTCTTCGGCGTCTTCCCGATCCTCGACATCGTCGTCGGCATGGACTCCTCCAACCCGCCCGACAGCATTCTCAAGTGGCTGGAGCAGGACCGCTACTACCGCTGGTGCACCTACGTATTCATCCCGATCCAGTACGCCGGCCTCATCCTTGCCTGCTGGCTCTGGAGCGACGGCGACCTCTCCGTGCTCGAATCGATCGGCCTGGCGCTGACGATGGGCGTGGTCGGCGGGATCGCGATCAACACCGCCCACGAGCTCGGCCACAAGCGCGAGAACAGCGAGCGCTGGCTCAGCCGCGTCGCCCTCGCCCAGACCGGCTACGGCCACTTCTTCATCGAGCACAACCGCGGCCACCACGTCCGCGTCGCCACCCCCGAGGACCCGGCCAGCTCGCGGTTGGGGGAGAGCTTCTGGGCCTTCCTGCCGCGCACCGTCTCCGGCAGCGTCAGCTCCGCCTGGGAGATCGAGGCGAAGCGGCTGGACCGGCTCGGCAAGTCGCACTGGAGCCTCTCCAACGACCTGGTCAGCGCCTGGTTGATGACCGTCGCCCTGTTCGCGGTGCTGGCGATCGTCTTCGGCCCGGTCGTGCTCCCTTACTTGCTGCTGCAGGCGGTGCTCGGATTCTCGCTGCTGGAGGTCGTCAACTACCTCGAGCACTACGGGCTGCTGCGGCAGAAGAAAGAGGACGGCCGCTACCAGCGCTGCCTGCCCGAGCACAGCTGGAACAGCAACAACGTCGCCTCCAACGTCCTCCTCTACCACCTGCAGCGCCACAGCGACCACCACGCCAACCCGACCCGCCGGTATCAGGCGCTGCGCCACGTCGACGAAGCGCCGCAGCTGCCGACCGGTTACGCGGGGATGATCGTGCTCGCCTGGTTCCCGCCGATCTGGCGGCGGGTGATGGACCCGCGCCTGGTCGACCACTTCGACGGCGACGTCACCCGCGCCAACATCCAGCCGGGCAAGCGCGAGAAGATCCTCGCCCGCTACGGCGCCGGCACTCGGGTGGCCGCGTGAGCGCCTGGCGCTGCCCCAGCTGCGGCTACGTCTACGACGAGGCCGAGGGTCACCCGCGCGAGGGCTTCCCGGCCGGGACGCCGTGGAGCGAGGTGCCCGACGACTGGGCCTGCCCGGACTGCGGCGTCCGCGACAAGGTCGACTTCGAGCCGGTCGACGCGGACGGATGACCGCCAGCGGTGCGACGATTGCCGGCGTGGCAGGAACCCGCACCCCCTACCCGGAGGCTGCTCGCGAGCTGCTGCGGCAGACGCTGTTCGGCGCCGCCCGCGACCAGCTGGAGCAGCGGGCCTGGTCGCAGATCACGATGTCGGACATCGCCGCCACCGCGGGGGTGAGTCGGCAGACCCTCTACAAGGAGTTCGGCAACCGCAACGAGTTCGGCCTCGCTTTCGTCATCCACGAGGGCGAGCGCTTCCTCGACGACGTCGAGGCGGCGGTGCATGAGCACCTCGACGATCCGCGCGCCGCGGTGGGGGCGGCGCTGGAGCTGTTCCTCCGCACCGCCGGCGAGGACCCGCTGATTCGGATCCTGCTCAGCGACGATGGCACCGGCGGCATGCTGCCCTTCGTCACCACCCAGGGAATGCCGGTCGTGCAGTGGGCGACCGCGCGCCTGGCGGCGACGATCGAGGAGGGCTGGCCACAGGCGCCCGCCGCCGACGTCCAGCTGCTGGCCGAGACCCTGGTGCGGCTGGCGATCAGCTACATCACCGCTCCCGGCGACTCGCCGGAGGCGATCGCGACCTCCGTCGCCGACCTGCTCGGCCCGTTCATCGACAAGGCGCTCGGCACCGCCTGAGCGCCTGCGGGCGGCGGCTCAGGCAGCCTGCTCGGCTGCGTCTGCCCGCAGCGGCGTCGCACCCTTGATCAGGTCCGCGGCGCGCTCGGCGATCGCGATCGTCGGCGCGTTGGTGTTGCCGCGCGGGACCGCCGGCATCACCGAGGCATCGACCACGCGCAGCGCCTCCAGGCCCTCGACCCGCAGCTCGCTGTCGACCACCGAGCCGATCGCGCAGGTGCCGACCGGGTGGTAGATCGGGAAGGTGGTGCGGGCGAGGTGGGCGCGGAGGGCGTCGTCGGCGTCGTCGGAGTTGCTCGCCGGCACCGTGTACGGCTCGGCGCAGTACGGCCGCATGGCGGGCTGCTCGCTGATCTCGCGGGCGAGCCGGACGGCGGCGATCGCCCGCTCCATGTCGGCCTCCTCGGCGTAGAAGTTGTTGCGGACGATCGGCTTGGCGCTGGGGTC